>Ga0075434_100004393_pt1 | contig 12704 bp, 9 predicted proteins | sample RhiMethybrSRZTD3_FD_75298 | JGI IMG/M metagenome (GOLD analysis project Ga0075434, IMG submission 75298) | Populus rhizosphere microbial communities from Tennessee, USA - Rhizosphere MetaG P. TD hybrid SRZTD3 | ecosystem: Host-associated > Plants > Roots > Rhizosphere > Soil | place: USA... | reverse complement strand
CTTGTGCGCCGACGGGGTGAGCCCCGAGCACGATGCATGCAGTGATGATGGAGAAGACCGCAACAGGTGTGCGCATGGTGGGACTCTTTTTCCGAGCGCGCACATAACAGCCTGTCAACGACGCGGAGGGGCGCATCTTATGCCCGTTCGCCGTATCGCGTTCGTATCCATGTTCTGACGGATGAGCTTCCATGCGCATTCCCTCCGCGGCCGGCCAAATGCCGGCCTTGCATGGTGTAATGCGCGAAAGCGCCTTCGGAGGGTGAACGGGAAGTGAATGAGGCATACTTCCGCCGGAAAACAGGCATGGCCACACCGTCACCGGCTGCAGTGACGGAGCTCCTTCGCGCATGGAGCGACGGCGATGACGGTGCGCTCGAACAGCTGGTGCCGCTCGTCGAGGTCGAGTTGCGCCGGCTCGCTCGCGGATACATGGCCCGGGAGCGCCCGGACCACACGCTCCAGACGACCGCCCTGGTAAACGAGGCGTTTGTGCGACTCGCGGACGCACGGCAGGTCCGCTGGCAGGATCGTGCGCACTTTCTTGGCATCTCCGCGCGGCTCATGCGCCGCGTACTTGTCGACTACGCCCGACGGCGCGGCTTCTCCAAACGCGGCGGCGGCGCACAACGGGTGACGCTGCACGAAGCGCTTGTCACGTCAGAGGACCCCGCGCTCGATGTCGTGGCGTTGGATCGAGCCCTGGAGGCGTTAGCGAACATCGATCTCCGGAAGAGTCGCATTGTCGAATTGCGGTTCTTCGGCGGTTTGAGCGTCCAGGAGACCGCGGAGGTCCTTCATGTGTCGTCCGATACCGTCAAGCGCGACTGGCGGCTCGCGAAACTCTGGCTGCTTCGCGAGCTCGAGGGAGAACGGGCGTGACAGACGCCGAGCGCCGGCAGCGGATCGAGGAGCTCTGTCACGCTGCGCTCGATTACCCGGCGGACGAGCGGCCCGCGTTCGTGGCAGCAGCGTGTGAAGACGATGAAACGCTGCGGCAGGACGTGGAGGCGTTGCTCTCGTACGCGAAGACGGCGGAACGGTTTCTCGCCACGCCGATCGGCGTCGTGGCGGCGCACGTCCTCGGGGATGACGCCCGGCCGTCGCTCGTAGGCCTCCACATTGGTTCGCACACCATCCTGTCGCTTCTCGGCGCCGGCGGCATGGGTGAGGTGTATCGCGCCCGGGACAGCAAGCTGGATCGGGACGTCGCTATCAAGGTCCTGCCCGAGGCGTTCCTTGCCGTGCCCGGCCGCCTCGCGCGTTTCGAGCTCGAGGCGCGCGTGCTTGCGACGCTCAACCATCCACACATTGCCGCGATCTACGGGTTCGAAGAGGCTGATGGCATCCGCGGTCTCGTGCTCGAACTCGTGGAAGGCGCGACGCTTGCCGACCGTCTGGCGTCGGCGCCGCTGGCCGTTCGGGAGGCGCTCGATATCGCGCGCCAAGTTGCGGACGCGCTCGAGGCCGCTCACGAGAAGGGCATCATCCACCGCGATTTGAAGCCCGCCAATATCAAGATCACGCCTGACGGCAGCGTCAAGCTGCTCGACTTCGGTTTGGCGAAGGTGTTTGCGACCGACGAATCGCGAGACGACGGGACGCACACGCCGGCCATCGCAATCGAGCCGTCACGCGAAGGCGTCATTGCGGGCACGACTGCCTACATGAGTCCCGAACAGGCGCGAGGGAAAACGGTCGACAAGCGCACGGACATCTGGGCGTTTGGCTGCGTGCTGTTCGAGATGTTGACGCAGCGGCCGGCGTTTCGCGGCGAGACGTCTCCCGACACGGTCGCGGCGATTCTCGAACACGAGCCTGACTGGAGCGCGCTGCCTGCGCAGACGCCGCCGAGCGTCCGTCGATTGATTGAACGCTGTCTCGAGAAGGAGGCGAAGCGGCGTTTGCGCGACATCGGCGACGCGCGCTTTGAACTCGAAGAGGCGCTGCATCCGAGTTCCGAACGTCAGCACGTGACGGCGCGCCCCGCACGGGGTCGGTGGGTGGTGGCGGGTGTAGGTCTGCTCGCAATGGCCATCGCGGGGGCGGTCACGTGGGAGGTACGGCGATCGGGCTCGTTGGACACGAACCCGCTCGAGGGGGCAAAGGTCGTACGGGTGACGGATTTCGAAGGCGCCGAAGAGCACGCGGCCATCTCGCGCGACGGCAAGTTTGTCGCCTTTCTTTCGGACCGTGATGGATCGTGGGACGCGTGGGTGAGCCAGGTCGGAACCGACAAGATCTACAACCTCACGAAGGGCGCCCTTCGCGAGCTGCGGAACCCCGCCACGCGAACGCTGGGCTTCTCGCCCGATGGTTCGCTCGTCGCGCTGTGGAGTCGAAAGCCGGACAGCGGTTCCATCGACGCCGGATGGACAGTGCCGACGATGGGTGGACAGCTGCAGCCGTACCTCAAAGGCGTTGCCGAACTCGATTGGTCGCCCGACGGCACGCGCATCGTTTACCATCCAGCGGCGGAAGGCGATCCGCTGTTCGTCACCGCGCCGAATGAAAAAGTCGGACGCCAGATTTACGTTGCACGACCCGGCTTCCACAACCACTTTCCCATCTGGTCGGCGGACGCCGCATTTATCTACTTTGTCCACGGCCTGCCACTCGAGGAAAGCGACATCTGGCGCATCCCCGTGGACGGTGGCGAGCCCGAGCGCCTGACGTTTCACGATTCGCGGGTGACCTTCCCCACGTTGTTGAACGCCTCAACGCTGTTGTACCTCGCCACTGACCGCGACGGTTCCGGTCCCTGGATCTACGCGCTCGATCTGAATCGCCGGATCACCCGTCGCATCAGCACAGGCCTCGAGCAGTACGCGTCGTTGTCAGCAAACGCCGACGGACGACGGATCGTGGCAACCGTTTCGCGGTCGGCGGAACAGCTCTGGCGTGTGCCGATTGAGGACCGCGTGGTTGATGAGTCGCGCGCGACGTCGATGCCGCTCCCAACCGCCAGCGGGCTCTCACCACGCATCGGGCCTGGTTACATCGTCTATCGCGCGCCGAAAACCGGAAGCGACGCGCTGTGGAAGGTTGCTGCTGACGGGACCGCGATGGAGTTGTGGAATGGCGTCAACGGACGCGTCGCCGGCGCACCTGCCATCGCGCCTGATGGTCAACGGCTCGCATTCAGCGTTCAGGCCCGCGACCGGACGCAACTCTACGTGATGAACAGCGATGGAACCGGTACGCGGCGCGTCGCGGAGGAGCTCGATGTGCGAGGGGCTCCCGCGTGGTCACCCGATGCGCGGTGGCTGGCGGTTGCGGCCAATCGCAATGGCGAACCACACCTCTTCAAGATTCCGGTCGATGGCGGATCGCCGGTGCCGCTCGTGACCGGATACTCAACGGACCCGATCTGGTCGCCCAGCGGGCAGTTTCTCGTCTACTCAGGAGCAGACGTCGGCACGACATTTCCCGTGAAGGCCGTTGGTGCCGATGGTGCGCTGCACGCGCTGCCGAACCTGGTTCTCACGCGGGGCGCCAGGCGTCTTGTCTTCCTCGGCGAAAACAGACTGGTGGTCATGAAGGGCGATATCTCACATCAGGAGTTCTGGTCCGTCGATCTCGACACGGGTCGTGAACGCCAGCTGACCGCGCTCCGTCGCGGGTCCGTCATCAGTGATTTCGACGTTGCTCCAGATGGCCGGGAGATCATCTTCGACCGTACACGTGATGAATCGGATATTGCGATCTTCGACCTGCCCAATCGATAGAGGCGGCCGTTACAGCGTCATGAAAAACCGCGTTAGCATAACGCCCATGACGAGGCTGTACGTCACCGCCCTGATGATCTTCGTCCTGTCTGTGTGTCTGTCCGCGCAAAGGCCCGACGGCCAGCCGAACGTCGAAGGAACGTGGCGTCCGGTCAGCGGCGGAACTCATTCGCTCGATCCAGCGTTGAGCAGCGCACAGGAGTTCGAGCAGCGGACCACCGGCGTCATCAAGCGCAACCCGAGCTTCATCGTCGATCCGCCGGACGGCCACATCCCGTATCAGCCCTGGGCGAAGGCCCTGCAGAAGACCCTCGAGGCGTCGTACGAAACTCCGACCAGGCCCGAGCAGGTCGATACGCAGTCACGATGTCTGGTGCCAGGCATCCCGCGGCTCTACTACTTCCCGACGTTCCGCATCATCCAGCCGCCGAGTAGTGTCGTGTTCGTCTGGGACGAGTACCACACGTACCGCGTCATCCCGCTGGACGGCCGGCCGCACGTCGCGCCAGGCGTAAAGCTCTGGATGGGCGATGCGCGCGGCCACTGGGAAGGCAGGACGCTCGTCGTCGACACGACGAATCTCAACGCGAAGTCGCGCCTCGACGTCATCGGCGACTTCTACAGCGAGAACGCGCACATCGTCGAGCGGTTCATCTTCGGCGATGGGAACACGATGACCTACGAAGCGACGATCACCGATCCCACGGTGTTCACGCGTCCCTGGACACTGCGCATCCCGCAGCGGAAGATGCCGGACGACGAGTTCTGGGAATTTGCCTGTCATGAGGGCAACCAGGACTCGGAGATCCTCCTGAACAGATGATCTGGTGCTTGACCGCATGGCGGACAGTCTGCCGCGCTGCGGTCGCAAGTCTGTTTCTCGTTGGCGTCGCCGCGGCACAGCAGCCAGCCGCCGCACCGGTCGAATCGGGCACGTACCGCCTGTACAAGTTCGAGCAGTCCATCGGCGAAGAGACGTACACGATCGCCCGTGAAGGCGATTCACTCGTACTGACCGACAAGTTCCTGTTCACGGACCGTGGCAGTCGCGTGCCTCTCGAGACCGTCTTCCGCGCCGCCGCCGACCTGACGCCGAGGTCGTTCGAGAGCAACGGAAAGAGCTCGCGCCTGTCGACCGTCAACGTTGACGTCCGCGTGCCGCAGGCGACAACACCGAAACGATTCTTCGTCATCAACGGTTACTCGCCCGTGGCGCAGCAGATGCTCATGCTTCGCTACTGGCTGCGTCACGGATCGCCCGTGCCGCTGCCAATCCTGCCGCAGGGCAACCTGGAAATCCGCAAGCGGGGCGTCGAGCGCGTATCGGTTAACGGCGGCACGGCGGCACTGACGCGGTACAGCATCTCGGGACTGATCTGGGGCCGCGAAGTTGTCTGGCTGGATGCGAAGCAGAGGCTCGTTGCGCTCGTTGGCAACGACGCCGAGTTCGATCACTTCGAGGCGACCGCCGCCGGATACGAATCGCTTCTTCCGAACTTCGTCTCAAAGGCGGCGCAGGACGGAATGGCCGCGCTCGCGGAGATCTCGCAAACGCTGCGCGTCACGCAAAAAGGACCGCTGGCCATCGTCGGCGCGACGTTGATCGACGGAACAGGTAGGACCCCTGTTCCGGATTCGCTGGTCGTCGTCAACAACGGCCGGATCGTGTCGGTCGGAGCGAGAAGTTCCAGCCGTATCCCGGACGGCGCCACGGTCTTCGACGCGACCGGAAAGACACTCCTTCCCGGCTTGTGGGACATGCACGCGCACTTCGAGCAGGTGGAGTGGGGCGCGATTTACCTGGCGGCCGGAGTGACAACCGTACGCGACGTCGCCAACGAGCTCGAATTCATCGTCGCGGTGCGCAATGCGCTGCGCGAAGGACGCGGCCTCGGTCCACAAATGCTGCTGGCGGGTGTGGTCGATGGGAGCGGACCGACCGCCGTCGGAGTCGAGCGTGTCGATTCACGCGCCGACGCGGAGCGATGGGTCGCCGAGTACAAGAAAGCCGGTTTCGAGCAGATGAAGATCTACAGCTCGGTCAAGCTCGACGAACTGAGAGAGGTGAGCGAGGCGGCACACCGGGCGGGGATGACCGTCACCGGCCACATTCCAAATGGCATGCAGATCTTTCAAGGCGTCGAAGCCGGCATGGACCAGGTGAATCACATCCAGTACCTGCTCGCGCCGCTGCCGCCGCAGCCGCCGGACGGAGCGTCACGCGACGCCCGCCTTCAGGCGCTGGCGTCGGTTGACGTCAACGGTCCCGAGGCACGACGGGAAATAGAGTTCCTGAAGCAGCACAACACGGTCGTCGATCCAACGCTCGCGCTGTACGAATGGATCTATCACCCTGCCGATCAGCCTGTATCGACCTTCGAACCGGGTGTGGCCCGCGTTGCGCCTGAATTGGCGCAGCCGTTGAACAACTCGGGGGTGCCCGTCGAGGCGGTCGCGGTCTCCCGCCGCATTTTCGATAACAGCGTGGCGATGGTCGGGGCGTTGCACAAGGCCGGAGTGCGCGTCGTTGCGGGGACCGACCAGACGGTTCCCGGGCACAGCCTTCATCGCGAGATCGAACTGTACGTGCAGGCGGGATTCACGCCGCTGGAGGCGATTCAGGCGGCGACGGTGGTCCCCGCACAGGTGATGGGGCTGGACAAGGAAGTCGGCACCGTCGAGGTGAACAAACGCGCCGATCTGATCCTGTTGGACGCCAATCCGCTCGACGACGTCCACAACATCCGCACGGTGAAGTACGTCGTCGCCAACGGCGTGATTTATCCGACGGCGAAGCTCTGGGAGAGCGTCGGGTTCAAACCGTAGCTGCGGGCGGTTATCGCTGCTCTTTGAGCAGCTTCGCCGCATCGATCGCCGCGTCGGCGGGCGCATCGATGTTGGGCGCGTCCTGCTCGTTATCGCAGATGTACTCCATCAATTCGGCGGTCGGCATCAATTCGGCCGTGTAATTGAGCGTGAACGGCCGCGAGTACGCGCCAGGATCGTCGACGAGCACGGATGCGTTCAGATGTCCGAGATCCGTGCGCGTGAATCGTTCGACGACGTGCATCTTGTCGCTGTGCACGTGACCGTAGTTGTCGAACCACGTCAGGTCGTTGAAGCCGACGGTATCGACGACGAGCGTGTTGCCTTCCCAGTGTCCAATCGAATGGCCCTGCCACGACAGCTGCAGGTCGTCTCCGGTCGGATGCTTGCGGCCATCCATGAACACCTGTCGGTACCCGTGAACGGCCTCCATGAGGATGAAGATATGGCTGGGCGTCTCGACGATACGGAACGGGTACGGCTCGGATCGTGGAGTAGCCACCGGAAGACACTTCAATTGCGGATCGTCCTGGGACTTGAGGAGGCTCATTCGCCGGAGCGTCTCGGGAAGGAACGGCAGTTTTTCGCCCTTCGGCAGCATCTGCTCGATGTTGACGATGCCGGCGCGGCGCAGCCACACACCGGTCAGATCGGGCTGGCCGTTCGGTTTGCGCGGCGTCGGTCCCGAAGGCGCCTTCGTCGTGATGCTGCCGCCCGCGCGCGTTTGCGGCGGCGCGGTTTTCGGCACGGTGATCTGGCCGCTCACCGACGCGACGCATGCGGCAGCGACAACGACGGAGATGCGGAAGGCGCCATTTCGCATGCTTGCCCCCTCAGGGTCTGATATCCGGATTGGATTCGAAGATCGGCTTGCCGTTGGCATCCGCGACGGCGCCCGCAATCGCCATCCGCTCACCCTTCCGCGCCAGGTACCCGCTGACCGTAATCCGGTCGCCGACCTTGACGGTGTTCTGCTTCCAGCCGTTGCGAACCAGGATGTTGGGACTGGCCATCTCGAAATTCCAATTGGCAATCTGGCCGGTGTCGTCCCGTACGTCGATGTAGACGCGGGCATGAGGGTTCGTCCACTCAACTTTGGTGACGGTTCCCCGCATTTCGACCGGCTTCGAGGAGTCGTACTGCGCTGAAAACGAGTGGTGCGCGGATGCGGCCGACGAGAGCTGGAATGCCAGCGCTATCGGGCCGAACAGCCGCAAATGGCGGTGTTTCATGTGGGCGGATTATACGCCTCGAATTCTGATGCGATCATCGGAAGGTGACCGATTCCGGGCAGCCGTGGAAGGCTGGCGATCATCTCACTCACCGCTTCAACCCTGAGCTCGGCGTCGGGCAGGTCACGGCCGTCGAAGGGCGCGCACTTGTGGTTCACTTCCCACGCGCCGGGGCGACGCTCCGCCTCGCAGCCGGCAGCGATGCACTGACGCGCGTCGATTCCGAAGCTGCCGTGCCGGTCGCAAGACCGCACGTCTCCCTTCTGTCCGCAGACGAGGAGCTCCGTCGCGACATCCGGCGTCTGCGCTCGATTCGTGAGGACGAGGTCGTCGGGTCGTTCCTCGGCGGGCGCGTACGGTTGTTTCCACACCAGCTCTATGTCGCGGAGCGCGCAACCGCGACGGACCTTTCGACTCGCCCCTCCGGGGCTCGCTCGGGGCACGTCCCGGTGCGATGGCTGCTTGCCGACGAAGTTGGCCTCGGAAAGACGATCGAGGCGTGTCTGATTCTGAATCGACTTGTGCACGCCGGTCAGGTGGAGCGTTGCCTCGTCGTCGCGCCCGATGCGCTGACGGTGCAGTGGCTCGGCGAGCTGTGGCGGAAGTATCACCAGGTGTTCGCGTTGCTCGACGGGCCGCGGCTCGCGGACGTCGCGCGCGACTTCGGGTCCCACTTCAATCCGTTCGACGTCCATCGCCGCGCCGTCATCGCGCTCGAGATGCTCGTCGAGCGACCGCATCTGACGGAACAGGCGGTGAGCGCCGGAATCGATCTCCTGGTCGTCGACGAGGCGCAGCGAATCAGACGCCCGCCGGGCCACCCTGGCGATCCCGGATGGAGGGCGATTGCGCCGATCGCCGGACTTGGCCGACACGTATTACTTCTCAGCGCAACGCCGCTCGAAGACGATGCGCACGGGTTCTTTCGACTGCTGCAACTGCTCCGGCCGGAGGAATTTCCGGATGAGATGAGTTTCGAGGAGCGGCTGGCGATGGGGACACCGCTGCCACCCTGCACGAGCTGCACGCGGCGGTCGGATATCGGAGGGCTTCCGCCGCGCATCGGCATCCCGATCGACTTGCCCGCACGTGGCAACGAGCTCGAAATCACCCTCCGCGCGGTGCCGGCGCAAGACCCGATCGCGCGCCGGAAAAAGCTCGATGCCATACGACGCGCGCTCGTATCGGACGCCGCGCTCGAGTGGCTCCTCGACAACGCACCCCGCTGGCGTGCCGCGAAGGAAAAGACGCTGGTCTTTGTCGCGCACCGGGAGACGCTCGAGATGCTGCGCACGGCGCTGAGCCATCGCGCGCAGCTTGCCAGCGGGGTCTTTCACGAGGATCTGTCGCCGGCACGCCGCGATACGGAGGTCGCCCGCTTCCGCGCGCCCGATGGTCCAAGCGTGCTCGTCTCGACCGAGTGCGGCGGCGAGGGGCGCAATTTCGAATTCTGCCGGCGCCTGGTCCTCTTCGATCTCCCCTGGAAGCCAACCGTTGTGGAGCAGCGGATCGGTCGTCTCGATCGGATTGGCCGCCGCATTCCTGTGGAGATCGTCTATTTCCGTCCGCCGCACGGGATCGGCGCGGACGCCGTACGTCTGTTCGAAGCGCTCGGCGTGTTCCGTGAACCACTGGCAGGGCTGGAGCCGCAGCTCGCGCACGTCGAAGGCGCGCTCGAGGCGATAGCCCTGGATCCTGGAGCGTCGCTCACCGACGAGCGCCTCGATCAGCTGATTGCGGATGCACGTGCCGCCCGCACGCGGATCCGCGAGGCGGCGTATCAGCAGCTCCATCGCGATCCGTACCGGCCGGAAATGGCCGACGCCATTCTCGCGCGCGTGCCCGTGGAGCTCGATGCGCTGATCGAACGTGTCGTGACGAACGCCTGCGCGGAGCTCGGGTTCCGCGTCGAGCACGTGCGCGGCCGCCGGACGTTCGCGATCGAGTTTGGCAACGAGGCGGTGGTCGACAGTCTTCCAGGCGTGCCCGGCGGATCGGCGTTCGTCGGCACCTTCGATCGCGAGGAGGCGGTGGAAGATGAAACGATCGACTTCTTCGCATCCGGGCATCCGCTCGTCGAAGCAATCCTCGCCTATTTCGAGGAGAGCTGATCGATCGCACCGCCACAGGGTGACGCCAATGCTGAGCCGGACGATACATCACCGTGATACAAGGGGGAGCGATCGGCAGCATCGCCGCTCGAGCGCAGCGAGCGCCGTGATCGTTCACGACAGGAGTTCCTCATGGCCAGCAAGACACTCGACGCAGACGAAATCCTCAATCACGCAAAGCCGATTACCCACCAGCACGCGCACGAAACGCAGCCGTTCGGCCATCTGGTGAAGCTTCCGATCGCGTTGCCGGAGTCGGCATGCAGGGAAAGCGTGGCGAATTTGAACCAGCTTCTCGCCGACACGATCACGCTGCGCGATCTCTACAAGAAACATCATTGGCAGGTGAGCGGGGCGACCTTCTACCAGCTGCACCTGCTGTTCGACAAGCATTACAACGAGCAGAACGAGCTGGTCGACGCCATCGCTGAGCGGATCCAGCTGCTCGGCGGCGTCAGTATCGCGATGGCACACGACGTGGCGGAGACCACGCTCATCCCACGGCCACCCAAGGGGCGCGAGGAAGTACCGGTGCAGATTTCGCGGCTGTTGCACGCGCACGAGGTTGTCCTGAAGGAAGCGCGCACGATGGCCGGGATTGCGGCGGAAATGGACGATGACGGGACGAACGATCTCCTGGTGAGCGATGTTATTCGCCGCAACGAATTGCAGGTCTGGTTCGTCGCCGAGCACGTCGTCAACACGCCGCTCGTCGAGGCGGACTGACGTGACGGTTCCGACGCCCGAAGAGGACGATGCATTGGACGAAACGCTCGAGGAATCGTTTCCGGCAAGCGACGCGCCGGCAAACACGGGTGAGACCGGCATCCGCGTCGGTACGCCGCCTTCCGACGATGTTGACCGTCCAAACGAGAGTGATGATCAGTAGGTGTACGCGATGAGCGAGAAGAAGGTTATTTCAGTCGTCGGTGCAACCGGGGCCCAGGGCAGTGGATTGGTCCACGCTATCGTGAACGACAGGAACGGCCCATTCACGGTCCGCGCGTTGACGAGAGATGTCCATTCCGAGAAGGCGAGAGCGCTGGCGGCGCTCGGCGCCGAGCTCGTGACCGCTGATGTTGACGACAGTCAGAGCCTCGAACGCGCGTTCGATGGCGCCCACGGGGCCTACTGCGTGACGTTCTTCTGGGCGCACATGTCACCCGAGAAAGAGCTGGCCGAAGCACATGCAATGGCGCAGGCGGCCAAACGCGCGGGCGTCAAGCATGTCATCTGGTCCACGCTCGAGGACACGCGCAAATGGGTCCCGCTCAGCGACAACCGCATGCCGACGCTGATGGGCAAGTACAAGGTGCCGCACTTCGACGCAAAGGGCGAGGCCGACGCCCTCTTCACGCACGTGGGTGTTCCGACGACCTTCCTCCTGACGTCGTTCTACTGGGAAAACTTCATCTACTTCGGCATGGGACCGAAGAAAGGCCCGGACGGCAAGCTGGCAATTACGTTGCCCATGGGAAATGCAAAGCTTCCGAGCATGGCGTCGGACGACATCGGGAAGTGTGCCTACGGAATCTTCAAGAAGGGCGGCGAGTACATCGGCAAAACGGTCGGCATCGCCGGAGAGCATCTGACGGGCGCGCAGTTCGCATCGGCGCTGACGCGAGCTCTGGGCCAGGAGGTGTCGTACAACGCGGTGCCCCCTGAGGTCTTCCGCGGTTTCGGGTTCCCCGGGGCGGAGGATCTGGGCAACATGTTTCAGTTCAATCGCGACTTCGAGCGCGACTTCTGTGCCGCGCGCGATCCCGCGATCGCACGCGCGCTCAATCCTTCGCTTCAGACCTTTGATACATGGCTGGCGCAGAACAAGGCGCGTATTCCACTCGAGTAGGAGAGAACAACCGGAGAAGGGGACGAGCGTCGCGCTATGCCGCGAAACTCCACTGATTGCGGCCGGCGCGTTTGGCCGCATAGAGCGCCTGATCGGCACGCGTCAACACGCCATCGAGCCGCTCATCGTCCGCACGAACTTCGGTCACGCCGATGCTGCAGGAACAGCGCGCCTCGGCGGCGAGCGGATCGACGATGACGGTGCGGCAGCCTTCGGTGATACGGGTGGCGAGGCGCTGGGCGGCCTTGGCGGATGTCTCGGGCAGCAGCACCGCGAATTCTTCGCCACCGAGGCGGCCGATGACGTCCGACTTGCGGCAGGTCTGGCGAAGCATCTGTCCGAACTGATTGAGGACGCGGTCGCCGGCTTCGTGTCCGTGCGTGTCGTTGATCTGTTTGAACCAGTCGAGATCCGCCATCAGCAGGCTGAACGTGCGGTTATAGCGTCGCGCGCGCGAGAATTCCTTTTCCGCCGTATCGAACCACCACCGCCGCGAATAGACGCCGGTCAGCGCGTCGGTGCTCGCCAGCAGCGCGAGATGATCGCGCGTCGAGCGAAGCTCCCGCACCTTCTGCTCGAGACTCTGCTGCAGCTTCGCGACCCGAAGGCCGACGCCGATGCGCGCCTGGAGCTCCGCGATGTTGATTGGCTTGACCATGTAGTCGTCGGCGCCCGCTTCGAGGCCCGCGACGAGATCCTCGCGGCTGTCACGTCCCGTGACGAGGACGACATAGGTGCCGGCAAGCCGCGTCGTGCTTCGGATTCGGCGGCACAGCTCGAGGCCATCGAGGTTCGGCATCATCCAGTCGAGGATCGCGATGCCGGGCGGCTGCAGCGAGTTGAGCGCCTGCCATGCGAGGTCGCCGTCGTGCGCGACGGTCACGTGCATTCCCATACGCGACAGCGTATTGGACAGAATCGTCGTGATAATGAGGTCGTCGTCTGCGATCAGCGCGCG
>Ga0075434_100004381_pt1 | contig 12718 bp, 10 predicted proteins | sample RhiMethybrSRZTD3_FD_75298 | JGI IMG/M metagenome (GOLD analysis project Ga0075434, IMG submission 75298) | Populus rhizosphere microbial communities from Tennessee, USA - Rhizosphere MetaG P. TD hybrid SRZTD3 | ecosystem: Host-associated > Plants > Roots > Rhizosphere > Soil | place: USA... | reverse complement strand
TGACGACGATCGCCCGGCCTTTCTGGCGCGCGGCGACCTTCTGGAGCTCCGGCGCGACCATCCGGCACGGACCGCACCACGGCGCCCAGTAGTCGACGACGACGGGGATCGACGATTGGGCGACCAGCCGCTCGAAATCGACGGTGCTGTGAACCTCCACCGGCGCCGAGGGCGGCTCGATCGACTGCTTGCACTGGCCGCAGCGCACCTCGTCGCCCAACCGCTCGAACGCGACGCGGTTCTTCCGTCCGCACGACGCGCACGCGACGATGACGCCGCGCTCGTCCACCACGAGTGTGCCTGCCATCCCGTTATCCTTTCGCGCGCCGGCGCGCGGGCCTGGGCGCCGCTTTCGCACGTGCCGCCGGAATCGGCGCCTTCGACGCAATCGCGTCGCTGAGGAGCCCGACCGTGATCGCGTACGCGTGCGAGCAGTTGTAGTCGAGGATCGCGTCGTAGCTCGGCGTCACGAGGAAGTGCCGCTCGCTGCCGGAGACGAGCGACGTCGGCCCGTCGCCCTTCGGCACCGGACGCCCGCCCGGCAGGCGCACCCCGAGCTTCTGCCACCGGTCGGCAGGCAGCGGCCCGATCATCGCCCGCGTCGCGGCGCACGTCCCGCTGCGCGGCGCGACCTCCGTGCGGATGCGCTGCGCCGCATCGGGCGTCACCTTGACCTCGCGTCCCCACGTCTCGCCGTCGATCCAGCCGCGGCTGCTCAGGTAGTTCGCGATCGACGCGAAGATGTCCGCGGGCGTCGACCAGATGTCGCGCCGGCCGTCGCCGTCGTAGTCCTCGGCGAAGCGGAGGTAGCTGGACGGCATGAACTGCACCTGTCCCATCGCGCCGGCCCACGATCCGCGCAGGTGCGCGAGATCGATGTCGCCGCGATTGAGGATTTCCAGCGCATCGAAGAGCTCGCCGCGAAAGAACGCCGCGCGCCGCGGATCCCAGGCGAGCGTCGCCAATGCGGCGACCGTCGGACGCACGCCAGTGAAGCCGCCGTAGTTCGACTCGATCCCCCAGATCGCCGCGATGGTGCGCGGCGGCACGCCGTACGAGTCGCCGATCTCGTCGAGCAGATCGCGATGCCGCGCGATCGCCGCGCGGCCTCCCGCGATCAGCTTCGGCGTCAGCCGGCGCGCAACGTAGTGCTCCAGGGAGAAGATCGTCTCCGCCTGCGCGCGATCGCGCTCGAGGACGACGGGCACGGGCTCTTCGACGTCGGCGAGCGCGGCGTCGACGATGTCGGCCTTGATGCCGCGCGTGAGCGCTTCGGCGCGCACGCCGGCGAGCCATTCGGCAAACGCGGGGCGTGGCGTGTCCTGGAGGACCGGCCGGAAGGCCTGCGCGACCGTTGTGGCGGTCAGCACCAGGGCTGCAGCTGTAGCGCAGCCTTTCAGCGCTGCCTCGGCGTAGCCCTTCAGCGGCGCCGTTCCCACCATCGTTTCAGTCTACAGGCTTTCGAGCGCGCTGACGGCCTGGCGCGGAAGCCGCTGCCGGCACGTCCAGTACGCCTTCCATGGATCGGCTTTCAGCTTCGCCAGCCGGGCGGGGACGGTCCGCAGCGTGAAACGATCCGGCGGCCGCCGCGAGGAGAGCTCCGTCCACGTCAGCGGCACCGAGACCGGCCCGGGCGGCTTCGCGCGGGTGGAGAACGCCGCAATCGACGTGTTCGTCCGGTTGTTGCGCAGGTAATCGATCAGGATCTTTCCTTCGCGCCCGACCTTCGCGAAGCGCTCGGTGAAGACATCCGGCCGCTTCCTCACGACGGCCTGCGCGAACGCGCGTGCGAAGTCGAGGCACGCGGACCAGTCCGCGGCCGGCGCGATCGGCACGACGACGTGCAGCCCGCGCCCGCCGGTCGTCTTCACGAACGAATCGAGATCGAGCGCGGAGAGGAGCTGGCGGACGAGCTTCGCCGCCGCGACGACCTCCGGCCAGCCCACACGCTCGCCCGGATCGAGATCGACGACGATCCGATCCGGCTGCTCGACGCGCGCGAAGCGCGAGTTCCACGTGTGGATCTCGAGCACATCCATCTGCACGAGGGCGACGAGCGCGGGCAGCGTATCGACGATCAGGTACTCGCCGGTCTTCGTCTTCTCGCGGATTCGTTCGCGGCGAAGCTGCGCCGGGCCCCACGCTTTCGCGTGCTTCATGAAGATGCAGTCGACGCCTTTCGTCGCGCCCGACGGCGGGACGCCGGTCGGACACAGGACGAGCGTGAGCGGGCGGTCGACGAGGTGGGGCAGCACCCAATCCGCGATCGACTCGTAGTACCGCGCCAGGTCGAGCTTCGTGGCGCGCGCGGCGGGGAAGAGGATGCGATCGGGATGCGAGATGCCGACGCCGGCGACCTCCGGCCTCGCTCCGGCATGCGCCATGCTGGACAAATCGTGCAGGGACAATGCCGTCGCCTCAACGCCGCGTCGCCGTCGTCGTTCCGTGGCAGACGATCCTGAAGATCTTCGCCGCACTGACAATCGTGTGGCTGTGGTTCAGGCTCGTCGAGGTCGTGCTGGTGCTGATCGTCGCGGTGCTGCTCGCCGTGACGCTCGATCCCGTCGTCGGCTGGTTCGAGCGCCGCGGGCTCCCGCGGTGGGGCGCCGCGATCGCGGTCGGCCTCCTTTTCATAGGCGCGATCGGCGGTTTTCTATGGATGACGTGGGCGTCGCTCTCGTCGCAGGCGTCCTACGTGGCGGGGCATTTCGACACGTTCGAGCGGGAGACGCTGTCGAGCCTGCCGCAGTGGGTGCGCAGGGCGATTGGCGGCGACGACATGGATCAGCTCCGTTCGCGCGTCGGCGGCTACGCGCTCGCGTTCGCGCGCTCGGTCGGTTCGGCCGTCATCGTCGGCCTGCTCGGGTTCATCCTCACGATCTATCTGCTCATCGAGGGCGATCAGACGTACCACTGGCTCGTCGCGTTCGTGCCGTCGGAGCACCGGCCGCGGCTGGAGACGACGCTCGTCGAGTGCGAGCGCGTGATCTTCGCGTATGTCGCCGGCAACGTGATCACGTCGGTCTTTGCGACGGTCGTCGTCGGCGTGTCGCTGTCGCTCCTGAAGGTGCCGGCGGCGCTGCTGCTGGCCGTGGTCGCCGGCGTCTCCGACTTCGTGCCGGTGCTCGGCTTCATCGCGTCGTCGATTCCCGCGATCCTGCTCGCGTTCACCGTCTCGGCGAAGACGGCGTTGGTGGTCGCGCTCATCTTCGTGGCGTATCACACGGCGGAGAACTACCTGATCGGACCGTGGGCGTACGGCGATCGCCTGAAGTTGTCGAACATCGCGGTCGTGCTCGCGTTCGTCGTCGGCGCGTCGATTGCCGGCGTCATCGGCGCGCTGATCGCGCTGCCCGTCGCCGCGGTCTATCCGGCCGTCGAACGCATCTGGCTGCGCGAGAAGCTGCCCGAAGAAACGGTCGTCGAACACAAGCGCATGGAGCACCGCAAGGCCGGGTAGGCAGCCGTCCCCGTCGCGCTGCGATCAGTGTGCGGCGGCGGCGCCGCCGCGCGACTTCGGGCGCCGCATCAGCAGCACGAGCGGAATCAGCGCGATGAAGATCACGCCCATCAGCTGAAAGATCCCGACGAAGGCGACCATCGTCGCCTGGCGCTGCACGAGGCCGAAGAGGGCCGCGTACGCGCGGTTGGTCGCGGTGACGGCGTCGGAGCCGGCGGCGAGGAACGCCGCGCGGAACTGGTACATCATCGACTGCGACGCCGCGTCATAGGGCGTCACGTTCGCGCCGAGCGTCGCGGTCGTCGCCTGACTGTGGCGCGCCAGCATCGTGCCGGTGGTCGCGATCCCGATGCTGCCGCCGATGTTGCGCATCAGATTGAACAGGCTCGTCGCGTACCCCATCTTCTCGCGTGGAATGCGGTCCATCGCGATCGTCGTGAGCGGCACGAACAGCAGCGACATGCCGACGCCCTGAATCAGCTGCGGCCAGAAGATGTCCCAGTATCCCGCCTGCAGGTTCAGCCACGAGAGCCACAAGAGCGTCATGCCGCCGACGATGAGGCCGGTCGAGAGCAGCTTGCGCGGATCGAACGTGCCGGTCATCAGGCCGGTCAGCGGCATCATGAAGAACGATCCGATCCCGCGCGGCGCCATGGCGATGCCGGCCTGCAGCGGCGGATAGCCGAGCAGCGTCTGCAGCATGATCGGCAGCAGCACCATGCTGCCGTAGAGCACGAAGCCGACGATCGTCATCAGAAACACGCCGACCGCGTAGCTGCGCTCCTTCAACACGCGCAGGTCGACGATCGGGTTGTCGGTCGTGAGCTCGTGCCAGACGAGCGCGACGAGCGTGACCACGCTGATCACCGCGAGCGACGTGATCAGATTCGACTCGAACCAGTCCTCCTGCTGTCCCTTGTCGAGCAGCACCTGCAGCGCGCCGATGCCGACCGTGAGCATGCCGATGCCCCAGTAGTCGACGGTCCGCTTCTCGGTGCGCAGGTACGGCGGGTCGAAGATATAGAGCTTCGTCATCACGATCGACGCGATGCCGACGGGGATGTTGATGTAGAAGACCCAGCGCCAGCTGTAGCTGTCGGTCAGCCACCCGCCGAGCACCGGGCCCAGAATCGGCGCGACGACGATGCCGAGGCCCCAGAAGCCCATGGCCTTGCCGCGATCCTGCGGCGCGAACGCCTCGAGGAGCACCGCCTGCGACAGCGGCTGCAGCGCGCCGCCCGTCGCGCCCTGCATCACGCGGAAGACGATCAGCGCGCTGAGCGTCGGCGCGAGGCCGCACAGGAACGAGGAAGCGGTGAAGCCGACGACCGAGAGCATGAGCAGCCGCTTGCGCCCGAACATGCTCGCGAGCCAACCGGTCATCGGGAGGATGATCGCGTTGGCGACCAGGTACGACGTCAGCGCCCACGTCGCTTCGTCGATCGACGCTGACAGGGAGCCCGCGATGTGCGGAAGCGAGACGTTGACGACGGTGGTGTCGAGCACCTCCATGAAGGTGGCGAACATCACCGATACCGCGATCAACCACGGGTTGACGTGTTTGTGCTCGCTCATGGCTTCAACCAGCCCCTAACCCCAGCCCCTAGCCCCTCATTTCGTATACACCACCGCGTTCACCGACATACCGGGCCGCAGCAGATGCTCCGGATCCTGGCCCGGTTCGAGCACGATCTTCACCGGCACCCGCTGGACGACCTTGACGAAGTTTCCCGTCGCGTTCTCCGGCGGCAGCAGGCTGAAGCGCGCACCAGTTGCGCCGGCGATCGACTCCAGCTTCGCCGAAAACTCGCGGCCGCCGAGCCCATCCACCTCCACACGCGCGCGCTGACCGGGCCGCATGTCCTTCAACTGCGTTTCCTTGAAGTTCGCCGTCGTCCACACGTCGTCGAGCTGCACGATGGCGAGCAGCGGCTGCCCGGGCTGCACGACCTGGCCGACGTTGATCCCCTTCTTCGACACGACGCCGCGCACCGGCGCCTTCACGACGGCGTACTGCAGATTCAGATCGGCCTGCGCGAGGTTCGCGCGCGCCTGCTGCACGCGCGCTTCCGCCGCCGAGGCGCGCGCCTTGGTCGCCGTGATCTGCGACGGCGCCGTTTGCGCCGTCTGCAGCTCGGCGTGCGCCTGCTGCTCGCCGGCGTGCGCCTGCGCGAGCTTGCTCTCCGACACGCGGATGGACGCCTCCGCTTCCGCCACCTGCGAGCGCGCGGAATCGGCGGCCGCGCGCTGGGCGTCGGCCGTGGCCGACGCGGTATCGAACTGCTGCTGCGAGACCTCGTCCTTGGCCAGCAGGCCGCGCAGCCGCTCGACGTCGCGCGCCGCTTTCGTCGCGTTCGCTTCCGCCTCGCGCTGCCGCGCCTGCGCGGTGACCAGGCGCGCGCGCGCCGCGTCCACTTCCTTCTCGGCGGCGGCGACGCCGCTTTGCGCCTGCGTGACGCCGCCGCGCGCCGTCGCGACGTTGCTCGCGGCGGTCGTCGAGGTGATCGGCACGTTGGACTGCGCCGCGATCGCGTTCGCCTCGGCGTCGGCGAGCTCGGCGCGCATGCGATCGAGCGCCACCTGGTAGTCGCGCGGATCGAGCTCGACGAGCAGCGCGCCCGCCTCGACCAGCTGATTGTCCTCGACGCTCACCTTCGTGATCGTCCCGCCGACGCGCGCGGCGACCTGCGTCACGTGCCCGTCGATCTGCGCGTCGTCGGTCGTTTCGCGGCCGGCGGTGAGGTAGATCCAGAGCCCGATGCCGATCACGGCGAGCAGCACGACGCCGGCGCCGATGCGCACGCGCGGGTTGGCGAGGAGCGACGGTTTGTCGACGACGACCTGGTCGGCCATCAGCGGGCGCCTCCGAGCAGTTGACGCAGCGCGTCCTCGGACGAGCCGACGCCGCGGACGAGCGCGCCCTTCGCGAGCGTGTAGCCGTACTGCGCCGCGATGAACTGCTCGCTCGCGACCGCGACGGCGTCCTGCGCCTGGACGACCTCGATGTTGCTGGCGACGCCCGCGGCGAAGCGATCGCGCGCCTGCGCGAGCTGCTGCCCCGCGAGATCGCGCGCCTTGCCGGCGACCGCCAGCTGCTGCGCCGTCGCCTCCAGATCGAGGAACGCCGCGCGCACCTCGTAGTAGATCGACGCTTTCAGATCCTCCGCCTCGGCGCGGCGGTTGCGAAGGTCGGCGTCCGCCTCGAGCAGACGGCCGCGCGTGCGGCCGCCCTGGAAGATCGGCACGTTCACCGCGCCCATCACCGCGAACGTGCCCTGCGCCTCGCCCGGGGTCAGGCCGATCGCGCCGTAGTCGGCGTTCACGTGCACCGACGGCAGCGCGCTGCCGGCGACCGATTGCCGCCCGGCCTCGGCGCCGCGCACGCGCTCGAGCGCCGCGAGGTAGTCGTGGCGCGTGCGGTACGCCAGGTTCACGGCCGTGTCGAGCGACATGTCGCTGGACGGCAGATCGGGAAGGTCGGCGTCGAGCGTGAACGGCTGCCCGAGCGGCAGCCCCATCACGCGCGCGAGCTGCAGCTTCGCTTTTTCGAACTCGTTGACCGCCGCCGTCGCGCGCTGCGTCTGCGCGTTGAGCTGCACTTCGGCCCGCAGCACGTCGATGCCCGCGATCAACCCGCCCTGCTTCAGATCCAGCGCCTGGTTGTAGAGCGTCTGCGCCGTCTGCTGCTGCGTACGCGCGGCGTCCACGCGCGCGGACGCCGCGAGCGCCTGGATGTAGAGGTTGCCCGCGACGTGGATGACGAAGTCGCGCGCGCTGCGATAGGTGAGCCGCGCCGCTTCGAGGTTGTGCGCCTCCGCGCGCGCGCCATTCAGCGCCTCCAGGTCGAGGACCGACTGGCTGAGGAAAACGCGCGCGTCGAACACGTTGAACGGCCCGACGATCGACGGGATGTCGGCGAAGGGCGACCCCGCGCCGCCGCTGAACCCGAACGCCGCCAGGTTGATCGTCTGCCGGGTCTCGGAGACGCGGCCGTTCACGTTCGGCAGCAGGTCCGCGAGCGCGCGCCACCGCGCGCCCTGTGCGCGGCCGAGCGCCTGCTCCGCCGTCAGCACGCCGAGATTGTGCTCGAGCGCGCGCACGATCGCGGCGACGACGGTGATGCGCTCAGGCGTGCCGGTCGGCTCGCCGGACGGGACGCCGCCGAGAAACGTGCCCGTCGGCAGCGGCCCCTGCGGCGCCGGCCGCGGCGGCGCGTTGAACGTGGGCGGCGGCGCGAACTGTGCGGCCGCTGGCGGTGCGCCGGCCGACAGCAGGACGGCCGCGAGCGGGAGCGCTAGTAATACTGTGTAGGACCGCGGTGGGCAACGCACGAGTCGACGATTGTTCATATCGCAATCATCTAGCGTACTACGATTCGCTGCGGCTTCGTCCGTTCGCGCACCCTCCGTCGTCTAATCCGCTCGATGCCCGCGCGCCTTCGATCGCTCGTCGTACTGACCGGCTTGACCATTTTCGGAACGACCAGCCCGGCCGCCGCGCAGTCGGCGCTCTCCGGCGAGACGATTCGGATGACGCGCGCGCAGGGGCCAATCACGATCGACGGCCGCCTCGGCGACGAAGGCTGGCGCGGCGCCGCGCGCGTCGTCCGCTGGTACGAGACCAACCCGGGCGACAACACGGAGCCGGCGGTCCGCAACGTCGGCATCCTGACGTTCGACGATCACTTCTTCTACGCAGGGTTCGAGTTCGACGATCCCGATCCGTCGCGGATCCGCGCGCCGTACGCCGACCGCGACAACATCTCCGACGGCTACGATTTCGGCGGCCTGATCCTCGACGCGGGCAACACCGGCCGCACCGCGGCGTTCTTCGTCGTCACGGCGCACAACACGCAGTACGACGCGATCACCGACGATACGTCCGGCGAGGACTCGTCGCCCGACTTCTTCTGGGAGTCGGCGACCGCGATCACCGATCACGGGTGGACGGCGGAGATCAAGATTCCGTTCTCCTCGCTCCGCTACAAGCCGTCCGATCCGCAGACGTGGCGGATCCTGCTGTATCGCAACTACCCGCGCGAGTTCCGCTATCAGTTCTTCTCCGCGCAGCTGCCGCGCGGCAGCAACTGCTTCGTCTGCCGCTTCAACATGCTCGCCGGCCTCGAGCGGCTGCCCGCCGGCGGACACCTCGTCGCGGCGCCGTACCTCGCCGCGGCGCGCAACGAGGCGCCGCGCGGCGATCTCGGCTCGCCGCTCGCGGCCGACGGCGTCACGCCGCGTGTCGGGCTCGACGTCAAGTACACGCCGAACGCGGACCACGCGATCGACCTGACGCTGAAGCCGGATTTCTCGCAGGTGGAATCCGACGTCGCCCAGATCTCGGCCAACGAACGCTTCGCGCTGTTCTATCCGGAGAAGCGGCCGTTCTTTCTCGAGGGCGTCGACCTCTTCCAGACGCAGATTCAGGCGGTCTACACGCGGACGATCACGTCGCCGTCGTGGGGCGGGAGGTTGACGGGGAAGAGCGGCGGGATCCGTTATACGGCGCTCGCGGCCGAGGACGCCGGCGGCGGCAGCGTGATCATTCCAGGCGCGAACGATTCGTCGCTCGCGCCGCAGGACTTCGCGTCGACCGTGTTCGTCGGGCGCGCGAAGCGCGAGGTGGGTCTCTCGTTTCTCGGCGTCCTCGTCACCGATCGCGAAGGCCGCGGGACGGGATCGTACAACCGCGTCGCAGGCCCGGACTTCGAGTGGCGCGCGACGGAGGCCGACGTGCTGTCCGGCCAGTGGCTCTACAGCGCGTCCCGGACACCGAATCGCCCCGACGATGCGAGCGAGTGGACGGGGCAGTCGCTGGCGTCGCATGCCGGCTCCCTGACGTTCGGCCACAGCACCACGCACTACGACGCCTCGCTGCAGTACAAGGACATCGGCAGCGATTTCCGCGCCGACGTCGGCTTCGTGCCGCAGGCCGGCTATCGCGAGGGGTACGCCGGCACCGGGTGGACCTTCCGGCCGACCGGTTTCGTGCGGCGGCTGCGCACGTTCGCGAACCTCGATTACCAGGTCGATCGCAGCGGCGATCTCATCAGCCGCAGCTTCTTTCCCGGCTTCGGCATGGACACGCGCTTCAACGGCTTCGTGCAGCTGCGGTACATCGACGACTCGGTTCGCGCGCTCGATCGGCCGATCGGCCGGCGGCAGTTCGGGTACATCGCGCAGTTCAGTCCGTCGCGGCTCGTGTCGCGCATCGCGGTGGACGGCCGGACGGGGCAGGAGATCGATTTCGCGAATGGACGCCCCGGCGCCGGGACGACGCTGAACCTCACCGCGCGGCTCGATCCGACCGAGCATCTCGATCTGACGCTCGTGCAGAATCAGCGGTGGATCGACGTCGACGCCGATGGCCGTCGGGGCGTGCGGCTGCTGACGGCGCGCGTCTCACGGCTCCGCGGTACCTATACGTTCAACGCGCGGACGTTCGTCCGCGCGATCGGGCAGTACGTCGCGACCGATCGCGATCCGGCGCTGTTCATCTCGGATGTCGCCGCGCGATCGGCGACGCTCAGCGGCCAGCTGCTCTTTGCGTACAAGTTGAACTGGCAATCGGTGCTGTTCGTCGGGTACGGCGACGATCGTGAGCTCAGCGATCTCGATCGGTTCGAGAAACTCGATCGCCAGCTGTTCGTGAAGGTGTCGTATGCGATTCAGCGCTGAATGGTGACGCTGAATCGTGTAGGGCCAGTGGCTGGCTGTCCCGCGCAACTGGCCTGAAGGCCCGGCCCTACCGAAGCTCTGAAAGCAGGTAATAGACGTCCGTGCGAATTCGTGACGGGTCGCTGTTCCACTCGGGCTGCCAGTGTCCGTAGATCTCCCACTTCGGACCTGCGAGGCGGTGATTGTTCGCGTCGCACCACTGCCGAACGGCGTCGTGCGCAGCGCCGAGGCCGCCATAGGGTCCGAAATGCGTCGTGCACGCGACCGCGCCGGCGGGCGTTCCCGAGCGCACGACCTCGCCGTCCTCGGCAAACGGGCCGTGAAGCTCCACGCCCACCTCGAGGCGAATGCTGCCGTCCCAGTAAATCGCAACGTGACGACCGGCCGGTACCTGCTGCGCGCGCACGGCGTTCCAGACCAGGCCGCAGGACTCCGGTACGACGCGAGAAAGATCGGACGCGCGGGCCAGTCGTCGGACGACAGCCAGCGGCACGCTCTCGAGTCGCCGGACCTCGACGGCGTACGAAGTCATCGGTCAGGCTCGTACTTGCCGACCTTCTCCGGCCACGGGGCGGGCGAGCCAGTCGATCATGGCGTCGATGCTACTCCGCCTCGGGCGTGCCTCCCGCCGCCGCATGCGTCGATAGCCAGCCCCCTGGCCCCAAGCCCCTGAACCAACGCGTCATCCGACAGCGAGCCCTGGCCCCAACCCAGGGAGGCGGTCCCGTTGACACGTGGTTACACGTTGTGTATAAGTTGATGTATCAATTCTCCCGCCGATGACGCACGAAGACTACAGACGCGCGCTCGCATCCGCCACGCGCGAGTACGAAGACCTCGGCGCGAAGCGCCGCGAGATCGATCAGCGCCTCGCGGAGCTCGCGCAGACCATCGGCACGCTCTCGAAGCTGCTCGGCCTGACGCCGACCGTCCCGATGGGCCTCACCGACGCCATCCGCCTCGTCGTCCGCGGCGCGGGCGTGCCGATGACGCCGGTCGAAGTGCGCGATCGCCTCCACGGCATCGGGTTCGACGTCTCGAAGTACGTCAACGATCTCGCCGCCGTGCACACCATCCTGAAGCGCTTGAACGAATCGGGCGAGCTGCGGTTCGTTCCGCGGACGCCCGGCAAACATCAGTACATCTGGAACACGCCGTCGACGCCCGTCGTCCTGACGCGCGACATCGTGCAGGCGATGTACGACAACCGCGCCGAGCGCGACGCCATGCGCGCCACCGACGTCGACGACGACCCGCCGCCGCGCCGCCGCGGCGGCCGATCGCACAAGAGGGCACGATGACGATGACAATGGACGACGTCGATCTCGAGCGGCGCCGCCGCTTCTACGCCGAGGAGCTCGAGGCGGTCGTCAAGCTGCGGTCGCCGCATCTGGTCGACGCGTTCTCGGCCGTGCCACGCGAGCGCTTTCTGCCCGAGGGGCCGTGGACCGTTCTCGCCGACAGCGACATGAGCTATCAGATGGGCAGCGGGCCGCAGCGGTACCGGACGACGCCCGACGCGAATCCCGCGCGCGTGTACCACAACATCGCCGTCGCGATCGACGCGTCGCGCCAGTTGTTCAACGGCCAGCCGGGAACGCTGGGCTTCTGGATGGACCAGCTCGGACTCGGGCCGGGGATGCGCGTGCTTCACATCGGCGCCGGCCTCGGCTACTACACCGCCGTGATGGCCGAATGCGTCGGCCGCTCCGGACGCGTCGTCGCATACGAGGTCGACGAGACGCTTGCACTCGCGGCGCGGAAGAATCTGGCCGCGTATGCGGCCGTCGACCTCCGGCACGGCGACGCATCGGCGCCGCTCGATTCCGCGTTTGACGCCGTGCTCGTGAACGCGGGCGTCACGCATCCGCTCGACGCGTGGCTCGACGCGCTCGCGCCCGGCGGGCGGATGACGCTGCCGATCACCGCGGCGATGCCGGCCATGGGTTCTACGCTCGGCAAGGGAGTCGTCGCTCTGGTGGCACGGCAGGAGGACGGAGAGCTCCTGGCGCGCATCGTCACCGTGGTTGCCGTGTACTCGGCTGAAGGCGTTCGCGATCCCGCGATGAACGAGGCGATCGGAAAAGCGCTCATGGCCGGGCCGGCGAGATGGACCGCGGTGAACCGCCTCCGCCGCGAGGCGCACGAGCCGGCGCCGTCGTGCTGGCTGCACCGCGATTCGTGTTGCTTTTCCGCTATGTAGAATTGTCCGGCTCGCAGCGTTTCAAAACAGCCGGGCATTGTCACGCGCGTGTCACCGCCGCGTGAAACGGCCGGGCGCGCGCTCAGAAACCAACCTCGGGTTCCGAAGGTACCACCGCCGAACGCCCAGCTTCGGCAACGGTGTTCCACTCGAGCTGTGGAAACGGCTGTGGCACCCGGCTGGCAGTCCGCGGCGGCATGATCGGGTTTGCCCGCCGCCTCCTGTTCGCCGCGCTCGCGTGCCTCGCCGTCGCTTCCCCGGCGCGCGCGGCCGATACGCTCTGCGATCCGTCGGATACGAACTGCCGCACTCAGCTGCTCACGCTGATTCAGAACGAGCGGATCGGCATCGACGTCGGCTTCTGGTTCATGCAGGACT
>Ga0075434_100004380_pt1 | contig 12719 bp, 11 predicted proteins | sample RhiMethybrSRZTD3_FD_75298 | JGI IMG/M metagenome (GOLD analysis project Ga0075434, IMG submission 75298) | Populus rhizosphere microbial communities from Tennessee, USA - Rhizosphere MetaG P. TD hybrid SRZTD3 | ecosystem: Host-associated > Plants > Roots > Rhizosphere > Soil | place: USA... | reverse complement strand
TGTACAGGCTCACACCGGACAACATTCAGGAGTACAAGGTCACCACAAGCAACCAGACGCCGGAAGAAGGGCGTAACAGCGGCGCGTCCATTTCCGTGGCCACCCGATCCGGTTCGAACGCGTTCCATGGAACTGCATACGAGTTTCTGCGAAACACCGCGCTCAATTCGAACGAGTTCTACGCAAACGCACAGGGCACCGCGAAACCGGACATCAAGATGAATCAATTCTGCGCCGAGTTGGGCGGCCCGATAAAACGCAATAAGACGTTTTTCTTTGTCAGCTATGCCGATCAGAAGATCAATACAACTCAGCCGATTGACCAGGCGTTTGGCGAGACACCGATTCTCTACACACCGTCTGCGCTCTCCGGCATTTACCGTTATTTCGTTGCCGACCCACGAAATCCGTTCGTGCTGAATGGGACCACTATCACGCGCAACTCCACAGCTCTGGTCGATCCGCGTACGGGTGAACTCTTGCCGGGCGTACGTAACTGTAGTTCGGCGGCCGACGTGAATTGCGTGGCGAGCTACAATTTCGCAGCAAACGATCCAAACCGCATCGGTGTTGATCGAACCATCGGCAAGCTTTTCTCGAGCTATCCGAAACCCAATAGCTACACGGCAGGGGATGGTTTGAACACCTCGACCTATGTGTGGAATCCGCCAACGAACTTTCGAGGGCCGAACTTCATGGCTCGCGGAGATCATCAGATCAACGCGACGAACTCGGTGTTCTTCCGCGCACTCTGGGGCGATTACAATACGTTGAAGGGCGACCCGCTCAACAGCCGCCCGCAGGTCTTTCCGGGTTTTCCGCCGGAGGGTGAGGTCTTTCGAGCAAGCCGCAATTTTGCTTTCAGCTATCGGAGCGTGTTGAGTCCACGCGTGATCAACGAAATGACTCTCGGGGTTTCGCGTTTCATCTTTCTGTTTACGCAAGGCGAGGCCAATCCCGCGTTTCCAAATGTCCCGCCGTACAACCCGTTCGCAAATGCGTCGCGGGCATTCATCAATACTCCACGAACGTACCGCGCTGTGACGACGCCGCAAATCATCGACAACATCACGTTCATCCGCGGCGCTCATGCACTGCGCGCCGGCGTGAACATTCGCATGTATCGTCACAACGATCAGCGGGGACAGCCTGGCGGAATCAATGTGACGCCGAGCCTGTCTTTCAGCGCCACTGTGCGTCCGCCTTCGGGATTCAGCACGCCAGCGATCGCGTCCTCGACCGCGGCCGGCATCAACTCCGCAGACAACACGCGGTTGCTGGGGACGATTAATGATGTCATGGGTATTCCGGCGCGCTTGTCGCAAAACTTCCTGGGCGACATCGGCCACGACGCTTTTTTGCCGTTCATCGTGGACAACAAAGTGACGTTGTGGAATGAGGGCCACCGTTTGAAGCAGTACAACATGTACCTGCAGGACGAATGGAAGGTCCGCACGGACCTCACCATGACTTATGGTCTGCGGTGGGAAATCAATCCCGCACCCACGGAGGCCGGAGGGCGCGTATATGTTCCAGATGGTCCCATCATTGGGAATCCGGGACTTGTGACTTTCAAAAAAGCAGACCGCTGGTACCAGAACAACAGTCTTGGTGCGCTGGCTCCGCGTGTTGGACTGGCGTGGAGCCCGGGCACAAGCGGAAAGACGGTAGTCCGTGCGGGTTGGGGAATTGCTTTCGATCCGATCTCTTCATTCCAGGTCACAGCGGCCGCGGGAAAAGTTCCGGGACTGGTATTCAGTTGTTCTTCAGTGCCGGGCGGCGCAACGACTCCAGGCTGTTCACCTGTTCCCGACGTTCGCATCGATCAGAGTTTCCCCAATGCGCTGGCAGCGCCCTCGACAAAGCCGTCCACGCAACTCACGCCTCCCATTCAGGTGCAATCCAACGCACCGAGCTTGACGATGTTCGATCAGAATCTGAAGTTGCAGACGGTGCATCAATGGGATCTCACGATTCAGCGTCAACTCCCCGGCGGACTGGTCGCAGAAGTCGGTTACATCGGTAAACGCGGGCTGCGCTTGCTGCGCGCCTACGATATTAATCAGATCAACGCCGATCCGATTCTGCCGTCGTTCGCCATCATGCAAGCGAACGTCGCGATCGGGTGCGCCCCGGATGGCACTGGCTGCGCGGGCGGGCGCCCCGTCCCCATTGTGCAGTCCGGGGCCGTCACTGCGGCGTTCGCCAATTCTGCTACAACGCGTAACGACCTTGCCCAGAACGGAGCAGGCAACCTGGCGGGCCGCATCGAACAGAACTTCCTTGGGCTGAAGCTGCGTCCGAACCAGCAGTTCTCCACCATTACTTACATTGATTCGGGCGGGGACTCGTACTATCACGGGCTGCAGGCCACACTGCGCAAGCGCTTCGAGGCCGGTCTGCTGTTCGGCGTGGCTTATAGTTTCTCGAAGTCCATCGACGACCAGTCTCTCGATCCCGTCGGCGCATCCTCGGGAGGCGGCCTGACCACGACCAATTCACGCACACCGGCCGACACGCGCGATTGGCGGCAAGAGCGGGCTCTATCGGATTTCGATCGACGCCATGTCTTCACCGCGCAAAGCGTGTACGAGCTTCCATTCGGAAAAGGAAAACCCATTGGGCGCAATGTGAATCGGGCCCTCAATCACGTCATCGGCGGCTGGAACGTGAATGGGCTGTTCACTGGAATGACTGGTGAGCCCTTCAGCCTTCGCAGTGGCGTCTTCACGTCAAACTTCTCGCACCAATCGCGCGCAGATCTCATCGGGCCGATGCCGTCCACGGACCTTCAACCCGGACCTGTCGGGCCTTATGTTGTTTCGCCGTCATTCGTGACCGATGTATTCAATCGCGCAACGCCCGGCCTGAAAGTTCCTCTACCGGGCAGCAATGGCCTCGGTCGCAACGTCTTCACAGGCCCTGGATACTGGAATCTCGATTTAGGCGTGACGAAATATTTTGAGCTGCGGGAAGACTTGCGCATGCAATTCCGCGCGGAAGCCTTCAACGCGATGAATCATCCCAACTTTGATCATCCCGTCGCCGCAAGCGTGGGCTCGCCCAGCATCCTGAGCACGGTATTCGGCCAGGCGTGCTGCCAGACAGTCGCTCCACCAAGCACGCAAACCGTTATCCAGACCGGTGAGTCGGCGCGGGTAATTCAGTTCGCGCTCAAGCTGTTGTTTTAAGCAGGCGGACGAAATCGCGAGAGTCGTAACCTGAAGGAAGAACGGGAACGTCGAGTTCCCGTTCGACATCCTTAATGGTGAGATCATCCAGGAAGAGATAGTCGTCCCCGACCATTGATTCCGAGGGCAGAACGACGAAGTCGCCGTAGACGTTGCCTTTCAAAGCAGTGATGAAGTCGCTGCCGGTGAGCAGGCCCGCGACCCCAATCCCAGGCCCCCAGAAGTTGCTCTCGACCGCGACAGTCTTCAAGTCCATTCCTAGCCGGTCGACCGAGTCCTTTAAATAAGGATAGAAAATCTTGCCGGTGCAAATCGTTCCGCGTTTGGTCGAACCTGTGGTTCGTGATCGCAGCGCCGCATTGAACTGCGTCAAGAATGTTCGGACCATGCCGACGCCATTTTCGATCTGCGGAAAATCGGCGTAGTGACTGGCCGGTGGGATTTCCGCTCCCGCCATGATGTATATCTCGTCACCCAGAAACGCGAAGGGCGTGCCGATCTGCCGCTTCAATTTCCTCTGGATCGGAGTGATGTGCGCGATCGCCTGCCGTGCGATCTCGGCTGTGAATGGCGTCAGTTGCGGCAGATTGTTCCGATGAGCGGTCAATCCGACTGGCACGATCGCCAGCGAAGCGACGTGTGGATGAAACTTCAGCAGATCATCGATGGTTCGGTCGAGATGCGCGCCGTCATTCAGCCCAGGGCAAAGCACGACCTGTCCATGAAGCTGGATGCCGGCCTTCGTCAGGCGCTCGATCTTCGCCATGAACCCGTCGTAATCGTCGATGCCGAGCAACTGGCGTCGCAATTCCGGCTCGGTCGCATGAACGGAGATATACAACGGCGAAAGCCTCTGCTTGATGATCCGCTGCATCTCGGCTTCATCGACATTCGTCAGCGTCAGGTAATTTCCGAACAGGAACGACAGCCTGTAGTCTTCGTCCTTGATGTGCAGCGAGCGCCGCACGTTTTTCGGATTCTGGTGAACGAAGCAGAACACGCACTGGTTCTTGCAAGTGAGCGGCTCGATCGGTTCGAACTCCAGTCCGAACGATTCCCACTCGCGCCGAACGAATGTGATTTTGCGGTCCTGCGTTTGAATCGTCGTGCGGCGGCCGATCGTTGCGGCGTTGAACTGGAAATCGATGACGTCGAGGAGCGGTTTGCCGTTAAGTGCCTGAATTTCGTCTCCGGCTTTCAATCCGATGCGCTCCGCGACTGACCCCGGCTCGACGGAAAGCACCCGCAGCTTCTGCCCTTCTCCGCTTCGATGCGCGGGCGCATCGCGATATTCGTGCACGGCTTTGTGCACATAGGCCGACGCCGAAAACTGTTTCTTGGTGTTACTCCCTTTATTCATTGAAATGCCACTGCCGCAGTCCGCGAATCAGGTAGTGCAAACCGGAGAAGGCCGTCATGAGCCCCGTCATATAAAAAAGGATGTGCAGCTCCGGCACGGTCATGTGCTTCCAGTTTACATACAAAACCGCCAGGACCGACAGGACCTGCATCACGGTGCTGGCCTTGCCGTACGGCGACGGCGTGAACACGCGCCATCCGACCATCAGCACGACGATGAGGCTGACTAGCAGGATGAACACATCTCTAAAAATGATGACGATCATGAGCCACCGTGGAATGGTGGTCGCAAATCCCATCTGAGGAAGCGACAGGAGCAGGATGGATGCGGTCATCAGCAGCTTGTCCGCCAGCGGATCGAGCACAGCGCCGATGGAGGTTTTCTGTCCGAAACGCCGGGCGATAATGCCGTCGAGGACATCGGTGACGCCGGCAGCCACAAAGGTGCTCAAAGCCCATCCGATCTCGCCGTATGCGAGAAGAATGATGAAGACAGGCACAAACACGATCCGCAGGATCGTGAGCTGATTGGCTGTCGTGAGTACGGCAGACCTGTATTGCTCGACTCTCGTTGACATTTTTACAATTTACAGGTGGCGGATATCCCCTTACTCCGCCGCTATAGGCATCTTAACGTCGAGGACTTGCCTGGAGCAAAATCCATCGGCTTTCGAACAGAAGAAGTAAGTCAGTTTGCCGGGGATTTCGTATTTACCCGGTTTCTCTGCAGTGACCGGTACCTTGATTACAGGCAGATCGACGTAATACTGATCCTTCGACTTGGGATCATTCGACGGCGCATTCAATTCGGCCTTGGCGAGCGTGACGCCGGACACTGCGGTGAGCTTCAGGGTCAACGGCAGTGTGCGGTCGATCGAATAACCTTTCAGTGCCGTGAACGAGACGGCCACTTCGCCGCGTTTGCCGGCTTTGATCGGCGCACTGGGCTTGAAATCGGGATGGAGAATCTGCGGTAATCCGCCTCCGACTCCGCTCAACTGGATGACCAGTAACGTTACTCCAAGAACCAATTTCATCATGGACGACTCCAATAAGCCGCAGGTTAGGAACAGAATATGCTATTGAATATTACCATGAAAGTTCTCAACGTCGTGGGCGCACGGCCCAACTTCATGAAGATCGCGCCAATTGTAGAAGAGATGAAGAAGACGCCCGGGTTGAATGGCGTCCTGGTCCACACCGGCCAGCACTATGACGAGGGCATGTCGGATGTGTTCTTCCGGGACCTGGGCATCCCGGTTCCGGATGTGTACCTTGGCGTCGGCTCCGGCACACACGCCGAGCAGACGGCCCGCATCATGGTGGAGTTCGAAAAGACTTGCTTGAGTGAGAAGCCTGATCTCGTACTCGTGGTCGGCGATGTGAACTCCACGATGGCGTGTTCGATTGTGGCCGCGAAACTACGCATTCCTGTCGCTCACGTTGAAGCCGGATTGCGGAGCTTCGACCGCGGGATGCCCGAAGAGATCAATCGCCTGGTGACGGATGCGCTCGCCGACCTGCTCTTTACGACGAGCCGCGATGCGGACGAGAACCTCAAGCGCGAAGGCGCCGATCCCGCGAAGATTCATTTCGTGGGCAATGTGATGATCGATACGCTTCTGAAGCATCGCCAGAAAGCCGCCGCACTGCAGATCGAAAAGCCGAATCAGTACGCACTGGTAACACTGCATCGCCCATCGAACGTCGACGATCCCAACGTGCTCAGACCGATTCTTGAGGCGCTGGATGGAATTTCGAAGACGATGCCGGTGCTTTTCCCGATCCATCCACGAACGCGGAAGCGAGTCGAGGATTTCGGATTATCGATGAACGGGATTCGCACCATGGAACCTCTCGGCTATCTTGAATTCCTCAACCTTGAATCGGCCGCAACCGTTGTGCTGACGGATTCGGGCGGACTGCAGGAAGAAACCACAATTCTCGGCGTGCCTTGTTTGACCTTGCGACACAATACCGAGCGTCCTGTGACGATCACGCATGGAACCAACATCATGGTTGGTCCCGACAAGGCGCGAATCCTCGAAGCCTTCCGCCGGATTGTGAACGGCGACTGGAAACCTGCCGGACCTCCCGAATTTTGGGATGGCCACGCCGCCGGGCGAATAGTCCGAGTTATTCGCGAATTTCGCGCCTGACTTTTCCGCTGAAATCACGACTTTTTCTTTTCCCCTGATGAGTCCTCAACAACTTACGCGTGGCGCGTCGCTTGCCTATATCTCGACGGCGTTTGTGCCACGCCAACGCGGTGGGCACGGGGCATCGGAGGAGGGCTCTGGGCCGGCTCCTCCGAACGCCCATCGCGTTTTCAACACAATCACCGGCGGCTAGGGGGCGTCCTGCGTATTCTTCTCCAGGGCAAAGGGCCGCAGGGCGTTGGCCGCCGGAGATTTTTTCAAATTCGAAAGGAGAACCATGCTACGTCGAAACTTCGTTGGAATCGTTGTGCTCGCTCTGGTCTGGACCATCGCGCTTGGCGCTCAGGTAAAGGAGATGCCGAAAACGCCGGTCAAGCCGATCAACGCGCCGAAAGCTGTGGATATTAACAGCGCCGCCGAATCGGACATCGCCGCCGTGGGCATTCCCGGAACTGTTGCGAAAAAGATCGTTGATGGCCGGCCGTACCGGAACAAGCGGGATCTTCTCACTCGACAGGTCCTCACAGCAGAGCAGTACGAGAAGTTCAAGGACTCGCTGATTGCCAGACGCGCCAGAAGCTCGAAGAAATAGGTCCTATGTATGCGCGGATGGTCATCGGCGAAACGTTCAGTGAAGACCAGACCCAGGAATTCGCCCGTATCTACACGTCGGACGTTCTGCCGAAACTCAAAGACGAACCGGGCTTCGAAGCGGCGCGCCTGATGGTGGAAGAAGGCGGGCGGATGGCGGTCTCGCTCACGCTCTGGAAGACTCGCGACGACTGCCTCAAATACCATTCCAGTCGTGCTTACCGCCAGTTCGTCGCAACGACACAGCATCTGTTGGTCGGCGATTTCGTCGTCAAACTGTTTAAGGATTGGGGCGGGAATTGAAGTAGGGATAATTCTTCGTACGAAGAATTATCCCGCCTTCAATTCCTTACTTTTTCCGATATTCCCTGAAATCAATAATGCAGTGATGGCGCCTCAAGAAATCCATGAACCGTTTGTAATCACTGTCGGGCATTCGGAGCAGCGGCAACATCTTTCGGTAGCTGCCGCGCGTGCGCTCGAGGCCGTTACGGATCACACGCTCCATCTGGGTGCGCGTGATCAAGCGCTCCGCAAACGGTCGCGCGACCGTGTCCCAGAAATTCCCGACGATAAGGTCTCCGGCCGGTTGCTCCGGCGGAAGATCCTGGGGAAGTATGATGTCGTCCGTTTGAATCACCGCGCTCGATGCCACGCACAACGCTGCCTCAACGATGTTCTCCAATTCGCGGATGTTTCCCGGAAAGTTGTGCGCCATGAGCTTGGCAATCGCTTTCTCCGATATCTTCTTCCTTCCACGAAGCAGGTAATCGACAAGCAGCGGGATGTCATCGATGCGTCGCCGCAGCGGAGGAACCTGGATCGGAAACACATTCAGCCGGTAATACAGGTCCTCTCGAAATTCACCTTTCCGGACCAGCGCAGCGAGTTCGCAATTGGTGGCGGAAATGACGCGAAGATCCAGCTTGCGCATCACCACATCGCCAAGGCGCCGGAGATTTTTGTCTTGAAGCACCCGAAGTAATTTGGCCTGAAAACGGCGCGACGTGTTCGCGATTTCATCGAGGAACAATGTGCCTCCGTTGGCTTCTTCGAACAATCCAGGCTTGTCGGACAATGCTGTCGTGAAGGCTCCGCGGCGGTGCCCGAAAAGCTCGCTTTCGATCAGGTCGTCCGGCAGCGCCCCGCAATCGACCGCGACGAACTTTGCGCGACATCTCTCGCTGAGTTCGTGGATCGCTCTGGCCACGAGTTCCTTTCCGCTGCCCGATTCACCGGTTATCAAAACGGCGCCGGAAACTCTCGCCGCCGCTCTCACTCTCTCCCGCAACATCTGCATCTCTGCGCTTTTCCCAATCATGTTAGGTATAGCCGCGCAACCAGGAGAACGGTCACATGAATCTGAACCCTGTGGAAATCCGCGCACTTGTTCACATTGCCACAAAACGCACCGGCACTCCCGTTCACGACGAAGATCTGGAACAGGACATTGCGCTTCACGCGCTGGAAGCGCTTCAAAGACTTCCCCGGGTCACGCACCCGCGCGCGCTGCTGATGAAGATCGTCCGGGACGCGGTAAGGGATTACTGGAGGCGACGTCGGTCATTCGAAGAGTTGGAAGGACTCGAAGAGCGCTTCATCGCGCAGACGCCGCAATTCGAATTTGATCTCGATGGCCACCGGCAAATCGAACTGCTGCGCTCGGCGCTGGATCATCTGTCCAGGTCCAAACGAACCGTGCTTGAGCTCTTCTATCTCCGTGACTATTCGATTCGGCAGATCGCTAAAATCCAGCAGCGATCCATGTCTGCTGTGAAGATGGATCTTGCCCGATCGCGCCGGTCCCTCGCTCGAATTGTCCGCATTCTCACGATAAAAAAAACGCGTTAATCGCGACAAACCGCACTTTTGTACTACGCCGGCTCTCGTGTTTCAGCCACTTACGAAAGGAACTCAACGTGTTTTTGAGCATCGCAATCCCGGCCCAAATTTGAAACGGGAGGAAGAGAAAACGTGGACATTCCTGAAACGACGATTGAAGACCTGGATGCGTCACAACAAGTCACGACGGCTGGAGGTGCATATCCGGAATTCAAGCTGGCATGCGTGTATGGGCTCGCGATAGGCGCTGGAGTTATGGCTTCTGCCGGGCTGCTGGGGCCGGCATTCGTTGTCGGTGGTGCGCTCCTTCTGTCTGAAGCCTGGTAGGACGTTTAGAATCAAACGCCGCGCTTGACCGGGTAAGCGGCGTGGAGAGACAAAATGGAAACAGTCCGAACAGAACAACTTGGCAAGACGTTCAAGGGTGTTTTTCGATTGGGCCCACTGGATCTTCGCGTCGCCCCCGGTGAAATCCTCGGAGTCATGGGGCCGAACGGCGCCGGCAAAACGACGCTGCTTAAACTGCTTTGGGGATTCCTCCGCCCGGATCAAGGCCGCATTTCGATTTTTGGAATGCAACCGCATCTGCAGCAAGTCAGCGTCCGGCGTCGTGCCGGTTACCTCTCGGAAAATCCACAATTCTATTTCGCCCTCACAGCAAGACAATTTCTGCGGTTCATCGGGAATTTCTACGAAGGCTGGGAAGAATCACGCACACATCAATTGCTCGAAGAGTTCGGCGTTGATCCTGATCTGAAGATCGAACAATTGTCGAAGGGCAATCGAATCAAGCTGGGCATCATTTCTACGGTCGGCCATCGGCCAGCTTTATTGATACTGGATGAACCCACGTCGGGACTGGATCCCCTGGTCCGACTCGACATACTTCATTTCTTAAGCAAGCTCGCCCGAGAGGACGATGTCTCGATCTTGTTGTCGTCCCACATCTCGGACGATCTCGATCAAGTGGCTGAGAGCATTCTCATGCTGAACAAGGGTCACGTCGTCGAATACGCGCGCGCTTCCGACCTGCTCACTAAGTACAGACAACCACGCCTGGAGGGAGTCTTTGTTACCGCAATTGGCAATAAACATTATTCGTAAAGATTGGGCCGAATACTGGAAGACCGTGATCCTTCTGACGGCCGGAATGTTCCTTCCGCTGCTTGTCGTGAGAGGTTCAAAGGATTTTTCTCAGGGTCTGATGGTGGGAATCATCATCAGCGGATCGTATGGTTACGCCCATTTCTGTTTTATGGCTGAACGCCTGCGCGGAACCTTGGACCTGCTGCTGAGTCTTCCTGTCAAGCCATTCGATCTCGTTCTCGCCAAGTTCGCCTCACTATATTCCATGGCCCTGTTTACCACGAACCTGCCGGGGATTTTCATGAGAGACCTTCGAGTTCTCTTCTTCCTGAATGCGCTTGTCTTGATTCTTTCGACGTTGTGCATGGCAGCCACTGTTGTTTCGGAGAAACCGTGGGCTCCAATTGCGCCAGTATGGATCGTTCTCATCTTTTTTATGCCGATGCAAAAACTCCTGGCAAAGATTTATCCAGATGGCCTGGCTCTGTACGCCTTCGCTGTCTCTCATGCAATGCTGTTGGCCGGTTTCACCCTCATTCTGGCTCCGATCATCGCTTTACTGTCGGCTGCGTATTTTCACCGGAACCTTTCTTTATAATCTTTCCTGGCTCTCTCACCTTCCGTAATTTCTTCCCGGTCGACTCTCATCTTCGAACGTATCCAACTCCCATCGAGCGCCGCAGATTTGGTCGTGAAAACAACGAATAAAAAGGCGGCAAGATCGCGAACTACGCGACTTTCTGCAGCCTAACTTGTTCGTTTTTCTGCGGTGTCAAACATGCAAGAGCCCGGTGGTCATGCGATATCCGATCATTCGCCAGCACGACATCACAGACTGCGGACCTGCCGTCGTGGCCATGATCGCGGCGTATTACAGAAGGCGCGTATCGATTGCCCGGCTCCGCGAATCGGCCGGTACGGACCGGCAGGGTACGAACCTCGCAGGCCTCAGCACCGCCGCAGAATCTATTGGGTTTCGAGCCCAGGCGGTGCGCGCGACGTCGGAGGCCCTTCACCAGCTCCAGTTACCTGCTGTCGCTCACTGGCAGGAGAACAATCGGAATCACTTTGTAGTGCTCTACAAGATTTCACCGAAGCGGGCCATTATCGGTGATCCCGCCTGCGGTTTACGCAAACTCACATTGAAAGAATTTCAGCAGAACTGGACCGGAATTCTCCTGTTGCTCACTCCAACCGCACAATTGCGGAATATCGTTGAATCGAAGTCTTCGTTTACTCGATTGTGTTCACTTCTCCTGCCACACTCTCGCCTCTTCCTGGATGCCTTGCTCGCGGCAGTCCTGATGACGCTCCTCAGCCTCACCTCATCATTTTTCATCCAGGCGCTTGTGGATTTTGTATTTGTCCTCGGGCGAAAACCCGCCTTGAACTGGCTCGGACTGGGAATGCTGCTTGTGACCATGGCGCGAGTCGGTTTCCTGGGACTGAGATCCTACCTCCTTGCCCACCTCAGCCAGAGGATCGATGCAGAGACGGTGCTCGATTATCACCGCCATCTGCTAGGACTGCCGCTGACTTTCTTTTGCTCGCGCCGTACGGGAGAGATTCTTTCGAGGTTGAACGACGCCATTAAGATCCGCGTCGCCATCAGCGCAACGACCCTGGCCGTGATCGTTGATTCCCTTCTGGTATTGACGACGGCCGCGATCATGACGTGGCTGAACTGGAGCCTTACACTCCGTTCACTTCACCTTGTACCGGCCCTGGCCGGAGTTATCTGGTTTCTGAATAAGCCGATGAAACAACATCAGCGGACTGCGATGGAAAAGGGCGCTGACGTTGAGGCGCAGATGGTCGAAACGATCGGTTCGATTTACACGATCAAGGCATTTCGAGCAGAGCCACGAATTCAAGTCGCAACTGAAGCGCGTTTTCATGAAATGCTCGAAGCCGCATTTAAGTCACAGCAACTTGCCGTACATGCCACGACGCTCTCCTCTCTGATGGTAGGTCTATCGACACTGGGATTGCTCTGGTTTGGCGGGCACGAGGTTCTGGCCGGCGCCCTCACAGTCGGACAATTGATGGCGTTCCACACAATGCTTGGAACGATCCTCGGACCCATCGAGCGGCTCGCCAATTCAAATCAATCCATTCAAGATGCAATCATCGCGGCCGATCGTCTTGGTGAGGTCATGGAACTCGAGCCTGAACTTAAAAGACAACGTGCAAGCTCGATTGACGTGCCGATCGCGGGATCCATCGAATTTCAAAACGTGACGTTTCGATATGGTTCGCGTCTGCCTGTGTTTGACGGCTTCAATCTTCGTATCGAACGCGGAGAGTGCATCGGCATCATCGGTGGGAGTGGTTCCGGCAAAACAACGCTGGTGAACTTGCTGGCACGTTTTTTCGAACCAGAATCGGGCAGAATCCTGATCGATGGAATTGACCTCCGCGACTACACCTTCGACTGCCTCCGCCGCCAGGTCGTATTTGTTCCTCAAGACATTGTTCTACTGAATGCGAC
>Ga0075434_100004379_pt1 | contig 12719 bp, 15 predicted proteins | sample RhiMethybrSRZTD3_FD_75298 | JGI IMG/M metagenome (GOLD analysis project Ga0075434, IMG submission 75298) | Populus rhizosphere microbial communities from Tennessee, USA - Rhizosphere MetaG P. TD hybrid SRZTD3 | ecosystem: Host-associated > Plants > Roots > Rhizosphere > Soil | place: USA... | reverse complement strand
CCACCACGCGCATCACCTGCCACACCGTCTGTCCGGTGGTCAGCAGCAGCGCGTGGCGATCGCGCGAGCCCTTGCCATCGCTCCTCGGCTCATGCTGTTCGACGAGCCGACCTCCGCGCTCGACCCCGAGCTGGTCGGCGAGGTGCTGGCGGTCATTCGTCGCCTGGCCGACGCCGGCATGACGATGATCGTCGTAACGCACGAGGTGCGCTTCGCGCGTGAGGTGGCCGACCGCGTCATCTTCATGGACGGCGGCGTCATAGTCGAGGAGGGGCCGCCGGCCGAGATCCTCGGCGCCCCGAAGCAGCCGCGAACGCAGCAGTTCCTGCGGCTCGTCGAGCGTGAGGTCGGCACGTTCTGATGGAGAGCGCGAGCCTCACTCGGCCGGTGTTGCTCGAATCACCTTCCCCGGAGGAAAGGGCATGAAGCCATTCTTCAAAGAGATCGTCGACCTCGGACACGAGCTGTACAACGGGATGCCGAATCTGGGGGCCAACCACATCGCCTTCTGGCCGCTCGAAACCTTCGACTCGACTCGCGAGCTGAGCGGCGGGAGGCTCGCTATGGAAGGCCGCATGATGCTCATGGCCGAGCATTGCGGCACGCACATCGACGTCCCACGACACTTCGTCGAGGGCGGGATGACGGTTGACCAACTCCCGCTGGAAAAGGTGATCCTCCCCGGTCATCTCCTGGACTTCACCCACAAGAAGGTCCGCGAGGCCATTACCATCGCCGACTTTGAGGAGGCCGAGCGGCGCTCGGGTCGCAAGATCGGTCGCGGCACGGCGGTCGTGGCCTGGACGGGCGTAGACAAGGACTGGGCGAAGCCGGGGTTCATCAAGGAGCGGCCTTACGTGCCCGTATCGGCCGCGGAGTGGCTCGTCGGGCGCGACATTACGCTGTTTGCTACGGATCTCATCGGGATGGACGACCCCGACGAGTGGTGGTGGCCCACCCACCTGGTGTGGCTCAAGGCAGGGATTCCGATGGTTCAGCAGCTCTGCAACCTCGACAAGCTCGCCGGTAAGGACTTTTGGCTGATTGTACTGCCGCTCAAGATGCGCGACGGCACCGCCTCTCCGGTACGCCCCGCCGCATTCGTGGTCTAGCGATGCCTGCGGCCAGCGCTCGCGCCGGTTATCGACTCGCGGTCTGACGACCGAGGAAATTGCGGATGTTCAGATTCGGCAAGGTGACGTGCGAGTTGTGTAAGTCGCGTGTGCCCAAGCGCCACGCACGCCGTGGACAGGACGCGCAGGGTGCGTGTGTGTGCGGCGCCTGCTATGCGCAGTGGGAGAAGGCAGGCAGGAAGTGCGTGGAGTGTGGCACCTCGGTGCGCGGGATGCAGGATGTTGGCATCATCGTCGCCCGTAAGGGGCTTGGCCACTCTGATTGCGGTGGCGCCCGCCTTCTGTTCGCCTGAGCCGGCATCACGGGCGGGCGGCATCTATGCGACCTCGTCGCGGTCGGTCGCGCGCTTCGTGAGAGACTGGAGTGCCGCTCGAGCGCGCGAACGACGCCCTCACGCGTGCGGAACTCGAGGGACAGGTCTCGCATGCTCGGCCCGCGAGGCATCTACGACTACTGGCGCGACGCCAGGTTCGATGAGCTTGGCAATGCCGCCCGTTTCTCGGTAGACGAGAAGTTCCGCGCCGACGCGTATCGCGAGATGACGAAGATCTTCCTCGAGAACCTGCAGCGGATGGCGCGCGCCGGGCGTGTCTAGCAGAGTGGGAAGCAGACCATGCTGACCTGAGCGAGGCGGTGCGCTTACGAGTGGCTGGCCCTCGCTTCAACCGCCGCGAGAAAGCCGTCCACGGTCCGATTGAATAGGTCGGGCTCTTCGAGGTTCACCTGGTGGCCGGAATTGGGGAACACGCAGAGCTGCGATGATGGGATGGTTCGCTTCAGGAACACATTCGGCTCGATACACGGGTCGTCCGAATCACCGACGATGATCAGCGTGGGGATCGTCATTTTTCGCAGGTCGGGTTCCCAATCCATGACGGAGGGACGCGCCTTTTGGACGCCGCGCTGGGTCAGCGCGCAGCCTACTGCCGAGTGCTCGGACATCATGCGCACGAACTCGTCCCACCCGCGCGAATCCTTCTCTCGGAACGGCCGCCGGTAGGGCCCGGCGGCGTACTGTTGCGCCGCGACCTCGGCTCCCTCGGTCTCGAACAGTCGCGCGAGCGCTTCGGAATCGTCCTGCCACTTCGCTCGCTGCGCCGGCATGGAGCCATAACCGCACCCGGCGACGACGAGCGAGCGCGCCAGCGTCGCGTGGCGGAGGCCGAGACAGAGAGTCGCGAAGCCGCCCATCGAGAGACCGACGACGTGAGCGCTCGGGATTCGCAGATGTCGCAGAATGCCGACGAGGTCGTCGGTCGCGATCGTCTGCGAGTAGGCTGACGGCTCCAGGGGAACGTCGGAGGGGGGATAGCCCCGCGCGTTGTACGTCACGCAGAGGTACCGGCGCGAGAAGTATCGGACTTGCGGCTCCCAGCTTCGGTAGTCGCCCCCGAACTCGTGGACGAACACGAGTGGGAAGCCGGTGCCGGTAGTCTCGTAGTACAGCGACGCCCCGTTTGCCCGCGCAAACGGCATCGCTACGTCTCCGACCGGATCGCCTGCTGCTCGGCGTGGCTACTTACTGAGCTCGAGCCCCGTCGCCTCTTCCGCCAGCGTTCGCAGCCTCGCTGCGGCTTGACGCATGGCGATGAATGTTGCTTCACGCAGCTCGTCCTCACTCGCGCCCGCTTGCTTCGCAACTGCGAAGCGATTCTTGCTTCAAGGCAGTCACCCCGCCATCAGCGCGCACGCGTATGCCAGCAGCGAGTCGGTCTTCTTGTCCAGCGATCCCGGCGTAAACCGGAGGCCCGCAAACTCCTGTCGTGCTCTGGCTCCAACGGCTGGCTCCATGTGTCCCTTCCTCTCGGGGAATGCTCGAACGCGCTCACGCTGCGCTGCGACGTCCCAGATTCGCGGATGCCACGAGACCTTACGAAGCCCCGTCGCCGTTGTCAAGAAAGCCCGGGTGTCCCGAGGCCCGGGCATCCGCTGCTCAGTCCGTCAGCAGACGCGCGAGTATGCCCGAAGTCGAGGCATCCTCTGGAGCAGGCGAGTTTGTCATAACACCATGTCAGGTCGGCGTTTGTCGGCGACCCAGGCTCGTGGCATTCCGCTTGCTCCATTGCGCTCTCGTTCACGGCAACTGGAGTGCACTGGTCTACCAGAAAGCCTGAGAGGGAGGCGTACGATGGCCGCGTTCCTGAGTCCCGGTCGTTCGTTAGCGCTCGGCCTGCGGATATCCCTGGCTTTAACTGCCGCCGTTCTATTGATGCTGTCGGCGTGGCCGAGCAGTGCCGACGCGGCCTCGCTCGAGGACATCAAGAAGCGCGGCTACATGATCGTGGCCACCGAGGACGATTACCCGCCGTTCGAGTTCGTGGTCGATGGCAAGCCCATGGGCTATGACCATGAGCTCCTGTCCATCCTCAGGAAATCGGCCGGCTTCGAGGTCCGTCAGGAGATTCTCCCGTGGCAAGGCATACTGCCGGGCGTGGCGTCGGGCAAGTACGACGTCGCGTTGTCCGCCGCCGTCATCACGGATGAGCGGGTGAAGTCGCTCGACTTCACCGTGCCTATCTCCGAATCGACGATGGCCTACGTGAAGCGCAAGGGCGACGCGTCGATCAAGAGCCTCAAGGATCTGTCGGGGAAGACCGTCGGCGTGCAACAGGGCGGCGCGTCCTTCCAGGTGCTGCCTGAGCTCGAGGTCGAGCTCAAGAAGACCGGCGGCAAGCTCGGCAAGGTCGTCCAGTATGGCGCGTTCTCTGAGGCGTACCAGGATCTCGTGAACCGACGCCTCGACGTCGTGATCCACAACATCGTCTCGCTGTCGACTCTGGTCAGCGAGAAGCCGGACGTCTTCGAGCTCGGGGAGCGGGTCGGTCGCAAGTCGTACGCCGCTTGGGCCGTGCAGAAGAACAACAAGAGCCTCGTCGACTTCCTGAACACCTTCCTGGCCCAGCAAAAGAGCAACGGCACCTACAAGCAGCTTCAATTGAAGTGGCTGAAGATCACGTTCGACGATCTGCCGAACCAGCCGCTCCTCCCTGGGGATCGACAGGTCAAGTAACATCGCGGCGGTACCAGAGCAGGTGCCTGCTCTCCTCCGATCATCGCAGAGGAGGTGGCGTGAATTGATCGCGACGGACCCGGAGAGCCCCGAGCGGGGCTGGGATGGGCGCCCGCTATGCTGAAGTGGTCCACCCTGCTGGACCTGTTCCGGGGCGCCGGGATCACCGTGACGGTATCGTGCCTCGCGATTGCGGCCGGGGTGCCACTCGGCCTGCTCCTCGCGCTCGCCCTGACCCGCCGGGCGCGCGGTCTACGTAGGCTGTGCGCGGTCTACTCCAGCTTCGTGCGAGCGGCTCCGGTGGTCACCTTCACCATGTTGATCTTCTTCGGTCTCCCCGCCATCGGGGTGTCGCTGGATCCGTTACCGGCGGCGGTGATCGCGCTCACGCTCAACACGGCCGCGTTCAACGCCGAGATCTGGCGGGCGGCGATCATGGATTTCCCGCGGGGGCAGCTCGAGGCGGCGTCGGCCATGGGCATGACCAGGAGCGTCGCCTTTTGGCGCATTGTGTACCCCCAGATCTGGCGCGCCAGCCTCCCCGCGCTCGTGAACGAGATGACACTCCTCATCAAGGCGAGCCCGGCCATCGCGATCATCGGCGTCGTCGACCTGACCCGAAAGGCGCGTCAGATCGCCGCCACGACCTACGAGCCGCTGCCGCCGTTCGTGGCGGCGGCCGTGGTGTACGGGCTGGTCCTGGCGCTGCTCGTCGCGGGCGCGCGGAGTCTCGAGCGCTCGTTGCGGCGACGATACGGGACGCTGTGACCTTCCGGCTGGACGTCATCTGGAAGGAGTGGCTCCAGTTTGCGCTGGGGCTCGGCAACACCGTCTGGCTGTGTGCCGTGTCGATGCTGCTGTCGCTGCTGCTCGGGGTGCTGTTCGTGGTACCGCTCATGTCCCGGCGCCGGTACGTCCGCGTGGTGGCACGGACGGTTGTCGACAGCGGCCGTTGTATCCCTTTCCTGCTGCTCACCTACCTCGTGTACTACGCGCTCCCCTCGCTCGGCCTCAGCCTCGACAAGTGGACGGCCGCCCTGATCACCCTGGTGCTCTACAACACCGCCTACATGGCCGAGATCCTACGGGCCGCGTGGGTGCATCTGCCGCTGGGGCAGACGGAAGCGGGCCGGGCCTTTGGGTACACGGGCATCAGACTGTTCCGCCGGATCATCCTTCCTCAAGTCCTGATCGCCGTAGGACCGGTGGTCGGGAACCAGCTAGTCCAGCTCATCAAGGACTCCGCGTTCCTGTCCATCATCACGCTACCCGAGCTGACCTACGCGGCGAACTCCGTCCAATCCTTCTATTTCGTCCCGTTCGAGTCATTTCTCGTCGCCACCTTGCTGTACTGGGGCCTGTGTGGCGCCGTCGAGCATCTCGTGCGGCGCGGTGAGCGGCTCGCCGGCATGGTTCGGCGCGGTCATGGCAACTGATCCGGCACCGGCGGTCGAGCTGCGCGGCCTCGCCAAGCAGTTCGGTGGGCACGAGGTCCTGGCCTCCATCGATCTCGAGGTCATGCCGGGCGAGACGGTGTGCATCGTGGGGCCGAGCGGCTCGGGGAAGTCGACGCTCTTGCGGTGTATCAACTGGCTGGAACGGCCTGATCGGGGAAGCGTTTTCCTGCACGGCGTACGGGTCGGCTACCGCCGCTCGGACGGCGGCAATGTCCTCATGTCCGATCGCGAGCTGGCGATGCTGCGCACGCGGGTCGGGATGGTGTTCCAGCACTTCAACCTTTGGCCCCACATGACGGCCCTCGGCAATGTCATCGAGAGCCCGATCCACGTCCTCGGCCGCCCGCGCGGCGAGGCGGTTGCAGAGGGCGAGCGACTGCTCGAGAAGGTGGGACTCGCCGACAAGCGCGACGTCTACCCCGCCTTCCTCTCCGGCGGGCAGATGCAGCGGGTGGCCATCGCGAGGGCGCTGGCGATGCGCCCCGAAGTGCTCCTGTTCGACGAGGCCACGAGCGCGCTCGATCCGGAGCTGGTCGGTGAGGTGCTGGCCGTGATGAAGGATCTCGCGCGCGAGGGGCGAACGATGATCGTGGTCACTCACGAGATGAAGTTCGCGCGCGAGGCGGCGAGCCGCATCGTGTTCCTCGATAATGGGCGGATCGTGGAGATCGCGCCGGCCGAGGTATTTTTCGAGAAACCCGCCAGCGAGCGGGCCCGGCAGTTCCTGGAGCGCTACCGATAACGGAGAACCCCATGGACATCGAGTTCCTGACGTCTCCCGACGCCCCGCCCCCACCGCCGACCGCGGCCTATAGTCACGCCGTGCGCGCGGGTGACTTTCTCTTCGTCACCGGGCAGCTCGGCGTGGACCCGACGACCGGAGCCCTGGTGGCGGGGGGGGCGGTCGAGCAGGCGCGTCAGATCATGCAAAATCTTCAGACCGTCCTGCGTGGGGCCGGGTCGAGCCTCGAGCGCGCGGTGATGGTCCGAATTTACCTCGTGAACTTCGCCGCCGACTATCCGGCTGTGAATGCGGCGTACGCCAGCTACTTCAAGCCGGGGCGCTTCCCCGCGCGGACGACGGTGGGCGTGACAAACCTGGCCCTGGGGTCGCTCGTCGAGATCGATCTCATCGTGCGGTGCTAGGTCGGCAGCGGGCGGTGCGCGGTGAGAGGTCAGGTGCCGCCGCGGCCACGGCGGTCATGGCGTGCGCGCGATAACCGCCACCGGGCCGCCGCCGCTCGGTCCCTGGTGCTCGGCCCCGCCAGACACGTAGACCATGGGATCGCCGATGACAGACGCGATGACAGCGGCTACGGCGGCGCGCGCGTGGCGCGTGTGGTTGATGTCAGAGTCGTCGATCATCGTGTGGCGCCGACCCCGGATCCGTCCGGCCGGCGCCGCCTCGGCTTTCGCGAAGATCCCGACCACGCGCGCTCCGGCGTCGGGATCGCTCGCCGAGTCGATGGCGACGCCGGCTGAGGCGAGCGCGCCGCGCACCGCGGCGGCGTCGATGGCGTCCTCCATTACATCGTGGCCGATGACTAGCTCGCTCGCCGCGCCCTCCGCGTTGCCGAGCACGAGCACTTCGCAGTTGTCGAGCTCGACGCCCGCGGAGGTCGACGCCACGCGGGAATAGAGATCCCAGCGTCGGCCGATGGCCTCGTCGGTCACCGCGTCCGCGGGCACCTCGCCCAGAGCCAGGGCGACGCCAAGCGCAGAGGCGGCACGCGAATAACCCATCGAAGCATAGGTATTCGTCGTGACGGTGGGTCGGCCACGCCGCGCGGCATCGGTGATCGCGTCCACCGTGAGCAGGGGGCACTTGATCTGCACGAAGTGAACATCCGCGGCTGTCGCTATGCCAGCGGAGCCCATCGCCCTCCGCACCGAGTCCTCCACGACGCGGACCATGGCCATCGTGCCCTGTTCTTCGGCGGCGAAGGGGCGCGTGTGGTGGATCCCCGCGACCAGTCGCTTGCCCGGCGTCGTCGGGCGGCCGTTCATCTCGCGCCGGGTGAAGACCGTCACGTGCGGCGAGAGAACGCCCTCGGTGCCACCGGACATGATGAAGAGCGCGCGGCGCGTCACCTCCGCGACGGGGACGTGGAGACGCTCGGCGATCAGGGTCGTGTAGGCCACGGTGGCGAACCCGCGACTCCAGTCGTTGACGCAGCCGTTGCCTTCCGTCTTGCCGAGTACGCAGATGATCTCGGCGGGATCGACGATGCCGGCGTCGATGAGGTGCCGGAGACCGGTCACGTCGTCGGGGGCGAGGGTTGGAATGCGATGGACCTCAATACGGTGCACGTGAGTCTCCTCCACGTTGAGGGTTGGCGAGGGTGACCCGCCGGTCAGCGTCGCTCGCGCAGGAACGGGACGCCGAGGGCGGCCGGCAGCCGCGCTGACCGGCCGAGCGCGGCCAGAACGGCCAGTGCCACCACGTACGGCGTCATCTGGATCACGTAGGAGCTGACGGGCAGCCGGAAGCCCTGGACGCGAAGCTGCAGCGCATCGGCGGCGCCGAAGAGGGCGCAGCCAAGGAAGGTACCGAGCGGCATCCAGCGGCCGACGATGATGGCAGCGAGCGCGATGTAGCCGCGGCCGTTGGTCATGCCGTCGGTGAACGTCCCTACTTGTTGGAGCGAAAGGACCGCGCCGCCCAGTCCCGCCATCGCGCCGCAGGCGAGCAGCGCCCCCATCCGCACGCGCGCGGGATCGGCGCCCACTGCGAACACCGCGCGCGGATTCTCGCCGGTGGCGCGCAGCGTGAGCCCGGCACGCGTCCGTGCGAGAAATAGGGCCACCGCGACTACCGCCGCGCCCGCGAGGTAGGTGAGCGGGGGTTGCTGGAAGAGGAGCGGCCCCACGACGGGAATGTCCGCGAGAACGGGGATGGGCAGCGGCTTCAGGGTGGCCACGCGGATGATCGGCGCCTCGCCGCGCGCGAAGAGGCCGCGGAGCAGGAAGCTCGTGAGGCCGAGGGCAAGAATGTTTACCGCGAGTCCGGTGACCATCTGGTCGGCGCCGAAGCGCACGGTGGCGACGGCGACGATGAGCGCCACGAAGGCGCCTCCGAGGACGCTGGCCACAAGTCCCCAACCGAGACTGCCAAGGACCTGGCTGGCGATTACGCCGGCGAAGGCGCCCGCGAGCATCATGCCCTCGAGCCCGACTGCGAAGATGCCAGCACGCTCGGAGAGGATGCCGCCCAGGGCGGCGAAGAGCAGCGGCGTGGCGATGCGCAGGCTGGCGGCTAGGAACTCCATCACGTCCTCAGGCCCGCCGTGCCGGCGCGGGCAGGGCGACCGCGGCCAACACGAACACCATGGTGAGTCCCTGGATCACCAAGACGAGCGGCGAGGGCACCCCCACCGCGCGCTGCATCGCGAGGGCGCCCGTCTCCAGGAAGGCGAAAAACAGCCCGGCGGGCAGCACGCCGAGTGGATTCAGGCCTCCGATGAGCGCGATGGAGACCGCGGTGAAGCCGAATCCGGACGAGAAACCCTCGATCAAACGGTAGTGCACGCCCAGCACCTCGAGGGCCCCGGCGAGGCCGGCGAGGCCGCCCGCGACGAGCATCACGGACAGCAGCGAGCGCTTCATCGACACTCCAGAGTAAATGGCTGCAGGGGCGCTGGCTCCGCGGAGGCGGAGTCGGAAGCCGAAAGGCGTCCGCCACAGCAGGAGGTGTGCGGCAACGACGGCAGCCAGGGCGACGAGGATGCCGACGTGGAGGTCGGTCTCGCGGACAAGTCTGGGCAGCCAGGCTGCCCGCGCAAGGAGTGGCGACTGCGGAAAGCCCGCGCCGGGCTCCCCGAGCTCGCCTTGCAGCATCTCGCTCACGAAAAGGACGCCGATGAAGTTCATGAGCAGGGTAACGAGTACCTCGTGCACGTTGCGCGTGAGACGCACCAAGGCGGCGAGGGCGGCCCAGGCGGCACCAGCGACCGCGCCGACCAGGGCCGCGACGATCGGGAGCACCCCAGCGGGCGCGTCGGGCAGCGCGAGCGCGACCCACGTCGCGGCCAGACCGCCGACCGCGATCTGGCCTTCGCCGCCGATGTTGATCACCTGCGCACGAAAGCACAGTGCGACCCCCGTGGCGGTGAGGAGATACGGGGTGGCCTTGTTCAGGGCCACGGCGATGCGATCGCGCGAGCCCAGAGCGCCGCTCGCCAGCGAGCCATAGGCAGCGAGAGGACTCTTGCCCGACCCGAGCACAAGCAGCCCCGACAGCGCGAGCGCCAGGCCAACGCCGGCAAGGGCGAGAACGAACGGGCGCGCGGTGGCGGAGGCACTGAGCACACGCATGAACGTCGTGTCGAGCGCGTCAGTGGTCGTCACGATGCCCCGGGTCGTGACGCGGACTCGCTCGCACTTACGCCGTAGGCGAGCGCGGCCGCTGACGTCTCCTCGAGCACGCCCGCCATCATCAGGCCGAGACGGGCGAGATCGGCGTCCTCGCGGCGTACGATACCGACCACGCGGCCGTCGTACATGACGGCAATGCGGTCGGCGACAGCGAGGATCTCGTCGAGCTCGGTGGAGACGTAGAGCACGGCCGCGCCGGCCTCGCGGAGGGCGAGGATCTTCTCGATCACGAAGCGTGTGGCGCCGGGATCGAGCCCGCGCGTGGGCTGCACCGCGAGCACCACGCGCGGCGCGCGTCCCAGCTCGCGGGCGAGGACAACCTTCTGCTGGTTGCCGCCGGAGAGCGTGGCCGCAAACGACTCAGGATCGCGGGCGCGCACCCCGAACTCCGCCATGCGCGTCTCCGCGAGGGCGCGCGTGGCCACGCGGTCGAGCCACCACCCACGCCGGTGCGGCGGCGCACCGATATCGCGCATGGCGAGGTTTTCGGCAATGGTCATGATCCCCACCAGACCGGTCGAGGCGCGATCGGCGGGAATATACGCGAGACCGGCGGCCAGGCGCTCGGCCACACTCGCCGCCGTTACATCCTGGCCGTCAACAAACACGCTGCCCGTATCGAGCGCTCTCGCCCCCGCGATGACGTCGGCCAGTTCACCCTGGCCATTGCCATCCACGCCCGCGATGGCGAACACCTCGCCCTCGCGCACGGAGAAGCTGACGCCGCGAAGGCGAGGCACGCCCGCGGCGTCGCGGGCGCCGAGGTCGGAGACGAGGAGCAGCTCGCGGCCGGGAGCCCGCGCGCTCCGCTCGACGGGTGCAGGCAAATCGCGACCGACCATCATGTAGGCGAGGTCCTCACGCGTCGCGCCCGCCACCGGGCGCGCGGCCGTCACCGCGCCGTCCCGCAGGACGACGACGTCGTCGCACAGTTCCAGGACCTCCCCGAGCTTGTGGGAGATGAAGACGACCGAACGCCCGTCATCGCGCAAACGCCGGAGGATGCCGAGGAGGACCGACACTTCGGGCGGACTCAGGTTCGAGGTCGGCTCGTCGAGGATCAGCAGCGCGGCGCCCTGGAGCACGGCCTTGACGATCTCCACGCGTTGCTGCGCGCCGAGGGACAACTCGCCGACGAGGGCGGACGGGTCGAGATGAAGGCTGTAGGCGTCGCTTGCCTCCTTGATCCGATCCGCCACGGCGTGGTGGCGGAGCCAGGCGCCATCGTCGTTCGAGGCGAGCATGACGTTCTCGGTCACGGTCATGGCGAGCACCAGCATGAAGTGCTGGTGGATCATGCTTATGCCGGCGGCGATGGCTTCGCGAGGCGTGTGGTCCGCGAGCACGCGTTCCCTAAAGACGATCGTGCCCGCGTCGGCCGGGACCATCCCGAACAGGATGTTCATCAGGGTGGTCTTGCCGCTTCCGTTCTCGCCGAGCAGGCCGATGATCCGACCGGCAGGAACGTCGAAGTCGATACCCCGATTGGCGCGCACGTCGCCGTACGCCTTCGTGATGCCTCGCATCGTCAGCATGGCGACCGTGCGCTTGCCGGAAACGTCAGGCACCGCCGCGCGCGTCGTCCTTGGCCGGCGTCACCTTCAGGGCGCCCGACGCGAACTTCTTCTTCAATGCGTCGATCTCGGCGACGACCGCGGCGGGCACGGCCGGATTGAAGCCGTTGCCCTCGGTGTAGAGCAGATCGGCGCCGCTCGTGCCCGAAGTGTGATAGCCGTACGCGACGTACGCCGTGGTGAGCTTGCCTGCGCGCAGGTCTTGCACGGCGGTGACATACACGTCGGCCCACTTCTCGTAGATGTTCGTGAGCACGCGTTCGGGCGCGATGGCCGTGTGGCCGAACGATCGACCGACCGCGTAGACATTCTTCTCCTTGGCCGCCTGGATGATGCCGGCGTGCCCGGCGTTGAGCTTGCCCGCTATCACATCCGCGCCGCCCGCGATCAGTGAGAAGGCCGCCTCTTTTGCGGCCGCTGGGTCCTCCATGCTTTGGAGATAGACGACGCGCACCTCGGCGTCCGGCCGTACGCTCTTCACGCCGAGGCGAAAGCCGCCGATGCTCGCGGTCATGTTCGGCAGCCCTTCCAGGCCAGCCACGGCCGCGACTTTGGCGGTCTTGGTCATTCGCCCCGCGAGGACGCCGACGAGATAGCCGAACTGCTCGTTGGCGAGGTCGACGGAGATCACGTTCTTGGCGCCGCCGGAGCCCGAACCCACGAGGAAGTATGTCTTCTCGAACTCCGGGCCCACGCGCTGCGCCGCGGAGAGGAAACGGCCGGAATGGCCGATCACGGGGCTGAAGCCGCGGCGCGCGTAATCCTTCATCGCCTCGATGTGGTCGGCGGCCTGGACGTTCTCCGAATACGCGACCTCGATTCCCTGGTCCTTGAGCTTCTGCAGTCCGGCGTAACCGGCGGCGTTCCAACTCTGGTCGTTGATCGAGCCGGGCAGGAGCATGGCGACCTTGCCTGCCTGCGCGCTTACGCCATTCCACCCGGAGAATCCTAGAGCGAGCGCGCCCGCGACGGCGACGAAAGAGACGAACGGCTTCCGCATGGGTGATCTCCTTGGCTGAGAGTTTTGTGCAGGACGTAGCTGAGCGGGCAAGACGTGTGCCAGGCTCAACTATGGAATACATTGGAGACGCCATCGAGCTGCGGTGCCTCCGCCGCGGGCAGCCCGATCCCCGCTGCACACTCTCCGGGCACTTTTGCAGCGGAGAGACC
>Ga0075434_100004377_pt1 | contig 12720 bp, 7 predicted proteins | sample RhiMethybrSRZTD3_FD_75298 | JGI IMG/M metagenome (GOLD analysis project Ga0075434, IMG submission 75298) | Populus rhizosphere microbial communities from Tennessee, USA - Rhizosphere MetaG P. TD hybrid SRZTD3 | ecosystem: Host-associated > Plants > Roots > Rhizosphere > Soil | place: USA... | reverse complement strand
GCGCCCTGCTTGTCGTTGGCTTCGATGCGGCGCAGATACTCCTGTACGAGCGACCTGCAGGTGAGCGACCCGCTCCGCAGCGCCGTCTCGATCTGTGCGATCGTCGTCTCGTCGACGCGAAAAGGCGTTGGCGTCTGCGCGTGCGAGACCAGCGCGTACAAAAAAAGGGCCGGACCGACCGCGAGCCGCATTCGCATGGCTCGCTAGTCTAATGGGTCAGGTGGGTCAGGTGGGTCAGGTGAGTCGGGTGAGTCGGGCGGGTCGGGCCCAACCCACCTACGCGACCTACCCGACCTATCCGACCTACCCGACCTACCCGACCCACCTGACCTACCAGACCTATCCGACTAGAAGAGGAACTTCGCCGCGAACTGGATCTGGCGGGCCGATCCGGAATCGCCGGTCGGGAAGCGCGTGTTGCTGATCACGCCGAAGGACGTGCTGCCGACTGTCACCACCCGGCCGGGCTGTCCGAAGTTCGAATGGTTGAACAGGTTGAAAATCTCCAGCCGCAGCTGCGCCCGCGCGCTGCCCACGAGCGCTACGTTCTTGATGAACGACAGGTCAGTGTTGCCGAATCCCGCACCGACGATTGTGTTCCGCGGCAGGTTACCGAAGTGCGCGACGCCCGCGGCGTTGTACGGCAGCGCGAACACCGAGGACGACGTGCACGATCCGGCAATGCGCGGGTCGCACACGGTCGTCTGGCCGTCGAACCACTGGTAGCTGACGGGGAAACCGTTCTGATCGTTGTTCGGATGCGGATTGATCGCCGGCAGCGGTCCGATCAGATCCGGCCTCACCGAGGAGATGCCCGTGATCGTCGAGATGTTGGTGATGATGTTCAACGGGTTGCCGGTCTGCGCCTGTTCGACGACGACCACCTGCCAGCCGTCCTTCAGACGATTGCCGTGGAACGGCAGATCGTAACTGACGTTCACCGCCACACGATGGCGCACGTCGAAGTCCGAGAGCCCATAGCTGTTGGCGATGTTCGTGCTGTCCTGGAGCGAACCGTTGTTCTGCGCGCCGGTGGCGTCGTACGAGTTGGTGTCCTGCGATTTCGACAGCGTGTACGACCCCTGCAGCTGCAGCCCGTGGTTCAGGCGCCGGTTCGCGGTGATCCACAGACCTTTGTAGTTCGACCAGCCGAGGCTCGTCTGCTCGGTGATGTTGCCGAGGATCGCGCCGGGCAGAATCGGACTCGTCGCCGACAGTCTCGGGTACGGGCGCACCGTTCCGCCCGGCACCGTGAACTGATTCAGGTTGATCGGGATGCGCTGTCGATCGCCATGCGACCCGAAGTACCCGATCATCACGCCCGTGCCGCCGAACTCGCGCTCGACGTTCATATTCCAGGACTGCATCCGCGACGGCAGGAAATTCGGATCGGTGAACGACGGCGCGAGCGCCGCCGCGCCGGCTTGTGTCGCGGCGGTGTCGAGCATGATGTTGCTCGCCGCCGTTCCGGCGGCCTGGCCCGAACGCGGGTTCACAATCGGCGGATTGCCGGTCTCCCCCGTGAAGTACCCCGTGTTGCTCTGGTTGATCATGATCGCGTAGGCGCCGCGCACGACGGTCTTCCCGTCAACCGTCGGGTTCCAGATGACCCCGAGCCGCGGCTGGAAATCACTGCCGTTCTTCGTCACCTGGCTGAAGCCGTTGTTGCCGATCTGGATGAGCGACACCGTCGCCGGATCGAAGGTGACGAGCTTGTCGTCCTGCTCGGTCGGCGACGGCAGATAGTCGTAGCGGAGGCCGAGATCGAGCTTGACGTTCGATCCCACCGAGATCGAATCCTGGATGAACGCGCCGACCGCGTTCACCAGCGCGTTGTACGCGCGCGTGCCGAGCGTGATGTTGAACGAGCTGCCGAATCCCTGCTGGAAGGCCGCGACGCTCGGGTAAGTGAAGGTGCCAGGATCCTGGTTGAAGTTGTAGTGCTTGACGTGGCGGAACTCGCCGCCGAACTTCAGGATGTGGCTGCCGCGCAGGTAGGTCGCCGTGTCACCGACCGCGTACGTCGTCACCTCGCGGCCGCTCGGGAAGCCGCCCGGGCCGCCGAAGTTCAGCTGCGGACCGCTGATCGTGATCGCCGGCAGCGCAATCGGCATTTCGGTCTGGCCGACGTTGATGCCGAGCGCGTTCGTGTCGACCAGCGTTTGCGGGATGAAGGTGATGCTGATGCGGTTGAAGCCGCCGCGCAGCTCGTTGACGAGCGCCGGGCCGAAGATGTGCGTCTCGTTGATCGTCGCGATCTGGCGGTGACCGCCGCGCCGGTCGGGGAAGCCCGCTACCGTCTGTCCCTGCGCGTTCGACTCGAGGCGGGAGTCGCGCTGGAACGCGTAGTACACGTGGAGGTCGTCGCCCTTCCGCAGGTTGGTCCGCGAGTCGATGGTGTACTGGTCGTTGTTGACCGGCGCGATCGGCGAGCTGATCGCCCGGGTGCCGGTGAGGTCGTTGGCGACCGGGATGAACTGCAGCAGATTCTTCGCGACCGGATCGGTGACGGCGGCCCGCTGCGCGTTCGTCAGCGTCCCTGAATTGAGATCCACGCCCTGCTCGTGACGGAGCCCTTCGTAGCTGAAGAAGTAAAACGATCGGTTCTTGATGACCGGTCCGCCAAAGTTGACGCCGAACTGCTTCCGGTTGAACAGCGACTGAGGCGTGGTGTTGCCGACGGCGTCGACGCTCGGCGGATTGAAGTAGTTGCGCGCGTCGAACCGGTCGTCGCGATAGAAGTCGAACGCTTCGCCGTGCATCTGGTTGCTGCCCGAGCGCGTGGCGACGTTCACGATCGCGCCCGAGTTGCGGCCGTACTCGGCGCTGAACGTGGAGTTGTCGACCTTGAACTCCGACACCGTGTTGATCGACGGCTGGAACGTCACCTGCGAGTTCGAGAGGTCGTTCAGGTTGATGCCGTTGACCATCATGTTGACCGCGGTCTCGCGGTTGCCGGCCGACATGAACGAGAATGCTCCCTGGCCGCGCAGCGGCGCGCTGAGGCCGGCGTTCTGCGGCGATGTCGTGCCGCCCGGCATCAGCGGTCCGAGATCGACGAAGTGGCGGCCGTTGAGCGGAATCTCCTGAACCGTCCGTTCCGCCATCACCTGCCCCACCGACACGGTCGCTGTCTCGATGAGCGGCGCCGCGCCGCTGACGGTCACGTTCTCGGACAGCGTGCCGAGACCGAGCTTCAGGTTCAAACCGACCGTTTGCGCCGGCCCGAGATCGACCTCGCTCTTCTGGTCCTGGAACCCCTCGAGATGCGCCACGATCTCGTAGTGGCCGGGCGGCAGCGACGCCGCCGCGTACTGGCCGGCATCGTCGCTGACCACCGCCCGCTCGATCCCTGTCGCCGTGTTGCGCAGAACGATCGACACGCCAGGCAGAACGGCGGCTTGCGCGTCGGTGACCGTGCCTTGGACGGTCCCGGTCGACTGTGCCCGCGCCGGCGCGCTCGCCACGAGCGTCGCCAGCACGAGCACGACGAATATGAGCGCTCTCGAAGTCGTTCGCGTCATCATCGATCCTCCCCAGTCCGTACAAAACAAAGCGGCCATGACCGACCAGTAAAAGCGGCGCTGAGATGAGGGAGTAAGGTGCTCGCGGATATGCTGCGTTGTCAACGGACAGCGGTCGATTATGAACGCCGGATTGCTGATGGTTTTCGAGAATCCAAATATCTGTCGGATGGTTTCGATTTGCTGTGATTGTTATAAGGAAACAGTTGCGATCGAGAGGGCTGGGGCGAGGTGATGCGCCGACGTGGGAGTCGCCCTGATGGTCCGCGCCATGAATGTGACACGGACCGTCAGGACACCGGTCGGACCGGTGGTCAGAACGAGTACTTCAGGTTGAACTGGGCGGTCCGGGTCGGGCCGCCGCCCCGAATCGATCTCACCACCAGGAAGTTCGTCGTATCGCGGCGGTCGGAGCTCGTCACGCCGCCGACGGTGCTGGTCGGGTTGTTGAAGTTCGCGCGGTTCGTCACGTTGAACACGTCGACGTACGCCTGCAGCGATCGATTGCTCCTCAATTTGAACCGGTAGCCGGCACGAACGTTCGCCAGCATCCAGTCCGGTCCGCGTGCGCCGTTCACGCCGCCTTTGTTCTCGACCGTGATCGAGTTCGGATTGTTCGCAGGTCCGCTGTAGGTTCCTGCCGGCAGCGGATCTTCGAAGAATCCGTTTCGATTCGGGTCCGTCGTGCTGTCGGTGAGCGTGAAAGGCGTGCCGCTGTTGTACTGCCAGACGCCGCTCAACTGAAGCCCCTTGGTATGCGGCACCTCGACCGAGCCGTCCATTGAGATGATGTGCGGCCGATCCTGATCGGACAATGCGAACAGGTTCTGCAGATTCAACGAAGTGGCGTGCGTGACCGGATCCACTGTCTGCGACAGGATCGTGTCGGTCGCCCCGGCGGCTCCGACGATCCCATTGACGCGCGAGAGCGTATAGGAGACGCGGAACTGATAGTGGTTGCTGAAGCGCTTGTTGATGCTCGCCTGCAGCGCGTTGTAGTCGGCGTTACCGAGATTCACCAGCTCCAACACGGCGGCGGCGAAATTTGGATCGAACCGCCGCACGGGAGACGTCCGCGCTGTGGTGTCACGCAAGCCGCCGTTCAAATCCTGCCGCATGTGCAAGTCGCGATAGGCGGAATGGATGTAGTCGGCGGTGACGGCGATGTTCCCGCGCAACTGCTTCTCGATGCCGATACTCGCCTGATGCGAGTACGGCAGGTGTCGATCGGGGCTGTCGAAATTCACGGTGCCGGTGTTCTTCTGCGTGGCGCCGGCCGGAAACAACGAGTTGAGCAGCGCCCTGTTCACGATCGGTCCTCCGACCAGGAACGGACTCGTCGGCAGCCGGCCGTTCGATGGACCGGGATCGATGCTCGTCGCGGACGGGCAAATCGGCGCGGTCGCCGGTCCGCAGAGATCCACGAGGAACGAGTTTGAGATCGCGCCCGCAGAAACGAGCGGGGTGAAGTTGGAATAGGCGGTCTTCTGGAAATACAGACCCCAGCCGCCGCGCACAACGGTCGTGCCGCGCTCGTCGAGCACGATCGTGGCGCCGAGGCGCGGCGAGAAGTTGTTCTTGTCGATCGGGTAGTCGGACGCGTCCGAGAACAGGTAATTGCCGGTCTGATTGATGGGGACGATCTCGACGTCGTACCGGAGTCCGAGGCTCGCCGTGACGCGGCTGTTCAACTTCCACTTGTCCTGAGCGAAGAGGCCAAGCTCCTTGCCTTTGACGTAGAAGTCGGACACTCCCGGCACGCGGATCCTGAGCCGGTCGGGATACGTGCGCGGGTCCGCAGCGTTGAAGTCTTTGTCGCTCGCCGAGAACGTGAACTGCCCGTTCATCGAGCCCGCGTCGAACACGTGAAGCGGCAGATAGTAGAAGCTCGCGCCGAATTTCAGATCGTGGTCGCCCTTCCTGCCGGGCAGGAACCACGCGAATGTCTCGTCGAGCTGATACGCCGGGTCCATGCGCCGGTTCGCACGCGTGGCGATGCCGTCTTCGAACGTCTGGTGCACGAGCAGCGGGTCGAGCGACGCCTGATCGCCGGTCTGAAAGTAGCCTGGATTCCCGAAGAACACGTCCTCGTGCGTGTACGACAGCTTCAGCGTATTGACCTTCGTATTCCGGATCACGGAGCTCAGCGTCCCGACCATCGTCCAGTCGGTGTCCTGTTCTTCCTCGGCGCGCGGGCGCGTGTAGTTGGTGTTCACGTACTGATTCGTCTGCGGCGACGTCTCGCGCAGCCAGCGCACCGCCATCGTATTGCTCGCGTTCAGCTGGTGATCCACGCGGACCATCCAGTTCCAGACGTTGTCGTGCGTGAAGTCCGTGAAATTCAGTTCGGGTCGCGCGACGATGTTCATCGTGCGCCCGCGGTTCTGGTCGATGCGCTCCAGGTTCACGAAGAAGTGGGTTTCGTTCTTCACGATCGGTCCGCCGAGGTTGCCGCCCCACTGCCGCTGCCGCGCCTCGGGCTTCGGCAGGTTCTGCTGCTTCGCGAAGTAGTCGAGCGACGTCATCTTCTCGTTCTGGTTGAAGAAGAATCCGACGCCGTGGAACGCGTTCGTGCCCTGCTTGGAGACCGCATTGACAACGCCGCCGGACGTGGAGCCGAACTCCGCGTCGAACTGGCTGGTCAGGAGCTGGAATTCCTGAATCGCCTCGACCGGTGTTCTCGCCTGCGCGCCGCCGTTGCCGTTGTTGAAGTTGTCGTTGTTGCCGGCGCCGTCCAGCATGTAGTTCGCGTTCTGCGTCGCCTGTCCGTTGACGCGGATCGAATCGGCGCCGAAGGAATCGACCGAGAGCGTGGCGGTGATGCCCGGCAGCAGACTGAGATACGAGGTGAAGTTGCGGTTGATCGACGGCACATCGTTCAGCTCCTGTACCTGCACCGTGCCCCCGAGCTGCTTCGACGTGACGTCGACGAGCGGCGATTCGGCCGTCACCGTGACTTCCTGCTCGATGCCGCCCACTTCGAGCTGCACGTCCACCGACACCGTTTTGCCAACCTCCACGCGGACGCCCTTGCGAACGATCTTCTTGAACCCGGCGAGCTCGGCGCTCACGTTGTACACGCCGGGTGTCATCGCGCTCATGAAGAACGCGCCGTCCGCGCCCGTGACGATTTCGCGGAATTGACCGGACGCCTCGTTGGTGGCGACGACGGAGGCGCCGGGCAGGACGGCGCCCTGAGCGTCGATGACGCGCCCGCGAAGTTCGCCTGTCCCCTGTTGAGCGAAGGCGGAGCCGAACGGAAGGAATAACGATGCGACGACGGAAGCGAGCAGCAACCGGCCTCGGTACATAGTCGAACCTCCCTCAGGTGCACGAAGGATACGGCTATTTTTCAGATTAAAAACTGATTTTTTATAATCCGGCTGAACTTCTAAAAAGATTCCAAATTCTTGGGTTCAGAGTGGGATATTTCCGTGCTTTTTTGGCGGGTTCTTGTCTCGCTTGTTGTCGAGATTTCTGAGCGCCGCGATCAGCTTGCGCCGCGTTTCGCGGGGATGGATGACCTCGTCGATGAAGCCTCGGCCGGCGGCAATGTAGGGGTTGGCGAATTTCTGCCGGAACTCGGCGACTTTTTCCGCGCGGGCCGCCGCCGGATCCTTCGCCGCATCGAGCTCGCGCTTATAAAGAATGTTGACCGCGCCTTCCGGTCCCATCACCGCAATCTCGGCGGTCGCCCACGCGTAATTGAAGTCGGTGCGTATGTGCTTGCTCGACATGACGCAGTACGCGCCGCCGTACGCCTTGCGCGTGATCACGGTGACCTTGGGAACGGTCGCCTCGGCGAAGGCGAAGAGCAGCTTCGCGCCGTGCCGGATGATGCCGCCGTACTCCTGCACCGTACCCGGCAGAAATCCGGGGACGTCCTCGAAGGTGACGAGCGGGATGTTGAAGGCGTCGCAGAACCGCACGAACCGCGCGCCCTTGACCGACGCGTTGATGTCGAGCGTGCCCGCGAGCACCGCCGGCTGATTGGCGACCACGCCAACCGGCCGCCCGTCGAGCCGCGCGAAGCCGACGATGAGGTTCTTCGCGTAGTGCTGGTGCACTTCGAGGAAATACGCTTCGTCGACGACCGCGTGGATGACGTCGAGCATGTCGTAGGGCTGGTGCGGCGCGGCGGGCACCATCGAGTCGAGCTCCCGCGCTTCGCGCTCCGCGCTGTCAGACGACGCGGCGCGCGGCGGATCGTCGACGTTGTTCGACGGCATGAAGGACAACAGCTCGCGAATGAGCGCGACGCATTCGCGATCGTCCTCGACGGCAAAGTGCGCGACGCCGCTCGTCGCGTTGTGCGTCATCGCGCCGCCGAGCTCGTCTTTCGTCACGTCCTCGTGCGTGACCGTCTTGATCACGTCGGGGCCGGTGACGAACATGTAGCTCGAGTTCTTCACCATGATGGTGAAGTCCGTGATGGCCGGCGAATACACGGCGCCGCCGGCGCACGGCCCCATGATCGCCGAGATCTGCGGCACGACGCCGGACGCGAGCGTGTTGCGCAGGAAGATGTCGGCGTAGCCGCCGAGCGAGAGCACGCCCTCCTGAATCCGCGCGCCGCCCGAATCGTTCAACCCGACGACCGGCGATCCGAGCTTCATCGCGAGATCCATGATCTTCACGATCTTCGCGGCGTTGGTTTCCGACAACGAGCCGCCGAACACCGTGAAGTCCTGCGCGAAGGCGAACACCTGGCGGCCGTCGACGAGCCCGTGCCCCGCCACGACACCGTCGCCCGGGACGATCTGGTTCTCCATCCCGAAGTCGCGGCACCGGTGGACGACGAGCTTGTCGACTTCCTCGAACGTGTCGGGATCGAACAGGAGATCGATGCGCTCGCGCGCGGTCAGCTTGCCGGCGGCGTGCTGACGCTCGAGGCGGTCCTGGCCGCCGCCGAGCTCCGCACGCCGTTCGAGGTCTGCAAGGACGTCGTTCGGATCCATCAGGTGTCAGCTGTCAGCCGTCAGCTACACCTTCGCGGTGGCGTGCGCCTTCTCCCAGTCCTTCAGGAATTTCTCGAGGCCGGCGTTCGTGAGCGGATGGTTGAACATCTGATCGATTACGCCGGGTGGACACGTCGCGATGTCGGCGCCCATGCGCGCCGCCTCGATGACGTGAATCGGATGGCGGCAGCTCGCCACGAGCACCTCGGTGTGGAAATCGTAATGGCTGTAGATGTCGATGATCTCGTGCACGAGCTCCAGGCCGTTCGTCCCGACGTCGTCGAGCCGGCCGACGAACGGGCTGATGAACGACGCGCCGGCCTTCGCGGCGAGCAGCGCCTGCGCCGCCGAGAAGCAGAGCGTGACGTTGACGCGGATCTTTTCGGACGCGAGCGCCTTGCACGCCTTGATCCCGTCGCGCGTGAGCGGCACCTTCACCACCATGAACTGGTGAATCTTCGCGATGTCGCGCCCTTCGCGCATCATGCCGGCGAAGTCGGTCGCGGTCACTTCGCCGCTGACCGGCCCTTGAACGATCTCGCAGATCTTCCGCAGGTTGTCACGGTAGTCGCCCGGCTCCTTCGCGAGCAGCGTCGGATTGGTCGTCACGCCGTCGATGATGCCGATGTCGGCGAGCTTCTGGATGTCCGCGATGTTGCCGGTATCGATGAACAACTTCATGTGAGACTCCTGTCGAATCGATTAAATCACCAAGGTCGCCAATTCACCAACTCGTCGGATGCGCCCGCGCTCATCGGGCCGTCTCCGCGACCGGCTCGGACATCGGACTGACGTTGCCCGCCTTGTCGACGGCCTTCACCGCGTACACGAAGCGCACACCGGCGGCGACGCGATCGGTGAATTGTGGATCCGGAATCGGCGCCGTCGTGATCGGCTCCATCGCGCCGGCGTCGGTGCCGCGAAACACGAGGTACCCGGCGAGATCTTTTTCGGGGCTGGGTTCCCAGATCAGGTTGATGACGCCTTCGGCCGGCACCGTCTGCAGATTCTTCGGCGCCGCAGGTGGAAACGTATCGGTGAGCGTCCTGCATTCGGGCGCCGCCGGATTGCTCTCGACCGTCAGGTCGCCGACGGTCGCAACCGCGCGAACCGTATAACATCGCCGTTCGCCCCACACGATGCGGCCATCGACGAACTGCGTTTCAGCCACCGGCGCCGAGGTCAGCTTCGCGGCCGGGCGCGACGCGTCCACGCCGTCGGTGTCGGCGTCGCCCGCGGGCACCGCGTAAACGTTGTACGACACCTTCGGGACCGGCACGCCGATCGGCGTCGACGGCAGCACATCGCCTTGCGCCGGCTCCTGCACGAGGCCGGACACGATGACCGGCGCCCATGCGACGGTCACCTGCTTCTCGTCGTACGTGATCGTCGGCTTCGCCGGCGCCGGCGGCGGCGGAACGAGCGGCGCCGCGGCGCGCTTCGACATCGCGCCTTTCTTTCCGCTCGTCGAGATGCCGATTGCCGCGTAGGTGCGCGAGAGAACTCCGAATGACGGGCCGAGCAGCGGCCGGGGCTTTTCTTCGACGACGCGCCTGCGGCGCGAGGCGCGATCGGATGCGAGATCGGACTCGCGCATCGCCGCATCGGTGAGCTGTTCGTCGACGTGCGCGACGGCGCCCTGATCGAGGCCTTCACCTTCCGGCGCTTCCTGTTCCGGCGCATCCGGATCGTCCGGCTCGACCGCCTGATCCGGATCGCGAGGCGCCTTCACCATCACGCTGCCGATCTTCGTGCCGTGCTTCAGGATCTGATCGTCGCTCACGTTCGGCGGCGCGGTGATCGCGTAGACGTCGACCCGCTCGATGTTCGCAGGGCGTGTGTTGTCGGTGTTCGCGTTCGGGATGGTGAACTGGAGGTCGACGGTGCCGCCGCGGCGCCCGGCTACCAGATCGCCGGGCGCGACCGGCACTTTGACGAGCGGCGGCAGCGGCGGCCCTTTCTTGCCGCAGGCGATGGTGGCAAAGAACACAACGGCCGCAAAGAACAACAAGGACAACAGAGAAGCCAACCTTCGCGGCCTTCGCGCACTCTGCGTTCCTTGTCGTGAACCCATCACAGAATGTACCGGGACAGATCCTCGTTCTTGACGATGTCCGCGAGCATCCTCGTCACGTACGCGTCGTCGATCGTGACGGTCTTCTCGGCGAGGTCCGGGCCTTCGAACGAGATCTCGTCGAGCAGCTTTTCCATGACCGTATGGAGCCGGCGCGCGCCGATGTTTTCCGTACGCTCGTTCACGATCGTCGCGAAGTCCGCGATGCGGTGGATCGCATCGTCGGTGAACGTGAGATCGACCCCTTCGGTCTCCATGAGCGCGGTGTATTGCTTGACGAGCGCGCTGCGCGGCTCGGTGAGGATGCGGACGAACTCGTCCCTGCCGAGCGGTTCGAGCTCGACGCGGATCGGAAAGCGCCCCTGCAGTTCGGGGATGAGATCCGACGGCTTCGACACGTGGAACGCGCCGGCGGCGATGAAGAGGATGTGATCCGTGCGCACCATGCCGTACTTGGTGTTCACGGTCGTCCCTTCCACGATCGGAAGGATGTCGCGCTGCACGCCTTCGCGGCTGACGTCGGGACCGTGGCTCCCTTCACGGCCCGAGATCTTGTCGATCTCGTCGATGAAGATGATGCCGCCCTGCTCGACGCGCTCGACGGCGGTCCGCGACACGCTCTCCATGTCGATCAGCTTCTGCTCTTCTTCCTGTTTGAAGTACTCGAGCGCCTCCGGCACCTTCACCTTTCGCTTCTTCGTTTTGCCCTGAAACAATCCGGGCAGCATGTCCTTGAGATTGATGTCGACTTCCTCGACCGACGATCCCGCGATGATCTCGAACGAGGGAAACGCTTTCTCGCGCACATCGATTTCGACGGTGCGCGCATCGAGCCGGCCGGTGCGCAGCTGTTCGCGAAAGCGTTCGCGTGTCTGGTTCTGCTGATCGCGCGCGGCGATCGGATCGTCGTCGGGCGCGATCGGTCGGCTCGGCGGCAGCAGGATGTCGAGCAGCCGATCCTCGGCGTTCTGCGCCGCTTTCCCGCGGACCTCTTCGATCTTCTCGGCCCGGACCATGTCGACGCCGAGCTCGACGAGATCGCGGACCATCGATTCGACGTCGCGGCCGACGTATCCGACCTCGGTGAATTTCGAGGCTTCGACCTTGACGAACGGCGACTGCGCGAGCCGGGCGAGGCGCCTCGCGATCTCGGTCTTGCCGACACCGGTCGGCCCGATCATCAGGATGTTCTTCGGCGCGACCTCTTCGGCGAGCTCCGGCGACAGCTTCTGTCGGCGCATCCGGTTGCGCAGCGCGATCGCGACGGCGCGCTTCGCAGCGGTCTGGCCGATGACGTACTTGTCGAGCTCGGCGACGATCTGGCGCGGCGTCAGCGAGTCTGTGGAGCTCTGGGTTGTCTCGGGGAGAAGAATAGCCACCTTTACAACTCTTCCACAACAATGTGTGCGTTCGTGTAAATGCAGATGTCGCCTGCAATCTCCATCGCCTTCGTGGCGATGTCGCGGGCGTTCAGGTCGGTGTTGTTGGCGAGCGCCTTTGCCGCAGCCAGCGCGAACGGTCCGCCCGATCCGATCGCGACGATGCCGTCGTCGGGCTCGATGAGATCGCCGTTGCCGGACAAAAGAAACGTCGCCGTCTTGTCGAGGACGACGAGCATCGCTTCGAGCCGCCGCAGAACGCGATCGGTCCGCCAGTCTTTTGCGAGCTCGACGGCGGAGCGTTCGAGGTTGCCGCGATACTGCTCGAGCTTTGATTCGAACCGGGAGAACAGCGCGAACGAATCCGCGGCCGATCCGGCGAAGCCGGCCAGGATGCGATCGTTGTAGAGACGGCGAATCTTGCGGGCGCTCTGCTTCACGACGGTCTGGCCGAACGTCACTTGTCCGTCGCCAGCCATCACGGCGCGGTCCCGATGGCGGACCGCGAGGATGGTCGTGCTGTGAATCATCGGATTTTCTGACTGTATCGGCGCCGGGATCGGGGTGTCAAGGAAACGACCGGATCAGGGGTGTCAAGGAAACGGGACGATGCCCTCGGGAGACGACACGCGCACGTTTTTCGTACGTGCAAATCGTAAAAAATCGGCTGATACTGGTCGTGTACATCTGCGGTTCATATGGCAGCCGCGTTGCTCTTCAGCCGTACAGCAATCACAAAGGTGACGCCATGAAACGACGTATGACGGTGTCAGGCGGCGTGTTCG
>Ga0075434_100004375_pt1 | contig 12722 bp, 7 predicted proteins | sample RhiMethybrSRZTD3_FD_75298 | JGI IMG/M metagenome (GOLD analysis project Ga0075434, IMG submission 75298) | Populus rhizosphere microbial communities from Tennessee, USA - Rhizosphere MetaG P. TD hybrid SRZTD3 | ecosystem: Host-associated > Plants > Roots > Rhizosphere > Soil | place: USA... | reverse complement strand
ATCTCTCCGTGCGGCACTGCGCGGGCACTACGAGTTCGAGCGCGAGCTCGGCCAGGGTGCCTACGCCACCGTTTATCTCGCGCGCGACCTAAAGCACGAGCGCAAAGTCGCGATAAAAGTCTTGCATGCCGATCCGAACTCGGAAATGGGCGAGCTGCGATTCATTCGCGAGATTCGCATGCTCGCACGCCTGCAGCACCCAAACATTCTCCCGCTTCACGACTCGGGTCACGTCGAGACCCTGCTCTACTACGTGATGCCGTACGTGAGTGGAGAGACCCTGCGAGATCGAATCGACCGTGAGCGACGACTCTCGTGTGACGCCGCCTGTGTGATTGCCCGCGAAGTTGCCGATGCGCTCGCCTACGCGCATGCGCAAGGCATCATCCATCGCGATATCAAGCCGGAGAATATTCTTCTGTCCGCGGGCCATCCAATGCTCGCCGATTTCGGAATTGCGCGGGTGATCGACATAGCCGGCGTGCGGCAGCTAACACGCACCGGTATGGGCAGCCCCGGAACTCCCGCCTACATGAGTCCCGAACAACTCCTCGGCGACAACGCAGTCGACGCGCGGAGCGACACGTACAGTCTCGGCTGCGTGCTCTACGAAATGCTCGCCGGTAAACCACCGTTCGCCGGGAAAGAAGGTTTTGTAAAGCGGTTCACCGGACCCCCGCCGGATATTGCCCAGGCCAGGCCGGACGCAGCAGGCGAAGTGAGCGCGATTCTCAAGAAGTGTTTGGCGCGCGAGCCAGATGATCGATTTCAGACAGCGCAGGACTTCGCGTCGGCATTGGCCACTACTTCGAAAGCTGTAAACGGCAATCAGGTCCGCGATGAGCGTGCAGAGGCAGCCGACCGGCCGAATTTCAATTCCGGAACACTGACCTACGGCGATTCCGAATCTCGTCCGGTGGAGCACTCGAATCGAATTGACGGGATTGTACGTTGGGTCCGAACGCACTCACGCGGCGTGACTATATCTCTAGCAGCCGTCGCGCTTGTGGCAATCGCTGTCGCTGCAACGCAGACTGATTCGGTGCGCTCGGTGTTTTCACCGCAGCTGGATTCAACTCAAATAGCAGTTCTGCCGATTGCAGGCGCTGCCAGTACAGCAGATCGTGCGCGCCTTACCAGCTCTCTGTTCACCGCCCTGAGTGAATGGCGCGGTCTGAAACTTCTCGGCGACGACGATGTAAGCCGGCAGCTGCAGAAACGCGGAGTTCCGAATTCCGAACGCGCGGCAGCGGCTATCGCGCGAAGCCTAGGAGCCGGTCGCTTTATCTGGGGTGAGGCGGGCGAAGGCAATGGTGCGGCTGTTCGACTCGATCTCGTAGAGTCGGCGTCAAGACAAACCTTGCGAACCGTTTCGATTCCCGTCGCCGCCGATTCCGCCGCAATGCGGAACGTGGTTATTCAGTTGCTGCGGAGTCCGACTCGCCCCGGTTCCGCGGATGGCGGCGACGGCAGGACGACTTCATATCCCGCATGGACGGCATATGGTCGCGGACATGAGGCTCTTTCACGAGTAGAGCTCGCTGACGCCGAGCACCGTTTTCGGGAGGCAGTGGCGGCTGATCCTGGTTTCGCTCCAGCACATTTCTGGCTTGCTCAAACACTTTTCTGGCGAGCGCCGGGCGAGCGGTCGGATTGGCGCGATCATCTGAACCAGGCAATGTCTGGATCAGCCGCCTTGTCCGTTCGCGATCGCGCCCTCGCCGTCGCGCTCAGCAATCTTGGGGACCGCAAATATCCTGAAGCGTGCGCGCAGTACTCCGCGCTTGCCCGGGATTCACTTGATGTCGTAGCTCAGTACGGCCTCGGCCAGTGTCTCTCCAGTGACTCGGTCGTAGTTCCGTCTCGCTCAAGTCCTTCGGGCTGGAGTTTCAGAAGTCGCTATTCCGACGCGGCGCATGCGTTCACGAGCGCGCTCAGTGCAAATCCGAACGCGCACGCCATTCTGGCTTTCGATCAGCTGCTCGAGCTGCTCCCCATCGCGCCGACAAAAACACGTCGGGGACACTCAATAGACGGAGCGGAATTCGCCGCGTATCCGTCGTTAGTTCATGACACTGTTGTCTTTGTCCCTTACCCGGTTGCCGAATTTGCTTCCTTGCCCGCTGAGCGGACGGCTCCCAGTCGAAACGCGGCAATTCAGGCGGATCTGGAATTCTTGTTGGATTTCACGCTCGATTGGACTCGCCGTGCTCCGCAAAGCGCGCAAGCTTTTCTTGCACTCGCCGACGTCCGCGAAGCACGCGGTGAGATTTCGCGGAGCCGTTACGGGGAGATGTCCGCACTCGATGCGGCACGGCATGCCCGCTCAGTCAGCACAACGGCAACGGAGCAGTTGGTCGCGAGGACTCGAGAAGCGTGGCTGACTTTCAAAGTTGGTGAATTCACAAGGGCGAGGGTCCTCGCAGATTCTCTGTTGAGCGGCCCGTACACGGTGGCCGACGCGCGGGATCTGATCGGGTTGGCCGCACTTACTGGAAAAATTAACAAGACCGCTGAACTTGCCCGGATAACGAATGATTATGCCGCAGGCGTTGCAAGTGTGCCGGTGCCGGTGGTGGATGCTGCAGCGCCGTTTTTCGCTTTCGCTGCACTGGGCATTTGCGGCGATACGGTCCTCGCACTGGAACGGCATTTGGATAATCAGCTCGAACGTTTTGTCGCCGATGTTCAATTCAAGCAGACTCAAAAGCTGGTTGAAGCACGGCCGCTCGCGATGCTCGGCCCATGCACCGGCGGCAAAGCGAGTTTGAAGATCGAACCAGGAATGAGTCGTCCCTTGAAACTCGAGCAGGCATTTGCGAAGCGCGATTCGCGCTCAGTCCAGAGTCTGCTCGCGAGCATCCAGCGCGACGCACGAACCCAGCGGCCGGGAGACTTTTCGATGGACTTTGTCTACCTGGTGGCGTGGGTTAAAAGCGCGCTCGGAGACACAGTCGGCGCAACACGTGATCTCGACCGCTCACTCGGAGCGCTGCCTAGTTTAAGCGCGGCTTCCCTTCGCGACGCTGCGGCGGCTGCGGCGGTAGGGCGGGCAATGGCGCTGCGCGCGCAGTTGGCGAACGGTGCGCGCGATTTCACGAATCAGGAAAAATGGTCCGCTGCTGTCGCTGATCTATGGCTAACCGCCGATAAACCGCTGCAACCGGCGGTAGAAGAAATGACAAGGCTCCGCGATTCCGCTCGCAGTAACAGCACCTTTCACCGGGAGGTCCGATGAGGAGTTTACGCCAAGTCGTCCGAAGCCTCGGAGTTTTCCTAATTTGCACTGCAGGAGCGACGTTGGTGGCGTGCACTCGGCATGTACTTTACTCGACCGAAGATTGGCGCACGCCCCTACCGCCGGGCGTCAGTTCGGATCCAGCAACTTTCTTGTCCGGTATTCCGGCCCCCACGCCGCGCGACAGCGTTCACGTCCGCGTCCGACCGGGCAACTGCCCGTTCTGCATCGTCGAGGTTAGAGTGCAAACGATTGGAAACACCCACCTGATTGATCCAGATAACGGACCAAGTCCGGGCATGGCGATCGCCCGCATTGAAAACCTGGACGACACCGACATGGAAGCAGTTTTCGGTTTCAGACCGCAATCGGCCGCGACGTATTTCTTCTGGGTGGATCGAGGAACTAGCGGCAAGGCCCGCCTCACTGTGCTTCAGGTACCCAGAAGCGGTGGGCTGGTAACCGCGGGGCACCAAAAACTTCTTCGCCTTTGCCACCCAAGGCCCACCGGCCAACTGCCAACGTCTGATGTGGATTTCGCAGAATATCGATACAAAGGCCAGCCCTGCTATCGCGAAGCGACCGACAAGTCCGTTTCGGAGGCGTCGCTCTCCTTTTTGGGAGAGATGACACTCTTCCGCAGAGTGGTTGCGCATTTGACTCGGCTCCCCCTGATGGAAGCGCGGGGTGGGTGGATCGATTGCAATTCTGGCTGCTGCACCTAAGACATTCTTCGCTGACTTGAACGCAAGAACTTTTTTGATCATGAATCCCGCCGCAGGTCGCGGCGGGATTCGCGCATCATTGCCCGCCATCCGCGAAGCGTTTGCGAGTCGCGGTGTCACCGAATTTCAGGAGACGACAACCGCCGGAGAAGAGGCGATACTCGCACAGCGCGCGATCGCCGCTGGCGCAAAAATCCTGGTGGCGGTTGGAGGAGATGGAACCTGCTCCCAAATCGCAAATGCGATCGTCGCCTCAGATTCTTCTTGCGCTCTGGCAGTTGTGCCTGCCGGAACTGGTAATGACTTCGCGAAAACAATCGGCGTTCAGCGTTGCCGCCCGGAGCAGATCGCTGAGCTCATTTCGCGTGTGACTCCGAGCCGAATCGACGTTGGCTCGATCGACGGGCGATACTTTCTCAATAGCTGCGGCTTCGGCTTCGACGCGTCGGTCCTCGACGCCAGCAATCGCGTCACGTTCCTCAAAGGCGACGCCGTCTACATCTACTCGGCGCTCAAGCAGCTCTTCAGTTACAAAGGACTCGAAGTGTCGGCAGATCGAATCGGGCCGCGACATTTAGGCCGAATGCTGATGGTGACCGTATCGAACGGGCGGTATTTGGGCGGCGCTTTCAGAATTGCACCGCACGCATCGGTCACAGATGGCAAGCTCGATGTCTGCTTCTTCAACGACAGCAACGTGTTCCAGCGCGTTCGATTGTTCGCTGGCGCGCTGCGTGGCGCGCATCTCGGGTTGCCGTCGGTAAGAAGCGGCGCTGTCAGCGAGCTGACCCTCACGTTTTCGACCGCGCCGGCAATGGAGCTCGACGGCGAGCTCCGCGTCGCGCGCTCACCAAAGGTTCGATTGACCTGCGTACCGCAGGTGCTGTCGGTGATCGCAGCGCCCGGCGTGCTGCGCTGAAGCGCGCTAGATCGGTGGAATCGTAAGCACCACGGTATCACCTGGCGCTACGGTGATCTCCTCGCTAATCGATGCGCGTGTCGAGCCGATCGGGTCAGCAATGAAACGCATCGGTGTCAGCCCATTCACCAACGCCGATGGAATCCGAAGGTTGGTCTTGCCATTCCCCGTTGCCGTGCCGAGACGGATTCTTTCGACACTTCGCACAGCGTACACGGCCATATCGAGAAAGCCCTGATTATCGACTTGCAAGGTTGTGGGCTCGTTAGGATTCGTTGAACCGGAGCCGCGCTTGAAACCGTTGCACGCTGTCACGGCGAGCAATGCGGCTGCTAAAACAAAAAAACGACTGCTCATAGTTCTTCCCTCTCTCGTCCCGACAGAAAAAGCATAATGCGTTCCATACACCTGCGGCGTACTTTTGATTTGCCATGATGAAACCGCTGATAATCGGCATCGCAGGCGGCTCAGGTTCCGGCAAATCGACAGTTGCGCGTAATGTTGCGGAGCTGTTGACCACATCTTCGGTCGCGTTCATCGACATGGACGCGTACTACAAGAATTTTCCGCAGCTCACGCTTGACGAGCGTCGGAAACTGAACTGGGATCACCCGGATGCCTTCGATTACGATCTGCTATGCGATCACCTCGAGGCGCTGAGTCGACGCCGCGCAATCGACAAACCCGAATACGATTTCGTGACCCACCTCCGGCGTACACAAACCATCCGCATCGAGCCGGCTGACGTCGTCGTCATCGATGGCATTTTGCTTTTTGTCGATGAGCGAGTCCGGGAGCTGTGCGACGTCAAAGTATTTGTCGACGCGGATGCCGACATTCGGTTGATTCGACGTCTCGAACGGGACACCCGCGACCGCGGACGTCCGCTCGACGAAATCATCGATCAATACCTCTCGACGGTTCAACCGATGCACCTCGAGTTCGTCGAGCCGAGCAAGCGATACGCTGATGTGATCGTGCCGCGCGGTGGTCACAACGCGATCGCGATCGAGATGATCGTCGCTAAGATTCAACGACGACTGGGGAGTGCAGCACTCGGCGACGAGGGGTTGCGTACACCATCAGCCCAGCGGCCAGCGCCCCGAATCCAAACATGATCAACCACAACGCGGTCGGACCAAACGATGCCAGCAGCTGCGTGCCCCACCACGGTCCGAACGTGAGAGCCAGACTGAGCGACATGCTGTAAGCGCCCATGTAGGCGCCTCGGCGCGCCGGCGGCGCAATGTCCCCCAGATATGCCGCCATCGCCGGGAAAAGCATCATTTCGCCGAAGGTCCACAGCACTACCGTCGCGAGAATGCCCGCTGCAGAGGCGACAATCGCAAGCCCACCGAAACCGAGCGCAAAGAGGACGCAGCCCGCGAGCAACGACCACGCTGCAGGCCAGTGCGCCGTCGCCTGGTTGAGTGGTACCTCGAGCGCGACGATCAGCAGTGTGTTGATGGTGAACAGCATGCCATAGAACGCCGGCGAGAAACGCAGGTAATCCACCATGAACAGCGAGAGGGTCGACTCGTGCTGATAGAAAACGATGGCAACGAAGAACTCAGCGAGGAGAAAGACGAGCAGCTTCCTATCACCGAGGATGGTGGTCGCGCCATCACGGTGCTCGTGGACGGCATGGTGGCCTCCAGTCGGCAAGCTCCATTTCGTCAACATCAGCACCAGCGCGGCGAGGATAGTCGTGCCACCGTCGACGACGAACATCGACCGGAAAGAAACCGTCGCCAGAAATCCACCCAGCGCGGGTCCGATGCTCATGCCGAGGTTGATGGCGAGTCGATTGAGTGCGTATGCCGGTTTTCTCTGCTCGGCGGTTACGACGTGAGTGATCGCAGCGAGACTGGCGGGCCTGAATAGCTCCGAGCACGCTGCCCAGACGAACGTAGCGAAGTAGACTGCCCAGACAGTCCGCGCGAGCGGGTAAAGCAGGACGATGATCCCTGACAGCATTAGGGACGCACGCATCACGGGCAGCGCACCCACCCGATCGCTCAACCAACCGGACAGCGGTCCGGCTCCGATCGCAGCCGCACCGTACACTCCGAATGCGAGGCCAGCCTGCGCGGCGCTGAAACCAAGCTCGCGCGTGAGGTACACCACCAGAAACGGCAGCACCATCATGCCGGCGCGGTTCACCAAATTTGTTGCGAACAGCAGCCAGACTTCGCGCGGGAGTCCACCGAGTCCACGCCAAGGATTCAATCGCGATTGCGCAAAGCTGACGCGCGGCCGATTCTTCTCTTCTTCCACGTTACACTGAGTTGAAGCGTCGCAAGGTAAGTCGCTCGATCACGCCCGACCAGAGACGGACACACTTGATGATTGTGAATGGCCAGCGCGCCGTATTCCTGGCAATCGCCATTGGTATCACGCTCGCCGGCACCGGATGTCGCCAGGAACACGCGTCAGTCGAACAGCTTTACACAACGCGCATGCTCGGGCTCAGTTATCTGCAACGAAATCAGCTCGCGGAAGCAGAATCGTCGTTCAAGCAGCTGACCAAACTCGCGCCCGACGACCCACTCGGTTACGCGAATCTCGGCCTTACCTACCTCCAGGCGGGCCGACTGGAGGAAGCTGAAAACCAGTTAAAGCGCGCGCGTGAGCTCGATCCCAAGGATGCGGAAATTGGACTCGCGCTGGCGAAGGTTTACTCGCTATCGAAACGGCCGCAGGATGCGAAGCAGCTCCTCGAGACTCTGCGGCGGGATTCGACCGCGAACCTGCACGTACTCTACGCGCTCGCGGAGCTCGAGCAACAGTCGCGTGACAGTGGTGCGACGCGGCGCTACATGGATCGATTGCGAGAAGTCCTGGCGGCAGCGCCGAGCAACGTTGCGGTTCGCGTGCAACTGCTGAATGCACTGGTATCGACGGGACAAGCCGATAGCGCGGTTCATCAGCTGGAGGAAATTCGTCGCATCCCGCCGGAGCTCCCGCGAGAAGCGCGGGTGTACCTGGATAGCGCGATTCAGTTGCTACGTGCGAATCAGTTGGAAGCTGCACGGCCAGTACTCGACCGTTTCAGCGCGGCGATTGAGGTGACATCGCCGTATCAGGCAGCGCTCGAGGACGTGAAATGGACCGAAGGGCCGATAGCGGGGCGGCCGGTGCTGACGTTCGCGCCGAAATACTTCGTGTCGCTCAATCGAGTGCGAGAGAAAGCCACCGTCGATCAGGCAAGGTTTGTGGATGCGACGGACGAAGCGGGGTTGCGCGGTGGAACCAGCGCATCTGCGTCGGGGCCGGCGATGAGTGCGCTTGCAGTTGGTGACGTCGATGGCGATGGAGCCGACGATCTCTTTGTTGCGACGCCAGCCGGCTCTGGCATGGGCGCGTCAGTTCACGTCTACCGAGTGCAGGGCGGTTTCGTGCGGGATGCTACCGATCGATCGGGAGTCGCGTTACCCTCAGGCGCGACCTACGCAACGTTCGCGGACTACGACAACGATGGGTGGCTCGATCTGTTCGTGATCGGGGGCGACGGCAAAGGCCATCTTCTCCACAATCGAGGCAATGGCACGTTTGAAGACGTAACTGCCAAAGCAGGCGTGGGGGATGTGAGAGGTGCGCGCAAAGGAGCTTTCGTCGACCTGGATCACGACGGCGATCTGGATCTGCTGCTGGTCGGGAGTGGTACTCGGACGGTCTTCCGAAATAATCTCGACGGCACGTTCACCGATGCGACGATGAGCTTTGGACTTTCCGGCAGCGCGGACGCCGGCGATGTGGTGTTCGCCGATTTCGACGGTGACGGTCGAACCGACGTCCTCATTGCAGGCGCCGGCGCGCTTCAGCTCTTTCACAATGGCGGCGCCCAACGATTCAGCGATGCTACTGGAGCGTCCGGCCTCAGCGGGAGCATGAACCCTGGTGCCGTAGCCCTCGGTGACTACAACAACGACGGATATCTGGATCTGTTCGTCGCAGGAAAGAGCGGCGCGGAGTCGACGCTGTGGCTCAACAAGGGTGACGGCACGTTCGCACGCGATGCGCGTTCGTCCGTTTTGCAGACATTGAAGTCGATCAACGTCGAGAGTGTAACCTTTCTTGACTTCGATAACGATGGCTGGCTCGATCTTCTCGTTGGCGGAGCTGCCGATGCGGGGGCAAAGAACTCGCCGTCGCTATTCCTTTTCCGCAATGACGGCTCGGGAAGGTTTGTCGATCGTTCCTCGGCGCTGCCGCCGAACCTGCGTTCGCGAGGAGCGGCAAACGCCGCGGCTTCTGATGTCGATGACGACGGCGATCTCGATCTGTGGCTCATAGATGCCAGCGGTGCTCCTCACTTGTTGCGCAACGACGGCGGCAACTCCAACCTCGCGGTGAACGTCGAGCTCAAGGCGCTGCGCACCGGAAGCGGGAAGAACAACGCATTCGGCATTGGATCGCGTCTCAATCTTCGCGCGGGCAGCATCTACCAGACGCGAGTCGCCACCAGTCGAGTCACCCACTTCGGCCTCGGCCCGCATCTCAAAGCTGACGTGTTGCGCATCGAGTGGCCGAATGGAGTTCCGCAAACGATCTACTTCCCTGGTAACGACCAGGATGTCGTCGAACGCGAGATGCTCAAAGGATCCTGCGCGCTCGCATACGCCTGGAATGGCAAAGAGTATCGCTTCGTGACCGACGCAATGTGGCGCAGCGCGCTGGGGATGCCGCTCGGCTTGATGGGTGGCAACAACGCGTTCGCACCCGCGGGAGCTTCCCAGGAGTACGTTCGAATCGGCGGCGACGCACTAAAACCGCGCGATGGAAAATATTTCCTGCAGCTGACCGAAGAACTGTGGGAGACTGCCTACGCTGACCAGGTCAAGCTCGTAGCGATCGATCACCCCGATTCAGTCGATGTCTTTGTCGACGAGCGGTTCGTCCCGCCTGGCCCCGTGAAATTGCGCCTTTACGAGATTGCGCAGCGAACTGCTCCGCTCGCGGCGATGGATGAACGCGGCAACAACGTGCTCCCTGCACTGCTCAAGACTGACGACATTTACGTGTCGAATCTTCGGCCGCAGCAATATCAGGGAGCGGTCGAGTCGCACGATCTGATTCTCAATCTTGGTCGCGAAGCTGGATCACCGAGCACCCATTTATTCTTGCGCGGCTGGATTTATCCAACTGACGCCAGCATCAACGTGGCTTTGTCTCAACAAACAGCGATCTCGCTTGCCCCACCTTCGCTGGAAGTGCGCGATTTGAACGGTGCATGGAAAACTGCGCTGGCGAGCATCGGCTTTCCGTCTGGAAAAGACAAGACGCTCATCGTCGATCTCGCAGGAATCTTTCCCACTGCGGACCATCACGTGCGGCTGCGCACGAGCATGCAGATCTATTGGGATCAGGCCTTCGTTGCGCGCACGCTCGGTCAGGCCACCTCCCATGTGACCGATCTGCAGCCAACTTCGGCCAATCTCCATTTCCGTGGTTTCTCGCGCATGTATCGGAAGGGCGGTCGTTACGGACCTTATTGGTTCGATTACGCGAGCGTTGCCAAGGAGTCTCCGTGGCGGCCGATCGAGGGCAACTTTACGCGATTCGGCGATATTCTTCCGCTGCTCCGAAAAGCTGACGACATGTACGTCATCATGGGCCCCGGCGACGAAGCGACGGTGGAATTCGACGCCAGCACTGCGCGCAATCTTCCCCTGGGGTGGAAGCGTGACTTTCTCCTTTACACTGATGGCTGGATCAAGGACTCGGATCTGAACACCGCCTTTGGCACAACCGTGGGACCGCTGCCCTTCCACGCGATCAAGTCGTACCCTTACGCCGCTGGTGACTCCTACCCGACCGACCCTGAGCATCAGCGGTATCAGCGCGAGTACAACACGCGAGTCGTCGACAAGCGATTGTCGACGCTGAAGTAGCCGCGCTTTATACTGTCGGTGTGAGCAATCGTCCAAGGCCGGCGGTGCGCCGCACGATAATCGCTATACCCTTCTTCGCGGCGATCCTGTTGGCGATGAGGCTGAATCGGGGTCCGTTGCGTGCGAATTCCGACGCAACCCATCCTGGCTTCACGTTACGCGACGAGGCGGCAGCCGCCGGCATTCATTTTTTCCATCATCGGCCGACGTTCGACGCCAAGATTGCCGCCGTAGAGCCACACGTTGCAGCGCTCGGTGCGGGAGTTTCCGTTACCGACTTCGATGGCGATGGCAGGCCGGATCTTTACTTCACCAACAGCAAGTTTGGCGAGCCCAACGCGCTTTATCGAAACCGCGGCGACGGCACCTTCGAGGACGTCGCGGCAACCGCGGGCCTCGCCGACCTCAATCAACCGGGCGCAGGCGTCTCAATGGGAGCCGTATGGGGTGACTTCGATAACGATGGCCGAGAGGATGTGCTGGTCTATCGCTACGGTTATCTCGCCCTCTTCAGGAATGTCGACGGGCATCGTTTCGTAGATATCACCGAGCGAGCCGGGTTGCACCGGTGGGTGAACAGCAATGGTGCAATATGGATCGACTACGATCGCGATGGGCTGCTCGATCTCTATGTCACTGCGTACTTCAGGAGCGATATCGATCTGTGGCACCTGACGACGACCAGGATCATGCACAACAGCTTCGAGTTCGCCACCAACGGCGGCAAGAATCTCCTGTTCCATAATCTTGGCAACGGAAAGTTCGAGGATGTCACCGACAGGATGGGTGTTGGCAGCACGCGCTGGACTCTTGCCGCTTCCTCGGCTGACTTCAACGCTGATGGCTGGCCGGACATCTATCTCGCAAACGACTACGGTCCGGAGGAGCTTTACCTGAACGACCACGGCAAACGATTCGTGCTGACTACCGCCGGTCTCGAGAGCGAATCGAAGAGCGGAATGTCAGTCACGCTTGGCGATGCGTTCAACCGCGGACGGATCGACGCGTTTGTCACCAATATCTCGGAGCGCGGCTATCTGTTTCAGAACAACAATCTGCGCGTAAACGAGATGGACAAATCGCGGCGTTTCAGAAACGTTGCTGAAGGCGCTGTCGCCGATGCGGGATGGGCATGGGGCGCACAATTCGGCGACTTCAACAACGACGGCGCCAACGAGCTCTTCGTTGCCAATGGCTTCATCTCCGCCGACCGCAACAAGAGCTACTGGTACGCAATGTCGAAGATTGCCGGTGCCAACGGCCGGCTGTTCGAGGATGCGGCAACCTGGCCAGCGTTCGGCAATGCGAGCCTCTCCGGATACGAGACATCGCGAGTTTATCTCAATCGTGGTGTCGCGGGGTGGGTCGACGTCGCCAGCAAAGTCGGCGCAACGGATCTGTACGATGGTCGCGCCGTTGCCCTCGCCGATTTGTGGAACCGTGGCGAAGTCGACATCGTCGTCGCCAACCAGAACCAGCCCGCAATTCTTTATCGCGATTTCCCGGATTCTTCGAACCACTGGATCGCATTCAAGCTGATAGGCACGCACAGCAATCGGAGCGCAATCGGCGCTGAGGTGTTACTCGAGGCCGGAGATTTGAGGCAGCGACGCGTCGTCGATGGCGGATCCGGCTTCGCGAGTCAGAACGACCGACGGATTCACTTTGGGCTCGGGAAGCACGAATGGGTCGATCGCGTTGTGATCAACTGGCCGTCCGGGCAGCAACAGGTCGTGCAGCGACCGGCGATCGATCGATTCAATACCGTCACCGAGCCCCGGCGCTGACTCGATGAGCGAAGCAACTCAGGTCGGGCGAACGGAGCCAAACACTCTCGTCCGTTCGTGGCAGCGTACTGCGAAAGTGGATCCGCGGTATCTGATCTCCTTTCTGATCACTCTGGTTCTCGTCGTAGGCCAGGTGCGTTATCACCTGCTCGGCGGATA
>Ga0075434_100004374_pt1 | contig 12722 bp, 11 predicted proteins | sample RhiMethybrSRZTD3_FD_75298 | JGI IMG/M metagenome (GOLD analysis project Ga0075434, IMG submission 75298) | Populus rhizosphere microbial communities from Tennessee, USA - Rhizosphere MetaG P. TD hybrid SRZTD3 | ecosystem: Host-associated > Plants > Roots > Rhizosphere > Soil | place: USA... | reverse complement strand
ACCACTCGAAGCATGCCGCCGACCGTCAGCGGACCAAACGGGAATTTCCGGAGGCGTCCGTCGAGGTAAACGTATCGAGGTGCGTGAGGATCTGCGGCGAGGAGTTCATCCGACAGCTCGAGCTCGTCGATCAGGTCGAATAGCGAGACCGACGCTTGAAAGCTGTTCGGCCCGGTTTCAATCAGATACCCGCCAGGCCGCTCGGAATGAATGACGCCGCCGGGCCGCGAAGTCGCCTCGATAACCTGCGTATCGATGCCCAATTTCTTCAGCGTCCACGCGCACGAAAGACCGCTGATCCCGGCTCCAATAATGAGAACGTCTGACATCGTTGCTTTCAAACACGGGCTTTTAAGAAGCCTCGCCCAAGGATGAAATCGTAAAACGGCTGCGATTCCCCTCCTCCAGAGGAGGGGAAGACGCGACCTCAAAAAATATCGCTGAAGGCATCCTTTGAGGAGCGGACGGGGGTGGTCAGACATGGATGACCACCCCGTCTGCGCGTCAAAGGTAGATTCGCAGCCTTTCTTGATATTCCCCTCCTCTGGAGGAGGGGAATACGCGCGTGCCTGTGGTTTTCATCCCCTATTGGGCAACACGCCCTTCAGCCCGCGCTGGTTTTCAGTGTGCTCTCTACAATCTCGGCGAGCGCTCGAATGAACGCCGGATCGCTGTTCAGCGTGGGAACTCTTCGAAAATTCGTGACCCCCGCCTCTTCCGCAACCTTCTTATAAAGGATGTCGAGCTCGTACAGCGTCTCAACGTGTTCCGAAACGAAGCTGATTGGCACTACGAGCACGTCTCGGGTTCCCTGCTTTCCGAGCTGGATGATTACGTCATTCGTCAGCGGCTCGAGCCATTTCACCGGCCCGATCTTGCTTTGAAACGATAACTGATACGGATTCTTTCTTCCCAGCCGGTTCATGATCAGTTCCACCGACTTCTTCGTCTGCTCCAAATAGGGATCGCCCTCTCGAACGTAGCTTTCAGGAATGCTGTGCGCACTGAAAAGTATGTGAACCGAGCCGGGGTCGTTAAACTTCGCAAGTTCCCGCCGAATGGACTGGACAAACGATTCGATGTAACTCGGCTGCTCGGCCCACGAGCGCACCCACTGAACGCCCAGTTTTTGGAATGCCGGGCGTTTGTCGATGAGCGTGCGGAGTGCCGCAAAACCCGAACCTGTCGTCGTAACGGAATACTGGGGAAAGAGCGGAAGAACAACCAGGCTTTCGATGTTACTCCTCTCGATTCGCTCGATAGCTTCGGAAAGAAACGGATGCCACGTGCACATGCCGACGAATGTTTCGACATCCTTCCCTCGCGCCCGGAGCTCGCCTGCAAGGGCACGAGCCTGCTCTTCGGTCAGCTTGCGTAGCGGCGAACCGCCGCCGATTTGTCGATAGTAACCTTCGGATGTTTTGCGGCGCAGAGTCGCAATCGTGTAAGCGAGCGCCTTTCGTGCGGGTCCCCACTTGATGCGAATGATTTCGGGATCCGAGAACAACTGATAAAGGAACGGTTTGACGTCCCGCAATGTTTCCGGACCGCCAAGGTTGAAAAGAAGCACTCCGAGTTTCATTTTCTTGATGGCTGCGCCCTATCGCCTGGTGTTTCGCGCTGTCGCGCTCACGCTACGCGCGGGCTTGCATTCGCTACCGCTCATCGCTCGGGACGATAACCTTTGGCAAATTCGATAAACGCTCGTGCGTTCTCTACCGGCGTGGAAGGCAGAATGCCATGTCCAAGATTTAGAATGTGGCCCGACATTCCGCCCTGCTCGAGAATTTCCGCAGTCTTCGCAAGCAATCTTTCTTTCGAACCAAGAAGGAGCACAGGATCAAGATTGCCCTGCAACGCGACGCGCTCGCCCACACGGACGACGGCTTCTGCAAGCGATATGCGCCAATCCAGACTGATAACTTCGGCGCCGGAGTTGGCCATCGATTCCAGAATTGTGGAAGATCCGTTTATATACAGGATGCGGGGAACGCGACCGCCGATCGCGTCAAAGATCTTTCGAGTCGCGGGAAGTGCGAACTCCTCATAGTCGTCACGATTCAATTCACCGGCCCATGTATCGAACAATTGAATCACCTGGGCGCCCGACTCAATCTGGAACAGCAAGTATGAGCTGACCGTATCCGCGAGCTTGTCGAGCAGCTTGTGGAGCAGCGCGGGCTCGCGAAAGGCCATGCCTTTTATCTCAGCAAAAGTCCTGGAGCCGCCACCTTCGATCATGTACGACGCGAGAGTCCAGGGAGCGCCGGCAAATCCAATGAGAGGAACTTCATTGTTGAGCTCGCGGCGAAGCTTTTTAATGATCGATCCCACAAAAGGTGTCTCGGTGGCAGGATCGGGCATGCGCAGGCGCTCGACATGGGCGCTGGATCGGATCGGGTCAGCGATCTCGGGACCTTTGTCCGTGAGCGAAACCGAAACGCCCATGGCTTCGACCGGGATGAGAATGTCGGAAAAGAAAATCACGGCATCGACGCCGAGAATGCGATACGGCTGGAGTGAGACCTCGGCCGCCAGATCGGTGTCCTTGCACAGGTCGAGGAACGACACCCTGGCCCGGATGTCGCGATATTCTTTGAGGTAGCGGCCGGCCTGACGCATCATCCAGACGGGAGTTCGGTCCAGAGTTTCGCGCCGGCATGCCCGGAGCAGCCTGTCATTCATATTATTAACGGCTGCGCCTTATCAGGCTTGCGTTCGCAGCCGCTCGCGGAAAAACAACGATGATACAATACCGCGTTCTGTGGAGACATTGGAAACGTCCGCAGGAGGCGATCTATAGCAAGGGTTAACGAGCCACAACCGACGCTTTCCATTGTTATTCCGGCGTTCAATGAAGCAGCGAGAATCGGCAGTTCCTTAAAAAAAATCGACGATTTCATGCAGCATTCGTCGCTGACGTATGAGGTGATCGTCGTAGACGATGGTTCCACTGACGCCACTCCCAGCATCGTCCGGCAGTTGAGCATCAAACGGTTGCGATTCATTCAAAATCCCCGAAACCAGGGCAAAGGGTTTACCGTCCGCGATGGTGTGCTCGCCGCCGGCGGCGAGTATGTCCTCTTCACGGACGCAGATCTTTCCGCACCCATCGAAGAATTGACTAAACTCCTCAATGTCGCAAAAACAGAGAACGCTGATGTTGTGATCGGTTCCAGGGCTGTCGACCGCACGTACATCGAAAAACATCAGTCGCGCGGTCGCGAACTTGGCGGGATTGCATTCAATTTAATGGTCCGTTCGCTTCTCGGCCTGAGTTTGCATGACACGCAGTGTGGGTTCAAACTGTTTCATCGGCAGAAGTCCCGACGTATTTTCGAACGGCAAACAACCGCCGGCTTTGGTTTCGATCCTGAGCTGCTCTTCCTCGCCAAGCGCGATGGACTGAAAATTCGCGAAGTTCCCGTGCGTTGGAGCCATGCCGAAGGGAGCAAGGTGCACTTTCTGAAACACGCGACCGTGATGTTTTCTGATCTCGTGCGCATCCGATGGAATGCGCTGACAGGGAAGTATCGATGACTTTTCTTTCAGTAAACATCGATCACATTGCAACCATCCGTGAAGCACGGCGCACCAATGAACCCGATCCTGTTGCAGCGGCCGCAATTTGCGAACTTGCAGGAGCGCATGGGATCACCGTGCACATTCGCGGCGATCGCCGGCACATCCAGCATCGCGACGTCAAGATCCTGCGCGAAACCGTAAAAACAAAACTGAATATCGAAATGGCTGCGACAGACGAAATGATGGGGATTGCATCGGAAACCGTGCCGGACCAGGTGACGCTCGTTCCCGAATTGCCGGGAGAAATCACGACGACCGGAGGACTCGACTGTACCCACAACCGTGAGGCGATCAGTGCTGCAATCCGTCGTCTGAAGCACGAAAACATCGCCGTGAGCCTCTTTATCGATCCTTCGGAGGAACAGATTCGGGCTGCTCTTATGCTCGGTGCGAGTACGATCGAGCTCAACACCGCCCGTTATTCCGATTTGAATTTGACGAACAAGGGAACCAGGGAAGGCATGCAGGCGCTGGAAGAGGTTCGCCATGCGGCGGAGTTTGCGCACGCAAACAAGATGCAGGTCCTCGCCGGTCACGGCCTGACGTATCGAAACGTGAAGGCAATTGCAGCGATTCCCGAGATCGTGGAATTGAATATCGGTCACAACATCATCTCCCGTGCAGCGCTGGTCGGGTTGGATCGCGCGGTTCGCGAAATGTTGGCTTTGCTGTAAAGGACGAAATCGTAAAGCTGCTGATACTCCTCTCCTCATAGAGGAGGGGAGGCCGCGACCTCAAAAAATATCGGCCGAAGGCATCCTTTGATTGGAGCGGACGGGGTGGTCAGTCCAGAATGACCACCCCGTCTGCGCTTTCAAAGGTGGCGTCGCGATATTTTCTTGGTGCGCAGATACCCCTCCTGTTCCAGGAGGGGACTACCGTTTTCCTTAGTCAAAACCGCTTCCCCGATAAACGATTCAACCGTGCGGGCGTTCCATGTTTTTTGGTATGCGGACGGCCACCACCTCGGCTCGGACGGTTACAATTCCGGAAGAGGAAACCGTGATGGAGACGACAGCTTTTTTCTCGGTATGTTCGGTCACCCGGCCGCGGACCTCCAGCTCACCACCAAGTGGCGTCGGCTTCAAATAGTCGACCCGAAGGGCGGCGGTAACGTATCGCTCAACCTGCCTTTCTCCGATTTTGCGGCCGGCCGCAAGCTCGGGCCCAGCCGCAGCGGTTGCCATGGCGTGACAGTCGACCAGCGAAGCCAGGAGGCCGCCGTAAACAAATCCAGGCAAAGCGATGTGATAGGACGATGGAGTGAAGTGAGCGACGACTTCGTCACCTTCGACGAAGCTTTTCAGGTGATGCCCTTCAGAGTTGTTCCGGCCGCAGCCGTAGCAGTGCGCAAAATCGTCGGGATAGAGATCCTGAATTGCAGTCATACCCGCAAATCATATCAATGCCGAGACTCGATACGTTCGAGAACACGCTGGACAATACGGTCGCATCGGGCGCCCAGGAACTGAAAGGCTTGCTTCGACGCCGCTCCAGCCTTTTCGAACAATTGACGGCGAATGGCAGCGCGTGCGCGAAACAGGCGAACCTTTACATTCACTTCCGTGATGTTCAGAGTTTCGGCCGTTTCCGCCGTGCTCATTCCTTCGACGTCTCTCAACATGAAAACAGCGCGATGCTCCTCGGGCAGGGAGTCGACGGCTGTCTCCAACAGTAAGCGCATTTCCGAATCGAAGGTTCGCTCTTCGGGAGATCGATCTCTAGCTGCGATGAGATCCTCCCTGTACGTTTCGCTATCTGACAATCGTTCGCGGCAGCGCCCACGCGCATAGGCCTCGTAGACGGCGATTTTCGTCAACCACGTCGAAAATTTCGATCGTCCCTCGAATTGCCGTAGATGTTCGAACGCGCGAACATAGGCTTCCTGCATGACTTCTTCCGATTCGTTGTCATCCCGAAGAATTGCGCGAATGACCCGAAAGAGACGCTGATTGTATCGGCGCATAATAATTTCAAACAGATAAGTCTCACCGTCAATGACACGCCTGACAATTTCTTCGTCTGAAATCGATGCTTCCTGCGTTAGGTCTTTCACTGCCATATCCCTACAGAGTATGCCGCCGGAAAAAGGTTACAGGTGTAACGAACTCGTCCTCGCGAACTCTGTACGTTCGAGAGCAAATGGAGGAGCTAATTGATGATAACAACTCTGGAAAAACTCAATTCCACTCAGCGGCTGCTTCGAATCACATTTGGCCTGGTGCCCGTCGCCGCCGGGTTGGATAAGTTCTTCAACCTGCTTACGGTCTGGGCGCAATACCTCGATCCGCGGTTTGCCGAACTGCTGCCCTTCAGTCCACAAACCTTCATGCACATTGTCGGTGTTGTTGAAATTGTGGCCGGACTGATTGTGCTGTCGCGCTTCACCGCGGTCGGCGCATACATTGTTTCCGCCTGGCTGGCGCTGATTGCAGTGACTCTTATCGTGTCCGGAAAATATCTGGATGTAGCTGTGCGGGACGTCGTGATGAGCGTTGGCGCTTACACGCTGGTTTCGCTGACCCAGATTAGCCATAGTGCGGAAACCGCCGCCGGCCGCGAAACTGCGCCTCATACAGTAACGGCATAACGCGCGAGCACGTAGTCGCGAAGCCCGCGTCTACGTGCCGGTTGGCTTTAATGAATCAGTCTTTTCTATCCTGCACTTCGAACCAGCAAATTCTGCTGACTCCGGGATGTCCACAGCAAATTGCGCGTCTCCCGTGATCAGGCGGACATCGCGAGCATTCAGCAGCCAGTTCCAAAACCAACTCATCAGCACCTGCACTCGATTACGGAAGCCGATCAGAAACGCGATATGAACTCCGCCCCACAGCAACCATGCGAAAAAGCCGGCAAACTTGAATCTGCCCAGCTGCGCAACAGCTTTCGATTTCCCAATGACCGCCATCGTGCCCTTGTCGTGATACACAAAGGCTTTGTGTGTGGCCGCAGCGGATTGCCCGCGCAACTCGCCCGCAATCGTCTCTCCGGCAAAGTAGCCCATCTGAATTCCGCCCTGTGCGACTCCCGGAACCGGTTTACCAGTGTCGGCTGAGACTGCCGCGGCCAGATCGCCGACTACAAAAACTTCCGGATGACCGGGTATCGTCAGGTCCGGGCCCACAATCACCCGCCCGGCGCGGTCGGTTGGAACACCCAGGGCTTTGCCCAGAGGACTCGCTTTGACACCGGCGGCCCAAAAAACGTTGCGGACCGGAATGAATTCGCCGCCAATGTAAATGCCTTCGGGAGTGACGTTGGTGACCATGGCATTCAGGCGAACCTCCACGCCGAGGTGCTCCAGGTCTTGAAGAGCCCGAAGCCGCAACTCGGGTTCAAAAGCCGCCAGCAAATTAGGGCCCGCCTCGAAAAGAATGACGCGCGTAGTGCGTGTATCGATGTGGCGGTAGTCGCGCGGGAGAGTTTCGCCGGCAATTTCCTTGATGGCTCCTGCGAGTTCGACCCCGGTTGGTCCGCCTCCGACAATGCCGAACGTCAACGCGGCGCGCCGTGCGGCTTCGTTACCCTCGTACTCGGCCGATTCGAAGGCCAGTAGAATCCGCCGCCGGAGTTCTATCGCATCTTCGATACTCTTGAGCCCGGGCGCAATCGACGCCCACTCATCATGGCCGAAATATGCGTGCGTAGCACCGGCAGCGACGATGAGATAGTCGTATGCGACGTAGCAGTTCAAAAACGCGATCCGCTTCTCCACTACGTCAATCGCCCTGACCTCGGCCAGCACAACCTCACAATTCTTCTGCCGACTGACCACCGTACGAATCGGAGCGCTGATATCTGCTGGTGAAAGTGCTGCCGTTGCCACCTGGTATAGCAGCGGCTGGAAAACATGATGATTCCGGCGATCGATCAGCACGACATTCGCTGGAGCGTGCGCCAGCGCTTTCGCTGCCGCCAAACCGGCAAATCCTCCGCCGATGATAAAGACACTGGGAAGCGATTTTGGCTTCATAGTTCCCTCCCCGTCACAGCCACGAGCAGAACGTTATGTTCGCAGAGACGCTGCATCGATGACGAACCGATACTTCACGTCGCTCTTCAGCAGGCGTTCGTAAGCCTCATTGATCTGCTGAATCCTGATCAGTTCGATATCGGAGGTGATCCCCTTTTCGCCGCAGAAATCCAGCATCTCCTGGGTCTCACGTATTCCGCCGATCGCCGAACCCGCCAATCGCCGGCGTCCCATGATCAAGCTGAATGAAGCCAAAGTGGAAGGCTTCGATGGCGCCCCAACCAGCGTCATCGTGCCGTTGAGCTTGAGCAGTTGAAGATATGGGTTCAGATCATGATCTGCCGAGACTGTGTTGAGAATGAAATCGAAACCGCCGGCGTGCTTTTGCATCGCAGCGTTGTCGGTCGACACCACCACTTCGTCCGCGCCGAGCCGGACCGCATCCGCGGTCTTATGTTTCGATGTCGTGAATAATGCGACGTGAGCGCCGAATGCTTTGGCGAATTTCAGGCCCATGTGCCCTAATCCGCCCAGCCCGACAACGCCAACCTTCTGGCCTTTGCCGACATTCCAATGTCGCAGCGGCGAGTATGTTGTAATGCCCGCACAGAGCAGCGGCGCCGTACCGGCCGGATCAAGGCCGTTGGGAACACGCAGCACAAACGCTTCGTCGACGACGATGCTGTCCGAATATCCGCCGTACGTCACACCGCCAAGGACCTTATCCTCGCCGTTGTATGTCAGGATCAACTGCTTCTCGCAATACTGCTCCTCCCCGGCAAGGCAATTGCGACACTTGCGGCAGGAATCGACCATGCAACCGACTGCGGCAATGGCGCCTTCCTTGAATTTCTTCACCGCGCTGCCCACCTTCACCACGCGCCCGACAATTTCGTGGCCGGGTATACAGGGATAAACCGTGGGCATGAAGGCGTTCCATTCGTCTCGTACCTGATGCAAATCCGAATGACAGACGCCGCAATACAACACTTCTATCTGCACATCCTGCGCACGGGGTGTGCGCCGCTGAACCGTGAACGGACCCAGGCGCGAACTTGCGCTCTGCGCCGCGAATGCCTTCGACGCAAATGTCGCGCGATCGGAGCTTTCTGTTTTATCCCTCAATTGGGTTTCCGCCATTTGTCCTCCAAATTGGTGTTTGATTCCAGTGTACCTGTGACTGTCCTCACGTTGCGTAGGACAAAAAGCCAGGCTTTTGAAGCTACTTCCCGATTTGAAGCAGTCAAGTCGGAGAAAGTAACGGTCGGCTGTCGTTATTTTTCGATCGGAATGAATTCGACTGAAGTGCCGCTCGACAGTAATGAGGCTCAGTCGCCTCGCTGCAACCGGAATAAGGCGGTCAACCGTCCTGCGCAGCGCTCACACCGAGCGATGTGGTTTCTCTCCTCATCCGAAAACTCCTCGGCCGTGCTTTCTGAAATTTCAACTAGCCGGCTTTCGGGAATGTGGTTGTCTCGATCAGCATTGGTGCTCATAGGTGTGGCCCTCTCGTACGCGCGATCAGGAAATCAATGACTGAAAAATGCCGTAGATAGATATAACGACAATTTCGCAGCTTCGGATTTCGAAGAGGCGAAACGATTTATGTGCGGCCGGATGAACAACCTACTGTACGAACTTTGATACGTAGTGCCGATGCCGACGTTCTCGCGGCGAGAAGGCCTTGAAGAATCGTTCCCATCGAGGGTTCCGGATGTTAGCATTGCAGCAAAAATGAAAACCCCAGCACGTCGTTTCTACCACCTGTTTGCGGTTTGCCTTCTCTTTGTTTGCAGTATCTCACTCAGCCGTTCTGCTGCTCAGACGCAGCTGCCAAGCACGCTGGTCATCGACGGCGGAACCTTGATCGACGGTAACGGAGGAGCGCCGCTTCGGGACGCGCTGGTCGTGATCCAGGGTAACAAAATAACGACGGTAAGCCGCAAGGGACAGACTGCGTATCCCGCAAATGCGCAGGTGATTCACGCCGACGGCAAATTCATCATTCCTGGTCTGTGGGACTCGCATGGCGTTCCGATGTGGTACCAGAACGAGCTTCTTCTTAGCCATGGAATAACATCGGAAACGGATGTCGGCACCGGAGGAGAACTCGGCAAAATTCTTCGCGACGCGATCAATAATGGGAAGCTTGTCGCTCCACGGCGCTGGGCTTCTATAGGAAGTCCGTGTTCGCAGCCGATCGCTCGGTCCGGCCTCGGTGCGACGGGTTATGAAGGGCCGTTGTTCGTCCGGCGGGTTCCGAAGTCAGTGGACGAAGCGAGAGAACTTGCGAAGCGCTTTTTCGATGCCGGATCCGACTACCTGTTTGTCTGCGACGGCAATCTCCCTGTGGATTATTACCAGGCGATGATGGAAGAGGCGAATAAGTTCGGGAAGCCGCTGTACCTGGAACAAACCAATGCCAAAGCACCGCTGACAATTCAGAAAGCGGCAGAGGTGGGAATTTCCGCGCTTCCGCATTCTCCTGGTGTCGCCGAAGCTGCTGCCAAAGATCCGTCGAAATGGACGAATGAACTCGATCTCTATTCCGAGATGGACGACACGAAAGCAACTGAATTGATACAGCTACTGGTGCAGAAGAAAGTTGCGCTAATACCTAACTTCGTCCATGGAGCCGCCGGCTATCCGGAAGGTTGGAAACGTTTCGGAGAGGAAGACCGTAAAGTATTTTCCGATCCAGACTTACTTTCATATTATCCGCACGCCAGCATGGCCGCCGCGCTTCTGCCTTACAGCTTTCCGCCTCCCGACCAGGCTGTTTTTGACCGCAGGCGGCAGGGATATCTGAACATGTTGCGGTTTCATCGTGAGTTGATTGACGCCGGCGGCCATGTGCTCACCGGCGGAAACACAAACGAGACCAAGACGCCGGGAATGTCCATTCACCATGAATTGGAAGCATTCGTAGAAGCCGGGATCTCCCCAATGCACGCGATTCAGGGAGCCACGAAGTGGGCTGCCGAAGCAATGCGCGTGCAGGACAAGCTCGGAACAATCGAACCGGGTAAGCTTGCCGACATCGTCATTGTCGGGGGCGATCCGCTCGCGGACATCCGAAACATTCACAAGATTGACGGCGTCATCTTCAACGGAAAAGTCGTCGAACTCGGTTATCACGCGTGGTTCGGCGATCCGTTCATGAGCGAGAGCGAATACACTCCGGTTGAAAAATGGATTTGGGTCGCGCAGTTGAAACAGACGACAATTCGGCGACGCGGCGGGGAGGGCGGCGGTTTCGAGGCCGGTAGCCCGATTTCGGATCCCGTAGAGTCACCTCAACCGGCGATCGAGAGCATCGCTCCAACTATCGTTACAGAAGGAAGTCCAACGACCACAATCACGCTCAAGGGATTCAATTTTGTTCGTAGGACGCGCGTCTTTTTTGAAGGCAGGGCTGTGCCTTTTCGACGGGTGACGCCGACAGAATTAAAACTCACGCTGGACGAAACGTTCCTGCGATCGCCAGGAAAATTCGACATCGTTGTGAAGAATCCCGCGCCGCTGGCAAACCCCGAATGGGGGAATGGCACTTCCAATGTGGCGCATTTGCTGGTGAATTACCGGTAGAGCCTTTGGGACCGAGAGGATGACCACAATGCGTAAATTGACCCCCGCATCATTATTTATATTGCTATTTATATTGCTGTCGCTCCTTTCGGCGTCGACTGGAATATCCCAGACGAGATCCGTCGACTGGGAGAAACAGAAGGCGGAGATTCTCCAGCACTACAGGGCTCTCGTCCAGATCAACACGACGTACGGCGATGAAACCAAGGCAGTCGAGTACCTCAAGAAAGTCCTCGAAGCCGAAGGCATTCCTTCGAAGACGTTCGCCCTCGATCCCAAACGTGCGAACCTCGTCGCGCGACTGAAAGGCAATGGATCGAAACGGCCGCTGCTGATCCTTGCGCACACGGATGTCGTCGCAGTGCAGCAGGAGAAGTGGCCGGTGGATCCCTTCGGCGCGGTGATGAAGGACGGCTACATCTGGGGCCGCGGCACCATCGACGACAAGGACAAACTTACCGCGATGCTGATGACGTTCATCCTGATCAAACGTTCCGGAGCCCAGCTTGACCGTGACCTGATCTTTCTGGCCGAGTCAGGAGAAGAAGCCGATCCCACTGGCGTTGGTATCAATTTCATGGTCGACCAGCACTTTGATGAAATCGACGCCGAGTTTGCGCTGACGGAAGGCGGAGGCGCGAGGCTGGAAAACGGCAAGGTGACCCAGGTCAATATCGGAACAACGGAGAAAGTGCCGAAGCGCGCGCGGTTAGTCGCCAACGGAACGTCGGGTCATGGGTCGGTTCCGCGCATCGACAACGCCGTTGTTCATCTCGGAACCGCAGTGGGCAAGGTCGGAGCGTGGGAAACGCCCATGAACCTCAACGAAACGACTCGAGTCTACTTCGAAAGGCTCGCCAGTATCAGCCCGCCGGACAAGGCAGCGCGATATCGCGCGCTGTTCGACCCGCAGCGCGCCAAAGAAGTCCAGCGCTACCTCGCCGAAAATGAACCGAATCTCTATTCGATGCTGCGGACGTCTGTTGTCCCGACGATGCTGAAAGCAGGTATCGGCGCCAACGTGATTCCATCGGAAGCCGAAGCGACGCTCGATATTCGCGCCATACCTGGTGCGGATATCAACGAGTTCTATGACGAGATGAAGCGCGTGATTGACGATCCGGTAGTGAAGATCGTTCCGATTCCCGCGACGCGTCCGGAGGCACCACCATCGAAACTTGATACCGAGATGTATCGCACGCTCGAGGCTGTCACAAAACGGATGTATCCCGGCGCCATCGTGTTGCCGACGATGTCAACCGGCGCGTCCGATATGGCGCAGCTTCGGGCGAAAGGCATTCAGTCCTACGGCCTCGGTCCCGCAGTTACCGAACAGGACCGCCTGCAGTACGGCGCCCACAGCGATGTCGAACGTTTGCAGGAATCATCGCTGTACAAGTTCGTCGAATTCACCTGGAATGCCATCACCGAGGTCGTAGTAAAGAAATAGAAGGTTAGGATCCTCTGCGGCCGCAGACATCTAACAAAATCTCAGCCGCGCAAAGCCCCGTAGTAGTGACACGTTCACCGCGGGCGGCATCCGTGCAGCTGAGCGGACGTCTTTCACCCGTAC
>Ga0075434_100004373_pt1 | contig 12724 bp, 11 predicted proteins | sample RhiMethybrSRZTD3_FD_75298 | JGI IMG/M metagenome (GOLD analysis project Ga0075434, IMG submission 75298) | Populus rhizosphere microbial communities from Tennessee, USA - Rhizosphere MetaG P. TD hybrid SRZTD3 | ecosystem: Host-associated > Plants > Roots > Rhizosphere > Soil | place: USA... | reverse complement strand
TCGTCGTTCCGCGAAATGGATGGATCGATTCCTGTCTATTTTGAAGCAGCTGCGGTCATCACTACGCTGGTGCAGCTCGGGCAAGTGCTGGAGCTGCGCGCCCGCGCCAAGACTTCGTCTGCAATCCGCGCGCTGCTCGATCTTGCGCCGCAAACCGCACATCGGCTCGACGATAACTCCGCCGAAAGCGACGTCGCCCAGGATCAAGTCGTTCCCGGCGACCGGCTTCGTGTGCGCCCCGGCGAACGCATTCCCGTGGACGGCGTGCTGCTCGAAGGCGCAAGCGCTGTAGACGAATCCATGGTCACTGGGGAACCAATGCCGGTGGAAAAGTCAGGGAATGACCAGGTGACGGGCGGCACACTGAACACCAGCGGCAGTTTTGTGATGCGCGCCGAACGCGTCGGCAGCGAAACGACACTCGCGCAAATCGTAAAACTGGTCACCGAGGCGCAGCGCAGCCGCGCGCCGATCGAGCGCTTGGCCGATCGCGTAGCGGCGATTTTTGTGCCGGCCGTCGTTGCGGTTGCAATTGTTACCTTCATTGTTTGGGCGCTGATTGGCCCGCAGCCGCGACTCGCGCACGGGTTGGTCAACGCCGTTGCAGTTTTGATTATCGCGTGCCCTTGCGCGCTGGGCCTGGCAACACCAATGTCGGTTATGGTCGCGGTCGGCAAAGGAGCCCAAGCCGGCGTGCTGGTTCGCAACGCGGAAGCACTGGAAAAACTCGCCAAGGTCAACACGCTGGTTGTGGACAAAACCGGCACGCTCACCGAAGGCAAGCCCAGCGTGGCGAAAGTCGTCGCATACAAGGGCCGCGGGTTTTCCCAAGAGTCGTTGCTGCAACTGGCTGCCAGTGTAGAACGGCCGAGCGAACATCCTCTTGCACGCGCAATCGTCCGAGCTGCAGAGGAAAAAAGACTGCACGTTGCGGGCGTTGAAGCATTTCAAGCGACCTTTGGTGGCGGCGTTGGCGGGCGAGTTGAAGGAGCAGAAGTACTAGTGGGCACCCTGCGGTTTTTGAAGGACCAGGGACTGGATGAGTCGTCGCTAACGCTCCCCCAACACGAGGAAAGTGACTTCGCGAGTGAGCGCCATGCATCAACCAGCGTTGTGTTTGTGGCTGTGAACCAAATTCTCGTTGGCGCCATTGGCCTCGCGGATTCTTTGAAGGGCACTACGCCGGGAGCAGTCTCCAGGCTCCGTGAAGAAGGCATGCAAATCGTCATGATAACCGGTGACCGACAAGAGTCTGCCGAAAGCATTGCGCGCCAACTTCAAATCGACGATGTACGAGGACAGATAACTCCCGATCAAAAGGCCCAGATCGTTGCGCAGCTCAAAAAGGACGGCCGCGTGGTGGCGATGGCCGGTGATGGCGTAAACGATGCACCAGCGTTGGCCGCTGCGGATGTCGGTGTGGCCATGGGTACCGGGACTGATGTTGCGATCGAAAGTGCCGGAATCACTTTGTTGAAAGGGGATCTGCGAGGTATTGTGCGTGCCCGCAAACTGAGCCGCGCGACGCTGCGCAACATCAAGCAGAATTTGCTGTTCGCATTTCTTTATAACGCATTGGGAATTCCGATTGCGGCTGGTGTGCTGTATCCGCTGTTCGGCTGGCTGCTCAGTCCAATGATCGCCAGCGCCGCCATGAGCTTCAGTTCCGTCTCGGTAATCGGCAACGCGCTCCGCCTGCGTTCATTGGAGCTCTAAACGCGCTGCGCAGCCCGCAAAGCGGCTACTTCGGATTCTTCAAGAACGTACCTTTTTCCAGTTCGCGAAATGCCTGCTGCAGTTGCTCTTGCGTGTTCATCACGATCGGACCGTACCACGCAACCGGCTCCGCGAGCGGCTTACCCGAAACCAATAGGAACCGAATGCCGTCTTCACCGGCCTGAACGATCACTTCGTCGCCGTGATCGAACAGCACGAGTGAACGGTTGTCGGCTTCCGAGGGAGGCGCCGTATCGAGCCAGCCGACCGGTTCAGTTGGCACCGCAAGCGGAGCGGAAGCGTTGCAGAATTTTCCAGAGCCAGCGAAGACATACGCAAACGCGTGACGAGTGGTGCCAACAGGCAAGGCCTTCCTGCGTCCCGGCGCAACAGAAACGTCGAGATAGACGGGATCAGCAGCAATTCCATCTACCGGCCCACTCTTACCCCAGAAACTTCCGCAAATGACGCGCACGTGAGTTCCATCGTCGTCTGTAATCTGCGGAATGTCGTTCGACTTCACTTCCTGATACCGCGGGGGCGTCATTTTCAATGCCGACGGCAAGTTTGCCCACAACTGAAATCCGTGCATGCGGCCCGCCGCGTCGCCCTTCGGCATTTCCTGGTGAATGATCCCGCTGCCGGCAGTCATCCATTGCACATCGCCGGGCGTGATCGCTCCGTGGTTCCCGATGCTATCGCCATGCTCCACGCTTCCCGCCAGCACGTAGGTGATGGTTTCAATGCCGCGGTGGGGGTGCCATGGAAAGCCCTTCAAGTAATCTTCCGGTACGTCGTTGCGAAAATCGTCGAGCAGCAGGAACGGATCGAAGTCGGTGGTGTTGCCGAAGCCAAACGCACGCCGTAGGTGCACACCTGCCCCTTCCGTTGTCGGCTTCGATTTGATCAGGCGTTTCACCGGGCGAATCGACATGGCAACACCTCCTACACACCTACGGAATTTAGCACGACTGGCAACGGTACTGCCGAAGTCGGATTCCGGTGTAGAATTTTGCCCTTCGCGCCATGGCGCGTTCGTGAGGTCGAGATGCAAATAAAATTTAGGCGGCCACTGGGACTTACAAGAATTCTGACCGGCGCGCTGCTCTTGGTGGGCCTTTCTACAGCCGCGGCACAGGATCTCCCCACCGCCAAACCCGAGGCCGTCGGTCTTTCCTCCGAGCGCCTCGAGCGCATTACGACGAAGGTTCAGCAAACCATTGAAGACAAGCGGATCGCCGGTGCGGTCACGCTCGTCGCGCGGCACGGCAAAGTAGCCTACTTCAAGTCGCAAGGCTCTCTCGACCGGGAAGCGAACAAGCCTATGCGCAACGACGCGATTTTTCGCATCTGCTCCATGACCAAGCCGATCACCAGCGTGGCGGTCATGATGCTCTATGAAGAAGGGAAGTTCCTGCTGGAAGACCCCGTTTCCAAATACTTGCCCGAATTCAAAAATCCCAAAGTTTTCGTGAAGCCTTCTGACGGTCGCCCCGGGTACACGATTCCCGCCGCGCGTGAGATCACCATCAAGGATCTGCTGACGCACACTTCCGGCCTTACCTACGAGTGGAACGAAACTCTGGGCGAGCAATACAAGGCCGCAAACGTGTCGAGCGGTTTGCTGCAATACGACGGCACGATTGATGACAATGTGAAGCACCTCGCAACGGTCCCGCTTCTTTTTAGCCCAGGAACACGCTGGGAATATAGCCTGGGCATCGATGTCCTCGGCAGGCTGGTCGAAGTCGTGTCCGGCATGCCTCTCGACCAATTTTTCCAAAAACGCATCTTTGAACCTCTCGCCATGAAAGACACGTATTTCTACCTACCCGACAACAAAGTGGACCGGCTTGCGGTTGCCTACACTTACTACGACGGCAAGGGACTGCAACGTTTTCCGGACAGCGCAATCAGCGAAGGTTTCTTCAGATATTCCGCCGACTATCCCTATCGCGGCGCAAAAAAACTTTTCGCAGGCGGCGCGGGCCTCAGTTCAACCACCGCCGATTACTATCGCTTTTGCCTAATGATGTTGCAGGGAGGAAAACTCGGCGAGGTGCGACTGCTCAGCCGCAAGTCCGTCGAATTGATGTCGCATGACCAACTTGGGCGGACGAGCGATGATCAGGCATTTGGTATCGGATTTGGCGTGGACGGTGTGAAAACACCGCTGAAGGAGTTGGGTTCACCTGGATCGTATGGCTGGGGCGGTTTCTTTTACACCCAGTTTTCCATTGATCCGAAGGAAGACATGATCGTCATTTTCATGGGACAGCTCCATCCCACGGGCGGACTCAACTTGGATAGCCAGGTCCACGCACTGGCTTACCAGGCGATTATGGATTAAAGGTATATTGCGGGCCGATGACGTCAAAGTTCGCGATATAACGCGTAGCCTGTTGTGACATCTACTTGTGCAGGCCAACCCCAAAAAGCTGGCAAAGGTAGGAAGAAATGCAACCTCGCATTGACTACAGAAAATACGGTCAGGAGCCGCTCAAGTCGCTCTACGATATCGAGAAATATCTAGCCGGCAGTGGGCTCGATCACAAACTGCAGTTGCTGATTAAAATGCGCGCTTCCCAGATCAATGGCTGCGCCTTTTGCCTGGACATGCACTCGATTGACGCGCGCGCGGAGGGTGAAACCGAGCAACGGCTGTACGCCTTGAATGCGTGGCGCGAAACGCCATTCTTCAACGACCGCGAGCGCGCAGCGCTGGCGTGGACCGAAGCTGCCACGAACGTCTCGCAGACCCATGTTCCAGATGAGCTATTCGAGGAAGTAAAAAAGTATTTCAGCGAAAAGGAAATTGTCGATCTTACGCTGGCCGTGGCCATGATCAACTTGTGGAACCGCGTCGCAATTTCATTGCGCTCGGTTCCCGGGCATTACCGCGCGGGCGTTTTGAAATCCTCAGCAGCCTCCTGAAACTATTCTGATGTCTCCTTTTTTGACCGAACCCTGGCTTTAAGTACTGGGGGTAGCCTGTCAGTTCAGACGGCTGTCCCAAAACTGTTCTTTCGAGCAGATGCCAGGAACATCCCCGCCAGCTACCCTCACCCGGTCGAACCATCCCTGAAACGTTTGCCGCACGGGGTTAGAAATGCGTCTTGAGACCATTCTTTTCGCTTCTCTGGGATTTTCTCTTCTCAGCTTGGGCGCTTTGCAGCGCGAAATGCTTGCGCAGGAACCAACGGTTGCGCAAGCCGTGGACAAGATCGTCGCGCAGGAACAAACCGAGGTGCAGACACTGCGCCAGTATTCACCGCTGGTGGAAACCTACATTCAGCTGGTTCGGCCGGACAAGGAACTTGGGGCTGTGCCCGACGGCGACCGCTATTTTCTGGGCCGCGCGGCGCTGGCCAAAGGCGTTGAGCTGGAGCCTCTGATCGCCAACGGATCCAGCAGCTCCGCAACCCAAAAGCTGCTTTCGAGTATTACCGGTTTCTTTTCGGGTGAGTTCTTGCCGCGCGGCTTCCTGCAAATGATCTACCTGGATATGGACGGCTTCGACCGCCAGCACTACAAATTTACTTACGTTGGGCGCGAATTTCTCGGTGACGTGCGCTGCCTCGTCTTCGATATTGATCCGCTTCCGAACACCGGGAAGGGCCGTTTTGCTGGCCGCATCTGGGCGGAAGACGGCGGGTATCACATCGTTCGTTTCAACGGCGCCTACGGCGGCTCTTCGCGCGGAAACTACTACTTCAATTTTGACAGTTGGCGCGTCAACACCGGCAAGGACGAGTGGCTGCCGGCTTACATTTACAGCGAAGAGGGCAACGTGCAGTACGGCGTGGCGAAGCGCTCTGCGTTCCGTGCGTTCAAATCGCAGACCCGCCTATGGGGCTACGATTTGAATCAATCCAAGGAAGAGCAGGCGCTGAGCAGCATTTCCATCGAAGCGCCGAAAATCAACGATCAGTCGCAAAAGGGAAATGGCTATTCTCCGCTGCAGGCACGCCGCGCGTGGGGGCGTCTCGCCGAAGACAACGTCACAGCGAAGATGCAAGCCTTGGGGTTGCTGGCGCCGTATGGAGACGTAGACCGCATCCTGGAGACAGTCGTGAACAATCTCGAGGTCACCAACGAACTGGACATTCAGCCCGATGTCCGTTGCCGCGTGCTCATGACTTCCACACTCGAATCCTTCACGCTCGGCCACACCATCGTAGTCAGCCGTGGCTTGATCGATGTGTTGCCCGATGAAGCCAGCCTGGCGGCAGTGCTGGCGCACGAGCTGGCCCACGTCACCCTCGGCCATCGTATGGACACGCAATTCGCTTTCTTCAATCGTACGCGCTTCGATGAAAAGGAAACCTTTCATCACTTCGGCTTCGCTCGCAACGCTGAGGAAGAGGAAGCAGCCAACCAAAAGGGAATTGCCCTGTTGAAGAAGTCGCCTTACGTGGATCAGTCCGGCACTGCGCAAGCGTTCTTCCAAGCGTTGCAGAGTCGCGCTAAGCAGATACCGAACTTGATCAGCCCCCACCTAGGCGACCGTGTGCCGACAAACTGGACCGTGGCCGAAGCAGCCGCGAACGCGTCCGCAACACCTCAGGACGCGTCACTGAAGACGGTTAAAGCCGCCACTGCTGCGCTCCCGTTGGGTGGCCGCATCAAAATCGAACCTTGGAACGATCAGCTCACGCTACTCAAGCCACAAGCCGAAGGTGGCTCCGTCGCCGAATACGAAAAAATGCCCTTCGAAGTGGCACCGTTTTTGGTGTACCTGACACGCCAAGGGAGCGACGCAAACGCGGCCAAAGCTGCGGTGATCAAGGCGGAAGCGCGGACTGACACCGCCCAGCAATAAGCTCGCGGCGCGAAGAAACAGGCAAGCGGTGATGCAGTGTTTCCTGCATTCTCGCTGACGTGGCCGACTGCTACGTTTGCCCGTAAATGGCTTGGGATACGTGGCGGACTCTGCTCTTTGGCTTCGGCGCTCCAGCGCAGTCGGTATTTTGCTTCCCGTTTGCTTCGTTCGCAGTACCTTTTTTCGAACCGATCAAAGAGCTTTTCTTTCGCTACACGGAATTCGTTTGGACCTTGGTGAAGCCGCTTGGCTCGTGGGCGGTGTTTGCCATCGCCGGCATTGATTCGGCCTTTTGGGGCTTTCCTCTCGACCCGCTGGTGGCTGGTTACGTCTATCGCGATCCGCCTCGCTTTCTGCTTTACGCGGCCATGGCCGCCGGCGGTTCAGCCCTCGGAAGCATCGTCCTCTATGTGATCGGCTACCAGGGCGGTGAAGTTCTGCTTGCGCGGCGCATTCCTGCCGCAAAATTTGATCGCATCCGCAACTCATTCGATCGCCACGAATTCTGGGCTTTGATGTTTCCATCGATGATGCCGCCGCCGTTTCCCTTCAAAGTCTTTGTTTTAGCGGCTTCCGTGTTCGAAATGAACTTTTGGCATTTCCTGCTCGCCATTTTTGCCGGGCGCATGGTGAGGTTTGTCATCCTTTCGCTCTTGGTACTCAAATTCGGTGCCCAGATCGTCACATTGACTTTCACCTTGGTGGAATCTCACGGAATTTCGCTCTTGCTGGGGTTCCTAGCCGCTGCGGGAATATCCGTGTGGATTTTGTTTCGCATGCGGCGCAGGGCTGCCGCCCAAACGCCACGCGAAACACGCCAGAACTCCTAAGGGTCGCGGAGAGGAACCTGCCGGTGGCCGTTCAAACCAAGCACGCAAAGACTGACGCCGACGAAGGCATTCTCGAAAAAGAATTCAAGCATTCGGGAACGCTTCGGGTGATTGCCGTCATCGCCATGGTGGCGATGGCCATTGTGATTCTCGCCGGACTCTTCGCTCCCGGTTTGCGCTACTCGCTGGTCGAACCTCCAGCAGGTCCCGTGGATGCCCCGACCTTCGTGAACGAGCTGGAATCGCTCGTCGATTCCAAAATTACCCGCAACAACAGCATAGAGGTGATTCCCAACGGCGAGAATTTCTACAGGGCTGAAATCGCAGCGATGCGCCAGGCACAACACAGCATCAATATCGAAGCCTACATTTTTCACAAGGGTCAGATCACTCGCGAAGTCGTCGCTGTCCTCACCGAGCGTGCCAAGGCCGGCGTGCACGTCAACCTCGTGGTGGACTCCGTCGGCAGCTTTTCCACGCGCAGCACGTTCTTCAAGACACTAAAGCAAGCCGGCGGCAAGGTGCATTTTTATCACCGCTTGCGCCTGCACAAGTGGTTCATAGCCAACAATCGCACGCATCGCGAAATCACGATCGTCGATGGCACTATGGCCTTTGTCGGCGGCGCGGGCTTTGCCGACTGGTGGGCCATCGGCAAAAAAGACGAACCGCGCTGGCGCGACACCATGGTTCGCGTACAGGGTGATGCCGTCCGCGCCTTGCAGGGAACATTCATCGAAAATTGGCTCGAAGCTTCGGGAGAAATTCTTGCCGGGCCAGACTACTTTCCCCCTCTAACCGCTGGCACCGACGGGGCGACGTCACTTGTCATCACCAGTAGCCCATCTACGGGAGGCTCTACGCGCTCGCGCATTCTCTTTCAAACCCTGCTCGCCGCGGCACAAAAATCCATCTACATCACCACGCCGTATTTTCTCCCCGATGAAAGCATGCGCGCCGAAATGGTTCGTGCTCGACAGCGCGGCGTCGCCGTTAACATCCTCTTGCCCGGCAAGAAAAACGACCACGCGCTAACTTACAGTTCAGGTCGCCGTGCCTATGGCGATTTGTTGAGGGCCGGCGCTAACATTTACGAATACCAGCCGGCCATGATTCACGCCAAGATTGCGGTGATCGACGGCGTGTGGAGCGTCCTCGGCTCCGCCAATATTGATAACCGCTCGTTCGGTATCAATGACGAGGTCAACCTGGCCGTTCTCGATCCGCATGTCGCCGCGGCGCTCACAGCCAATTTCGACGACGACGTGGCCCACGCCGCTCACATTGACCTGCAAGCCTGGGAAGGCCGCTCCACCTGGGAGCGCATGGTCGAGTGGGCGGGCTGGGTCCTGGAGCGTCAGCAATGACCACTGGCCTTCGCGTTGTCACCTACAACATTCACAAGTGCCGCGGCTTGGATCGCCGCGTCGATCCCGATCGCATCGCCGCCCTTCTCTCCGAATTCGATGCCGACGTGATCGCGCTCCAGGAAATCCTCGATGCCCAAAATGGGAAACCGCAGTGGGACCAGGCCCGCCGCATCCACGCCAGGTTCCCGGCCTATCAGCGGTGCTTCGGAGAAAACCGCCCGTTGCGCGGCGGCGCCTACGGCAACATGACGCTGACTCGCTTTCCAGTCCAACTCTGCCGCAATTACGACGTCAGTTGGCGCCATCGCGAGCGCCGCGGCTGCCTGCGCAGCGATCTGCTGCTTCCCGACGGCTCCGTTCTGCATCTCTTTAACGTCCACCTCGGCACAAGTTTCATCGAGCGCCGGCATCAGGCTCGCCAACTTCTCAGCAACAAAGTTCTCAATCGCCGCGAATGTTGCGGCCCGCGAATCGTCGTCGGCGATTTCAATGAATGGACGCGCGGCCTCGCTTCACGCCTCATGGGCGAAGTTTTCGAAGCCCTCGATCCGCGCGCCTTCGCCCGCTACTCCCGTTCCTATCCGGGTTTTTTTCCTTTTCTCCATCTCGACCATTTCTATTACGACCACCACCTATCGCTGAAAAGTTTCCGCATCCACCGCGGCCGCAAAGCTCTGGTCGCCTCCGACCACCTCCCCATGATGGCCGAATTTGAGATCAAAACCTCCTCGTAAGTCAGGACAATCCACAACGCAAGTCCCAGCGTATCCATAAGATAGCGGTCAGTCGAGCCGACTCGAGCGCGGAAACCTTTTCCGCCGCCAAACATCTGATAGGCACCACAATCCGAGTTAGAATGAAGTTGTAAACAGGAAGGAAATCCCATGACAGAACTCGCAACGTTTGCCGCCGGCTGCTTCTGGGGCGTCGAAGTTAAATTCCGCATGATCCCCGGTGTAGTTGACGCCGCCGTCGGCTACAGCAACGGCCACACGCAAGATCCCACCTATAAAGATGTCTGCACCGACCAGACCGGCCACGCGGAAGTCGTCCAGGTCACCTTCGACCCCGCCAAGGTCAGCTACGAAACTCTCGTCGACGCCTTCTGGCACATGCACGACCCCACGCAAGTCAACCGCCAGGGCCCCGATTTTGGCTCGCAGTACCGCTCCGCCATCTTCACGCATTCGTCCGAGCAGGAGGTGATCGCCAAAAAGGCCAAGGCTGCTCTTGACGCCAGCAAGAAATTCCCACGGCCCATCGCCACGGAAATTACTCCCGCCGGCACGTTCTACCGCGCCGAGGAGTATCACCAGCGCTATCTCGAAAAGCGCGGCATGGCCACCTGCCACATCTGAGCTGTAGCACAAACCCGCCTGCCGCGGGCAGGCTTTAGTCTGTGCAGGCAAGGTGCTACTCGCCGCTTAGTCCGCTACAATCATGCCGACCTTGCCTGATGTGAATACGTCTCCGCCCCCAAGACCTGCGTGGAAGAAAAAAGGGATTCCCATCGCCAGGATTGTCGTCGGCGTACTGTCGCCCGTTGTGATCGGCCTCCTGATTCTCGGCGTTGTCAGGATGTCGGGAATCACGAAGGTTCCCGACAACATGTTCGGCGACCAACACTTGAAAACTTCAGCTGCGTTGATCGAGCTCCATAAGGTTCGTTTTGGAAAGTATCCGGACTCGTTATCGGATCTGAAGTTCACGGGAAAATGGGATCAGATCGCCCTGCAAAGCGTTCGCAACTATCCGAATGCCACGCGTACCGCTTACTACAGCGAAGTCGAGCGAGGTTGCGTCGGCAAACCGGATTTGAAAATGCCTGACGAATTTTGGAGAAGCACGGGTTACGACATCAGGCGGAAAACCTGAGCTGCTAAGGCTGGTTGACCGTCAGTTCGTATTGCAGTAATACTCAAATGTCCCCGCGACATTTCAACGTCACACTCCAGAGAAAGGCGCAATGAAAGTTCAGGAGCTAATCCGCGAATTACAGAAGTTCCCGCCAGACACCAATGTCGAGATTTATGCCGGCAAATGCTGCGATGTTCAGCCGGTACACCAAGTCTACTTCCATCCCGGCGGCGCTGACTCTCCAAGCGTCGTTCTGGTTGATCAAACTGAACAGCCCTGCATCCCGGGGCGGTGTAACTGCTCTTAATGGACCCGAGTTAGAGTCCGTTCCCACATTTGCCGGGATTTAACACCCCACCTGTCCACATTTGTGCTAGTCTCTCGCCCTCAACGCTGAAACCAGCCCTTCCAGCGAAATAACAAGGATCGCCAAGCCAATCGTCAGAGGAATTGCGGAGAAACGCCACGGCCGCTCGAACCTTCCCCCGTTCCACTGCAACTAAGACGCATAGCGCGGCGATCAATGTGCGGATCGCTCCGACGCGTGTCTTTCTACGCGAAAGCTAACAGCTCGAAGGAGGCATCATGGCAACGACCAAAGTCGCAATCACGCCGATGAAGGTGGCGCAGATTTCCAGACCGGGAGGTGATTTCGAGCTCGTCGAGTGCGAAATTCCCATTCCGGACGCAAACGAAGTACGCATCAAGGTGCAAGCCTGTGGCGTTTGCCACAGTGATGCCTTCACCAAGGAAGGCTGGTGGCCGGGAATCCAGTATCCCCGGGTTCCCGGCCACGAAGTCGCGGGGCTCGTCGACAAACTCGGTCCCGGCGTTACCGGCTGGATGGAAGGGCAGCGCGTCGGAGTTGGCTGGCACGGAGGCCACGACGGAACTTGTCTCCAGTGCCGGCGCGGAGATTTTGGCAATTGCCGGAACTTGAAGATTGCCGGCATCAGCTACGACGGTGGATACCAGCAATACATGGTCGCTCCCGTGGAAGCTCTCACGGCGTTACCCGAAGGTCTTGGCGACGTGGAAGCCGCTCCCCTCCTCTGTGCCGGAATCACTACCTACAACGCGCTGCGGCACAGCGGCGCGCTTCCCGGGGACGTCGTAGCCGTGCTGGGTATCGGTGGTTTGGGCCACCTCGGAATTCAATTTGCCGCTAAGTTCGGTTTCAAGGTTGCGGCCATCGGCCGCGGGTCGGAAACGGAAGCGCTCGCCAAAAAGCTCGGAGCCAGTTTGTATATCGACAACAAGTCGGCAAACCCGGCCGAGGCCTTGCAAAAATTGGGCGGCGCGCAGGTCATTCTTGCTACAGCGCCCAGTTCTAAAGCGATGTCTGAGGTGTTCGACGGCCTGGCGCCGAACGGCAAGCTCATGGTCGTGGGCGCGTCAACTGATCCCATCCAGGTCACGCCGGTTCAGCTCATCAGCGGAAGCCGAACGATTCAAGGCTGGGCCTCGGGAACGCCAGCGGATGCCGAAGACACGCTGCGCTTCGCCGAACTCACCGGCGTACGTCCCATGATTGAAACCTATCCGCTCGATAAAGCGGCGGAAGCGTACGCGCGAATGATGAGTGGCAACGCACAGTTCCGCGTCGTTTTGACCATGTGAACTCCGTCACGTTCGTGGGCGCAGGCGAAAAACGCCGCGCCCAACCGCACTCCCGCCCAGCTCCTGCACATCCAAACTTGCTTACGGGTCAAGGGAATTCTTGTACGGACCAGGGACCGAGGCTTAACGGCTGATTCAGACCCTGCGCGGAATGTAGTTCGAAACGAACGGCAGGGTATTGACGAAAGTCGTTGAAGATAAGACGGAGTGGCACGCTCAAGAGGGCGATCTTAGAACTCTTCTTGCGGAATTGGTGTCAAATTTGTCACAAGTCGAGATCTCTGCTGGATTGCGCCCGTAGTCAGAGAAGTCCTGCGCAATCCTTCCTCGCGGTTAAGTACCTGGACGGGCTTGAAAATTCTCAACAAACGCATAACCGAGCAGCAAGCCCAGAAGCAGCAAGCCGGTCGCCATCACTGCCAGATTCCAGAAACGCAATGAGAGGGAAATGCTCAGGACGGGCGGAGCGTCGCTGCGAAGGCTTACTGACAGAACCGGTAAGGCATTCA
>Ga0075434_100004372_pt1 | contig 12725 bp, 12 predicted proteins | sample RhiMethybrSRZTD3_FD_75298 | JGI IMG/M metagenome (GOLD analysis project Ga0075434, IMG submission 75298) | Populus rhizosphere microbial communities from Tennessee, USA - Rhizosphere MetaG P. TD hybrid SRZTD3 | ecosystem: Host-associated > Plants > Roots > Rhizosphere > Soil | place: USA... | reverse complement strand
TACCTTCCTCCTGTTCTTCCTGGGCGACAGTGACGAGTTCACGCCGGAGTCGAAGCTCGAGCTTCCGAAGATCCTGCAGGAGATCGGCGGCCGCCCCGCGCCGGAGATCGTGGTGGTCGGCCACACGGACCGCGTCGGCACGGTCGCGTACAACGACGCGTTGTCCCTGCGGCGAGCCGAGCGTGTCCGGGCGCAGCTCGTGGACATCGGCATTGCGAACGAGCAGATGCGCGTGGCGGGCCGCGGGGAGCGCGCGCCCCTGGTGCCGACCGCCGACGAGGTCCCCGAGCCCCGCAATCGCCGCGTCGAGATCACCGTCCGCTGAGGACGGGCCGTCCGTCCCAGCGGACGACCAGGATCGCCAGGTCATCGGCGGCCTCGCCGCCGGCCACGAACTCCTCGACCTCGGTACTGAGGCGAGCCGTCACCAGCGCGGGCGTGCCGGCGTCGGCGCCGAGGGCGGACAGCCGCTGCTCCAGCCGCGGGCGGCCGAACAGCTCACCCGCCGGGTTGCGGGCGTCGGTGACGCCGTCGGTGATCAAGCACAGCATGTCGCCGCGCTCCAGGCGGCGTGTGATGGCCTCGTAGTCGAAGCCGTCGAGCGCGCACAGCGGCGGCCCCGCGCCGTCGGCGAGCTGGATGAGACCGCCGCGGCGCGGGACGACGTAGGGTCGATCGTGGCCGGCGTTGCAGTACTCGAGCACGCCGGTGTTGAGATCCAGCACCGCCGCGAAGACCGTGACGAACAGCTCCTCGGGGTTGTCCCGGGAGATCTCGACGTTGGCCTCGCGCATCATCGTGGCCACGTCGGCGCCGCGGCGCAGCGCCGTACTCTTGTAGAGCGTCTTGCTCACGGCCATGAAGACGCTGCTCAGCAGCCCCTTGCCGGACACGTCCCCGACCATGAAGAACAGACGGTCGCCGTCGAGCAGGAAGAAGTCGTAGAGATCGCCCCCGACGTTGCGGGCCGGCTTCAGCACGATGTCGACGCTGCAGCGGGTCTCGCCGGCGAGCACGGCGGCCGGCTTGGGCAGGATTCCGAGCTGGATCCGCCCGGCCGCCGCCAGCTCGCCCTCCAGCCGCGCCGCCTGCTCGCGCTGGAGCTCCACCCGCCGGCGCAGGAGGCGGCGCTGCCGCTCGGCTTCGGCCAGGGTCACGCTGAGCATGAAGACGAAGGCCACGATCACCGCCATCCCCGGCGTGGCGGCGTCCAGCAGCCACAGCCGCCAGTGATACAGCGCGAGGCTGCCGCCCACGGCCACGATCAGCACGGGAAGCAGCACGAGGCCGATGGCTTGGGCGCGCCTGATGGGCACGATGAGGATGATGAGACCGCCGCCGAGGAGCAGGAACGCCGCCTCGGCCAGGCCCGCCCAGCGCGGACGACTCAGCAGCGTGCCGTCGTAGATGCTCTCGATCAGCTCGGCGTGGATCTCGACGCCGTCGCGCACGCCGCCGCCGGGGATCGGCCGCCGGTCGGCCAGGCCCAGCGCGGTGACACCGAGGAGCACCAGCTTGCGCTCGAAGGTCTCGGGCGGCACGGTGCCGGCCAGCACGTCGGCCGCCGAGACGAACCGATTCGAGGGACGCGTGTACCGGAGCCACACCGAGCCATCGGCCTGCGTCGGGATCACCAGTGTCCCGACCGCGACGCGCGTCACGCCTGCGGGAGTGACGGCGACGGTGACCGCGGGCTCGCCGGCGGCCACGCGGAACATCTCGAGCGCCAGCGACGGCACCGGGACGTCGCCCACCCGCGCCAGCAGGGGGATGCGACGCACCGCGCGCCCCTCCGGCTCCACGTTCAGGAGGCCATGGCCGGCCGCCGCGCGATCGATCTCGTCGAGCGTGCGCAGCAGCGCGTCGAACCGTCTGAGGTGCGGCGTCGGGTCGCCGCCGGCCGCGCGCAGGGGCGCGGCCCGGGCCGGGACGCCGGAGGCGTTCTCGCCGGTGCCGTCCACCCCGGCCACGCCGAGCACGACGGGCCGGCCGCGAAGCGCGCCGGCGAAGACGGCGTCGTTGCTGGGCATCGCCTGCAGGCGCTCGGCGAGGTCGGGTGCGAGCGCGGGGATCAGCGCCCGCAGCTGCCCGGGCGAGAAGCGGTCGGGCTCCGGCATGACGATGTCGATGCCCACGGCGGCCGGCCCGGCCGCGAGCACCTGATCGAGCAGGCGCGCCAGCAGTGTGCGTGGCCACGGCCACTGACCGTATGACGCCAGGCTCTTGCCGTCCACGTCCACGATGACGGCGGGCGCCGAGACGCGCGCGCGCGGGGCCAGCCGCTGGCAGGCATCGAACCACGCGAAACGCAGCAGGTCGCGTCCGGGGACGTAGGGCGCCGCCGTCAGGACGGCGAGCACGCCGAGCAGGGCCACGCCGAGCAGGCGGCCTTGCCGCAGCGGCGTCATGATCCTAGAGGTCGATCTCCAGGCCGTCCCACGCCGAGGAGACCTGGACGACGTGATCTCCGCGGGTGATCTCCTCGAACCGGCGCGTCTCGGCCAGGACGGCGGCAAGCTTCTCGTCGTCGTAGGTCGGCTCGTGGTGGAAGAGGACGAGGTGCTTGACGCGTGCTTGCTGGCAGAGCTCGACGCCGACGACGTTGCTGGAGTGGCCCCAGTCCTCCTTCATCGAAATGGCGTCGGCCAGCGAGTACTGGGCGTCGAAGATGACGATGTCCGCGTCCCGGAAGAACGCGACGAAGCCCTCGGTCTCGGCGCGATCGTCGAGCTTGTGCTCCGAGTCGGTCGCGTACACGACGACCCGTCCGTCTTGCTCGAACCGATATCCGTAGGAGTCTCCGCTGTGGTGCTGGCGCTTGGCCGTCACCCGGAAGCCGACCAGGTCGTGGGGACGATCGGGCTCCAGCTGGACGAACCGAATGTCGGCGTTGAGCTGGGCCCACTCCACGGGAAACGAGGGCGCGCCCTGCTGGCGGCGCAGCGCCTCCTCGAGCCGGGGGTGGCACCCATAGATGGTGATCCGATTCCCCGGGATGTAGGCCGGCAGGAAGAACGGAAAGCCGCTGATGTGGTCCCAGTGCGTGTGGGACATGAACACGTGATAGACGCCGGGGACGCCGCGGCGCGCGGCCAGCATGTGATTGCCGAAGACGCGCGCGCCGCTGCCGAGATCGCACAGGATGTACTCGTCGCCGCCCGCGTCGAGCTGCACGCACGAGGAGTCGCCGCCGTAGGTGTCACGGATGGTGAAGTCCAGCTCGCGGTCGACGAATTCCTCGATGCGCGCCGGCGTGTCGAGGCGGTGTCCGATGGCCTGGGTCAGCGCGCGGATCAGCTTGCGGCGGATGGCCGCCGACCTCATCGGGGTAGGGATCGACCCCCGCGTGCCCCAGAACCGGATGCGCACGGCGCGGCTCAGGCTTGCTCGCGCGCGGCCGGCGTGGCGACCGAGGCCGCCGCGACCGCGTCGCGCACCGAGGGGAGGATGCGGAGCACGAGGGTGAACTTGCTGATCTCCAGGATTTCCTGCACCAGCGGCTGTACGCCCGCGATCGCCAGGAACCCGCCCTGTGCCTTGACCTGCTTGGCGGCCAGCATGAGCACCCGCAAGCCGGCGCTGCTGATGTAGTCCACGCCCGCGAAGTCCAGCACGACGTGGTCGTGACCGGGCCCGCAGCGGGCCAGGTGGGGCGCGAGCGCCGTCTTGAGCTCCTCGGCCGTCACGTGATCGACGCGGCCGATGGGGCCCAGCACGACGACGTCGGCGAACCGCGCCTCATCCAGCCGCATGGCGGTGGAAGGGTAACACACTGCCGCGGCTTGATCCGTGTGCGAGGCTGAGTGCGATGTCCCGCTCCGCTGTCCGTTTCCGTTCCATGAAGGAGGCCATACCATGAAGCGAGCCATCGCGGTACTCATCGTGTGCGGCAGCGCGGCCCTTATGCTCCAGGCCTGCGCGACCAAGAAGTTCGTGCGCGAGCAGGTCGGTTCGACCGAAACCCGTCTGGCCCAGCGCGTCGACACTCAGGAAGGCCAGCTGCGGCAGACCAGCGACCGCGCCGCCGCGACCGCCCAGGGGCTCGAGGCGGCCGGCCAGCGTTTGCAGGGGCTCGACAGCCGGCTTGGTGAGGTGGCCGGCACTGCCGACGGCGCCAAGCGCGACGTCGCGAGCGTCGCCACGGCGCAGAAGGACGCCGAGGAGAGCTGGCGGCAGCGCTTTGCGGGTCGCAACCGGTATGCACCGCTGGAGGAGAAGACGATCTACTTCGACTTCGGCAAGGCGGAGGTCAAGGACGAGGGCATCACCGAACTGGGCGAGGTGGCCCGCGCCTTGAAGGCGGATCCCAATGCCGTGCTGGAGCTGCAGGGCTTCGCGGATCCGCGCGGCAGCGATCGTTACAATTATCAGCTCACCCGTGAGCGTGTCGACGCCGTGACGCGCCTCCTCGTGCAGCAGCACGGCATCGACCTGCGCCGCATCTACGCCGTCGGCATGGGCAAGCTGGCGCCGACGCCGGGGGAGAAGCCGTCCCGCGATAGCCTGGCCAGGAGCCGACGCGTGGAGATTCGGGTGCTAGCCCCGCAGAGCTGACGCCGCACCCTCACGGAGCGCTCCGGGCGGGGGTCGGACACCTGCCGCCCGGAGCGCGGCCCCTCGCCTATCATCGTCTCGGTGGACACACGGCGCATCGGGACCGGGGTGACGACGCGCCGACGACGAACGCGACGCCGGCGGTCCAGGCTGCGGGCCTGGTTTCGCGCGGGCAGGCGATCGGTCCGGCGCGCGCGCAGGGCGCTGCGCCGGGCGCCCCGCGCGGTGCGCGTGCTCGTGGTGCTGGCGGCCGTGCTCGTGGTGTGGCTGGCCGCGAACGGGCTCTACCAGGTCGTGCGCAAGCCGACGGAGCTCTTCTTTCCCGTCAGCGGCGTGCTGGCCAAGGCGCCGGCGGACACGTGGCGGCAGTACGCGCCACTGTTCCGTCATCACTCCACGGCCATCATCACCCCGGAGCTCCTGGCTGCGCTCGCGCAGGTCGAGGGCGCGGGCAATCCGGTGGCGCGGACGTACTGGCGCTGGCGCGCCTCGTGGCATCCGTTCGAGGTGTACCGGCCCGCGTCGAGCGCCGTCGGCATGTACCAGATCACCGATGCGACGTTCCGCGAGGCGCGGCGCTACTGCATTCACGATCACGTCGTCGTCGAGGAGGGCCCGTGGCACGACGTGCACTCGTGCTGGTTCAACGCCCTCTACACGCGCGTGGTGCCGAGCCACGCCGTCGAGCTGACGGCCGCCATGCTGGATCGCGGCGTCACCCAGACACTGGCCCGCCAGCGGAGCGTGCGCGCGACGCCGGCTCAGCAGGAGGACCTGGCCGCCGTCATCCATCTCTGTGGCGCCGGGGCGGGTGAGGCCTACGCCCGGCGGGGATTCCGGCTGAGCGCGGGCCAGCGCTGTGGTGACCACGACGTCGCCCGGTACCTCGCGTACGTGGCCGCGATGAAGCTGCGCTTCGCTCAGCTCGCCGCCCGCGACTAGCCCGGATCCTGAAGAGCGCCCGGCGGTTCGCGAGTGATGCGGCCGGCCGCGATGTCCTCGGCGACGAGCGCGGGGTCGCGCTGCCGCGCGTCGCCGTAACCGCCGCCGCCCGGCGTGTGCAAGACGACGCGCTCGCCGGGCCGCAGCCAGTGCTGGGCCTTGGCGTCCAGCGCGCGGCCGTCGGCGGTCTCGACGCGCCCCGGGGCGCCGGGCCCGCCGCCGAGGAGTCCCTGACACGGAATGCGCGCGCGCTCGAACGACGCGGTGAACAGCCAGTCCTCGTCCGTCTCCACGCCGAACTCCACGATCATGCCGAGGCCGCCGCGCCAGCGGCCGGCGCCGCCGCTGTCCGGCGCGAGCGCGCGGCGGTGGATGACCAGCGGCGAGGTGGACTCCACGATCTCGGCCGGCACGCCGCGGATCGTGGACGGGAACTGCGTGGCGTTGAGGCCGTCCTTGTTCGGCCGGGCGCCCATGCCGCCGCCGGTGGCCATGAACTCCTTGAACGCGTGCCCGCGACGATCGCGGCCGCGCACGTCGAGCGTCCACAGGATCGACGACGACTCGGCGATCACCCGGTCGGGCACGGCCTGGGCCAGCGCGCCCATCACCGCGTCGGGCAGGAAGAGGCCGATCAGGTGGCGGCTGGCCACCGGGGCCGGGCGCACCGCGTTCAGCAGCGAGCCTTCCGGCGCGGTGATCGTCACCGGCCGGAAGGAGCCGGCGTTGTTCGGCACGTGCGGCGCGACCACGCACTTCACGCCGTAGGTCGTGTACGCCTTCGTGTAGTTGAGCACGACGTTCACCGCGCGCCGGGTGGCCGGCGAGGAGCCCGCGTAGTCCACGGTGAGCTCGCTGCCCCGCACGGTCACGCACGTCTGGATGACGATCGGCTCCTCGAAGCCGTCGAGCCTCAGCGTCCCGCGGTACTCGCCGTCGCGCAGCTCGGCGATGGCGGCGCGCATGCCGGCCTCGCTGCGGTCGAGGATCGCCTCCGAGATCTCCTCGATGTCGTCCAGCTCGAACTCCTCCAGCATCTCCACGAGGCGGTGCGCGCCGACGGCGTTGCCGCTCACCTGCGCATGGATGTCGCCGAGCACCGCCTCCGGCGCCCGCACGTTGGCGGCCAGCAGGTCGAGCACCTGCTGCGGCCGGCCACCGGCGTACAGCCGGCACGGTGGCAGCAGCAGGCCCTCCTCGTAGCAGTCGAGCGCGTCCACCGTGATGCCGCGCCCGCCGATGTCCATGGCGTGGCAGGTGCTCGCCGTGTACGCGACGAGGCGTCCGCGATGGAAGACCGGCGTGACGACGGTGATGTCGTTGAGGTGACCGGAGTTCAGCCACGGATCGTTGGTGGCCAGCACGTCGCCGGGCACCAGCGTGGCGGGGGGCACGCCGCGCAGCACGTGCGGCACGGCCAGCGCCATCGAGTTGATGTGCCCCGGGGTCCCGGTGATGGCCTGCGCCACCATCCGTCCCTGGAGGTCGAAGACGCCGGCCGACAGGTCGCCCGACTCACGCACGATGTTGGTGAACGCCGTGCGCAGCAGCGTCTGGGCCTCCTGCTCGACGACGGAGATCAGGCGGCTCCACGCCACCTCGACGAAGACCGGATCGGACGCGCGCCGTTTCATGCCGTTCTCCGGGTGAGGACCAGGTTGAGCGTGTCGTCGACGGCGACGTCGAACGCCGGCGTGACGACCGTCGTGGATTCGACTTCCTCGATGACGGCCGGGCCGGCCGCGCGCCAGCCGACCGGCAGCTGGTAGCGGTCCCACACCGGCACCGGCCGGAACGCCTGCTCGGCGGGGATCCAGATCGGCCGCTCGCCCTTCGGCGACGGTGCCGTGGTTGCCGATGCGCGCGGCGGCGGCAAGGCGGGGGCCGGCGCCTGGGCACGCACGCGCCACGTCACGGCCTCCGCCGGCAAGCCCGACGGCACGTGCCGGTAGTGCACCTGGTACACGCTCTCGAAGCCCGCGGAGAGGCTCGCGAGCCAGCCGGCGTCGGGCGGCCCCGCCGGAAGCGGGACCTCCAGCTCGTAGCCCTGGCCGCGATAGCGCATCTCGGCGAAGCGCCGCACCGTGACGTCGGCCGGCGCCACGCCGGCCAGCGCCAGCGGCGCGCGCGCGTCGGCCTCCAGCGAGTCGAGCAGCGCGCGGAGATCGGCGAGATCGACCGATTCGAGCCGGACGGTGCGCGAGCGCGCCACCTCGAACGCCAGCGGTGAGGCCAGGAATCCGAAGCACGAGCGCACGCCGGCGCCGGGCGGAATCACGACCCGGCCGATCGTGAGGCGCTCGGCGAGGGTCGCGGCGTGCATCGGCGCCGCGCCGCCGAAGGCGTAGAGCTCGTAGGCGTCGATCTCCTTGCCGCGCTCCACCGCGTGCATCAGCGCGGCGTTCGCCATGTTCTCGGTCACGATGGAGTGGATGCCCCACGCCGCTTCCTCCAGCGGCAGTCCCAGCCGCTCGGCGAGGTGCCGGCGGATCGCCGCCTCGGCCGCCGGCCGATCGAGCGGCATCGCGCCGCCGAGGAAGTAGCCGGTGTCCAGGTAGCCGAGCACGAGGTTGGCGTCGGTGACGGTCGGCCGGTCGCCGCCGAGCCCGTAGCACGCGGGACCGGGTTCGGAGCCCGCGCTCTCGGGGCCGACCTTGGGCAGGCCGAGGCGATCCACGTGCGCAATCGAGCCGCCGCCGGCGCCGATCTCGATCAGCTCCACCACGGGCACGAGCAGCGGCAGTCCGCTGCCACGCTTGAAGCGCCACACGCGCGCCACCTCGAACTCGCGGGTGATCTGCGGCTCGCCGTCGTCGATCAGGCAGATCTTGGCGGTGGTGCCGCCCATGTCGAACGAGAGCACGCGCGCGGCGCCGGCGGCGCGCGCGTGCTGCGCCGCCGCGGCCGCGCCGCCGGCCGGCCCCGACTCCACCAGCCGGATCGGCACCTCGCAGGCGGTCTCCACCGTGCAGGTGCCACCGCTCGAGAGCATCAGCAGCAGCTGGCCGTCGAACCCCTCGGCGCGCAGCAGCGCGTGCAGCGCCACCAGGTACGTCTCGACCACGCCGAGCACGTAGGCGTTGGCCACCGTCGTGGACGTGCGCTCGTATTCGCGGATCTCCCCGGAGACGACCGAGGACAGCGAGACGCGCAGCTCGGGCGCGCGCTCGCGCAGGCGGCGGGCGACGGTCTGCTCGTGAGCCGGATTGCGAAAGCCGTGCAGCAGGCTCACCGCGACCGCGGCCACGCCGGCGGCGCGCAGCCGATCGATGCAGGCGTCGACCTCCGCGGCCGACACCGGGACCGCCTCGCGGCCATCGGCCATCAGTCTTGCGGACAGGCCCAGGCGCAGCGGGGGCGGGACGAGCGGCGCGGGTTTCTCGATCGCGAGATCATAGGCGTCGTACCGCGTCTCGCGGCCGATCTCGAGCGCGTCCTCGTGACCGGCGGTCGTCAGCAGGCCGGTCGGCGCGCCCTTGCGCTCGATGAGCGCGTTGGTGACGAGCGTGGTGCCGTGGATGACGTACCGGACGTCGCCGGCCGCCACGCCGGCCCGGGTCAGCGCGCGGCGCACACCGCCCATCACGCCGGCCGCGGGTTCCTTCGGGGTGGTGAGGACCTTCTCGATGACCGTGGTGCGCCCGGCCGCGTCGAGCAGGACCACGTCCGTGAAGGTGCCGCCGATGTCGACCGCGAGGTACCAATCCACGAGTTCGATCTTGGGGCCGCTAGTGTAGGAACCCCCCCGCGTTCTGTCAAACCGCGGCGTTATTTCACGGGCGTCTCGGCATACCCGCGCTCCGCCATGCAGCGACGGTAGCGGTCCTGCTGGACGACCGTGCGCGGCGGTTCACCCGGCCGGCCGCTGACGGTCATCTGGGCAGCAGCCAGGCAGTCGTTCGTGTCCTTGCCGACCTGCTGCTCGGAGGCGCCCGCCTTCGTCCAGCCCGGCGACGACGAGGCGCACCCGGCCAGCAGCCCCAGCACCGCGAGGCCGACGACGAGCGATCGCATCGCTCAGCGTTCGATGATCTGCTGCTGGTCGACGGTAATCGCCTTGCCCCACCAGCTCTGGTCGCGAGCCATGGCGACGTCGTTGCGCGTCACGTTGGCCTTGTCCGTTCCGTTCCGCCACGAGAACCGCAGGTGATCGCCGGAGGCGAAGTGGGACGTGTGGTCCTTCCAGGTGGCCCATTCCTCTCCGGTCGCACAGCCGACGAGGAGCAGCAGGGGAATTCCGAGCACGAGCTTTCGCATGGTCCGTCTCCTATGGTTTGTTCGGGTAGGCGGGGAGCGCCGACGATTCGGGTCCCCCGCGAAGCCTGGCCGACATGGCCAGAAGGCCGAGGCCACCGATCATCGCCCCGACGCCGAGCGCGCGTCCCAGCAGCGGCGCCGGTGCCAGCAGCGTGGCGGCGGCGATGACGGCGAGCGCGGCCGAGAGCACGGTGCCGATCGCGCACGACCATTCGCCGGGAATGCGACGCCGGACTTCCCGGCACATCATCACGTCGATCGCGGCCGCCAGCATCTGCGCGCCGATGACCGTCATCATGACGGCCGCGACGAAGACGAGCAGCATGACCTGGCCCGGCTGCCATGGTCCGAATACCAGGCCGAGCGGCAGGCCGAAGAGGGTGAGCGCCGCCACGATCGCGATAGCTCCCCGCAGGAGCAGGAGCATCCGGTTCAACGTCAGACGGGCGGCAAACGCGGACGCCCAGAGGCCGAGGACACCATCCACCAACCAGTAGGCGCCGCTCGCGCGCGCAACGACGGCCGGCGAGATCGCGGACTGCGAGAGCACGTAGCCGCCCACCGCCAGCGCGGTGATCCCACGGACCACGCCGATCTGCGTCAGCTTCCCGGCCAGCTCGCGCTTCAGCATCGTGGGCATCGTCTGCTCCTCGCGCGCAGTACACCAGCGCCGAGCGCATCGCGCGATGCGACCTTGGTCCAATGGTCCCGCCTTGCGGCGCCGTGGTCCGATTGGCACGGCGATGAGAACGCTTGTGGCCCCGGCGGCGACGACGGCGCGGCGTGCCCATATCGTGCGCGGGGCGCTGCTGCTCGCGTTCGGTCTCGTCCTGGGCGCCCTGGTGCTGCTGGCGTTCCGCGTGCCCCACATCACGGTGTCGACGCTCGTGCTGGCGGTCAGCGGCTTTCTTGCCCTCGATGCGATCGCGGCCGCGCTCCCGGCGGCGCAGGCGCGTGAGCCCTGGCTCGGCTGGGCGCCCCAGCCCCTCGCGAGCCTGACGGCCAGCCTGCTGATGCTGGTCGTGCCGTACGGCCGGTGGGTGGCGGTCTTTGGGGCCTGGGCGATCGTCTCGGGAACGCTCGATGGCGCCGAATCGCTCACGTCGGGGTCGGGGCGCCTCGTCGTGAGCGTCCTGTCGCTGGCGCTCGGGGTCATGCTGCTCGCCAGCCCGGTTCGCGACCATGCGCTGCTACTGCTGGCCGTGTCGGCCTACAGCGTCGTCACCGGCACGCTCCGGCTGTGCCTCGCCGGGAGGGAATGACGGTCGGGCCTGCCGTCAGCTTGCGTCCGGGCTCCCGGCGGGCAGGTGAACGCGAAAAGTGGCGCCCCCGGCCGGATCGTTTCCCGCCACAAGTCGGCCGCCGTGCGCTTCGACGATCATGCGGCTGATCGCGAGCCCCATGCCCAGGCCGTCGGACTTCGTGGTGAAGAACGGCTCGAAGAGCCGCGGGAGATCTGCCTCCGCGATGCCGTCGCCGGAGTCGTGCACGACCACCTCGACGCCGGTCGCGTCCAGCGCCGCCGTCCTCACGGTAATCTTACGGTCCGCGGCGCGGGCCGCCGCGGTGGCGGCGATGGCATTGCTGAGCAGGTTCAAGAGCACCTGCTGGATCTGCACGGAGTCGCCGTAGGTGACCGGCAGCTCCCGCGCCGGGGTGAACTCGATGGCGACGGCGTGCAGCAAAGCGTCGTTGGCGACGAGGGCGATCGTGGTCGTGAAGAGGTCGTTGATGGCGAGCGGCCGCTTGTGGACGCCGGACTTCCTGAGCAGCTCGCGCATCCGCCCGATCACCGCGGCGGCCCGCCGATCGTCGCTGACGATGTCAGCGAGGCAGCCTCGGAGCTCCGCCAGGTCGGGGGATGCATGACCGAGCAGCCGGATCGCCGCCTGCGCGTTGCTGAGGATCGCCGTCAACGGCTGGTTGAGCTCGTGGACAATCGACGAGGTTAGATGGCCCAGGGCGCCCACGCGGTCCCCATGGGCGATCTGGCCGACGTGGCGCTGAATGACGGCCTGCGCCTGGCGCTGCGCCGTGACATCGCACCGCGTGACCACCGCACCCCCACCGAGCCGCGCCAGGTGGCGCACCCGCACCTCGAACCAGCGGTCCTGGCCCTGCCGTGACGCCGGGCACTCGAACGTCAGCTCGTCACGGTGGCCGGCCAGGATCGACTCGATCGCGGCGTGGATGTGACGCGCGACGTCGGCCGGCATGTCGAGGCAGTCGCCGCAGGCCTTCAGAAAGTTCGCGCCCACGCTGAGGGGGTGATCGCTCCCGCTGGCCGCGGCCCAGGCCTGATTGATCTGCACGATCGTCCCGGCGGCGTCGAGGATGGCGGTCTCACCCGGCAGCGCGGCCAGCACGGCTTCGAGGATCAAGGTGCTGCCCTCCTCGGCACGGTGCCCGCCGGCGGCGGTCGCGTAGCAGGCCGCGTGGAACAGCGATCGCGTCAGCGCCACGTAAACCGCGGGTTCGGAGCCCTCGAACGCGTGCCGGCACCGGGCGCAGAAGACTGCCGGGCCGCCGTTGGCGTGCGCGTCGCTGCCGCCGCAGAGCCGAGGGGCGCAGCCCAGACCGACCAGTAGCTCATGGCTCGTCAGGACGGCGTGGGCCGAGCCGGCCCTGATCCGCCTCGAGGCGCCCCGCAATCGCTGACTCTCGGTGCGCAGTCTGCGGGTCGACACCAGGGCGGCGTCCATCAGGCCTATCATGCGGTCGAGGGTCGCCAGCGTCGTCACAGGGCCAATCCTAGTACAACGGGGCGGTCTGTCGCGAAAATGTCATCTCGTGTCGGGCCGTTCCGTCCGCAGGAGCACGCGGAAGATGGCGCCGCCGGCCGGATCGTTCTCGGCCAGCAGCCGGCCGCCATGGGCCTCCACGATGGTCCGGCTGATCGCCAGGCCCATGCCGAGGCCGTCGGTCTTGGTGGTGAAGAACGGCGTGAAGAGCCGCTCGAAGTCGCCCTCCGG
>Ga0075434_100004370_pt1 | contig 12726 bp, 13 predicted proteins | sample RhiMethybrSRZTD3_FD_75298 | JGI IMG/M metagenome (GOLD analysis project Ga0075434, IMG submission 75298) | Populus rhizosphere microbial communities from Tennessee, USA - Rhizosphere MetaG P. TD hybrid SRZTD3 | ecosystem: Host-associated > Plants > Roots > Rhizosphere > Soil | place: USA... | reverse complement strand
GCCGCACTCGGCGTCGCCGCGCTCATCGGGTATCTCTGGGCGCGGCGGCGCGTGCGGGATTTTCGCGAGCGCGTGCGGCAGGGCTTCGCGATCCTGAGCGACCGCCCCAGGTTCGTCAGCGGCGTGATCCTGCCGCAGGCGATCTCCTGGGTGCTTCGGCTCGCGTCGCTCTACTTCTTCCTGAAGGCGTTCGGCGTTCCGGCGACGATCCACAACGCACTGCTCACGCAGGTCGTCGACTCGCTGGCCACGCTGTTCCCCGCGACGCCCGGCGGCGCCGGCACCAAGCAGGGGCTCACCGAGTTCCTGTTCCGCGGCCGCGGCGTCTCGCACACGCTCCTCCTCGCATTCAGCGTCGGCGCGAACATCACGATCGTCGCGGTGAACGTGTTGATGGGTCTCGTCGCGATCGGGCTCATGGCGCAGACCCTCTCGTTCAAGCGCATCCGCAGGGCCTCGCAGGCAGAAGAGCAGCCTGCGTGACCGTCTTCGCCGAGGTGTATCCGCTCGTCACCGCGCGTGCGGTCGCGCGTGCGTTCACCTACGAGGTCGAGCCCGAGGTCGGGGTCGGGACGATCGTGCGTGTCCCGTTCGGCCGCTCGCGGGCGCGGGGGATCGTCACTGCCGTCGTCGACGCACCGCCGGCGGGAGTCGAGGCGCGGCCGATCGACGGCGTCGTCGGCGAGCTGCCGCCTGCGCTCGTCGAGCTCGCGCTGTGGCTCGCCGACTACTACGGCTCCACGCCCGCGCGCGCGCTCGCTCTCGTCGCTCCGGAGACGCCGAAGCGCCGCAAGGAGCAAGCGCCGCCGGCCGACCGCCAGGCGCTCGCCGGCGAGGCGGAGCCGGCCGCCCTCTCGCCGGCCCAGCGCGCAGCGGTCGAGCGGATCGCGAGCGGCAAGCCGGGGAACCTCCTCCTGTACGGCGCGACCGGCTCGGGAAAGACCGAGGTCTACCTCCAGGCGATCGCGGCGATGCTCGAGCGCGGGCTCGGCTCGATCGTGCTCGTGCCGGAGATCGCGCTCGCGCCGCAGACGGTCGGCCGGGTCCGGGCCCGCTTCGGCGAGCAGGTGGCGCTGCTCCACTCGGGGCTTACCGACGCCGAGCGCCGCGACGAGCGGGAGCGTATTGCGAGCGGCGAGGCGCGCATCGTCGTCGGCGCCCGCTCCGCGATCTTCGCGCCGATGCGCGGGCTCGGGCTGATCGTCGTCGACGAGGAGCACGATTCGTCGTACAAGCAGGACGCGGACCCTCGCTACGACGCACGAACCGTCGCGGCGAAGCGGGCGGCGCTCGAGGCGGCCGTCGCGGTGTTCGGGTCGGCAACGCCCCGTCCGGAGAGCTGGGCGGCGCTCGAGCGCCTCGACCTGGGCGGGCGCCTCGGAGCCGAGCTGCCGCCGGTGCGCATCGTCGACCTGCGGCGCGAGGCCGGGTACCCGCTCTCTGCTCCGCTCCTCGCCGAGCTGCGCTCGGTCGCCGACGAAGGCGGCAAGGCGATCCTGCTCCTGAACCGCCGCGGCGTCGCGCCGGCGCTGCACTGCCGCGCCTGCGGCACCACCATCCGGTGCCCGAACTGCGACGTCGCGCTCGTCCTCCACGGCGATGCGCTTCTCCGCTGCCACCACTGCGGCCACAGGACGGCGTCGCCTGCGAATTGCCCCGCCTGCGGCTCCCCCGACCTTGCGCGGCTCGGTGCGGGGACGCAGAAGCTCGAACGCGAGCTCGAGCGCGAGCTGCCCGAGCTCGAGCTGATCCGGCTCGATGCCGACGCGATCGGGAAGCCCGAGCAGCTCGCGGCGGCGCTGAGCCGCTTCCGCGCCGCCGGGAGCGCCGTCCTTCTCGGGACGCAGATGGTCGCGAAGGGCCACCACTTCAGCGGAGTCCAGCTCGCGGCCGTCGTCGACGCCGACACAGGGCTCGCGCTGCCGGACTTCCGCGCCGAGGAGCGCACGTTCCAGCTGATCACGCAGCTCGCAGGCCGCAGCGGCCGGGACGCACCCGGCCGCGTGCTCGTCCAGACGTTCCAGCCGGACGCGCGCCCGATCGCGCACGCGGCGCGGCACGACGTCGCGCGATTCCTCGCCGAGGAGCTCGACCGTCGGCAGGCGCTCGGCTACCCGCCGTACGCGCACCTCGTCCGCATCGTCGTCAGCGGCCCCGAGCTCGAGCCTGTCGTGCGCGCTCTCGAGGAGCTGAAGGCCGGGATCACGGGAGCCGACCTGCTCGGCCCGGCTGCGCTGCTGCGCCTGCGCGGCAGGCATCGCGCGCAGCTTGTCGCGAAGACGGACCGGCCGCGGCGGATCGCCTCGCAGGCGGCCCGCCTGCTCTCCGCCGCCGCGCCGGCGATGCGGAAGGCGGGCCTGGCCGCCGTCGTCGACGTCGATCCCCAGTCGCTCTGACCACCGCGTTCGGCACCATGCCGGAGTGAAGAGCCGCCGACCCGAGGACATCATCGGCGAGTGGGGGGTCCGCGACGTGACGCCGCCGTCGGCCGCGGAACGGGCGGGTCTCGCCCGCGAGCACGAGGACAATCCGCTCGCCGGGAAGCCGCTGCCGCGGCGCATCAGGCGCTTCGGCGTGCAGGCGCACACGTACCTGCCGTCGCTCGGCGGGCCGCTGCCCTACATGCAGCGTGCGCGTCGCATCGACGACGAGACCGAGCGGCACCGAGCGCGGCTCGCGGAAGCCTACGAGGAGCATCGCGACGATCCCGAGGGGTGGCGCCGTCTCGCCGAACGCTGGGACTTCGGCGACGTCAACGACCTCATCGAGCGCCACAACCGCTGGTACCCGGTCGAGGCGCGGCTGCCGATGGACCCGCGCACCCGCGACTATGTGAAGGTCGGCGGCCGCTCGTACCGGCGCGACCCGCTCGACCTGGACTGGATCCTCTCCCAGTTCCCCTAGCCCGATTACACTGGCCCGGCTGTGGCCGACGACGAGCATCCGCACGACCACGGGCACGGGCCCGCGGAAGCGGTCGAGCCCGACGCGGACGCGCGCGAGAAGGCCGAAGCCGAAGCGCGACGCAGGCTCGCGCTGGCGCAGATCCGCCAGTACGGCGACCCTGCGCTGCGGCTGATCGCACACGAGATCGAGGACTTCGACGACGACCTGAGGCGCCTCGTCGAGCGCATGATCATCCTGATGCACGAGGCGCAGGGGGTGGGACTGGCGGCAACGCAGGTGGGCGTTCTCCGGCGGCTCTTCGTGTTCGAGCCCGACGACGACGGGCCCCGCGCGATCGTGAACCCGGTGGTCGTCGAACGCGGCGAGGAGACTGTGCTGGACGATGAGGGGTGCCTGTCGCTGCAGGGCGTCAAGGTGCCGGTCGAGCGCTCGACGCGGATCGTGCTGGAGGGGAAAGATCCGAACGGCGAGGACGTCCGCCTCGAGCTCGACGAATACGGCTCGCGCGTCGTGCAGCACGAGCTCGATCACCTCGACGGCGTGCTGATCATCGACCGCACCGACGACGAGCACCGCAAGGAGGCGCTCGCGACGCTGCGGCCGCGCGCCGTCCTCCGTTGATGCGGCTCGGCGTCGCGGCGACCGCCCCGCTGGGCGCCGACGTGCTCGAGCGGCTCGCGGAGCACCACGAGGTGGCGTGGCTCCTGACGCGGCCGGACGCGCGGCAGGGACGCGGCCGGCGAGTCGGGCCGCCGCCTGCGAAGCTCGTCGCGGAGCAGCTCGGCATCCCGGTCCACCAGCCCGAGCGCCCCGAGCTGCCGGGTGACGTCGACCGGGTCGTCGTGTGCGCCTACGGCCTCTACATCCCGACGCGGCTCCTCGAGCGCTCGCTCTGGCTCAACGTGCATCCTTCGCTGCTGCCGCGCTGGCGCGGCGCCGCGCCGGTCGAGCGCGCGATCCTCGCTGGCGACGAGCAGACCGGCGTCACCATCCATCAGACGGTGGCGGAGCTCGACGCGGGGCCGGTTGCGGCGCAGGAGTCGTTCGCCGTCGACGCGCTCGACGCCGGGCAGGTCTTCGCACGCTCCGCCGAGGTCGCGGCGCGCCTGCTCGGCGAGGTGATGGAGGCGCCGGCGTTCGAGCCGCAGCCCGAGGACGGTGCAACCTACGCGGAGAAGATCACCGCCGCCGACCGCGAGCTGAACCTCGACGACCCCGTCGACTCGTGGCGACGGGTGCGCGCGCTGTCGCCGCACATCGGTGCACGTGGGGTGCTGCACGGCAGGCGGATGACGATCTGGAAGGCACATCTCGCGAACGGGGCGTTCGTGCCGGAGGTCGTGCAGCCGGACGGCCGCAACCAGATGAGCTACGACGAGTTCCTGCGCGGCGTCAGGTGATCGCGCCCGCCCGTCGCGCGGCGTACGACGTCGTGCGGCGCGTCTTCGAGGAAGACGCCTACGCAGACCGCGCCCTCGAGTCCGCCGTGTCCGGCCTCGACGCGCGCGACCGCGCGCTTGCGCAGCGTCTCGCGTACGGGACGGTGCAACGTGCGCGCACGCTCGACTTCGGCATCGAGCAACTCGGCAAGCGCCCTGTGCGCAAGCTCGACGCGCCGGTCAAAGCGGCGCTTCGACTGGGTGCGTACCAGCTCGCATTCACGGATCAGGCCGAGCATGCAGTCGTCGACGACGCCGTCGAGCTGGTTCGTGCAGCTCGTCTGGAGCGCGCGGTCCCGTTCACGAACGCGGTCATGCGGCGGCTCGCGCACGGGCTCAACGGGCTCGTGGCGTCGCTGCCGGCGGGGCCGGTGAAGGAGTCGTACCCCGACTGGATCGCAGAGACGTGGACGCGCGACTTCGGCGCCGAGACGGCGCTCGCGTTGATGCGCGCGCAGAACGAGCCGCCGGCGCTCGAGGTGCGCGCCGACGAGCCGGTCGGATATCCAACTGATGTACCAGGTGCATATCAGGTGGATACGGTTGATATATCTCGCATGCGCCCGATGAGCCGCGCCTCGCAGCTCGCGGCGCTGGTCGTCGGCTCGCAGGACGGGGACCGCGTGCTCGACGCATGCGCGGCTCCCGGCGGGAAGACGTCCATCCTGCGCGGGAGCGTGACCGCCGTCGAGGTGCATCCGGGCAGGGCGCAGGCGCTCGCCGCAAACGTCGGCGCGAACGTCCATGTCGTCAACGCCGACGTGCGCGAGCTCGACGAGCGCGGCTTCCAGCGCGCTCTCGTCGACGCGCCGTGCTCCGGTCTCGGCGTGCTCGCGCGCCGTCCCGACCTACGCTGGCGTGCACGCCCGCTTCCCGAGTTGCAGCGCGAGCTGCTCGCTGCGGCCGCCGAGCGGACGGAGCCCGGCGGGACGATCGTCTACGCCGTCTGCACGCTCAACGCCGACGAGAACGAGGCGGTCGTCGACGCATCCGGTCTCGAGGTGCTCCCGCTCACCGACGAGTGGCCGCAGTACGCGCATCCGACGCGTCCGGAGTTCCTGCTGACGCTGCCGCATCGCGACCGGACCTCGGGCTTCTTCATCGCGCGTCTGCGCAAGCCGTAGGATGCCGCCCGTGCCGTGGAGTGACCGCGTGCGAACTGTCGAGATCGAGCCGTCGATCTACGGCGCCGACTTCGCGCGGCTCGGCGAGCAGCTGGAGACCCTCCTGCGGGCGGACTGCCGCGTCTTCCACTTCGACATCGGCGACGGGCACTTCATCGAGCCGATCACGATGGGGCCGATCGTGCTGCAGTCGATCGCACCGCTCATCCACAGCTTCGAAGGGATGATCGACGTGCACATGATGGTCGACGAGCCGGCGAAGCACTTCGAGGCTGTCGCGGAGGCGGGCGGCGACAGCGTCACGTTCCATCTCGAAGCGGTCGCCGACGCGGCTGCGGTCGCCGGCGAGGCGCGCGAGCACGGGCTGCTGGCGGGTCTCGCGTTCAATCCCGAGACGACTCCCGAGAATGCCGCCGCAGCCGCCGACGGAGTCGACTTCGTTCTGTGCATGGGTATCCACCCGGGTTACTCCGGCCAGCCGTTTCGCGAGGAGACGTTCGAGCGTGTGGGACGGCTCCGGGAGCTGCTGCCGGCCGAGAAGCCGATTCAGGTCGACGGCGGCGTCGGCCCTGAGAACATCAGCGAGCTCCGCGCCCGCGGCGCCACGTTGTTCGTCGCGGCGTCGGCGATCTTCGGGCGCGAGGACCTGCCGCGCGCCTACCGCAGTCTCGTCGAAGCCGCCGCGTGACGATCTCCCGCGCGCTCGACCTCGCGCGCGCTGCGCACGGGCGCGCGCACCCGAAACCGACCGTGGGCGCCGTCGTCGTTCGCGACGGCGAGATCGTCGGCGAAGGCGTCACCGAGCACGACGGCCGGCACGCCGAGGTCGTCGCGCTCGCCGCCGCCGACGACCGAGCGCGTGGCGCAACGCTGTACGTGACGCTCGAGCCGTGCGCGCACCACGGAACGACCCCGCCGTGCTCCGACGCGATCGTCGCCGCGGGCGTGGAGCGCGTCGTCTTCGCCGCGCGTGACCCGAACCCCGAGGCGCAAGGCGGTGAGGACCGCCTGCGCGCGGCCGGCGTCGACGTCGAGTTCGTCGACTGGTTCGAGGCACGGGCCTTGAACGAGGCCTGGCGCACGTGGGTGACGAAGCGGCGCCCGTTCGTCGTCTACAAGGCGGCAGTGACGATCGACGGGCGCGTCGTTGTTCCCGGCCGACGCTGGGTGAGCAGCGAGCAGAGCCGGCGGGCCGTGCACGAGCTGCGCGCGGAGGTCGACGCTGTCGCGGTGGGCGGGGGCACCGCCCGGGCCGACCGACCGCGGCTCGACGCGCGCGAGGTCGAGACCCCCCACGGGCAGCCGCGGCGGCTCGTCTTCGCGCACGGGCCGCTCCCCGACGGGCTCGACCTCGAGCGCCGAGCGGGGCCGCTGCTCGACGAGCTCCACGCCCTCGCCGCGGAGGGTGTCCAGTCGCTGCTCCTGGAAGGCGGACCGACGCTCGCGACCGCGTTCCTGGCGGAGGATCTCGTCGACAAGGTCCTCCTCTTCGTCGCGCCCGTGGTCGGCGGTGCCGGCCCGACCGCGGTGGCTGCGCTACCCTCTCCGCGCGCGTTGACCCGGTTGGCGGCCAAGCCGGTTGGTGAAGACGTGCTCCTCGAAGCCTATGTCCACGAGCCCTGACGCCTCCCAGCGCGCCGACGACCTGCTCGTCAAGCACCTGAGCCATTGGCTCACCCGCCAGCTCGGGAACGACGAGCTGTTGCGCAAGGTGCGCGAGATCGGCACCGACGAGCTCGCGCCCGGCGGTCGGCAGGCGGTCAACGAGCTCGAGGCGCAGCTCGCCGCAGCCGTGCCGGGCGAGCGCGGTCAGCTCGAGGTCCTCGTGCGCGAGACGGTCGAGACGCTCGTCTACGGCGACTAGGCAACCGAACTAGCCCGGCGAACGACGGACGAGCTCGCAGCCGCTGACGCGGTCGATCCGGTCGACGACTGCTCGGTCGCGACCAGGCCCGCAGTCGACGAGGTCGCGCCTGCCGTCGCGCGCCCGGAGCGTGTCGTTGCCGGGGCCGCCGAACAGCCGGTCGTTGCCCGGGCCGCCGTCGAGGACGTCGTTGCCGCGACCGCCGTAGAGGACGTCGTTCCCCTTGCCTCCGAGCAGCAGGTCCGCTCCGCCGAGCCCGTAGAGGACGTCGTTCGCGGCCGTCCCGGTCATGCGGTCGGCCCGCGCGGTGCCGGAGAACGTGTGCCCGACGTGGTGCGTCGCCGGCGTAACGGCGGGCTGCGTGGCGGGAGCGACGACGTCGACCGCGGTCGAGACGGCTGAGTCGGTCGGATCCGCGTCACGGTCCGCGAACACCGTGGCGGTGATCGTCTGGTGCCCGGGCTCCGTCGACCGCAGCCGGAAGACGACGCGCGTCTCGGCGCCGTTCGGGACGTCGGCGAGGTTGCAGTCGATCTGTTGCGAGCCCGTGCACCCCGAGCCGCGCTCGAGCGACGGCGCCCCGACGAGCGCGAGACCCGCCGGCAGCGCGAGGTCGAGATGCGCGCCGAGCGCCGCGGCCGTGCCGGTGTTGCGCACGAGCGCCGAGACGTCGAACAGCGCGTTCGTCTGCGCAGCCGTCGTGCTCGGGGCGAGCGTGACGGCGAGGTTCGGCACGCCGCTCACGGTCGCAGGCACCGCCGGCGAAGGTGAAGGCGGTGACGGCGGCGGGGGCGGAGGCGCCTGCGCCGTCGTCGTGGCCGGCGGCGGCGGAGGCGGAGGCGGAGGTGGAGGGGCAGTGGTCGACGCCGTCGTCGTCGTCGTCGTCGCGACGGTGGTCGTCGCGACGGTGGTCGTCGCGGCGGTGGTCGTCGCGACGGTGGTCGTCGCGGCGGTGGTCGTCGCGGCGGTGGTCGTCGCGGCAGTCGTCGTCGGCGGCGGCGGCGCGGGCTCGAAGCGATAGACATGGACACTCCACTGCGGAAAGTCGTCGGTGAACGACCCGTTCGTGACCGCGATCGAGCGGTTCTCCGTGTACACGGTGCCGCTCGTGTACGACGGCGGCAGCCCGCTGATCGTGACCGGGGCGCTGTCCGTGCCGCTGCGCGCCGCGATCACCCAGAGGTCGTTGCCGGCCCCGCCGCGGCTGATCGCCTGCGTCGAGGGGTCGGAGGTCGGAAGCGTCTGGTTCGTGTCGGCCGAGACGAGAGCAGGCCCGAGCGGGCTCGACGACCGGAGCTCCGCGATGAGCGGCTTCAACACCGACGACCAGAACGTCCAGTTCCAGCCGAGTTGGCGGTCGCTCGCGTTCCAGCAGCCCGCGATGTTCCCGCCGTAGAACGCGAGGCTGCGCGCGCCGTTGATGATCGCGTCGTAGGCCATGTACCGCTCCTGCGCGAACGTCGGCAGGACGAACGCGCCGGTCGTGTCGTAGCTGCCGCTGGCACAGACCTGGATCGTCGTCCACACGGCCCTGCTCGGCGTGATCGACGCGAGCGTGCTCGTCCACGTGCCGACCTGGTGCAGATCTGCCGACGGCGTCTTCAGCGTGACGGGGTAGATGTCGACGCCGTGGACGTCCGTGACGTTGCTGTACGGCTGCAGCTGCGGCGCGGTGCCACGCGGCGCCTCGATCGTCACCCACTGGTGCTCGGTGTCGAGCCAGGGCTCGCCGCCGCACCACCCGGGATCGCCTCGCCCGGTCGACCGGCAGTAGGCGAAGGTGAGCGACGACGGCTGGATGCCCGACCAGAGCGGCTCGTCCGCGCCCTTCCAGACGCCGATCGCGCCTGCGCCTTGATCGGCCTTCAGCGAGCCGATCACCTGGGCGAGCAGCACGTCCCCCGGTGAGCCGGCAGTCGCCTGCGAGACGGTGCTCAGGTTGACCCAGGTCGACAGGCCGTTCGCCGCCGCCGCACGGTCCTGCGTGTTCGCGTCCGTGATGTCGCCCGAAGTCCACGGCACGGTGGCCGGGCCGATCTTCAGGAAGCTGACCCCTGCGCCGGCGACCTCGGCGAGCGCTTCGCCGCCGCCCGGCGTCTTCGCGCCGGCGTCGGGCCCCTTGGCGAGCACGATCGGGAACACCTTCTGCCCGTTCAGCACCATCGTCCCCGACTGATCGGACGCCGTTCCGGCCGCGCCGATGCTGCCGACGGCGGCCGCGGCGGCGAGGACGACGAGCGCCGCGAGCAGCGTGCGACCCATCCCAGGTCACAGTAGCCCCGATACGGTGGAATCGTGTTCACGGGCCTCGTCCGGGAGGTGGGCGACGTCGTCGGGTTCGACGGCGGCCGCCTGACCGTGTCCGCGCCCGGGATCGCAACCGACGCGCAGCTCGGCGACTCCGTCGCCGTCGACGGCGTCTGCCTGACCGTCGTCGCTTGCGATGAGTCGACACTTGCGTTCGACGCGGTGCCGGAGACGCTCGCGCGGACGAGCCTCGGCACGCTCGGGGCCAGGTCTCGCGTCAACCTCGAGCCGGCGCTCCGCGCCGGCGAGCCGCTCGGGGGCCACTACGTCCAGGGCCACGTCGACGGCGTCGGGAGCGTGCGCAGTGTCGAGCCCGAGGGTGACGGCAGGCGCATGGCGTTCACCGCGCCGCCGGGGCTCCTTCGCTACGTCGTCGAGAAGGGCTCGATCGCCGTGCAGGGGACGAGCCTCACCGTCGCCGCCGTGGACGACGGCGGGTTCGAGGTCGCCCTGATCCCGCACACGCTCGAAGCGACGACGCTCGGCGCCATGAAACCTGGCGACGAGGTGAACCTCGAGGCCGACGTGCTCGCCAAGTACGTCGAGCGGCTGCTGCATCGCTAGCCTTCGTCGATGGCCGTTACCGCGCGTTTCGCCACCATCGACGAGGCAATCGAGGAGTTCCGCGAAGGGCGGATGGTCGTCGTCGTCGACGACGAGGACCGTGAGAACGAAGGCGACCTGACGATCGCCGCGCAGTTCGCCACGCCCGAGGCGATCAACTTCATGGCGACGCACGCACGCGGGCTGATCTGCCTGTGCCTCACCGAGGAGCGGGCCGACGAGCTGGGGCTGCGCCCCATGACGGAGCACAACGAGGCCCCCCTCGGGACCGCGTTCACCGTCTCCGTCGAAGCGCGCGTGGGGGTGACGACCGGCATCTCCGCGGCCGATCGCAGCCGCACGATCCAGGTCGCGATCCACCCCGACTCGACGCCGCACGACCTCGTGCAGCCGGGGCACGTGTTCCCGCTGCGCGCGAAGCCCGGCGGCGTCCTGGAGCGCATGGGGCAGACGGAGTCCGCGGTCGATCTCGCACGGCTCGCCGGCCTCAACCCGTCCGGCGTCGTGTGCGAGGTCATGAACGACGACGGGACGATGGCGCGCGTCGCAGACCTGATCCCGTACTGCGAGCGCCACGGGTTGAAGATGATCACCGTCGCCGACCTCGTCGAGTACCGCCGCCGGCACGAGAAGCTCGTCGAGCGCGGCGCCGCCGTGCGGCTCCCCACGGAGTACGGCGACTTCACCGTGATCGCGTTCCGCGAGAAGCTCACCGGCAAGACGCACGTCGCGCTCGTCAAGGGCGACGTCGACGGCGCGGAGAACGTCCTCGTGCGCGTCCACTCGGAGTGCCTCACCGGCGACGTCTTCCACTCGCTGCGCTGCGACTGCGGCGAACAGCTGGAGCAGGCGCTCGCGCAGATCGACGCGGAAGGCCGCGGCGTCCTCCTCTACATGGCGCAGGAGGGCCGCGGCATCGGCCTGATCAACAAGCTGCGCGCGTACGAGCTGCAGGAGCAGGGCCTCGACACGGTCGAGGCGAACCTCGAGCTCGGTTTCCCCGCCGACGCGCGCGACTACGGGATCGGCAACCAGATCCTCGCCGACCTCGGCCTGACGACGCTCCGCATCCTCACGAACAACCCGAAGAAGTTGACGGGCATCGACGGGTTCGGGCTGACGGTCGTGGAGCAGGTACCGATCGAGGTGGACCCGAACGTGGAGAACGCGCGGTACCTCGCCGCCAAGCGGGATAAGCTCGGCCACCGCCTGCACCACCAGGATCTCAAGAACCTCGACTACGAACCGGAGCCCGATTGAGCGACCACGACCTGAACACGCCGCCGACGACGACCCCTCCGCAGACGAGCGAGGTGGAGGAGCAGGACGGCGCCGCGCCGGCGCCGGCAGAGGTGTCAGAGGACACTGACGAGCGCCCGGGCGACCCGTTCGAGGGCTGGCCCGCGGCGGAGTCGGCGGTCGTGATCGAGGAGTCGCCGGCGGACGCGAGCGTCGAGCACGTCCGCGGCGAGATCGACGTCCCCACCGGTTTCACCGTCCTCGAGGGCACCCCGCTCGGCAGCCGGCGCTCGGTGGGCGTGGTGGTCTCCCGCTTCAACGGCGGCGTTACGAACAAGATGCTGCAGCTCGCACTCGACACGCTCGTCGAGGCGGGCGTCTCGCAGGATGCGATCACGGTCGTGCCGGTCCCCGGCGCGTTCGAGCTGCCGCTCGCCGCCATGGCTCTCGCCAAGACGCGCCGCTACGCGTGCATCGTCGCGCTCGGCGCCGTGGTCAGGGGCGAGACGCCGCACTTCGACTACGTCGCGCAGGAGTGCGCCTCTGGACTCCAGCTCGCCGGGATCGAGACCGGCGTGCCGGTCGCCTTCGGCGTCCTGACAGTCGACGACGTCGACCAGGCGGAGGCGCGGATCCCGAAGGCGGCCGAGGCCGTCCGCACCGCGCTCGAGATGGCTGACCTCTTCGCCCGGCTGCGCGCGAGCGCCCGGCAGTAACCGTCGGCTACACTGCCGCGCGTCATGTCGAAGGTTTGTGCAGTCTGCGGGAAGAAGCCGGGGTTCGGCAACCACCGCTCCCACTCGATGGTCGCCACGAAGCGCCGGTTCGATCCGAACCTCCAGCGCGTCCGCATGCTGCTGAACGGCTCGCCGACCCGTGCGTACGTCTGCACGCGTTGCCTCAAGGGCAACAAGGTCGTCAAGGCCGTCTAGCTCCTACGCAGCTCCAGCCCAGACTCGCCGCGTCCCGTCCGGACGTGCGTTTCGTGCAAAGCGCACTGGACGGTGACTGCCCCCGGGCGTCCCGCCCGGACGTGCCGTTCATGCAAGGCGCGCTGGACGGTGGCTGCCCCCCGGGCGTTCCGTCCGGACGTGTGCTTCGTGCAAGGCGCGCTGGACGGTGGCTGCCCCCGGGCGTGCCGACCGGACGTGTGCTTCGTGCAAGGCGCACTGGACGGTGGCTGCCCCCGGGCGTCCCGTCCGGACGTGTGCTTCGTGCAAAGCGCACTGGACGGTGGCTGCCCCCGGGCGTCCCGTCCGGACGTGTGCTTCGTGCAAAGCGC
>Ga0075434_100004369_pt1 | contig 12727 bp, 7 predicted proteins | sample RhiMethybrSRZTD3_FD_75298 | JGI IMG/M metagenome (GOLD analysis project Ga0075434, IMG submission 75298) | Populus rhizosphere microbial communities from Tennessee, USA - Rhizosphere MetaG P. TD hybrid SRZTD3 | ecosystem: Host-associated > Plants > Roots > Rhizosphere > Soil | place: USA... | reverse complement strand
AGTTGAGTCTAGTTGACATTAAGTTGCAAGAGACGGAATACTGGCGCCAGCTGTTGCAAATCAGTTGCAACAACTGCCAGGGTATCCGAGGCAGAGGTTCAGAGGGGTGTGAAGTGAAAGGCAAGGGGCGTAAGCCAAATAAAATCAAGCGAGTAGACAAGTGGCCGGTTACCTATCGCTGGGCGGCGATGGGGACGTTGCTGGCGTATTCGGCCATTGGAGTGACCAAAGTCGCCGTCGGATCCCCCCTGAATGAGCGAAAGGAGAAGGACGGCGCTCCGGCTGGGCCACAGGCATTGGTGGTGCGGCGTTTTGAGATTGCGCCAGGAACGCTGGGCGAGGCGCTGGCGACGTTCGCACAAGTCGCGGGAATCTCCGTAAGGATTACTGACGACGAGCTGCGCACGCTGCCGTCGCATGGTGTGACCGGACTGTATACGCCAGACCAGGCTCTGAAGATTTTGGTGGCGGATAGCGGAGCGAGTTTTCGGTTTGTGTCGGCGGACGCCGTAACCATTCAACTGGCACAGCTGGCGACGTTGGTGGAAGTTTCGGCGGACGGGCCGCAAATGATCAGCTCGCCGAAATACACCGAGCTGCTGCGCGACACGCCGCAAACGATCAGCGTGATTGACAACCAAATCCTGGAGCAGCAAGGGGTGAATACGCTTCGGGATGCGCTGCGCAATGTGGCGGGGATCAGCCTGGCGGCGGGCGAAGGAGGGTCGCAGGGTGACAACCTGACGATACGGGGATTTTCCGGACGCAACGACATTTTTCTGGATGGAATGCGGGATTTCGGCAGCTATTACCGTGATCCGTTCAACTACGAAAGCGTGGATGTGCTGCAGGGGCCGAGCTCGATGGCGTTTGGGCGAGGGTCCACCGGCGGCGCGGTGAATCAGGAATCCAAAGCGCCGCACGCGGGCAAGTTCATCAGCGGCACTCTGCAGTTTGGAAGCGACCTGACGCGGAGAATTACGGCGGACGTAAATGAGCCGATCGGGCAAACGTCGGCGTTTCGGCTGAACGTGATGGGGCACGATTCGCAGGTGGCGGAGCGCGACGCTGCGGAAAACCGCCGATTTGGAGTCGCGCCGTCTTTGGCGTTTGGTCTGGGAACAACGACTCGGTTGACGCTGAGTTATTACCACCAGCAGGCAGATGACACGCCGGACTACGGAATACCGTGGCTGTTCAACGGGCCGGCGCCGGTGGACCGCAACAACTACTACGGTTTCCGTGATGGAAATTATTTGCGGACAGATGTGGACATCGCGACAGCGAAGGTGGAACACGATTTTAGCAGCGCGATCACGCTGCGCAACCAGGTGCGCTACGGACACTACAAGCGCGACGCGCTCGTCACCGAAGCGCGGGTCGCGGGAACGCCGGATCCGGACGCTCCGCTCGAAGATATTTCCGTAACGCGCAACCAAATTGCGGCGCAGAGCCTGGAGACGTATCTGGGGGACCAGCTCGATCTGACATTCCGGTTTCGAACGGGATTTGCAGAGCATACGGTCGTGACAGGAGTGGAGGGCGGCCGCGAGACATCTTCGCCGATGCGCTTTGCGTGGAGCGGAGTTCCGGGGACGAGCCTGCTGAATCCGGATGAAAATCAGCCATTCAGCGGGACAGCAGTGGTGTCATCTGCCGTGAAGACGCTGGGAATCAGCTTCGGCGCGTACGCTGTGGACACCGTGAAACTGAACCGCCAGTGGAGCGTGATTGGCGGGCTGCGATGGGATCGATTCGATACGAATTACAACCAATCGGTTGCGCCTGTTGCGGCATTTAGCCGCGTGGACGAGAAGCCGAGTTATCGCGCGGCAATTGTCTACAAGCCGAAACCGTACGCAAGCATCTACTTTGACTATGGAACGTCGTTCAATCCATCGGCGGAATCGCTGTCATTGAGCGCGAGCAATGCCAACTTGCCGCCGGAAAACAATCGCACGTTCGAACTGGGAACAAAATGGGATTTTCCGTCGAAACGTTTGTCGGTGGAAGGTGCGGTGTTTCGCACGGACAAGTTAAACGCACGAGAGCCCGATCCGGACAATCCGCTGCTCAACGTGCTGGCGGGCAAGCAGAGGGTAAACGGCGCGCAGGTTTCGGCGACAGGGAAAATCACCGATGGCTGGCAAGTCCTGGGAAGCTATGCGTATCTGGACGGGAAGTTGGTGAGCTCGCAGTTTTATCCGCAGGCGGCTGGCGCGCAATTGGCGAACGTTCCGAAAAATACATTCAACCTGTGGACTACACACGCGCTGCCATGGAGGCTGACGGCTGGGGCCGGAGCGCAGTTTGTGGATTCGCGGACGGCGAGCACAACGGTGCCAATTGACCCGGCAACAGGACTAGTGAAACGGGTTCCAGGCTATTGGGCGTTTGACGCGATGGTCAGCCGGCCGATTACCGAGCATGTTGGACTGCAAGTGAATTTCTACAATCTGGCGAATCGCTACTACATCGACCAGGTTCATCCGGCGCACCTGGTGCCGGGAGCGGGATTCACCGCGCTGGTCGGGCTCAACTTCAAGTTCTGAGAAACATTCAGAGACCACTGCATTTCAGTCTAGGCAAGAAAGGTCGGATCATGTTGCTGGCAATACCGGAAGTGCTTTGCGCGGCGCAAGTGTCGCAAGCGCGGCAGATTTTGGATTCGGCAGAGTGGGTGGACGGAAAAGTGACGGCGGGCCATCAGTCCGCGCAAGTGAAGGACAACCAGCAACTGCGCGAAGGCAGCCCGGCAGCGCAACAACTTGGCGAGTTGATCCTGACGGCGTTGGGGCAGAACGCGATGTTCATCTCGGCGGCGTTGCCGCTGCGGGTGTTCCCGCCGCTCTTTAACAAATACACCGGCGGGCAATCATTCGGGACGCATGTGGACAACGCGATCCGGCAGGTGCCGGGGACGGGGCATCGCATTCGCACCGACCTGTCGGCGACGCTGTTTCTTGCAGCGCCCGAGGAATATGAGGGAGGCGAGCTGGTGGTCGAAGATACTTACGGCGTTCACAGCGTAAAACTTCCGGCGGGCCACGTGGTTCTGTACCCCTCGACCAGCTTGCATCATGTTCGGCCGGTCACACGGGGAGCGCGCATCGCTTCATTTTTCTGGATTCAAAGCATGGTGCGTGACGACGCGGAGCGGACTCTATTGTTTGATCTGGATACGGCAATTCAGCGCGTGAATCGCGAAGCGCCCTCCAGTCAGAGCGCAGTACAGCTCACCGGTATCTACCACAATCTGATGCGGCGTTGGGCGGAAGCTTGATGCGGCGCAACTCTCCCTTATGACCAACCGCAGAGTCTTTTTCTGGTTGCATCTTTGCGCAGGATCCTTGGCCGGAGCTGTAATGTTGCTCATGTGCGTGACCGGAGCGGCGCTGGGATTCGAAAAGCAGATCGTGCGCTGGGCGGAGAGAAAGCAAAGAAGCGTAACGGCGAATGCCGGAGCACAGCGATTGCCCATGGAATCGCTGCTTGCGCAAATTCCGGCGGAATCCAGTGTGCCAACGACTATTGTTTGGCATCCCGCGCCGAATTCGACTCTGGAACTTGGTTTCGGAAGAGACCGTGTGATTTTTTTGGATCCTTACACAGGCGCCAAACGCGGCGAAGGGAACCTCAGAGTGCGCGGCTTCTTCAACGAGGTTGAAAACCTGCATCGGTGGCTCGGCGCAGATGGTTCTGCGCGAACGACGACGCGAGCCATCACCGGAGCCGCGAACCTGATTTTTCTGTTTTTGGCGTGCAGCGGGCTCTACCTGTGGTGGCCGAGAAACTGGACGTGGAACGCCGTTAAAGCGGTGATGACATTTCGAAGCGGATTGAGCGGCCGAGCGCGCGATTTCAACTGGCACAACACAATCGGATTCTGGATGTGCCTACCCCTGATCATGATTGTGATCTGCTCCACAGCGATGTCGTATCAATGGGCCAACAATCTGGTGTACCGGTTGAGCGGCAGTCCGATCCCCGCCGCGAATGCGGGTCAGCGTCCGCCAGAACAAGGCAAAGAACAGAAACAAGCACCTGAGCTTGAAGGATTGACTGCACTATGCGTTGCAGCGGAGAAGAAGGTTGCCGAGTGGCAAACCATCACGATGCGGATGCCAACCGGGAAGTCGCCAAATGTGGTTTTCCAGATTGATGCGGGGGATGGCGGACGTCCCGACAAGCGTTCCCAACTAACGCTCAACCGCAAGACGGGCGAAGAAGTGCGCTGGGAGTTGTTCTCCAACAACAGCCGCGGCAGACAAATCCGCGCGTGGATGCGTTTCGTACACACGGGCGAAGGCGGCGGTGTGATTGGCCAAGGCTTTGCCAGCGCGGCATCCCTGGGCGGAGTTTTTCTGGCGTATACCGGAATCGCTATGGCTATTCGACGACTTGCGGCTTGGCGAGGCAAAGCCAAACTGCAGAAGCTGGACTGTGTTGGTACGAGTTACAAGTCTTTAGCAAGGAGAACGGATTGAAACCGCTTCGGAATTCTCTATTTGTCGCGGCTATGCTGTTTTTTTCGCCTGCATGCGGGGTTCGTTCCCTAGCCGCTCAGGAAAGTCCTTACTTCGTGACTTATGATCATTACCTCGAGGAGCCGGGAAATCTTGAGATTGAATATTTCTCGACATTCGGGACGCAGCGCGGCGGCAACAATTTTCATTCGTACTGGACGGAATTCGAGTACGGGGCTACGGCATGGTGGACCACAGAATTCTACCTGGATGCACAAACGACTTTTCATGACAGCACGGTATATTCCGGATTCAAGTGGGAGAATCGCTTGCGGCCGCTGCAGCGCGAGCACTGGATTAATCCGATTCTGTACGTTGAATACGAAGACCTCAACGGAACAGACAAAACGCTCAAGGAGATAGTCGGGCATGACGTGGAGGCAGACTTCCTTGTATCTAACGCGGAGGCGCGGCGCGAGCATAAGCGCGAAGTGGAGCTCAAGCTAATCTTGTCCAGCACGGTAAAGGGCTGGAACATTTCCGAAAACATTATCAGCGAGAAAAATCTGTCGAACGAGCCATGGGAGTTCGGCTACGCACTGGGTGTGAGCCGGCCGCTGAGCCTAAAAGGCTCAGCGAAGCGCTGCTCATTTTGCCGGCAGAACTTTGTGGCGGGTGTGGAGATGTACGGCGGACTCGGCGATCGCTACAGTTTCGGCCTGAAGGATACGTCGCACTATCTGGCGCCGGCAGTGGCGTGGAACTTGCCAAACGGATGGACGCTGCGCGTCTCGCCGGCCTTCGGCCTGAACGACAACAGTCACAAGTTGCTGTTGCGCTGGGGAGTCTCGCGAGAAATTAACGGCTTTGGCGGAATGGTGCGCCGGCTGTTCGGAGCCAAGTCGTGAAGCCCGCATGTTTATCGCTGCTGGCCTGTGCCGCGCTGTCTGCGGTTTCGCTGGCCTTGGCGAACGAACAGAAAAATTGGAACGAAAAGGCGGACGCCTATGCGGAGCTGGGCAAGGCTCCGGAGAAAGCGCGAAACCGCGCCAATCCGCTGGAGAACGATCCCGAGGCGGTGGCGGCCGGGCGCCTGCTATTCGAAGATCATTGCGCGGAGTGCCACGGCGACAACGCAGAGGGCGGGAAGAGAGGGCCGAGCCTGCGCGCGCCGGAAGTGCAGAACTCTACGCCAGGCACAATCTTCTGGCTACTGACCAACGGTGTGGTGCGCAGGGGAATGCCGGTGTGGTCGCGCCTGCCAGAGCCGCAACGCTGGCAGTTGGTCCGCTATTTGAAATCGCTGGGAATCGCGCAAACGACGCGAGAAAGGGAGGCTGCGCCTAAGCAGTGATCAGGCGCTGAGCCAGCGGCCGATGGGTTTCATGGACTCGGTGTGATCGCAAATGACGCGCAGCGTTGCCGTGATGGGAATGGCAAGAACAAGTCCCATGCCGCCCCAGACCCATCCCCAGAAGAGCAATGAGACGGTGATGGCGACGGCGTTGAGGCGCAGACGGCGGCCAACAAGCTGCGGTGCGATCAGGTTCAGGGCGAAAACGTGAATGCCCGAGAGAACACCGGCGATCAATACAAACCAGCCGATGGTCTGCCATTTACTGAGAGCCAGCATGAAGGCCGGAACCCACGCAAGCACAGCGCCGATATACGGCACCATGTTGAGGACGCCGGAGACGATGCCGGTCAACACCGGATAGTCCAAGCCCAATACCCAGAAAAAGAGGCTGCTGAACGTCACGACCATGGCGGTGACGACGAGCATCCACAGGACGTAATCACGCAAGACGATGCGCAGGTCTTCCAAAGTCTCCTTAACCTGTGTGCGGCGCGACGCCGGAAATAGCTGCAAAGTGCCGTGCCAGACTTCGCGTTTACCCGCGAGCATGAAGAAGACGAGGAAGGGCACGAACGTGACTTCCAGGAAGATCGCGTAGAGCGAACCGATACCTCGGACCACCAGAGTGCGCACCAGCTCCGAGTCGCGCTGGGAAAGCGCGGAAACCGGAACCTGTGTCTCCGGAGTGACGGCAGCCCTTGGAAAGATCTTAGCTTCGATGGAGTCGGCAGTTTGTTTCCAGGCGCCGCTGTATTTGGGCCAATTTTCCGCGAAGTCGGAAGTGCGGGTCCACAATCCATAAATGACGGCGCCCAGCACGGCGCAGAGAAGCAGGACGATAATCATGGACGCGACGGTTCGCGGGATCGCCCAGCGTTCGAGGAACTCGACCAACGGATCGAGGCAATAGGCCAAGAGAATGGACAGTACGAGGGTTATGACCACGCCCTGCGCGTAGTAGACAAAGAGCAGAATGATGGCGGCGGCGATCACCCTGAGGCTGAAGGGCGAACCGGCCACGCGAATGTAATCCTTGGCGGCTGTGGCTTCCCCGGGTGCTTCTGTGGCAGGCAAATGAAACTCCGTCTTTCACTCAGGGCTCGGAAGAGCAACCCTGAAACACTCTTTAGACAAACAAGGTAACACACGGCGCAAGGGCGGCGCCGACGGATGCGTGAGGCGTTTCACGCGGTGAAACGGCGTTCTTGCCGAGACTGGCTGGACGCTGTGCTAGACTTTTTTGAGCGAGTGCGCGCCCGACTGCACTTCGTTTTTTCTTATGCCCAAACAATATTTCGGAACGGATGGAATTCGAGGTGTCCCCGGAACGCCTCCGCTGGACGATGCGACGTTGCATGCGGTGGCCCGGGCAGTGGGCGCTTATCTCCATAAGGAACACAAGGATCCACACGCGCTGATCGGAATGGACACGCGCGAATCGGGTGCGCACATTGCGGGCATTTTAGCGGCGGGACTGGGGCAGTCGGACGTGGATGTGACCTTTGCCGGGGTGCTGACGACTCCCGGAGTAGCGTGCCTGGTGCGGCAGAACGATTTTCACGCGGGTGTGGTGATTTCGGCTTCACACAATCCCTACCACGACAATGGCGTGAAGCTTTTTTCGCATGAGGGCATGAAATTTCCAGACGCTGTGGAAGAAGAGATCGAAGCGGGGATTCCACGGTTCTTGAAAGAGCCTGCGACAGCGGCAAACGCGTTGCTGGCAAACGAATCGCTGCACGGCGAATATCTGGATTTCTTGCGGAGCCGCGTTCTTACGGGCGCGCAGCTGCAGGGGATGCGAATCGTTCTGGATTGCGCGAATGGGGCGGCCTACCGGCTGGCTCCGGAGCTGTTTGGTTCGTTGGGTTGTGAAGTGGTGACCATCGGAACCGCGCCTGACGGACGCAACATCAACGAAAATTGCGGTTCCTTGCATCTGGAAAAATTGCAGCAGCGCGTTCCGGCAGAAAAGGCGGCGCTGGGAGTGGCGTTTGACGGCGACGCGGACCGTGCGTTGTTTGTGAGTGCGTCGGGGAAGATCGTGAACGGTGACGGAGTCCTGCTGGCCGGGGCGCGTTTTCTGAAGAGCGCCGGAAAGCTACCGGGAAATCGCGTCGTGGCGACGTCCATGTCCAACCTTGGTTTGGAGCGTGCATTGTCGCGGGACGGAATTTCGATGGCACGCACGAATGTGGGCGACCGCTACGTGCTGGAAGAAATGTTGAAAAGCGGCAACGCGCTGGGCGGGGAGCAATCAGGCCACATTATTTTTCTGGATGATTCGCCGGCAGGCGATGGGCTGCTGACCGCCGTGAAGGTGGCGTCATTGGTGGTGCTGCGCGGCGACTTTGAGACGCTGATCGAAGGGCTGAAGCATTATCCGCAGACGATTGTAAATGTGAAAGTAAAGACTAAACCGGCGCTGGAGTCCGTGCCGGAAGTCGCGCGAGCCTTGAAGGAAGCCGAGACAACACTGGGGGACAACGGCCGCATCGTGCTGCGCTATTCGGGTACTGAACCCTTGGCGCGCGTAATGGTGGAAGCGGAGCACGCCGTGGACGTGGAACACTACAGCCAGGCCATCGCCACCGCGATCCGGTCAACGATTGGCATCTAGCTGATTTCGCCTTAATTTCATATATTTTCTCTCCTCTGCGGAACTTTTCCGCATCATCCCGCATTACCATCCGTGAGAACGCAGACGGACGCCGACGCGAGCGGCGTCGCGAACGTCTGCGTTTGCCCATTCTGGCGAAGGCTGCAGCGGAAGGCGTGAGGAGGTGGAGGTTCGAACCAACGACCGGGGACGGACGGAAGGTTGAGGTGGAAAGCGAGATTCAGGATCAATTTACGCTGCTGCCTTGAGCATCGCACCGCAGCCCGGCTCTGTCGGCGGCGCGACATTCTCCCAAAGATTGGAATTTGCGGCTGGGCCATCTGTGAGAAATTGTAGGTTGGAGACACTGCCGAGACATCTTTCCGAGCCGAGCCGTGGGCTAACTACCGGATTTTCAGTGAATTGTCTGCGTTCCACAGATGCGTGCCGCACTGGCATCGGAGTTGCAATCTTAACGAAACAAATACAGAGATTGGCTTCCCGGGGTGGCCGGAACACAACCTCGACTGTGTTCCGGTTTTGGGGGGTCAGTTAACAGAGGGGGCTTGCACCGGCCCCCTTTTTTATTTTCGAAGCCTCTTTTTCACATCTATAGATTCCCCCGGGGCAGGCCGAAAGTTCCCTTGGCGCCGTTAGAGGCCCCCCTGACGCATTTGCCCCTTTTCCAACACGAACCGATCACGCAGAAAACCTTAGTAAAGAATAGGCCACGTACAGTATAACGAACCGAACGCGAGCCACGTGACCGGATTGGCGGACCGGCCCGTGGACGGCTTGCTGCCCAAGTCGGCCTTCAGGTGAAACCCATGACCCAGTTCAGCCCAGCGTCAGGCAGTTGCCTCGGCATCACAAACCATAGATCGCAGGGTTCAGTCCTCCTCAAAAAACGGACCTTCGCCCTGAGTGCGAAAGGCCGGTTCCCACTGGCGCTGATTTTCGCCGCGGTGTGCCTTATCGGGGCGACACAGCTGAGAGCAGACACGCTTACCGGTTTGGTCAAGGATCCCTCCGGCGCGGTAGTCGCGGGCGCTCGCGTGGAGATAACGGGAGGGACGCTAACTCAGCCCCTGGTGATTACTACAGACGGCGATGGCAAATTCGGGGTGCCCAATCTGGCTGCGGGCAAATATTCGGTGCGTGTGAGCAAACAGGGATTTGAGGACAGCGTTGCCACACTGGACCTGAAGGGAACCGCCGAGCTGCCGGTGAACTTAGCGATCGCGTCGCAGCAAATCAGCGTCAACGTAACGGGGAAAGCGGCTGCATTTGCAAATTCGGATTTGCTTTACCGGCAACTGCGCAACGTCGGGGTGAGCCACACGTATCACTGCGAAAACGTCACGCTGCCGATGGATGTGGGGACGTTCGAATTCAAGTCGGGAACCATCACGTTATTGAGCATTGTGAATCGCTATGAGACCGGAGCGATTTTTGTTGGCCACGGGCATTTCACGCTGAAGCCTGTGCTGCGTATAGACAAGGAAGAGCTGAAGAGGCGATCGGGAAGCGAAGTCCTGGAAGAGGACTTCACTGACGCGGTATTTCGTTTTAGCGGGGGCCTTTACACTCAATTCTCCGCGGCGCTCGGCCCGCAGGTAGAGACTTCGAAGGAGGCCACTGACGTGCTGCTGCGCTGGAGAAGCAAGCTGCGGCGGCGGCACGAGTTTCCGGAGGGGTTTACGCAGGGGATTCTGGAAGACTCCACCATCGACAATGTTGATGCGGACGTGCTGGCGGCAGTCTACAACCCGAAGCACCCGCCCTTTTTCAACGCTTACCTGACGGGCAAGCCGCACAAGGACCTGCGCTTTTTTATACGTACGGTGGTTGGAGCGCTCCCACAAATCGATTCAGCGGAGGAAGTCGCGCTTATCAATAGCGACGGCGGAGGGATGGAGGACGGCATCTGGTACTCGCAGCATTTGCTGTCGGAGCTGAAAGCGCACACCGCGAGCTCGGAAGAAGAGCGCAGGCTCTTCGCCACGAAGCGCTACAAAATCGAAACCGTGATTGGAAAAAACAATCATCTGGCAAGCGTGGCGACGGTCACGTTTGAGCCGTTGCTGGCGGGCGAACGCGTCCTGAAATTCGGACTTCTGCCGAACCTGCGCGTGCTGCGCGTGAACGACGAGAACGGCAAGGATCTGCATTTTGTCCAGGAGGACCGGAAGCAGGATGGATCGTTTTATGCGGTGCTGGATGAGGCTCCGGCCGTAGGCAAAGAGCACTCGATCACGGTGGAGTACGCCGGCGACAAGGTGCTGTACGAAGCAGGAGACGGGAGCTACTACATTGGCGCCAGAGACTCGTGGTATCCCAACCTGAATGGGTTCGGGGAAAAAGCGCTGTATGACCTGACGTTCAAGGTGCCTCGCCCGAACGTAGTGATCAGCGTGGGTAAGCTACAGGGCGAGTCCGCGGAGGCGGGTTTCGCGGTGACGCGGTGGGTGACGGCGGTACCCGTCGCTGTGGCTGGGTTCAACTACGGGCGCTACGTCAAAATGGATATGCCCGACGACATAACCCACTACAACATTTCCGGCTACTATCTGACCGACCTGCCCAGCAGCCTGAAGCCCTTCCAAGGCGGAGCGTTCGGCGGCGGCGGAATGCAGGGCAATGCCCTGGCAGGAATGGCGCCGGGCGCGATGACAAAATATGCGCTCGACCAGACGCGCGCGCAAATGCAGTTGTGCACGTTTTATTTTGGCAAAGCGCCATACGAAAACATCGAAATCACGGAGCAGCCGAACTTTAGCTTCGGGCAATCGTGGCCCAACCTGGTTTATTTGCCGATTTCGGCCTATATCGACTCAACGCAACGGTGGATGTTGTTCGGCCAGATCAATGCGAAATTCACCGGCTTCGTGCAGGAGGTTACGCCGCACGAAGTGGCGCACCAGTGGTTTGGCCACAGTGTCGGCTGGGCGTCTTATCACGATCAATGGCTTTCCGAAGGCTTTGCGGAATTTGCAGCGGGTTTGTTTTTGCAGCAGGCGGTGGGGTCGAAGTGGCAAAAGGACTACACCGAATTCTGGGAGCGACTGCGGACCCGCATTTTGGAAAAGAACAATTTTGGCATTGCTCCGAACGATGCCGGGCCACTCTGGCTCGGTCTACGGTTGATTTCCCCCAAGACAGAACAGGGCTACTTGAACGTGACCTATCCGAAAGGCGCCTATGTTCTGAGTATGTTGCGCTCTTTGATGTACGCGGACCAGTCCGCCAATGGAAATCCGGACCAGGCGTTCATAGACATGATGCACGACTTCATCGCGACGCATCAGAAAGCGCCTGCTTCGACGGAATCGTTCAAAGCCATCGCCGAAAAGCACATGACCAAACAGATGGACCTGCAGCAGAACGGTCGGCTGGACTGGTTCTTTAGTGAATGGGTGTACGGCACACAGGTGCCGAGATATTCGTTCAAGTACGACGTGGAATCCGAAGGCGGCAACAAAACCAAAGTGAAGGTGGAGGTTACGCAAAGCGAAGTGGATCAGAACTTTGCGATGTTTGTGCCAGTGTTCGCGGACTTTGGCAAAGGGATGGTGCGCATCGGGCAGGTCGGCGTGGTTGGAAACGGAACGCGCGCGGCAATTTTTCATATGGACAACAAACCGAAAAAAGTGGCGATCAACGCCTATAAGGAGATTCTCGAACGCTAAGCGTAAGTTTGCTCATTAGTGCCTGCATCCCACACAAATCGGCCAGGCGAAAGGCTTCGTTGACTTGCTTCCCAACCGGATTCTAAGATGCTGCACAAATGCCCAGCTCTGATTTTCTAAACGGACGAACCTTTTCTCATTACCGCATTGTGGAGCGCCTTGGTGGCGGCGGAATGGGAGTGGTCTACAAGGCCGAAGACACGAGGCTGCACCGCTTCGTGGCGCTGAAATTTCTCCCAGAGAATGTTGCCAAAGACCCACAGGCGCTGGCGCGCTTCGAACGAGAGGCGCAGGCGGCCTCCGCGCTGAATCATCCGAACATCTGCACGATTCATGATATTGGCGAACAAGACGGGCAAGCGTTCATCGCGATGGAGTTGCTCGAAGGCGCGACGCTGAAGCATAGGATCGGCGGACGGCTGATGGAAACGGATGTTTTGCTCGACTTGGCGATTCAGATCGCTGACGCCCTCGATGCAGCGCACGCCAAGGGCATCGTGCACCGCGACATCAAACCGGCCAACATTTTCGTTACGGAGCGAGGCCACGCAAAAGTCCTCGATTTCGGCTTGGCGAAAGTCAAGACACCAGCCGGAGCTGTGCTTGCGGGCGATTC
>Ga0075434_100004368_pt1 | contig 12728 bp, 8 predicted proteins | sample RhiMethybrSRZTD3_FD_75298 | JGI IMG/M metagenome (GOLD analysis project Ga0075434, IMG submission 75298) | Populus rhizosphere microbial communities from Tennessee, USA - Rhizosphere MetaG P. TD hybrid SRZTD3 | ecosystem: Host-associated > Plants > Roots > Rhizosphere > Soil | place: USA... | reverse complement strand
GGATCTTTACAACTCGAGGCTGCCCCTTGGGCGGCGAGAGCTCATAGCTCGGCTGCTCATCTGTCAGGCAGGGGCGGCTCCATTGCTTGCGGCAGCCGGTTATGCATTCACCAGTCTTCGTCTCGGGCGGCTGGCCTTTCTCGAGCTCGGGGTTCTGATCACCATCGGCCTTCTGCTCTGGCGCACAGCGTGGCTCGGATCGTGGTCCTTGGCGCGCATGACCATCCGCGTTCTTGTCGTCGGCTCCGGCTCCATCGGCCGCGCTATTGCAGAGCTCGCGCCGGACAGCGCCCGCCCGTTCAGGATCATCGGATACCTGGATGACGACCCGGCCGCGGCCGATTCCATTCCCGCCGGGCAAGAGCTTCTCGGGAAGATCTCCGACCTCTCGGTGATCGTGGAGGAGACGCGACCCGATCTGGTGGTGGTGGTCCAACAAGATCGCCGCGGGCGCTTCCCCGCCAATCCACTGTTGGAGTGCCGTCTCCGGGGAATCGCCGTAGAGGATTGGCCTACCTTCTACGAGAAGGCCACGGGAAAGATCCTGGTGACGGAGCTCCGCCCGAGCTGGCTCATCTTCGCTGAAGGCTTCGTAAAAACCGCCCGCACGGAAATCATCAAGCGGCTCTTCGACGTCACCCTGGCCTCGGTGGGTCTAATTCTCGCCTCTCCCTTGATGGCGCTGGCCGCCATTGCCATCAAGCTCGAATCGCCAGGTCCTGTGCTGTATCGCCAGCCTCGGTCTGGTCAGAATGGCTGTGTCTTCATCCTCAATAAGTTCCGCTCCATGCGTCGGGATGCGGAGCAGGGAACGGGAGCGATCTGGGCGCAGGAAGCCGATCCGCGCGTCACGCGGGTGGGAGCGATCCTTCGTCGGACCCGTCTCGACGAACTCCCGCAACTGATCAACGTGCTCCTCGGTCACATGAGCTTCATCGGGCCGCGACCGGAGCGACCGGAGTTCGTGCAGAGCCTGCAGAAGGAAATCCCGTACTACATGAAGCGGCTGTCCGTAAAGCCGGGACTCACCGGCTGGGCGCAGGTCAAGTATCGCTACGGCGCCTCGGTCGAAGATTCGCTGGAGAAGCTACAGTACGACCTTTACTACATCAAGAATCTTTCGTTGTTCCTCGACCTCCTGATCCTGCTCAACACCGTGCAGGTCGTGCTGTTCGCGCGGGGTCGATGATCACACGTGGATCTGGACACCCTCTAAGGAGACGGTAACCGATGGATATTGTCAGCACGCTCAAGCAAGTCGCCCTGTCGCTGTTCGTACGGCGAAAGAAATGGATCGCCCTCACCGTGGCGGGAGCTCTCGTGTTGTTCCTGCCCCTCGCTTACCTCATATCGCGCGAACCACCCAGGTACCAGACCACCGCCACCATCTTCCTCGAGAGCAAGGCCGTCTCCCCCCTCTTCGAAGAATTCTCGCCCTATCGGCCGCTGTCCGTGCAGTTCGCCATCCTGCAGAGCCGGGCCCTCGCTCAATCCGTCATCGAAGCGCTTCCCCGGGCCTCCGTGCAGGATCTGATCGCCAATCCGTATGGCCATGACTACCGCGTCGACGTCCAGAACTGGTTCCGGCGCCTTCGGGGCGAGCCTCCGGTGGTGGACAGCCCCGAGGTGCGGGCCCTCGAGGAACTCCGCGCTGCGCGCGTCGCGTTCTTCCCCCAGGGCGGCTCGGGCATCGTGCAGATCCGAGCGGAGGCCTCGAATCCACGGGTTGCCCTCGACATTGCCAACACGTACATCGAAGTCCTGCTGGCCCGCACACGATCCTTCAACGTGGACGATGCCAAGAGCACCCGCGACTATCTGCAACAGCAGGGGGCGCAGGTGACCGAGGCCCTGCAGTCGAGCGAGAAGAGCTTCCAGGAATTCACCATGGCCAAGGGCGGCATCAAGCTCCCGGACCGGGTAGGCGACATCGCGGCCAGACTCAATCAGCTCGAGACAGCCCTCGCGGAGGTCCAGGCCAATCGAGCGATGAGTCAGACACGGCTCACTGGCCTGCGAGCCAAGCTCGACGCGATGCCTGCCCCTGTCAAGAAGGAGACGGCGGCTCCGGCGCCCCAGACCCAGCGCCTGCGTGCCCGTCTGGCCGGCTTCGAGTCGCAGCTCGCGGACGCGAAGATCCGCTACACGGATGATCATCCCCGGGTACGCCTCCTCCGTCTGCAGATCGCCGAGGTTCAGCGCGAGCTCGGCGATGCCGTGAAAGACTCCACGTCGGCGGATCTGGCGAGCAGCTCCGTTCCCTCGGAGGACCGTGAGGCCTTCGCGGAGATGGTGGCCGCCCTCGATACCTCCGTAACTTCGCTCAGCGGACAGGAAGCCGCCCTGCGGGAGCAGATCGCGGGCCTGCGAAAGAATCTTTCCGGATTGTCGAAGGACGAGCTGGAGTACCGGCGGCTGTCCTCGGAAGTCGACATGAACCGGCGCCTCGCCAGCGTTCTCCAGGAGAAGCTCGGCGCCTCGCGCATTCGCTCCTCCGGCGAGATGAACGTCGTCAAGGTGATCGATCCGGCGAGCACGCCCGTTCCCGCCATCAACCAGAAGCGGCTGAAGTTCCTCGGCATCGCTCTCGCCCTGGCCATGGTGCTGGGGGTGGCCGGTCCCGGACTCGTGGAATACGTGAACCGCCCCTTGCAGACGGAGCAGGCCATCCGGCAGTCCACCGGGCTCCCGATTCTTGCCATCGTGCCTCAGGTGGAGTCGCGGCGCCCCGTCTTCAACAGCGGCGAGCGACAGCCCCAGGACCCGCAGCAGCAGGACTATGTCCTCTTCGTCGACGCCTTCCGTCGCCTCCGCGTCGAGCTGCAGATGCTCAGCGAGGACATGCCGCTCCGGCGCATCCTGGTGGCCAGCGCCCTGCCCGGCGAGGGCAAGTCGACGGTAACGTACAACCTCGCCCTGGCCTTCGGAGAGATCGGCCAGCGGGTGATCATCGCCGACGCCGACTTCCATCGGCCGACCCTCCATCGCACCGCCAAGGCCCGGAACGAAAAGGGTTTCACCGATCTGCTCGCGGGCACGTCGGCTCTGCCCGAGGCCATGACCCCCGTCAGCGAGCAGGTGCGCCTGGCTCCGCGGGGAACCGCTCTCAGCATTCCCGCGCGCGTGGGGCTCGGCACCAAGCGGCTCACCGAGGTGCTGGTGGGGATGGAAGCGGAAGCCGAATATGTCCTCATCGACTCCTCGCCCATTCTCCTCGTGCCCGACAACCTCTACATGGCCTCGGCCGCCGACGCGATCCTTCTCGTGGTCGACTCCGGTTCGACCCGCCCCCGAGACTTGCTGCGGACGAAGGAGGTTCTGGAGCGCACGGGGACGCCCATCGTCGGCGTGGTGCTCAATCGCGCACCGTTGAAGCGGACCCACTATTACTACAAGCAGTACATGACCTACTACAAAGCCTGATGACGGCTCTGACGAAAAGGAGATCGTAAGTGACCGCGTGGAAAGACAGCCTCAAGCGCAAGATCGAAGACCGCAGGGCCCGCGTCCACGTCATCGGGCTGGGCTACGTGGGACTGTCCCTCGCCGTGGAGCTCGCGCGGGCCGGCTTCACCGTCCGGGGCATCGATGTGGACCTGGAGCGGGTGGCCCGCTTGAACCGGGGCCAGTCCTATCTGGTGGACGTCGCCACTGAGACCCTGGCTCCTCTGGTGAGCTCCGGACGCCTCACCGGCACCACCGCCTTCGACGAGGCGGGGCAGGCCGACGCCCTCATCATCTGCGTGCCCACGCCGCTGCGGAAGAGCAAGGAGCCGGACATCTCCTTCATCGTGGCCTCATTGGAAAGTCTGGTCCCCCATCTCCATCAGGGTCAGCTCCTCGTGCTCGAGAGCACAACCTTCCCAGGCACCACGGAGGAAGTCGTCCAGCCGCGTCTCGAGGCCGCCGGTCTCGTGGTGGGTGTCGATGCCTTCCTGGCCTTCTCCCCCGAGCGTGTCGATCCCGGCAACCGCAAGTTCACCACCGCCAACATCCCCAAGGTGGTCGGCGGCGTCACTCCGAGCTGCACCGAGCTCGCCGCCTGCCTCTATCGGCATGTGACCACCAGCGTCTTCGAGGCCTCGAGCCCGCGCGTCGCCGAGACCGCCAAGCTTCTCGAGAACACCTTCCGCAGCGTCAACATCGCCCTCGCCAATGAGCTCGCCTTCGCGTGCCGGAAGATCGGCGTCGACCCCTGGGAGGTCATCGAGGCCGCCGCCACCAAACCGTTCGGCTTCATGCCCTTCTATCCCGGCCCCGGCATCGGCGGGCATTGCATCCCGGTGGACCCTCTCTATCTGTCCTGGAAGGTCCGGCTCACCGGCTATGAGGCGCAGTTCATCGCCCTCGCCGACCAGATCAACCGCGCCATGCCCGAGCACGTCGTTCATCTCGTGGCAGGTGCGCTCAACGATCGCGGGCGGGCGGTGCGAGGCTCGTCCATCCTGGTGCTGGGCGTCACCTACAAGGCCGACGTCAACGACATCCGCGAGTCCCCCGCTCTCGAGATCATCGAGCACCTCATGAAGCAGGGGGCGCAGGTCAGCTATGCCGATCCGTTCACACCGCAGATCGCCCTCGAGGGGCACAAGCTGTCCGCCGTCGAGCCCACGCCGGAGGCTCTGGCCGCGGCCGACTGCGTGCTCATTCTCACCAGCCACTCGAGCTTCGACTACGCGGCGATCGCCGAGCGCGCGCCACTCGTCGTCGACACTCGCAATGCGATGAGGGCCTTCCGCGGCACCCGGTCCTCGATCGTCAGTCTCTGAGATCCGTCATGAGCACGATCCTGGTCACGGGCGGCGCCGGCTTCCTCGGGTCCCATCTCGTCGATCGCTTGCTCGACGGCGGGGCGGCCGTCCGTGTCCTGGACAACCTTTCCACCGGCTCGCTCCGGAACCTGCAGGGGGCTGCCCACCGGTTCCGCTCACCGGCGGATCCCTCCCACGATGTGCCCCCTGAGGGCCGGCTCGAGGTCGTTATCGGAGACATTCGTGATCGCGACCTCGTCAGGAAGGCGACGCGGAACGTGGACGCGGTCTTTCACCTGGCCGCCCTGCCCGGCGCAGCCCTCGGCCGGCTCAGCCCCACGGAGCTGCAGGCGGTGAACGTCCAGGGCACGCTCAATGTGCTGGAGGCAGCGGTGGCCGAGGGCGTGTCCCGGCTGGTCTTTGCGTCCTCCGCCGCTGTGTACGGTACGCCCGACACGCTCCCCGTCTCCGAGCTCTCCCCGCTCAGGCCGGAATCGCTGTTCGCCGCCTCGAAGCTGGCGGCGGAGATGTATTGCCGCACCTACGGCACCATTCACCAGCTCGACGTGGTCGCCCTGCGGTACTTCACCGTCTACGGCCCCCGGCAGGCGACGGCCACGGACGGTGCCCTCATCCCCGACCTCATCGAAACGCTCCTCGAGCGCCGCGCCACCATGCCTCACGACGACGCAGCGGCCGAGGACCTCACGTACGTGGACGACGCGGTGGAGGCGACATGGGCGGCAGGTGAGGTACCCGGCGCGGTGGGACAGGTCATCAACATCGGCTCGGGGCGCATGTCCTCCGTACTGGAGATCCTGCACCTCCTCTACCACCTCCTGAAGATTCCGCCCCTGGTCGGCCTCCGTCCGAGCCCCTCGGCGGCGCCCGCTCAGGTTCAGGCCGCCATCGATCTGGCCGCACAGGTCCTGGGATGCACGCCGCGCGTATCCCTTGCCATGGGGCTCGCCCGCGTGGTCCGCTCCCTGACCGACGCGGAGCCCGTCGGACGGAGGGCGCTCGCCGGCGCGCGATGAGCATGCGAAACGCTCTCACCTTCGACATCGAGGAATATTTCCACGTCGAGGCCTTCGCCCGGGCCTTCCGGCCCGAGGAGTGGCCGAGCCTGGCGAGCCGCGTCGTCGATACCACCGAGCGGCTGCTCGACATCCTCGACTATGCCGATGCCCACGCCACCTTCTTCGTCCTGGGCTGGGTAGCCGAGCGCTACCCGGCGCTGGTGCAGGACATCGCCGCCCGCGGCCACGAGGTGGCCTGCCACGGCTACGGGCATCAGATGATCAATCGTCAGACCCGTCTCGAGTTCGCCAAGGACGTCCAGCGCGCCAAGACCGCTATCGAGGACGCCGCGGGTACCGCCGTGGTGGGATTCCGGGCCCCCACCTTCTCGGTCACGCGAGAGACACTCTGGAGCCTCGAGGTGCTCTGGGAAGCGGGCTTCCTCTACGACTCGAGCATCTTCCCCATCGTCCACGATCGATACGGGATCCCCGACGCCCCCCGATTCCCTCATCGCATACCGGTGATGAACGGGCACGGCATCGCGGAGTTCCCCATGTCCACCGTCCTCCTCCTCGGGCGACGTCTGCCCGTGGCGGGCGGCGGCTATCTTCGGCTCCTGCCGTACGCGATGACCCGCCGGGCCATCCGTCATCTCAACAAGCACGAGAACCAGCCCGCCATCGTGTACCTGCACCCGTGGGAGATCGACCCGTACCAGCCGAAGGTGCGAGTCGGCCTGGTGACTCGCGTCCGCCACTCGATCAGGACCGGCAGCACCGAGGCCAAGCTGCATCGGCTCCTCAAGGACTTCCGCTTCGGGCCCGCCCGTGACGTGCTCGAGAAGGCAGGCATGCTCAACGCCGGAGAAGCGCATTGAAGATCGCGGCCATCGTGGGGGCCCGCCCAAACTTCGTGAAGATCGCGCCCATCGTGCCCGAGCTCCGCACGAGGCCGGAGGCAAGCACCCTCCTGATCCATACCGGGCAGCACTACGACGGTCCGATGTCGGACAGCTTCTTCGCCAACCTCGAGCTGCCGGACCCTGACGTCAATCTCCGCGTCCAGGCGCCGACGGCCACCGCACAGATCGCGGAGATCATGCTCCGCCTGGAAGCGGTGCTCGTTGAGGCCCGGCCCGATGTGGTCGTGGTGGTCGGCGACGTCAATTCCACCCTGGCGGGCGCACTCACCGCGGTCAAGCTCGGCATCACGCTTGCTCATGTAGAAGCAGGTCTACGGAGCTTCGATCGCCAGATGCCGGAAGAGATCAATCGAGTGCTGACCGATTCCATCTCGGATCTTCTGTTCACCACGGAACCTGCGGGGAACGAAAATCTTGCGCGCGAGGGTGTGCCGGCGCCGCGGATCCACTTCGTCGGCAACGTCATGATCGACACCCTCTTCCGCTACCGAGAGCGGGCCCGCGCGTCCAACGTGCTGGAAACGCTCGCCGTGAAGCCGCGGGCGTACAGCCTGCTCACCCTGCACCGGCCCAGCAACGTCGACACCGATACCACGCTCCGCTCCCTGCTGGGAGCGGTCGCCAAGATACAGGAGACCAGCCCCGTCGTGTTTCCCGTGCATCCTCGCACCCGCCAGCGACTGGAACGCCTCGAAGGCCAGCTGCCGCCCATGCCGAATCTTCGTCTCGCAGATCCGTTGCCCTATCTCGATTTCCTGCAGCTCATGGCGAACGCTCGCTGCGTCCTGACGGATTCCGGCGGGATCCAAGAGGAGACGACGGCCCTGGGTGTGCCCTGTCTCACCCTGCGAGAGAACACCGAGCGACCGATCACGGTCACTCGGGGCACCAACAAGGTCATCGGTGTCGACCCGAGCGTGATCCACGCGGAGTGGCGCCGCGCCTCCGAAGGAAAGTGGCCGGCGGGGGAGCTTCCCGAGCTCTGGGACGGCAAAGCGGCGTCGCGCATCGTGCCGGTCCTGCTGGAGGCGCGGTGATGTCCCTCGCGATCCGACGGCTGACCAACGAGAGCATCGAATGGGACGCCTTCGTGCGGTCCACTCGCGGGGGCAGTCCCTTCCATCTCACGGCCTGGAAGCAGGCGGTGGAAGCGAGCTTCAGCCAGCGCCCGCACTACGTGATGGCGGTGGGCGAGCACGGCATCGAAGGCGTGCTGCCTCTCTTCGAGGTGCGCGGACTCTTCGGAGGCCGCGGCCTCATTTCCGTGCCCTACGGCGTGTACGGCGGCATCTGTGCGCGGACGGCGGCCGCCCGTCAGCTCCTCCTCGACCACGCGGGCGAGCTTGCGCGGGAAGTGGGGGCGAGCTACGTCGAGCTGCGCCACCGCGTGGGTCAGGAGCTCGATCTCCCGACCAAGTCCCTCTACGTCACGTTCGCCCGCCCCATCGCGGCCGACGACGAAGAGAACCTGATGGCCATTCCGCGCAAGCGGCGGCGGATGACCCGGCAGGGCGTCAAGTACGGTCTGCGCGGCGAGTTCGGCATGCAGCATCTCGAGGCCTTCTACGAGGTCTACGCGCACAGCGTGCACGCGCTGGGCTCGCCGGTGTTTCCGCGGTGCCTGTTCACCGCCATCGCCCAGGAGTTCGGGAAGGAGTGCGAGCTCCTGACCATCTGGAAGGACGGGCGGGTCCTCGCGGGCGTGCTCACCCTGCTCTACGAGGACCAGGCCCTGCCCTACTACGGGGGCGCCCTCCGCGAAGCCTTCCCCTACGCCATCAACGACTTCATGTACTGGGAGTTGATGTGCCACGTGGCCCACGCTGGCTATCGCGTGTTCGATTTCGGCCGGAGCCGCGAGGGCACGGGACCGTACAACTTCAAGCGGCACTGGGGCTTCGAGCCTCAGCCCTTGCCCTATCAGTACCTGCTCCTCAACGGCGCCATCATTCCGAACGCGAGTCCGGCCAATCCGAAGATGCGCTTCGCCGTCGAGGCCTGGAAGCGCGCCCCCTTCGCCCTGACACGCCGGCTGGGTCCGGCGCTCACCCGCTATCTCCCCTGACTTGGACAGCTCATGAACATCCTGATGCTCGGCCCCTGGCTCCCCACGACGCGGCGACCGCTCGCCAACGAGCGGCTGCACCAGTTCGCCCGCCATCTGTCGAAGGAGCATCGCCTCACCCTCGCCTGTGCCACGGATCATCCGAACCCCGTGGCCGCGGTCTCCGCCCTGCGTGAGCAGTTCGACGATCTCGAGTTCGCAGTGGTGCCCAACCGGTGGAAGCGCTTGTGGAGCGTGGCGCACCTGGCGGCGGGGTCCTCGGCGGAGGTCGCCTACTTCAGCTCCGCCGCTCTGCGCACGCGCATCCGTGATCGCCTCCGTGCCGCGTCCTTCGACGTGGCCTACGTCACCTCCACCAGCATGATCCCGTACGCCCTCGACCTCGTCCCCGCCGTCCCCGTCGTGGTGGACTTCGGCGATCTGGATTCGGAGTGGTGGCGGGAGCGCTCCCGCCGATTCTCCGGGCTCAAGGCGCGGGTGTACGAGGCGGAGGCGGAGCGACTCCGTGCCGTCGAGATCTTGGGCGCACGTCACGCCACGCGCTGCCTCGTCACCACCCCCGAGGCCGCCCGTCTCGTGGCCTCCTTCGCGCCCGCGGCATCCGTCTCCGTGATCCCGGAAGGCCTCGACCTCGAGGAGCCCTCTCCGCATCGCCGCGCTGGCGGAGCCTCCGTCATCGCCTTCAATCCATGCCTGGAGCGCGAGAGCGAGGCGCGGGCGGCCACGCAGTTCTGCAATGAGATCCTCCCCCGCGTCCACACGCGGGTGGCGCGCACCAAGCTCCTCGTCGGCTGCAAGTCGCTCTTCCCTCTCGCCCGCCGTCTCACGAGCCTGCCCGGTGTCGAGGTGTCGGCGCCCGTCAACAGCCTCCGGGGCCTCCTGCGGCGATCGACGGTGGCGGTAGCCCCCAAGCGCTTCGGGGCGGAGACGCGACGCGGCCTGCTCGAGGCCATCGCGGCGGGGGTGCCCGTGATCACCTCGCCGGATGGCATCGATGGTCTCTCGCTCCAGCACGGGCGTGAGATCTTCGTCGAGAGCACCCCCACGGGATTCAGCGAGCGGCTGATCGAGCTCCTGCAGCGGCCGACACTCCGGGAGGCGATGGCCGCCAAGGGCCGCGCCTTCATTCGCCTCCACTATTCCTCGACGGCCGCCGCGAGCCGGTTGAACGAAGTGGTCGAGGCCACGGTGAACGGCCACGCGCCTGGTCGCGCCCATCGCAGCGGGAGAGACGCCGGAGTGAGCGCGTGAAGGTACGCCGTCTCGACACGCTCGAGGCCTTCGAGGCGCTTGGGCCCGTCTGGCAGGCGGTGGCCACGGAGAGCGGCCAGACCTCGCCTTTCCTCAGCCATGAATGGTTCGGCTGCTGCTGGCGGGCCGCGGGCCCAGGGCGGCGGCCCGAGACCCTCCTCGTGGAGGACAGCGCGGGCCCGGTGGCGCTGGTGCCCCTCGTGCACTGGAGCGGTGCGCTCCATGGTCTGCCCGTTCGCTTCGTGGGCCTACTCAACGCTCCCGACACGGCGTTCGCGGATTGGCTCATCGTGGGACGCCCGGAGCCCGTCATCGAGGCGGTGATGGCCGACTTCCGCTCTCGCAGCGACTGGGACGTGATGTCGCTCAGCAGCCTGCCTGCTTCCTCGGCAACGGCCAAGGCCCTTCCGGGATGGCTGGCCGGACGTTACCGCTGGCAGCCGCTCTCGCCGCTCCACTCGCCGTACCTCAACACCACGGGCACGTGGGAGCAGTTCTGGACGAGCACGAGTCAGCGCTTCAAGAAGACGGTGCGGAACGTGAGAAACCGGCTCGCCAAGACCGGCACGGTCTCGGTCGAGGAGCACCGGTCCCTCGCCCTCGATTCGGCTGTCTTCGCGGATCTCGTCGGCGTCTCCGCCCGGAGCTGGAAGGCTTCTCAATCCGTGGCCATCGCCAACATGCCCGGGATGGCTCAGTTCTTCCGGGAGCTGACGGTGCACGCGAGCGCGAAAGGCTGGCTGCGGCTCTGGATCATGCGGATCGATGGCCTGCCCGTGGCCACCGAGTATCAGCTGGAAGCCGACGGGCGCGTGCACGCGCTGCGCGCCGACTTCGACGCGGCGGTTCCTGCCGACCTCTCGCCGGGCACCCATCTGTCGGCGGAGATCATCCGCGCCCTCTTCGAGCGCGAGACGGTCTACGAGTACGACATGGGCCCGGGAGACAACGACTACAAGTCTCGCTGGGCGCGCGGCGCTCACGAGCTGGGGCGGCTGCGCATCTTCCGGCCGGGCCTGTACGGCACGCTGCTCCACACCGTGGAGGCCCGGATGCTCGAGTCGGTCCGCCGACTCCGTGGCCAGGGAGCCGCCGCGTGAACGTGATCGGCGGCCTCGTCTACCGGGATCCGGCGCGGACGGTGGAGCCCGCGGCCTTGGATGCCCTCCTTCCGGGCGCCACGGGTCCCGAGCCTTCCCGCCGCGTCGACATCCAGGGCGGCGTGCTGAGGGGGATCGGGAGCGGAGTCGTGAACGGCCGATCGGGCGACGCGGTCTTGATGGCCGACGTGGACCTGACCAACCTCGACGAGCTGCCCGGCACCGCGGATGGCGCGGGACTGGCGCAGTGTCTGGAGCGCTTCCACGCCCAGGACGGCGTCAACTTCGTCAGCCAGCTCCACGGGGCCTTCGGCATCGCCCTCTGGATCCCGTCGCGCCGCCGGCTCGTGCTCGCCGCCGATCGTCTCGGCTTCCGTCGCTTGTACTATGCCGTGAGCGACCAGGGCCTTGCCTTCGGCTCCCGCGTCAAGGCTCCCCTGGCCCTGTCGGGACTGTCCCGGGAGATCGACACCGACGCCGTCTACGCCTACCTCAACTTCGGGACCGTCACCGCCCCCCAGTCGATCTACCGGGCTGTGCGCCGCCTCGCTCCCGGCCAGATCCTCGTGTGGGAGAACGGCCGGGTCAGCCTCCACCAATATTGGGACGTGGTCTACAGCGAGCGGCGGCTGGACAAGTCCGAGGCGGCCCGAGCCATCTATGGGCAGACGGCGGAGGCCGTGCGGCAGACGCTGACCGGGCTCGAGGCCAAGGACACCGGCGCGTTCCTCAGCGGAGGCACGGACAGCAGCGTGGTCGTGGGCCTCGTGAGCCGCCTCACGGGCGAGCGCGTGCAGGCCTTCTCCATCGGTTTCCAGGAAGAGCGCTACAACGAGCTCAAGTATGCGGAGCTGGCCGCCCGCCATTTCGATGCCGCCCACTACTCGAGGATCGTCACCGCCGACGAGTCGCTCCAGTGCCTCCCGGACATCGTAGGCGCCTACGACGAGCCGTTCGGGAACAACTCGGCCTTGCCCGCCTATCTGTGCGCCCGCTACGCGCGCGAGGCGGGGGTGCGCGTCCTCCTCGCAGGCGACGGCGGCGACGAGATCTTCGGCGGCAACGAGCGTTATCGCCGCGAGGGTATCCTCGCGCGCTATCACCGCATTCCCGGCCTTCTCCGACGCGGAGTCATCGAGCCCACCGTCCGCCGTTTCTCGGCGGAGGCTGCCGGCCTCACCGGCAAGGCGCGCCGCTACGTCGAGCGGGCCTCGGCGCCGAATCCCGACCGCTTCTATTCCAGCGAGTTCTTCGTCAGCCAGAACCGGCAGTGGCTCCTCGATCCTGGCTTCCTCGGCCGGATCACCGCGGACTGGCCTCTTCGGGTGGCGCGCGGCCATTTCGTGGCCGCGGGCCGGACCGCGGAGCTCAATCGGCTTCTCCACGTGGATCTCAAGATCACCCTCGCCGACAACGACCTCTTCAAGGTGACGAGGACGGCGGAGGCGGCGGGGGTCGGGGTGCGTTTTCCCTTCCTGCACCACCCGCTCGTGGAGTTCATGGCCACCGTCCCCGCGAGCTACAAGGTGCGGGGCACGGAGAAGCGTCACATCTTCAAGCGGGCGTTCCGCGATCTCCTGCCTGAGGCCACGCTGGCCAAGGTCAAGCACGGCTTC
>Ga0075434_100004366_pt1 | contig 12730 bp, 8 predicted proteins | sample RhiMethybrSRZTD3_FD_75298 | JGI IMG/M metagenome (GOLD analysis project Ga0075434, IMG submission 75298) | Populus rhizosphere microbial communities from Tennessee, USA - Rhizosphere MetaG P. TD hybrid SRZTD3 | ecosystem: Host-associated > Plants > Roots > Rhizosphere > Soil | place: USA... | reverse complement strand
GCCACGTTCGGCGGGCTGCCGACCGTCCCGAACGCGATCCAGTCGGCGCCGAGCTGGAGATGGTGGGCGTCGTTGCGCGCGTGGAGCGTGAACGTCGAGGGCGCGGTCCGGATGAGCTCGGTGACCATGGCCGGGTCGAACCGCACCCGCTGGCTGCCGGGTTCGGTCTCGGCCCCGGCCGCGCGCAGGACCTCGCGCGCCTCGGCGTCCAGGAAGTCCATCCCGATCTCGGACAACACGCGGAGCGAGGCGCCGTGGATCGCCTCGAGCTCGTCGGCCGACACCACCTCGACCGGCCGATACGGGAGGCGCGGCTGCGCCCACGGCCGCTGTTCGGGCAGCGCGCTCCGCGCGTGCGCCTCGCGTCCGCCCGTCCGGCGCCGACGCAGGCCCTCGCCCGCGGCGGTATCCATGTCCGTCACGCGGGCCCTCCGATCGGCGCCTCGACCACCACGCCGCGGGATGGCGGCACGGGCGAGACCCGAATGCTAGCGGGTCCTACTGATCGTCACCGATGCTGCGCATGTTCGCGACCAGGACGATGATCAGGACGACGAGGATCGTGAGCAACCCATAGTGCAGGAACGGGTACGGCATATCGCGCGGGATGATTCGCCGCGTGTCGTCCGGATACGCCAGCACGAAGTACAGGATGCCGCCTACCAGGAGGACGGCGATGCCGAGGGACACGAGCCGGCGCCGCACGTTCCGCAGCCGGCGACGGAAGCCGAACAACGTGTCCGTCGCCTCGAGGATGACCGGCTGCATGCTCTCGGCGAACTCGACGAGTTCCAGCGCCCGCTGCACCTGACCGACACCGGCGAACAGCCGGTCGAGCGACCGCCGCGGATCCAGCAACGCCATGCCCTGTTGGCGGGCAAGGCGCCGGACGAAGTGGCGGACGTTCTCCGGCAGGTCGTATTCGACCGCCAGCTGGTGTCGGAGCGTGCCGAGGGTCACCAGCATCTTGAGGTAGGCAACGATGCTCGACGACATCGTGAGCTCGTAGGTCCGGATCGTCTGCAGGATGTCGACAGCGAGCTTGGAATAGGGGTTCTCGGTCGGGTTCAAGGACGGTCCGGGCGCACCCACGGTCACACGCGACCGGCTGGCCACCGTGTCGTACAGGAACGCCTGATGGACACGGATGAGCTGTCGGCTGGCGGCCGCCTGGTCCGTTCGCGTGCCCGGGGCAAGCCAGCGCATCAGCTCACGGACTGCGCCCTCGACCTCGCCGCGGAACAGCAGCCAGCTGTAGCGGGTGAGTGAATCGCGGACCCGATCCGGGAGCTGACCGACGATCCCGAAATCGACATAGCCGATCGCATCACCGGGCAGGACGAACAGGTTGGCCGGATGCAGGTCGGCGTGGAAATAGCCGAACACGAAGACTTGATTGAGCATGTTCCAGTCGAGCCGCCGGACGATCCGGTCAAGGTCGTGCCCACCGGCCTCGAGGGCTTCGAGGTATGCCCGGTCGCCATTGCGCTTGGCGATCATGATCTCGATGAGCGGAATGCCTTCGATGAGCTCGGTTGTCAGGACGAGGGACGTCGTGTAATCGCGATAGACGCGCGCGATCCGCTCGTACCGGTCCCCGCGCGCGTGCTCCCACAACAACACCGCCTGGCGCGCCTCGACCATGTAGTCGACCTCGTCGGCCGTCCAGCGGGCGAACTCGTCGATCACGTCGCGGCTGCGGGTCACGCCGAAGAGATGGACCCAGTCGAGCAGCCAGCTCATCCCGTACATGAGGTCGATGTCGGCCTGGAGCGTCGCGCGGATGCCCGGTCGCTGGACCTTGACGGCCACCACATCGCCGTTGTGCAGCACCGCCCGGTGGACCTGGCCGATCGAGGCACCCGCGAATGATTCGGTCGAGAACGACTTGAAGACGACCTCGGGCTCGGCGCCGAGCTCCTGTCGGATGATCAGGCGGACGTCCTCGTACGGAAATGGCGCCACCTGATTGAGCAGCTTGAACAGTTCGTCGCAGTACGCCGCGGGGAGGATGTCGTACCGCAACGCGAGCATCTGCCCGAGCTTGATCCAGGCGCCACCAAGGCGCTCGAAGGCCAGCCGCGTTCGGACCGGGCCGGGTTCCTTGTTCGCCCCCGGAAGTCGGAGCGCCGGCGCGATGAAGAACGCGAAGAAGACCGCGAAGACGCGCCACACCCGGCCGGGATGCCGGAACAGCAATCTCACTGGGTGCTGCCTCGATCATCGGCAGCCGGGTTCCGCCCGGCAAACGGACGCTCGGCGGTGACCTGCTTGGTCGAGGCTAGCGACGGATCGAGAGCCGCGACGAGTCGATCAGGACCCCTCGTCATCAAGCGGAACGCGACGACGACGGACGGGCAGGCTCGTCTCCTCTTCCCACTCCCGTCCGGCCTCGACGAGCTCGTCGAATGTCCGCCGCGACCAGCGGTAGAAGATGCGCACCGCGCCCTCGGCCGCGAGCTGGGTCTCGCGGCCCATGCGAACGCCCATCCGCGCCACGTCGCCGATCCGCCGCTCGCCTTCGTCGAACGCCTCCGCCAGGCGCCGCTCCCTCAGGCTCTCGGCGTAGGCAGCGCGTTCCTCGTCCGTCGGGCCGTTGAGCCAGGATTCGCGCCGCTGCCGCTCGCGCGCGGCCCAGGCGTCGATCTCCGCCTCCGTCGGCTCCAGGGCGACTGGCTCCCCCATGGCGGCGCCAGCCGACGCTTGCACCTTCGAATCTGTCATCGCACCCACCCCTTTGCATCCGGGTTCCGTCCCGGAGCTCCAATTCGTCGTCGGGGGAGTGTACCCCCCAGCATCATTCGCCGGACAGGTCGAACCAGGTCGTCTTCAGCTGCGTGTAGCCGTCGAGGGCGTGGAGGCTCTTGTCCCGCCCGAACCCGGACTGCTTGTAGCCACCGAACGGCACCGTGATGTCCGCCGTGTCGAAGGTGTTCACCCAGACGATGCCGGCCCTGATGCGGCGGGCCAGCTTGTGGGCGCGGTTCACGTCGCGGGTCCACAGCCCGGCGGCCAGGCCATACGGCGTGTCGTTGGCGATCGCGATGGCCTCGTCCTCGTCCTCGAACTCCGTGACCGTGAGCACCGGCCCGAAGATCTCCTCGCGCGCGACCCGCATGGAGTTGGCGACGCCGTCGATGATCGTGGGCCCGATGTAGCACCCACCGGTCTCGGTCAGGACGCGCTCGCCACCGGCGACGACGGTCGCGCCCTCCTCGCGCCCGAGCTCGACGTAGCCGAGCACCTTCGACAGCTGCCGTTCGTCGACCATCGAGCCGAGCTTCGTCTTCGGATCCAGCGGCTCGGACGGGGCGAGCTTCGCGCCCATCTCGGCCAGGCGCTCGACGAGTGGCTCCCGAACGGAGCGGTGGACGACCAGCCTCGAGCCGGCGTTGCACGTCTGGCCGCTGTTGTAGAAGATGCCCCACCCGATCGTCGTGGCCGCTGTCTCGAGGTCGCCGACGTCGGCCAGGACGACCTGCGGACTCTTGCCGCCGAGCTCGAGCGAGAGCGCCTTGACGTCGGTCTCGCCGACGGCGCGGAGAAGGGACTTGCCGACCTCGGTCGAGCCGGTGAACGCGATCTTGTCGACCCGCGGATGCCGCGCCAGGGCGTCGCCGATCACCGGTCCGGGCCCGGCGATGACGTTGAGGACGCCGTCGGGCAGGCCGGCCTCGATGGCCAGCTCGCCGAGGCGCAACGCGGTCAGCGGCGACTGGCTGGCGGGCTTGAGCACCACCGAGTTCCCGGTCGCGAGGGCCGCACCGAGCTTCCAGGCTGTCACGATCAAGGGGTAGTTCCAGGGCACGATCGCCGCCACGACACCGATCGGCTCGCGCGTGATCAGCGAGAGCTGGTCGGGCCCGGTCGGGCCGACCTCGCCGTAGACCTTGTCGATGGTCTCGGCATACCACTGGAACGTCGTCGCCGCGCTGGGGACGTCGACCCGGAGCGCATCGCGGATGGGCTTGCCCACGTCGAGCGACTCGAGGAGCGCCAGCTCGTCGAGGTGCTCGCGGATCAGCTCGGACAGCCGGAGCAGCACCTTCTTGCGCTGCATCGGCGGCTGGTCGGACCAGCGCCGGTCGTCGAACGACCGTCGCGCAGCGGCCACCGCGCGATCGACGTCTTCGATGCCGCCCTCGGCCACCGCCGCGATCGTGGACCCGTCGCGGCCGGCGATGTCGTCGAACGTGCGGCCGGACGCCGCGGGGACGAACCGGCCGTCGATGAACAGCTCGGACCGTGGCTCGACTGCCGCCGCGCGCGCGAGCCAGTCGTCGACGGTCAGGGCAGCCGGTCGGGCGGGCTCGGTGGCAGTCATGCGGCGTATCTCCTCAGGGCGCCCTCGTCGAGGGTGATGCCGAGCCCCGGCGCCGACGGGACGCGAAGCATCCCGTCAGGACCCGGGCGGACCGGCTCGGCGAGCATGAAGTCGCGCCGCTCCGGGGTCCACCCGGGCGGGTCGTAGGGGAACTCGACGAACGGCCCGCCCCCGACCGCTGCGACCACGTGCAGGTTCGCCAGGAGCCCGATCCCGTTCGTCCACGTATGCGGGGTGTACCAGCGGTTGCGCGCGAGCGCGAGCTCGCCGATCGTCCGGCCGCGGAGCATGCCGCCGGCGAGGACCACGTCGGGCTGGTGGACGTCGAATGCGTCCGCCTCGATCGCGGCCAGCGTCTCCGTGAAGGTCCGGGTCATCTCGCCACCCGCGATCCTGACCCCAGGCGACGAGGCGCGCAGCGCCGCCAGACCGCGCAGGTCCGTCCCCGCGAGCGGCTCCTCGACCCACAGGACATCGTCCTCGGCGAGGCGCGCCGCGATCCCTCGGGCCGCGACGGGGTCGATTGCGCGTGATGTGTCGCCCGCCATCCGCCAGCCCTGGTTGAGGTCGACCATGATCGCCATCGAGCCGCCGACGGCGTCGCGCGTCGCGGCAACGGCGGCCAGGCCCTCCTCGAGCCGTCCGGGATCGATGCGGATCTTGACCGCCTGGAAGCCATCGTCCCGGAGCCGCAGCACGGACGAGGCGCGCTCGTCCGGCGGCAGCAGCATCCCGCAGGAGGCGTACGCAGGGAGCGCGTCGGTCGCGCCACCGAGCAGCGTGGCGACGGGCAGGCCGGCGACCTGGCCGGCGATGTCCCAGAGCGCCACCTCGAGGGGCCAGTAGCGACCGGCATGGAAGTCGATGGTCTCGAGCGTGCGGACGTGCGCGGCGATCGTCAGCGGATCGCGCCCGAGGAACAGGTGCTCGAAGGCCTCGAAGCCGTCCATCGCGTCACCGGAGCCGACCCCGACGACACCCTGGTCGGTCTCGACCCGGACGATCGTCGCGGCGAACGATCGACGCGGCTCCGGGTCCCACGCCGCCGGGAACGGCGGGTCGAGCGGGATCGTCAACCGGTCGAGCCGGATGCCCGTGATGCGCACGGCGCGAGTATCGCGCAGTCGTCTCAGAGCGTTTCGTTGACAGTGTCATGGGGCGCCAGTACCGTTCCCGCACACCGCCGACCGGTTTGGAGGAAGAGCGGCCGGAAGGCGGTGACCCGCGAACCCCATGGATCGCGCGCGCGATGACCAAGGTGCGTGCCCGGAGGAGTGGAAGCGATGGACTATTCCAAGTTGGACCAGGTCCGCCGTGGCGCGGTGCCGCTGCAGCTCGACACGATCGAGGCCTTCACGGCGGGCCGGCTGAGCCGCCGTGAATTCATCCAGCGAGCGTCGATGCTCGGCATCTCGGCGACGTCCATCGGCCTCGTCCTCGCGGCGTGCAGCAACACGCCGGCATCGCCCGCGGCGTCAGCCGCCGGTGGCGGCGGGACCTCTGCCGCGCCGAGCGCGGCGGGCAGCGCGGCAGCATCCGCCGCGGCATCGGCGGCCACGGGTGGCACGATCCGGGTCGCGATCCAGCGCCCAGTCTCGGTCGACCCCGTGGCCATGCAGGACCTCGGCGGCTACGGGATCGTCTCGCAGTCGATGGAGTTCCTCTGCACGCTGACCCCGAAGGACCTCGTCACGATCGGCCCGGGCCTGGCGACCGAGTGGACGCCGAACGCCGACGGGTCGGTCTGGACCTTCAAGCTCCGCCCGAACGTCAAGTGGCATGACGGCACGCCCTTCACCGCCGACGACGTGGTCGCGACGATGGAGCGCCTCGTGGCGGCCGGCAACTCGGGCCTCAAGGGCGTCCTCCCCGCGGGCGGCGCGAAGGCGACCGATGCCAACACCGTGACGATGACCCTGGCGAGCCCCAACGGCAATTTCCCGTACCTCGTCTCGGTCTTCAACGCGCAGACCGTCATCACGCCGAAGGCGTACGCGGCCGGCACGACGCTGGACAAGGTCCCGGCCGGAACGGGCGCGTGGAAGCTCAAGGCGGGCAGCTACAACACGCAGACCGGCGCGACCTTCGAGCGCAACCCGGACTGGTGGGGCGGCACGACCCCGCTGGACGGCATCGAGTTCACGTTCTTCGACGCCACCGGCCCGATGGTCACGGCCTACCAGGGCCAGCAGGTCGACGCGATCGTCCAGTTCGACGTGCTCTCGGGCAAGTCGCTCATCGACGATGCCAACTTCAACCTGATCGCCGCGCCGGCCGCCCTGCATCGCCAGATCTGGATGCGCTGTGACAAGGGACAGTTCGCCGACAAGCGCGTGCGGCAGGCGCTGGCCTACACCTTCGATCGCCCGGCCCTGATCCAGCAGCTGTTCCAGGGCAAGGCCCAGCTCGGCAACGACCACGTGATCTGGGAGGGCTACCCCTACTTCGACTCGTCGGTCCCGCAGCGCACCGTGGACACCGCCAAGGCCAAGCAGCTCCTCACCGACGCCGGCGTCAGCAACCTGACGGCGACGCTTCACGCGGGCCAGCTGCTCGAGATCCCGGACCTCGCCACGCTGCTCAAGAGCCAGGCGGCGGCGGCGGGGATCACGCTCAACGTCGCCGTCGAGAGCCTCCAGACCTACTACGGCGCCCAGTGGTGCCCGGCCCAGCCGGCCGACCCGCCGTGCTCCGGCGCCGCCGAGCTCGGCATCGTCGACTACGGCCACCGCGGGACGCCGGACGTCTATCTCAACGCGGCCTTGAAGTCGAAGGGCATCTGGAACTCATCGCAGTACTCGTCGCCCGACTTCGACAACGCGTTCCTGTCGTTCCAGAAGGCGGTCGGCGTGGATGCCCAGAAGGCGGCGTGCAAGCAGATCGAGACGATCCTCCTCGAGGACACCCCGATCGGCCTCCCGTACTTCTACAACTACCTCGCCGGCAGCTCGAAGTCGTTCAGCGGCTTCTATGCGAGCGGGCTCGGACAGGCTTTCTTCTCGAGCACCAGCAAGACGGCCTGATCGCTCATCAACGGAGGGCGGTGCCGTGGGCGCCGCCCTTCGCCGTCCCCGGATGGGGTGAGTTAGCGGATGGCTCGATTCATCGGACGCCGCCTGCTCCTGTCGCTGATCACCATCTGGCTGTTGGTGACCATCGTCTTCATCATCACGTATGTCCTGCCGAATGACGTCGGCCGGACGATCCTGGGCCCGTTCGCGCCACAGGAGACGGTCGACGCGCTCAACCAGCGGCTGGGCACGGATCGTCCGCTCATCGTCCAGTACCTCGACACGCTGCGGCGGGTCGTGACCCTGAACTTCGGCGACTCGTACGTCAACGGCAAGCCCGTGCTGCCGCAGCTGTTCGACGCGATGGTGCGATCGGCCAAGCTCGCCGGGCTCGCGCTGCTGCTGACGATCCCCGTCGCCATCGCCGCCGGCGTCTTCGCCGCGAGGCGGCGTGACCGCCGGGCGGATCGCGGCATCGTCCTCCTCGGCGTGACGTCATCGTCGATCCCGGAGTTCGTGACCGGCACGGTCCTCGTGGTGGTCGTCGGGGTTCAGCTCAAGCTGCTGCCCGTCATCGCGACCACGCCGCCAAGCGCGAGCATCCCGACCCAGGTCGCGGCGTTGCTGATGCCCGCGACGGCCATGGCGATCGTGTACTTCGGCTACATCGCGCGGATGACCCGGGCCGGCACGATCGAGGTCCTCCAGTCCGATTACACCCGGACCGCCGCGATGAAGGGGCTGACGCCCAACCAGGTGATGCGCAAGCACGTCCTCCGCAACGCGCTGATCCCGACCGTCGCGGTCATCGCCGTCCAGGTCGGCTACCTGTTCGGCGGGATCATCGCCGTCGAGAAGATCTTCACCTACAACGGGATGGGCCAGACGATGCTCTTCGCGGCCCAGAACAAGGACCTGCCGATGCTCACGGCGGGCGTGATCCTGGTCGGCATCGTGTACATGCTCGCGACGCTGGCGGCGGACATGACCATCGCCTGGATGAACCCACGGATCCGCCTGGACGCGGAGCGGTGACGGGCTGATGGACGCCACGCTCACGCCCCAGCCCGTGGTCCCGGTCGTCGGTCCGGCCGTCTCGGAGCGCTCGCAGGCACGCCGCGAGACGATCCGTCTCCTCCTGCGACGGCCGGCCTTCATCATCGGCAACGTCATCATCATCTTCTGGATCGTGACCGCGATCCTCGGGGAGCGGATCACGCCCTACGATCCGTTCAACCAGTTCTTCACCGGCCACGAGCCGCCCAGCGCGCAGCACCTGATGGGCACGGACCGCCTCGGCCGCGACGTCCTGTCGCGGGTCATGGTCGGCTCGCGCGACGTCCTGATCATCGCCCCGCTGGCAGCCCTGCTCGGCGTCGCCGCCGGCACGCTGCTCGGGCTGATCATGGGCTTCTACCGCGGGGCAGTCGACGACATCCTGAGTCGGATCGTCGAGGCCTTCCTCGCCCTGCCCGTGGTCCTCGTCGCCCTGCTCGTGCTGGTCGTCCTGGGCACGTCACCCCTGGTCGTCGTCGCGGTCGTCGGGATCCTCTTCACGCCGATCGTCGCCCGGACCGTCCGCTCCGCCGTGCTCTCCGAACGCCAGCTCGACTACGTGACCGCGGCGAAGCTGCGCGGCGAAACAGGGTTCTTCATCCTGTCGCGCGAGATCTTCCCGAACGTGCTGGGCCCGACGGTCGTCGAGATGACCGTCCGGTTCGGCTACGCGATCTTCACGGTCGCGACGCTGTCGTTCCTCGGCGTCGGGCTGCAGCCGCCTTCACCGGACTGGGGCCTGACGGTCGCGGAGGAGTACAACAACATGATCTCCGGCGTGTGGTGGCCGACGCTCTTCCCGGCGCTGGCGATCGCCAGCACGATCATCGCCGTCAACCTGATCGCCGACTCGCTCCAGTCGGTGCTGAGCGAATGACGACGACGGTCGTCCCCGGAGCGCAGCCCGGCCCGGCGCCGGAGGGCACCGCGCCGGCGGCGCTGCGCGTCGAGGACCTCGAGCTCGCCTACGTCGTCCGGGGGATCCGACGACCCGTCCTGCGCGGCGTGACGTTCGAGATCAAGCAGGGCGAGTCGTATGGACTCGTCGGCGAATCGGGCTGCGGGAAGTCCACGACCGCCTACGCGGCCGTCCGCTATCTGCCGCGCAACGCGGTCATCACCGGGGGCCGGATCCTCGTCGACGGCGCGGATGTGACCCGGATGTCGGACGACGAGGTCCGCCGCTTCCGGACCCGCGAGGCGTCGATGGTCTACCAGGACCCCGGCGCCGCGCTGAACCCCACCACGAAGATCGGACCGCAGGTCGTGGAAGCGTTCTCCGTCCTCGGCCAGCCGAAGGCGCAGGCCGAGGCGAGCGCGATCCAGGCCCTCAAGCGGGTCCAGATCGCGGATCCCGACGCCGTCGCCCAGCGCTACCCGCACCAGCTTTCGGGCGGGATGCAGCAGCGCGTGGTCATCGCGATCGCCCTGGCCTCGAACCCCCGGCTGCTGATCCTCGACGAACCCACCACCGGACTCGACGCAACGGTCGAGGCGAGCGTCCTGGACCTGGTCCGCTCGCTCCAGGCCGAGATGAACGCGGCGGTCCTGCTGATCGCCCACAACCTGGGCGTGATCCGGACGCTGTGCGATCGGGTGGGCGTCATGTACGCGGGCAAGATTGTCGAGGAGGGCGACGCTTCGACCGTCTTCGAGAGCCCGAAGCACCCGTACACGCTCGGGCTGCTTCGCTCGCTGCCCCGCCGCGGCATCACCAAGTCGCAGCGGGCCCTCTCGACGATCCCGGGCAACCTGCCCCAGATCGGCACCGACCTGCCGACGTGCGTCTTCGTGGATCGGTGCCCGCTCGCGACCGACCTGTGCCGGACCACGCCACCGCCGGTCGTCAACGTCGCCCCGGGAAGGTGGACGCTGTGCCACCACGTCGACCGCCTCGGCGAGCTCGTCGAGCCACCCGGCACGGCCGGGCGCGAGAGCGAGCAGGGGGACGTGAACCTGACGCTCGAGAACGTCTCGAAGACGTTCCACCAGGGCGGCCACGACGTGCCCGCGCTGGTCAAGGTCGGCATCGACCTGCACGACGGCGAGACGCTCGGGATCGTCGGCGAGTCCGGCTCGGGCAAGTCGACGATGGCCAGGACCATCCTCGGGATCGAGGCACCCGACGCCGGCGCGAAGATCGAGCTGGGTGAGCACGAGCTCGCACCACTCGCGACGGGACGCCCGACCGACGACAAGCGCTCCATCCAGATGGTCTTCCAGAACCCCGACTCGGCCCTCAACCGCGGCTGGACCGCTCGTCACATCCTGTCCCGCTCGGTCAGCAAGCTGACCGGTCTGAAGGGCAAGGCCGTGAATGAACGGGTCGACAAGCTCGCCGCGGACCTGCGGCTCACGCAGCGACACCTCGACCTGAAGCCACGCCAGCTGTCCGGAGGCCTCAAGCAGCGTCTCGCGATCGCGCGAGCGTTCGCCGGCGACCCGACGATCGTCGTCGCGGACGAGCCGACGAGCGCCCTCGACGTCTCGGTCCAGGCCGCGATCCTCAACCTGCTCTCGGACCTCCAGCTCAAGAGCCGGACCAGCTACCTGCTGATCTCGCACGACCTCGGCGTCGTCCGCTACCTGGCCGATCGGATCGCGGTGCTCTATCTCGGGCGGATCATGGAGGTCGGGGATTCGGAGACCGTGTTCCGCGGACCGAACCACCCGTACACCGAGGCGCTGCTGTCGGCGGTCCCGAATGTCGACGGCACCCAGGGCGCCCGGATCCTGCTGAAGGGCGAGATCCCGAGCCCTGCGAACCCACCGAGCGGGTGCGTCTTCCACACCCGCTGCCATCGGATGATCCAGGGCCTGTGCGAGGTCACCGAGCCGCCGCTCATCGAGGTCGAACCGGGCCACCAGATGAGCTGCCACATCCCGCTCGAGGAGCTGCGAGTCCTGCAGCGCAAGGCCATCCAGGAGGCCGCGGCGGGCGTGACGCTGACATCGGTGGCGCCGGCGCTCGAGGCCGAGGAGGGCGCGGAGGAGGCGGCCGAGCTGGCCGCCAGGGTCCACGATGTGGACCACGGCGGGCTCATGAGCGGGCCGTCCGAGGTCACCGACATCCCGGTGCCGCGCGAGCGCGACCCGGACTGAGACCCGGCCGGCGGGCGGCTGACCTCAGCCGCTGATGCCGCCATTGGCATCGCCCGGGAGGGTCCTCGCCCCGCCGGAAATCAAGCATCACCGGGGGTCTTGACGCAGCCGCCGCCTACAACGTCATCGCCAGGCGGCGGGCCTCGTAGATCGCCGCGTGGATGTTCCGGCTCGAGACCGCGTCACCGATACGGAACAGCTGGTAGCGCCCGTCGGGGTTCGCCAGCACCCCTTGCGGCCGGCCGGCGATGAATGCGTCGACGTCCAGCTCGCCACCGTTGGACGAGCCACCGAGCAACGCCTCGTAGACCTCGTCGTTCGGCAGCGTCCCGTGCTCGACCACGACCTGGTCCACGACTCGTGTCGACGTGGTCTTCGTGTAGTCGTTCCACAGCTCGACCTCGAAGCGCCGATCGGGCGTTCGGTGAACGGCGCGGAGCACGTGATCCGGCGTCATCCGGACGCCCGCCTCGTAGAACGCCTTGAGATACGCGGGGTAGGCCGTCCCGGTGACCTCCTGGCCGACGAGCCGGTCCGGTGTCATGACCTCGACCGAATGCCCGCCGGCGGCGAGTCGCTCCACGGTCGACAGGGCCTCGTCGCTGCCGTGGTCGTCGTACACCAGGATCTCGCCGCGTGACGGCGTGACGTCGCCCCCGATGACGTCCCAGGAAGTGACGACCAGGTCGTCCCCCTCGCGAAGCGTGGGCAGGCGCGGCCGGCCGCCGGTCGCGATCACGACGACATCCGGTTCGAGCGTCAGGAGCTCCGGCCCGTCGACGACCGTGTGGCACCGAACGTCCACGCCGAGCGTCCGGCACTCGGCGGCGAGCCAGTCCGTGATCCCGATGAGGTCGGCGCGCCGGGGGGTCGCGCGTGCCGCGAGCCGCACCTGGCCGCCGAGGTGGCCGGCCGCCTCGAACAGCACGACCGAGTGGCCGCGCTCGGCCGACACCCGCGCCGCCTCCAGCCCGGCCGGTCCGCCGCCCACCACGATCACCCGCCGCGAAGGACCCAACGACCGCGGGACCTCGTGCGGGATCGTCGCCTCGCGGCCCGTCGCCGGGTTCTGGATGCACAACGCGTCCAGTCCGCGATAGATCCGGTTGATGCAATACGAGGCGCCGACGCACGCCCGGATCCGCTCGGGCTCACCAGCCTCGAGCTTGCGGACGATGTGCGGGTCGGCCATGTGCGCCCGCATCATCCCGACCATGTCGACGAGGCCCTCGGCGAC
>Ga0075434_100004365_pt1 | contig 12730 bp, 3 predicted proteins | sample RhiMethybrSRZTD3_FD_75298 | JGI IMG/M metagenome (GOLD analysis project Ga0075434, IMG submission 75298) | Populus rhizosphere microbial communities from Tennessee, USA - Rhizosphere MetaG P. TD hybrid SRZTD3 | ecosystem: Host-associated > Plants > Roots > Rhizosphere > Soil | place: USA... | reverse complement strand
TGGTGTATTCCAGCAGCATCGAGTGACGTAACAGCAGGTGCAGCAGTGTGGCGGGTGGCTTTTGTTCCTTGAGGAGTTCTCGCGCTGCCAGGAGTTGTTCGATGTAGTTCGGTGAGAGTGACGAGCTTTGATCGAGTTGGACCAGCTTGCCGCGCAGGGTTGCGACCGGTGGTGCAAAAACCGCGTGCGAGAGTCTCGGCTTCCAGAGCACGGGTGCGGTTAATGTCTTCAAGACGGCGCTGGCGAGTTGTTCCTGCGTGGCCCACCACGTCGCGACGGAACCGCGCAGGCCGGTGATGAGATTCCGCTTTCTCGCGACTGCGGCGTTGAAAGCGGTTTGGAGTCTTTGCTGACGCTCGTTGAACCTTTTTAGTGCTTCTCGATGTGCTGCGAGTAACTTGCCACGGTCCTTAACCGGCACATCTTCCAGTTCGGGTGGTTCAGGAGGTTCTTCATGAGGTGGCGGCTCCGGATCCTCCATGGTCCAGGCCTCCATAAACGGCTGGGCGCTCAGAAACACCCAGAGGTGTTCCAGGTAATGACGACCCATCAGGTTGCGTATCGAGTAATGAGCTGAGAGACCGTCCATGCTAAGCACTTCAGCAAGATCGGTATCGATACCTTTTGCCTGATCGATGTCGTCACTGCGGCCGAGACGCGGCACCTCCGGAAAATTACCGCGCCAGATCTTCCGCAGGTCGGTGAGAAACTTTTGCAATGCAGTCTCGCGTTGGGCTTCCTGACCCGCCGGCGACTTCCAAAGGTCCAGCGATGTCACCGGCAACACACCGTAAGGTTGTTTACCAATGCGGAGCGACGGCAGTGGACCATTGGCACGTACGTAATCAATGAAATGATTGCGCGCCCAGGCGATGTCCGCTTCAGCCAGCGGGCTCTCACCCTTCTCTTTGTCGCCGATCATCTGCAGGAAGAAGTAGCCCCAGGTTGCTTGCCACAAAGCTGTGTTCATGTGGCGCGCGTCAAGCTGGGCTTTCGCAGTAGCGTGCGGAAGATTGTTGAAGACTCCATCGGAAAGTCCCAGCGCAGTAGTGAGCGCATCGAGATTTGATGAGTCGCCTGGTCGAAATGTAGCGGCGAGGCGTTCGGCTTGATAACTGGTTTCAAAGCCCGGATCTTCTGAACTAAAACCGGAAGGTTTTTCCGCGGTGTTGTTTGAAGGTGTGCCTGGTGGAATGAAGCTCAGGCCACTGGTGTAGTGATGTGCATTGAAAAGTTCAGTCAGTCGTGTGGCTGAGTCTGCTGCGTCTTTGACTCCGAGAACGAGAAGAAAATCCAAACCGGCCGCCGCTTGTTCTTTTGATAGTTTCGCGCGAATTCCCATGCCGGCTTCTTCAGCCGCGTTGAAGTCAACCATCCACTTGATGCCTTTGTCGAGACCGACTTCATCGACCGTAGTGGCGGGAGACGGATCTGGACCAGTAGCTAACGGTTCGCGGATTGGACCACCTTTCACGTTTACGATCAGTTGCCCGTTTTTGTAGCCGAGCATGGTCCAGAAGTTTGGTAACGCGCGTGTTTGCGGCGCGCGCATCCAGGGCTCGGGTTGCGTCGCAGGCGTGGGAAAGCGGATGGGCTTCGGCAGAGCTTTGTCGTCGGCGATCGGGGTGTCCGGGCGATCTTCTTTAGGATTCAGCGGCTTGAGTGCTTGTGCGACCCACGCGGCGCGTGGTGGACCAAAACGATCGGCGAGTTGTCGCCACGCCTCTTTAGCGCGGTCTTCATTGTTGCCGGCGCGCCACGTTTGATTCCAGAAGTGCTGACCCCAGGTTACTTCCTCGGGAGTCAAGGCGGGTTCGTGTGTGTCGATGTGCACAGTATCGGGATAGACGCGGACGCGCAGTTCAGAACTACCATCGGCGAGCGGAAAGAACCGCGTCTCGAGCCGCACGGGAAACAGCACGAGTGGGCGGGCCGGACCAGCGGAAAGTTCCATCGCAACAGCCGGTGAACTCTGAATGGTTGGAATGTCAGGGTTAGCAGTTCGCATAAAAGATAAGTCAGCCACAAGAAGGCACAAAATCAAGCAATCATCTGTTTTGCGTGAATGGCTATGCGCACCGGACGTTGCAGCGTAATGAAAGCTTGATGCGCTGAGTTTTTTCCCCACGTCATTCCCTGCAAGGATGGCAGCGTCGTCTTGGTTGAAGCGTGCGTTAGTGCGTTTAGTTCTTGTTCGTTCTTGACGAGGTGTCGCCAGCTCAAGTCGTTCCACGTGTTGAGTGGCGGTGGCTGTGGTTTGGCGAAGTCCGCTACATCCAGACCGAAGCGTGGTTCGGTCGGCTGTTGTTGAATCACAAAGAACCAGCCGTTGGGATCGTTCGGTGGTTTGCCGAGTGCTTCCGCGTCAGTCAGGTTGAAGCCAAGAAACGTCACGTCAGGTTTCAGCGTGCCACGAAAGAGTGGGTGACGTTCGTCTTCTTTCTTGCGCGAGAGATCGAGTTGCGAAGTCGGAGTTGGCTTAACCGCCTTCACGGCATAGATCACCGAGTTCGGATAACGACGCAGCAATTCACCGCGAATGAGCAACACGAGTTTGCCGTTCGTGCGCGGCGCGTTTTGCCCGAGGTGACGGCCATTCCATTTCGTGATTACATCGATGTCAGGTTGCGCGTCGCCAACGGACGTATCCCAAAACTGCCGGAAGAACGTGCCACGCTGATCGGTGGGATAGTTGCGCCAGAGCAGTTCGCTACTCAGCTCCGCATTCAAGCCGACGAGAAACGATTCGACAAACTCCGGATTAGTTTCCAACAGCGCCACCGTGTCAGACGGCACCTGCTCTAAACCGGAAAACAGAAAATCCTGCGAGAGATCGCGCAACGCTTCATACATCGGTTGCGGGAAGGAAGGCGCGTCGAAAATCGGCTCGAGTCGATCGACTGGCGGCTCAACGCCCTCGCCCAGAACTTGTGAAGCTTTTATGCGCGCGTAAATCGTGTTGTCTGGGTTCACACTTTCCAGCAGGTTTGTCCGCGCGTCTTTGTCGAACAGGTTTACCTGCGGCGCGAAAGCAGTTTTGACAGACATGAACGCCTGCGTGAGATGTTTCTGATGTGCCCTTACTGCCTCGCGAAATAAACCCGCGTCGCGACTGTCGGGCCCGGCTCTGAAACTCAGCAGGCTGCGCGGCGGTACCACACCTTCCGGAGCAATATTGAAATCGGCGAGTGTTGGCGGGGGCTCGATTGCTTGTGTAATGCGTGCGAAGGTGATGGCCTGCTTTAGCGGTGTTCCGAATGGGCCAGTCTGATTCTCGGAAACGCGATCGAGAGTAATCAACCCAGCCGGCCTGATCTCAAAGGCAACGAGGAGTGTGGCTGTGTTGAACTTCGCGATCAGGCTGATCGGCGGCGCGCCAGCGGTCGCAAAACGAGCGCTGATCACGCCACGCGGGCTTGCCAAACGGCGCAACGGCGCAGAGATGGCGCTCGCCGGAACGGGCGATTGCGCAATTCGTTGCGATAACAATGCTCTTGTTTCGCCGGCTTTGGTTGGCTCGATGACGATCCGCGATTGTGCCGGCGCCAACACTTTCAACAACGTCTCTTCCGAAAAGTTGTTGAAGTGTCTGGCGACATACGCGCGATTGACTGCGCGTCCGAGTTGAGCCTGACGTCGCATCTGATTGAGGCGTTCGATCTCGCCAAGCTGTTCCCACGCTGACGCTACTAACTGTTCCTGCTGAGTCTGAACCACCTGCGTGCCAATCGCTGCCACCGCACGATTGCGTGGATCGAGGTTCAATTCATCGAGCCAGTTAAGGGTGGTTGCCGGTGTAAGCTCAACTCTGTGTCGTGCGGCCTGCCAGCAGCCGTAAATTGGTGGTCCAACAATCGGATCGTCATTGCCTTCTTTCGTCGCCACTTCCCACGACGTATTGAGGATCTTCTGTAGCGCTGTTTGAAACGGCGAGCGCACTTTGCCCAGCCACTCATCCGGTGAACTGTCAACGGCGCGCAGCGCGCCTTCAAGACCCAACACCGTCCGGCCCGCATCGGCCGGCAGGGCTGCAATTTGAAACCCTGGATCGGTGATGTCCATCGGGCGTTTGCCGACGTCCGCCGGCAACTCGCGCGCTTTGAGCCTGGTCACCAGCGATTCGAAATCGCCGCCCGTGCCGGTGCGAAAGTTCCACTGAAAATAGATCGGCAAAGTGACTGATTTCGCGGGTTGCGTGTTGATGGTCCAGGCCCGCGCCAGTGGTGGTTTCTCGTCGTCGGGTTTTATCTGCTCGCCGAGACCGGCTCGACGTCCAAGCTCGAAGGCGGGCACGACGCAAGCCACATAATCCGTCAAAGGATCGAGGCGGCGTGGACACAACAAGCGCGACACTGTTAACGCCGGATCCCCGGACAACGATTTTCTTAGCGAATCAGGATCGAGCGCAGTGCGGGCCACTTGCACGTGGGCCCATGCCCATGACTCGGAGAGATCCGGTAGCTCGAGATCGCGTAGCGCGGAGCTGATTTCCAGAACCGGCAAAGGTAGATTTCGATCGGTGCGGGTCGTGACGCCTTCCTGTCTTTTTACGACGATCAGACAGAGCCACGGACGCAACTTGCCGGAGGCGTCGGCTTTCGCGGGCGTGAAGAGCCACGGAAAGTCGGGACGATCGAATTCAATGGTGGCGAAGTAGTTCGGCTCGAAATCCGTTGAGTTAGGGCGCGGTTCGGTGCGTACAATCTGTTGCTGATCGATGCCGATGACGTCGCCTGGGCCATTCAGTCGCACTGATTGTGTAACGGCGGGCGATTCGTTGATCCGGAGATTCACATTCACCGAGATGACCGACGGTTGATTGGTGGTCATGTCGATGGTTTGGATCCCGGCCGCGGCGCCCTGGCGCGCCCACGGGAGGAACACATAATTTGCGGAAGGATCGGCCATTTTAATCAGCCACAAAAGGCACAAAGAAGCAGCCACAAAAAGGCGCAAAAAGGCACAAAATCATTTAAGAAAACCTTTTGTACCTTTTGTGCCTTTTTGTGGTTCATACTTTTGAGGCAATTTCTGAGAAACGAACTAGCTTTAAGTTTGCGGCCCGCGTGGGATCCTGCTGTCTGATCTTTTGTAGTGACTCTGTTGCTTCTGAATAGGTTGTGGGAATTGTGGCTGGTTTGAGATCGTCTTTGATGATGGTCCAGCCGTCTTTCGTAACCTGATATTTGCCCACTGTGGTTGTGCGATAACGAGCGGCGCCGGTGCTACGGAGTTCGCTGTTACCCGCGGCGCCGAAGCTCGCTTGCTTCTCGAGAAGTTTCGCGGTCAATTGATAGAGAAGCACCGGGGTTCCAGGTTGCTTGGGCAGCTCCGATTCGCTGCGTCGCAAGGCGTCGGTCTTGTCGTCGAGGATCCAGGTCTCGAATTCGATGGTGTTAACTTCGATCCAGTCCGCCGGCAGCGCGCTGAAACTGAACTCTTCCGACTTCATGGTGACGCCCGCCTCCATTGATTCAAACGAGGGCGCCGACAGCTTTTGGTCATCAGTCATCTTCACGAATTGTGCGCGCGCGAAGAAGTCGTTGACTGTGTGAATTTCAAGCGTATGTCCGGTCAGATCGGCTTTGATCGCAAAGCGCCGGGCTCCCGCCGGCACGCTCTGGCCAAACTGCGAAATATCGAAATTGAGCGGAACGACTGCTTGTTTGACGGTGAGCGAACCGAGCGGATGAAGCAAGACATCCTTCGCCGCACCGGGATTCTCACGGAGCGTCGCCACGGGCCGCCCGGTCGGAAGCTGACCAACCCAGTTGCCGCGATTCGCCAACGCATCCCTCAACAGCGGGAACACGTCGACCGGCGCCGGCAGCGGCGGCTTCTCTCCTTCAACCAGCGTCTTGTCGATGCGAATTGAGTAATCCCACCAGAGGATTTCAAACGTCGCCTTGCCTTTGACGTGCAGCGGACGTGGACCTGACAACGATCCTTCGAGTCGCACCTTGAAGAGATTTGTCGAACCACGCTTGAGTTGCAGTTGTGCATGAAAGTCGGCGACGAAGAAAAACGGATCGAATTGGATCAACACATCGAACCCGATGTCACCGTGTACGCTAAACCCGGCGGCGGACGCGTAGAGTTCCGCACGCGCACCAAACTGCACCGTGTTCGATGTGAGAGCGAAATACGCTTCGCAACGCAGACGCGGGTTGTCGCCGGCGGCGAGATTGATCGCGACGCGTTCCAACTTCGGAAAGTTTGGCGGTGGATTGAACGCCGGGTGCAGTCCACCGATGGCAAGCGCGAAGTTTGGCGACGACTGCCACTTTAGTCGCATCGCCATGTCGCCAGTCAACACGAACTTTTTCAGCAACCGCGAATCACGCAGCGTGGCGTCGAGTTCAGCCGTGCCTTGATCGAAATCGATCACGCCCACCGCGTCCATCTGCATGCGCACGAGATCGTTTTTCGGGTCGGGAAGAATCGCTGCGATCTGCGCCAGAATCAACAGCCGCAGCCGCTGACCAAACTCCAACACGATCGCCAGTTCCGCCGTGATCAGCGTTGGCGTGCCCCACGAGATTTGGACCATCGGCCCAAATAGATGATGACCAATCGCGGGCGGAAAGACTTTATTTAAGTTGCTGAGGATCTGCGGCGCGTTGCGGATCGGATCTTTCGGAAACATAACGCTGTCGAGCGTCTGTTCCTTCAGACCGGTGCGCAGCGCGTTTTCGTCGAACGTGCGATTGATCGCCAGCAGGCCGCCAATCCCCGTCAACTTGAAGCCGAATCCAAGTGGAATTGGAGTAAAGCCTTCGACGAAAATGATGATTAGGAATGCAAAGCCCTTGCCGCCCCCCGGCAACTTCGTCGTCAGCAAACCAAAACCTTTGACCGAGATCTTCTCCGCAATCTTTAATTCGAGCACGCCGCTGTATTCGCCTTTTTGCGGATCGAAGCGGAGAAAACCACCGCCGACCACGGTTGGAGCGTCGACCACGATTCCGAGCCCGCTCGGCGGTGTCGGTCGAATCGTAAGATCCGCGGAGCCGAGACTTCCTGGTCCAGGTGTGATACTCGACCGAACACCGATCTCTTCAACGACGATCAGAACCGGACCAAAACCAACTGACGCACTTACAGACGCCGTCAGATCCAAACCACTGTCGCGAGCCGCGACCGCAAGCGCGAGAGTATCGATGGTAACTGGACCAATGCGCCGCTTGATGGCACGCCGGGCTTTTAGCTCAGCGCTTCCGTCCAGTTGAACGCCATTGCGATGCGACCAGGAGAGATCGACGTCAGCCTGGACCACCAGGCCTTCAGCCGGCAGTGCTGATTGCACAAATGGAAGGTCGTCTGCTGTCAGACTGAACTTTCCACCCTGAAGCTGTAACCGCACCGTCGCATCAGTCCCGCGACCATCCACGACCACGCTCGTTGCGATACTGATCGAAGTAGCTTCGATCTTTGCGCCTGCGACTGTGAGCAACGTCAGTGGTGGCTGTCCTTGCGGCGCCGCCATCGTCAGGTCAACTTTCACTTCAGCGCCAGCGCTGCCAGCGCCGGCTTGCGCTTCATTCAAACCAGTGCGCAGTTGTGGATCCTTGTTTGGCCGCAACACCAACGCCAAGCCACTGCCCAGATCCGCTTTGGACGACATTCCAATTGAGAACATCGACGAGATCGGAAAACGCAGCGTCGCTGCGCCTTGCGCGAAGGGCGCCAGTCCGATGCCACCGTCGACACCGCCTGCTGTCGTTGGTGGCAGCCCAAACACAGAAATTCCGGCTTCCGCACTTATTGGTGGACCAGTGCCAATGAACGGAAGGAACAGTTGGATCTGCGGCGCGTGTGGTGGAGGCGTGCCGCCATGCAACCGAGCCAACGGAAGAGCAGGCAGCGGGCGCTGACTGACTTGTGTCGAAATGTGCTGGATCACAGCCCCAAGCCGGATTACCAGGTCGTCCGCGCGAAAGGTTGCGGTACCCCAACCATAAACTTCCTGGAAGAGACCGTTTGGATCGGTGAAGAGCTTGGGCACGCGGTCCCAGTGCACGATGTGTCGCAAGTGCGCGACCTGGAACTTCGCCGGATCGGCTTCGAATCTCTTCAGTTCGAACCAACCGAGCAGAATCGCGATGTCGAAGACTTCCCGTGAAGCAATGGCCGCCGATTGAATCAAATATAAATCTAAGAGCCGCGTGAGAAATTCGTCTTTGATCTTCGTCTTGTCGAGATAGTCCTGCGGAGCCTGAAGGCGCAGGTTGCGTAAGTCGACGAGCACATCGATCACGGCGCCGGCAAGCTCAGCGAGCGCGAGAGCCTGGTCCGTATCGGATACTTGAGGGTCGCCACTGACAGTGATCCACTTGGTGAGGTTGGTGCCTATGCGCTCCACGTCAAGAGCGGCGAGACCAATGTCTTCGACACCTGGAGGAAGATCCCAACCGAGTTTCGCCAGCAAGTAGCGCGAACCGCCGGTAATCTTCGCAGCAGATCCGGCAGCGGTTAACGCTGAGGCAATGCCCGCCAACAATTTCTGTTCGACGCTCAAGGCAACGCCCCCTTAAAGTCTTCGCGCTCAAGCGTCCGGTCCCACAGACCGTCTTTGAAGAGGAACTTTCGCGTGCCGGTGATCGGCCGAACAACGCCCTTGCGCAGATCTGTATTTACGCCAAGTGCCTTGAGGTGCTTGCGCGGCGTGTCGAGGCAGCCGCCGTCTTCCTTCGGATACTCCAGCACAAAGCCGTTCAGTGCTGCTTTCTTGCCGGCTTTGACGTGGTCAAGAGCGGCCTTTGCACGTGGTCTCCAAAGATCTTTGAGCCAGTTGAAGGTTCGATCGTGTTTGAGATCCGGATGCTCTGGATTTGGCTGGAGCGTTAGCGGATCGACTAACCCAAGATGCTCGGCGAAAAGTCGTTTCCGCATTTGCAGTGCAAACTCTGTCACTTCGCCTTTGCTGGGCGGAATGATGTTGACATTGAGTTCAGTCGCGGTGGTTTCACCGAATGCGAGCGGGCTCATCAGCAAGTTGTAATCAAGCGAGAGCCCATCGAGATTGGCCGAACCAACGGTCGCCCACGAGTCGTCGACGACCCCGCCTTTGGCATGGATATAAACCGGTGCGACCCACGGAATGGTCCATGGACTGGGCGGGTTTTCTTCATAGGCCCAACGCGTGAATACTCCGACTCGATCGCCTCCGGCCTCTCGAATCTGCTTGATGCGGCAAGCCTGAACGAGCGGATAGGTGGGCACGTCCGGTTTGATCGGGACTACGAGAATGACTTGGAGGTTAGGCTTGTCCTTATTCTTAAGTGCTCCGACCAGTCCTTCGGTGATTACTGAATCGGTGAAGTACTGATTCTCCAAATATATGTAGTGGTCTGCGGCCGCAAAGGCACGCAAATAACCTTCGAGAATTCCTTTCTCACTCTTGCCGTTGAGTTTGTTGAAGCGCGTTCCATTGCAAGTACGGACCACCTGCACTTTGCAGATCGGATCGTCGCCGGGAGGTTGAGCCGGCGGCACCGGTCCAGAGTTCTGAAGTTTTCCCCCTTCGAGATCCTCGTTCCAGAAAAACACGAATGAGTCGTAGAGGTCGCGCGCTGCGGGACCTGCAACACCAACGCTGAGATCGTGGACAGCCTCGGCCGAATTTGTTCCGCGCGCTGGATCGATGATGGTGTGGAGCAGAGAGTCGTAATAGCGCTGCCCGAATGGAGACCCCATAATGACGGCTCGACATTCAGTCGTCTCTTCGTCTGTGATCATCATCTTGCAATGAAACACGCCATCTTTGGGAAGTCTCTGGCGGAAGCCGCGGACATGAATACTGGGAACGACTGGTAACGAATCAGTGATCGCAGCCAGAAAGTACTTCTGCGCTTCATCGACGTTAGTGTTGTCGTCAAGGGTCTTGATGAGCTTTCTGAAACCTAATAGCGCAAATGCCAGTGCTATGGGGAAGAAGGGAAGTCCGAGTCCGAGTAGCGCAACCAGGGCGATTGCCGCTTCGGCTCCTAATCCAACGGCCAGCGTTCCGAGCACAGCCACGTAGAAGATTCCCTCGGGAAAAGAGATGCTGGGTTCGTTCAGCAGTACTTTGATCTTCCTCTGGGCCACCGCTGCTTTGACCAGGAGCCGTTCGGGCCGTTCATCATTGGTGGCTGCTCGGGGAACGGGAGTGGGTTGGCCGGTCAGGAGTGGATCAACCGCGGTCAGATCAGGGTTGAATCTGAAGATGAGAGCGGGCTCTTCTTTACCTATCTCATGCTGGAACTTCGGAGGCAGCGCAAAAAAGAGCTGCGTGAGGTTAATAGTTTTCTTGGCTCTCTTTATTTCGTCTGCAACCTGACCGAATGCCTCGACACCGTCGACGAGTAACTTAATGGCATTGCCTTCGCTCACGTATTCAGCGAAGCCGGTGCCGTTGGTTACGAGGAGGCCCGCAGCGTCAGCGCTATTGACTTTGATATCCCCAAGGTTCTGATTTTTATCAACACCATTCAGCTCACGATCTTTTATTAGCGCGCGCTTCGTGATGGGATTGAGGATGCGCAGGTTGAAGGGCCGGGGTATGTCGTCGAATCCCTGTATTTCCGGAACCTGGAGCACGAACTGACCGGCGCTGTCGGTTTTGTCCTCTTTGAGCACCTTCGACGTCAGCAGCCAGTCGCCAATTGCCTGGACGGCTAGATCCGGCAGCTTAGTGCCGTTCTCGTCAACAACCCGTCCGATTACGTTGATCATGAGTCAGCGTTTGGACACTGCTCGCGATATTGCTTCGCGGCAAAAGGAGGGGGAGTAAACACTCGGGAGCGCGAGAACTGATGGCTGAGTACAAGCCTCAAACGAGTTGAGGTATCAATGGATTAATTTTGAGCCGTGATACTAGCACCGCGTGCGCAATCCGACAATAAATTTTGCGAATTATCGCAGGCGCAATCAGTATGAAATCCGTGTTTATCTGTGGCTATGTCGGTAGAAGTTAGCTGCCACAACCATCGCTTGTAAGGTGTTTTCATTGTTGAGAGGGAATCTTCAAAAACGGAGAATCGGGTATGACCAGCGTGTCACAAGACGTGCGCTATAGCCTGCGCATGTTACTAAAGCACAAGGGTTTTACTGTCGTAGCGACGCTGACGCTGGCGCTCGGAATTGGCGTTAACACGGCCATGTTCAGCGTGCTGAATACGTTTCTATTCGGCGCGCTGCCGTATCCGCAGTCGGAACGGCTGGTGAGAGTTTGGCGCACTTCTCCCCACTCTCAAAACTGGCCGCATTCCGCCGCCAACTTCTTTGACCAGCACGACCAGAACACAGTCTTCGAGAAGATGGCGGCTTACAACTTCAACAGCCGCAATCTAACCGAACAGGGTCAAACAGCGGAACGCCTGCTCAGCCTCGCAGCCACTGCCGATTTCTTTCCCTTGTTGGGAGTGGCTCCCGCGCGCGGCCGCGTCTTCAAACCTGAAGAATTCGAACCTAACGCTGACAACGTCGTCATCCTCAGCGATCGTCTCTGGACGCGCCGTTTTGCAAGTGACCCAAACATCGTCGGTCGAAAAATTCAACTCGATGGAAAGACAGTGGAGATCGTCGGCGTCATGCCTCCCGGATTCGAACATCCGATCCTTTGGGGTCCCATCGACATCTGGCAGCCGCTGTCGTTCAGTCCGGAACGAAAGACAAATCGCGGCAGCAACTATCTCTCTTCGTTCGGCCGTCTCAAACCCGGCGTCACGATTCAGCAGGCCGAGCAGAGTATGGTTGCGCTCGCTGCTAATCTCGGCCAGCAGAACAAATCGAATGAAGGCGAAAGTGTGCGACTCGAACCACTGCAGCGATCGATGTCTGACAGTATCGGCAGAACGGTCATGTGGTTCACCTTTGGACTGGCCGGTTTCGTGTTGCTGATCGCGTGCGCAAACCTCGCGAACCTGCAACTGGTGCGCACTACGGCGCAAGCTCGCGAGCTGGCTGTTCGCGCTGCGCTCGGTGCGGGTCGCTGGCGACTGCTGCGACAATCGTTAACCGAAAGCATGCTTGTCGCTTTGATTGGCGGAGTAATAAGTCTGGTCATTGCGCTGGTCGCCGTTCGTTTCCTCAGTAACCGCATGTTTACCGATTTGCCCGGCGCGAGTGTGCAACTCGATTACAAAGTGTTCGGCTTCGCGCTGCTTTGTTCGTTAGTGACTGGCGTCTTATTTGGGACAGTGCCGGCGTGGCTGGCATCGCGCGCGGATATAAACCTTGCGTTGCGCGACAACTCGAGAGGATCGACTGCGGGACGATCGCAGCATCGCCTGCGGCACACGCTCATCGTCGGAGAAGTCGCGTTCGCAATGGTTTTGCTCGCGGCTGCGGGTCTGTTTTTGCGTGGCTTGCAACGCTTCATCAATGCAGATCCTGGTTGGCAAGTCGATGGACTGCTGACGGCGCAGATGAGTCTGCGCGGAGAGAAATACGCGGATGATAAGCAACGCGTTGTTTTCCTGACGGAGTTGGAAAAACGTCTGAGCGCGATCCCCGGTGTGCAAAAGGCTGCGATTGCCGGTTCGCATCCGGTCTTTGGTTTCAACAGCAGTAGTTCGTTTCTGGTTGAAGGTCGACCCGAACCTCCGCCGGACAAGTATCCGGAAATGTTTTACGAACCGGTTAGTCGCGACTACTTCGCAGCACTCGGTGCGCGCTTACAACAAGGCCGTACTTTCAACGATGCGGACACAGCCGATCATCCGAATGTTGTGATTATCAACGAAAC
>Ga0075434_100004364_pt1 | contig 12738 bp, 9 predicted proteins | sample RhiMethybrSRZTD3_FD_75298 | JGI IMG/M metagenome (GOLD analysis project Ga0075434, IMG submission 75298) | Populus rhizosphere microbial communities from Tennessee, USA - Rhizosphere MetaG P. TD hybrid SRZTD3 | ecosystem: Host-associated > Plants > Roots > Rhizosphere > Soil | place: USA... | reverse complement strand
TGATGACGCTCGAGATGGGCAAGCTCCTGAAGCCGGGCCGGGAGGAAGCGGTCAAGTGCGCGTGGGGCTGCCGCTACTACGCCGAAAACGCCGCGCGATTCCTCTCCGACGAGCCCGCACACAGCACCGCCACGGAAAGCTTCATTCACTATCAGCCGCTCGGACCGATCCTCGCGGTGATGCCGTGGAACTTTCCGTTCTGGCAGGTGTTCCGGCTCGCCGCACCGGCGTTGATGGCTGGCAACGTCGTGCTGCTCAAGCACGCGTCGAACGTGCCGCAGTGCGCGCTGGCGATCGAAGACATCATCCGCCGCGCGGGGTTTCCGGACGGCGCGTTTCAGACTCTGTTGATCGGATCCGGCCAGGTGCAGCGCGTCCTCGAGGATTCACGCGTCGCGGGCGTCTCGTTGACCGGCAGCGAAGGCGCGGGGCGGCAGGTCGCGAGCGTCGCCGGCAAAGCGTTGAAGAAGTCCGTCCTGGAGCTTGGCGGCAGCGATCCGTTCATCGTCACTCCGAGCGCCGATCTCGATGCGGCCGTCGAGACGGCGGTCAAGGCGCGCATCGTCAACAGCGGCCAGTCCTGCGTCGCGGCCAAACGCTTCATCGTCGTCGAGCCCGTCGGAGACGTCTTCGAGCGCCGGTTCACCGAGCGCATGAAGGCGCTGAAGGTCGGCGATCCTCTCGACCCCGCCACCGAGGTCGGTCCGCTTTCGACGCGCGACGTGCTGAACGACCTGTCGAACCAGGTGCGGCAATCGGTCGGCAAAGGCGCGAGAGTATTGACCGGGGGGGCCGTTCTCGAGCGGCCCGGCAATTACTACGCGCCGACCGTGTTGACGAATATCCCGAAGGACTCTCCCGCATATACGGATGAATTGTTCGGCCCGGTCGCGTCGGTCTTTCGCGTCCGCAGCGTCGACGAGGCAATCGGTGTGGCGAACGACACGTCCTTCGGTCTCGGATCGAGCGTCTGGACGAACGATCCGGCGGAGCGCGTGCGCTTCATCGACGAAATCGAAGCCGGCCAGGTCTTCGTCAACGGGATGGTCGTCTCCGATCCCAGGCTGCCATTCGGCGGCATCAAGCATTCCGGCTTCGGCCGCGAACTGAGCGCCTACGGCATCCGCGAGTTCGTGAACGTCAAGACGGTCTGGATCAACGATCCCGGACGCCGCACCGGCAGCCGCACGGAGTAGCCGTGGCGGTCCGTTGGGGCATCATCGGCTGCGGCGACGTCACCGAGGTCAAGAGCGGGCCGGGCTTCCAGAAGGCGGCCGGATCGGAACTGGTCGCGGTGATGCGCCGTGACGCGGTAAAGGCGCGTGACTACGCCGCACGCCACGACGTCCCGCGCTGGTACGACCGCGCGGACGATCTCATCGCCGACGCCGCGGTCGACGCGGTCTACATCGCCACTCCGCCGTCCAGCCACTGCGACCTCGCGCTGCGGGTTGCCGCCGCGGGAAAGCCCTGTCTGGTGGAAAAGCCGATGGCGCTCAACCATCGCGAGTGCGCAAGGATGGTCGAGGCCTTCGAGCACCGGCGCGTGCCGCTCTGGGTTGCGTATTACCGGCGCGCCCTGCCCAGGTTCCTCGAAGTGCGCGACCGTCTTGGCGACATCGGACGCCTCACATCGGTTCACGTCGAGATCACCACCCGCCTGCTTGCCGGCAGCGACGCGGCGATCTGGAGAGTCGATCCGGCCATCGCCGGCGCCGGTCTGCTGTTCGATCTCGGATCCCACGCGTTCGATCTGCTCGATTTTCTGGTGGGACCCGTGACGCGCGTCGCGGCGATCTCGGTGAACACGGGCGGACGCTATGCCGCCGAGGATGTGACGACCGCTGCCTTTCAGTTCGAAGACGGACCAGCCGGATCGGGCCTGTTCAACTTCAACGGTCCTCGCAAGACCGACGTCATCACGTTCGTCGGTTCGGATGGAACGATCGAGACCCCGCTCTTCAGTGACACGGATGTCATCGTGCTGAGAGGTGAGCGCGCCGAGCGCTTCGCGATCCGCAATCCGCCGCACGTCCATCAGCCGCTGATTCAGACGATCGTCGACGAGCTGCAGGGCCGCGGCACGTGCCCGTCGACGGGAGAGTCGGCTGCCCGCACGTCATGGGTGCTCGACGAATGCGTGCGCGACTACTACGCACACCGGGGAGCGCTTCGCTAGGGGAGCTTTCGAATGAGCCTCTTTGCGTTCCCGTACAGCAGCTTCCGCTCAATCTCCTTGCTGGGAGCGAGACGCCGGATGACGGCGATCGTCTGCGACCCCTGGCATTTCTCACCGGCGCCCTCGTGGTCGCTGCAGTCGCTGCCGAACACGAGCTTGTCCTGATGGCGCCGAAGGAAATCCTTCGTGAACTCTTCGTCGCGCGTCAGCGCGTTGAGCCCTGAACCGGCGGACAGGTCACCAAACATGTTCGGGTAATCGCTCAAGTATCTGTCGCTGATTCCACCGGGCGTCATCGGCCCCTTCGGATAGAGATTCTTCTCATCGTCCTGGTACTTCTTGTCGACGTTGGCCCACCAAGTCTGCGCGTGGCCGAGGAAATTCACCCGCGGATATTTCTCGAGCATCTTGTAGAAGCGTTCGAATCCGTAGTTGTACATCTTGTATTGCCAGTGCATCAGCACGGGAACGCGGTGCTCCTGCGCAAGCGCGTAGATGTTCTGCATCTCTGGGGAGTCGCACTCGACGCCGAACTTCTGCTCGGCGATCAGGAGGCCGCCGAGCTTCAGGTATCGTTCGATCTCGCGAGTGGCGCCTTCCACGTCCGGCACTTCGTTCGCTGCGAATCGATACCCCTTCTGGTGTGCTCGCGCGAACGTGCGGCAGGCTTCGTTGCCAAGCGCCTGAGCCTGCAGCCCGTTCGAGACGCCGTCATGTGTCGACGGGGTATTCACCGATCGCCCGGCCGGCAGCAGGATCGTCAGCGTCGCGCCCATCACCTGCTGATGCCGAAGGAACACATCATCAGGCCGCCCGCTGTAGCCGAGATGCTGGTGAATGTCGATGATCGGTTCGTCGGCTGCCTCGCCGGTACGCGGCAGGGCGGCGGCAATCGCGGCAAAGGCCGACGTCGTGAGAAAATCGCGGCGCGTCTGAGTCATGCGGACGTATTGTGCACGATGTGCGTGTCGAGCGGCAGGCGACAGGCGGCAAGCGACAGGCGGGAAGCGACAGGCGACAGGCGACAAGGAATCATCGACCATAACAGGCGGAACCAATGCCAATCGGTAGAATTGTTACGCTGGTCGCTCTCACAGGCCTTACGTTCGTCAGCGTCAGCGCGCAGCAGCGCTCGCCTGCGAACCGGCCCTGGCCTCCCGGACTTCAGAAAGTATCGCCGGATTCGCCGGTGCTCTCGCCCGCCGAAGAGCTGAAGACGTTTTACATGCCGCCCGGCTACCACGTGGAGCTCGTCGCCAGCGAACCTCTGGTCGAAGCCCCGGTCGCGCTCGACTGGGATCTGCAAGGACGGCTGTGGGTCGTCGAAATGCCTGGCTTCATGGCAAACCTGACCGGCTCGAACGAACACGATCCAATGGGACGCGTTGTCGTGCTCGAGGATACGAACCACGACGGCGTGATGGACAAGCGCACGGTCTTCGCGGATCACATGGTGCTTGCACGATCGCTGAAGGTGCTCGACCGCGGCGTGCTCGTCGCGGAGCCGCCGAATGTGTGGTTCATGCGCGACACGAACGGCGATCTCCAGGCCGACGAGAAGCAGCTCGTCACGGGGGAGTTCGGCAACTTCAACGGCGATCCGCAGAACAACGCGAACGGATTCTACTGGGCGATGGACAACCGCATGTACACGGCGGGTGTCACGGAGATCCAGTTTCGCCTGAAGGATGGCGTCTTCGAGATTCAAAAGACGCTCGAGCGCGGCGAGTGGGGAGTCGCTCAGGACGATGCCGGCCGGATTTACCGCAACACGAACGAATCGGCGGTCCACGTCGATTACGTACCGACTTACTACTACGCGCGAAACCCGAACCTGCTGCGCACGCGCGGCAGCTACGAGCGTCTGGTCGACGACGACGCGAATGTGGTCTGGCCGGTACGCCCGAATCCAGGCACCAATCGCGCGTACCAGCTCGGAATCGATCGGCCTGACGGCACCCTGAACCGCTACACCGCGGTGTGCGCCCCGCTCGTCTATCGCGGCGATCGTCTGCCGGCGGATCTCTACGGGAACGTGTTCGTCGCGGAGGCCGCGGCGAACCTCGTCGGCCGCCTTGTCATCGAAGACACCGGCAAGGGCCTGCGCGCCCGGCGCGCATACGAGAAGGGTGAGTTCCTCGCGTCGACCGACGAACGCTTCCGACCGTCCTTCATCACCGGCGCACCCGACGGAACGATGTACATCGCGGACATGTACCGCGGAATCATCGAGCATCGCATCTCGATTACCGAGTATCTGCGGGACCAGATCCTTTCCCGCAAACTGGATCAAGGCACGGGCTATGGGCGCATCTATCGGGTCATGCACCAGACGACCAGGCGTGCGCCGTCGGATCCTTTCTCGACGGCAACGCCGCAGCAGCTCGTGCAGGCGCTTTCGAGCCCGAACGGATGGCGGCGCGACACGGCCCAGCGGCTGCTCGTCGAGCGGGGGGCGCACAATATGGCTCCGTCGCTCGCGCAGCTCGCGTCCAGCGCGCAGGATTGGCGTACGCGCCTGCATGCATTGTGGACGCTCGACGGCCTCGACGCGATCGACGTGGCAACCGTTCGGAAGGCGTTGAACGACAGCTCGCGCGACGTGCGCGTGTCCGCGATTCGCATCGCGGAGCGGTGGCTCGGCGAGGCGAATCACCCCATACAGGGGGCGGTCCTCGCGCGACTCGACGATCCCGACTGGCAGGTACGGCAGCAGCTCGCGGCGTCGCTCGGCGCGCTCCCGCAGGAGCCGCGCGAGGCCGCGCTGGTTTCCCTGCTCGACCGCTACGCCGAGGATCCCGTCGTCATGGACGCGGCGCTGAGCAGCCTGCGTGGAAGGGAAGCGGCGGTGCTGGAGAGATTGATAAAGCAGCGATGACGCCGGCCCTGAAGGGCCGGCCTACACGCTGTAGGGCGGGCCTTGAGGCCCGCCATCAACGGGCCTTGAGGCCGCCATCACCGGACGCGCAGCGTTCCGGTCATCGTGGGATGCAGCGTGCACACGTACGGATAGTCCCCCTTCTTCTGCGCACGATAGGTCCACGTCTTGTCTGCGGCGAGCTCTTTCGAATCGAACGCGCCGTTCTTCGACGTCACGGTGTGCGGGAACGGATCCTTGTTGGTCCAGACGACGGTGTCCCCGACATTGACGGTGAGATCCGCGGGCTGAAACGCGACCGCCTCCACCGTCACGGCCTGCTTTGCCGGGGTTCGCGACGCCGTCGCGGCGCGGCCCGCTGCCAGCAGGCCGACGCACGCGACGATGACGAGGGAGAGTCTGAGCGCTCCGGACATTACTTCTTGCCCGAGAGCTCGGCCTGCACGTGCTTCGCGTGCTCGAGATGGGCGACGAATGCCGGACGCGTCTTCACCAGCAGCGCCTTCAGCTCGTCGTTCTTCGCGCCGGGAATGAGCGTCTTGTCGACGGCGTCGAGGACCGCCTGGTGATAGTCGACCTCGTGATCGATGTAGGCCTTATCGAAGTCCGCGCCCTTCAGCGTCTTCAGCTTCGCGACGTTCGCGTCGCCGCCGGACTTGAGGCTCTGGCTTGTTGGATTGTCCTGGGGCGTCACCTTCAGCTTCGCGGCGAGCGCCGTCGCCTGCTTGTTCACGCCGGTGTGATCGGTCACCATCTGCTGCGCGAACTGCTTGACCTGCGGGTTCTTCGCGCGTGTCTTCGCGAAGTTGCCCGCGTCGATGTCGACCTGATTGGCGGTGACCACGATCGACGCGATCTGCGCATCGTTGATTGACTGCGCGGAGGCGGCGGCGGGCAGCACGAGAGACGAAGCAAGAGCCAACACTGATAGTTTCATTCTGAAATCCTCCATGGATTTGTTGGTAGGCCGGCCCTTCAGGGCCGGCAGATTTGGCCGGGGCTGAAGCCCCGGCCTGCGTAGGCCGGCCCTTCAGGGCCGGCGGATGCGCTCCATCACGGCCGCGACGATGCGATCGCAGCGTGCGCCGGCAAATCCAAACACGTCGATGGTCGCGGTATCGATGTCGCGCGCGAGCGCCGCGCGCAGCAGCGCGCGCGCACGGAACAGCCGCGTGCGCACCGTCCCCGGCGGAATCCCCAGACACGCCGCGGTTTCTTCCACCGTCATGTCTTCGACTTCGCGCATCACGAACACGGTCCGGAACGCCACAGGCAGCTGATCGATCCGCTGCTCGAGCAGCCGCCGGACCTCGCCGCGAAGGGCGGCGCTCGACGGCGGCTCTGCCTTCTCGTCGGGCACCTCCACCTCCTGCTCGCGTTCGCCGCGATCGTCGAACGGCACCACCACACGCTCGCGGCGCTGGCGGCGAAGCCGCATCAGCGATTGGTTGACGACGATCCGCGTCAGCCACGTCGACAGCTGCGCGTCCCCGCGGAACTCGGCCATGTGCTTGTAGGCCTCGAGATACGCGTCCTGCAGCGCGTCCTCCGCCTCCGCGTCATCTTTCAGAATCGCGCGCGCCACGCGAAACAGCCGTCCGTTGTGCTTGCGCATGACGGCTTCGAACGCGGCCTCCTGGGCTGCGACTTTCTGCGTTTTCATGACCTGTGCATTGGATGCAGGGCAAGGTCTGGACGTTCCCGGTGGGCCGTTCTCGTCCGGTGGGGGCGGGGTCTTAAGACCCCGCCCTACAAGACTTTAAACCCCGCTTAGGTTCGCGGCTTGACTTCGATAAACCCGTCGCGGACGCGCGTTTCATAGCAGGGCTGGTCGAACGTCGACGGGCCGTGTACGACGCTGCCGTCGTCGACGCGGAACGTCGATCCGTGCCACGGGCACGTGATGGTGCCGTCCTGCAGTTCCCCTTCGGAGAGCGGCCCGCCCTGGTGCGCGCAGCGTTCGGCCAGCGCGCAGATGCGCCCCTGATGCCGCAGCACGACAATTGACGCATCTCCAACCATCACGCGGCGCTTGTCTCCCTCGCGCAGCTCCGCCTCGGCGATCGTGCGCGTGAATTCCTCCGGAGGCTCTCCCGCGAGCGCGTGGTTCGGTCCAATCTCGCGCTTGTACACGAGCACGCCGCCGAGATAGGCGCTGGCCATGGCGATCGCAAAACCCGCCGTCGAGGCGGCCACTGCACCGCTCGTGCGGCGGCGCGTGCGCATGAGCGCGGACGTCAGAAACAGGCCGGTCGCCGTCAGGTTGAGAACTCCATGTACGAGTCCGATACGGCGTGATTGTCCCCCCGTGTCGCTCCACTCTGTCAGGCCGGTGACCGCCGCGCCCACGGCGCCGACCAGACCAGTATTGATGCAGACGCGCGCGGCATCCTCGAATCGGTGGCCCCCGTTCATGTTGTCGAGTCCGTCGAAGACCTGCGCCATCATCCATGCGCCGATCGGAACATCGGTCAACACGGGATGGAGCGGGTGCCCCAGCCACGTGCCGTTCAACCCGTCCTTCACGGTCCGGCCGGCTTCACCCTGGAACACGGCGCTCACGGCCTCGTCCAGCGGCTTCGCAGCCCGATCGATCCATTCCTGCGTTCCAACAAGCTCAGCCACTTCTTTCATTGGCACCTCTGCACGATTAATGCATTGCGGCAAACACGGAGCCGCGTGCAGACGTGGGTGGACGCAAATTTTCTGCCGCGAGCTCGGAGGAGGCTGATCGAATGGAAAGCAGAGCGAAGCTCTTCGGGCATCCGATTCATCCGATGCTGATCGTCTTTCCCCTGGGTCTCTTTATCATGGCGGTGCTGGCCGACATCGCGCACATGGTCACCGGCCGCGTCGCATTCGCCGCCGTCGCCTACTGGGACATCGCAGGCGGCATCGTCGGCGGCCTTGTGGCCGCGGTGTTTGGGTTGATCGACTGGCTGGCTATCCCCGCGGGCACGCGCGCAAAATCCATCGGCCTCTATCACGGTGGAAGCATGGTCGCGGTCGTTGCGCTGTTTGCGGTGAGCTGGTTGACGCGGCGTCCCGTCGAAGCGCACGTGCCGTCGCTCGCGGCATTCGTTCTGGCCCTCGTCGGTGTCGCGATCGGCGCGGTGGCAGGCTGGATGGGAGGCGAGCTCGTCGACCGGTTGGCGGTGGGCGTCGATGACGGGGCACACCTCGATGCGCCGAGCTCGTTGAGCGGCAAGCCGGCGCGGCGGGCGTAACGCGGTCACACGCCGACGCTTTGACAGTAGCATTGATGCGTGAGGTGGTTGCGGATTGCACGCCGAGCGCTGACCTGGCTGCTTCTCGTCGGCGTGGTGCTCGTACTGTCCCTCTTCATACTTCTGCACACCCCGTGGTTCAAGCACTTCGCGCGTGACTTCGCGGTCAAGCAGTCCCGCGGCATCCTGAACGGCGACCTGGAGATCGGCAGACTCGAGGGAAATTTCATCTCGGGCGTCGTGCTCGACGACGTCGTGCTTCGGCAGGGGAACACGACGCCCATCCGCATCAAGCATGTCGTCGTCCGATACAGCCTCCGGCAGCTGATTCGCGGCCAGGCCATCGATCTCGAGTCGCTCGACCTCTCCGGTCTTTCGTTGGCCGTGCAGCGCCTGCCGACCGGTGGTTTGAACCTCGGATCGCTCCTCAAGAAGCGACCGCAGGGGCGAGGACCACGACGGCCGATCTACATCCACGTGATCCGTCTGGATAACGCGGACCTGACGTTTGCCGATCCCTGGGGCCCGTCGTGGATGCAGCTGCCGCGGCGCGTCACCAACCTCGCGTCGACGCTGGGTTTGGAATCGCGCGAAGGGCGTACCGCGTTTGAGATTCAGTCGCTTCGAGCAAACGCGTTCAACCCGGACTTCACGGTCCGCAGCTTCGTCGGAACGGTGCTGTTCGAGCCCGGCGGCTGGTCGATCGCCGGGGGCAATCTGCAATCCGCGGCGTCCTCGGTCCGCTTCGATGTGTCGTTCAAGGCGAACGGCTACGACGTCGTCGCGAACGCGCCGACGTTCGACTTCCCTGAAATGTCGCGGCTCGTGCCCGGACTCAGATCGATGGACATTCCTGCGCGAGTCGACCTGACGGTGCACGGGCCGCAGAACGCGCTGCGGACGCACCTCGATGCGCGATCCCCGGCTGGCGACGTGGCGTCGGACCTCGTGCTGGATTCCACGATCCCGGGCTGGAAGGGCAAAGGGCGCGCGACGCTTTCGCGGTTCGACATTTCGCGGTGGCTGCCGACGGAAACCCGCAGCGACATTACGGGGGCCGCGGATTTCGATCTGCTGCTCGGACTGGGCCGCCACTTTCCTCGAGGAACTTATAGATTCGCAGGCCCGCGCGTCGTGTACGCCGGATACGAAGCGAGCGGCTTTCACTCGACCGGCACGCTCATCGTCGATCGCGTGATGGTCGGCTCCGCATCCGGCGTCGCATATGGATCGGCGTTCACGGCATCCGGATGGATCGACATTCCCGCGCCGTACGGGTTCCACCTCCTCGGGCACGCGGCGTCGATGGACCTTCGAAGACTGCCCACCGACGTGCCCGTGCCGCACATGCGATCGAACCTGGCGTTTACCTACGACGCGACGGGCCGGTTCGAGAGGCCGTTCCTCGCTGGCAGCGCGGTGTTCGACGACTCGACGTTCCTGGACGCGCGAGTGGCGGCGGGCGCTCGCGGAACCATCGACACGTCTGGACGCCTGGTGACCTATTCCGCTGTCGGCACGGCAACCAATCTCGATCTGAATCAGATCGGCGTCGAATTCGATCTCGAAACGCTGCGCGATCCACGTTATGCAGGACAGGTCGACGGCTCGTTCGACCTGACGGGCGCAGGCTCGACGCTCGACGATCTCACGATCGACGTGCGCGGCCACCATGTGAAGGCCGCGATGTTCGGAGGGCGATTCACCGATGCCGAGCTCGACCTGCACGTGCGCAACGACTCGCTCGAGGGCAGCGGCGCCGGCGGATTCGAGCGCATCGACGCGCGCAGAATGACGGGCGTCGATCGGATCGCCGGAACGCTGAACGGGCAGTTCGATCTTGCCGGCGCGATTCCCGGACTGTTCAACACCGGCTTTCTCGTCCAGACGGCGTCGCTTCACGGCACCGCGTCGTTCTCGAGCTCGACCCTCAACGGCTTCCACGTCGAGAACGCAGCGCTCGGCGGCGCACTCGACGCCGGGCTGGCCACGTTGAGCAGGTTCGACGTCACGAGCGAAGCGGGCCGCGCGTCGGGGAAGGGCGCGATCCCGCTCACGCGCGGCGAGGCGGACTTCACCTACGAGATCGGCATCTCCGATGCGGCGAAGCTGAGCGATCTTCTTGGTACTCCGATGCAGGGATCCGGCACACTGCGGGGCCACCTCGCGGGGCCGCTGGATCGCATCCGCATCGACGGAACGTTCTCCGCGCTGAACGTCGAGGCGGCCGGCGTGGCGGCGCTCACGGCATCCGGCGACTATCGTGTCGAGGGTGACGTCGCGAAGCCGGCCGCGATGACGTTCGGCGGCAAGATCTCGGGAACGTTCGTCTCGGCGTTCGGCTGGAATCTCGGCACCGTGACGGCCGACGCGACGTACGCCGGCGAGCGGCTCGAGGGGGACCTCGAAGCCAAGCTGCCGGATTCACGCGTCGCGCGAGTGTCCGGTCTGGTGATCGTGCATCCAGATCACCACGAGCTTCACCCGAAATCGCTCCAGATCGAACTGGCCAATCAGCGATGGTCGCTCAACAGCAGCGCGGGGACACCAGTAATCTCGTGGACTGCGTCGAGTGTGTCTGGAAAAGATCTCGTGTTCGACGCCGGGGCGGGAACCACGGGCCGTATCGCGATCTCAGGCGAGCTGGGCCAAGCGTCACCGGCTGGAACCATCTCGCTCAACGTGCAGGACGTCGCGCTCGAGAGTCTTCCGCCCCTCGTGCCGGTCATGGCGGGCTACCGCGGGCACCTCAGCGGCACCGCGACGATCAGCGGCACGCTGTCCGATCCCGCGATCGCGGCGGACTTCAAGGTGACGGATGGGGGCTTCCGCGCGTTCTCATTCCAGTCGCTCACCGGCACCGGCACGCTCAGCGGCGAATCGATCGCGGGCGAGCTGCGTATCGACCAACGGCCTGGCGTCTGGCTCACCGCGCGCGGTTCGGTCCCGATGGATCTCTTCTCGTCCACGGGATCGAAAAAGCCGGTCGATGTGGCACTGCGGTCGAGCAGCATCGATCTGGGTGTGGTCGAAGGGCTCACCACCGTCCTCCGCAACGTCACCGGTACCCTGCAACTCGACCTGACCGTCAAGGGGCAGGCCGACGAGCCGCAGTTCGACGGGTTCGTCGACATCGCCAACGCCGCGTTCGCCGTCACTGCGACGGGTGTCCGGTATCGCAACGGCAACCTGCACCTCAAGCTCGCGCCGGATGCGCTCACGCTCGAGCGATTCCGGCTCGAAGACACCAAAGGCAACCCGCTGGAAATAACCGGCACCGCCGGGACGCACGCGTTCAAGATCGGCGAGCTCGGGTTCGAGTTGAGCGCAACCCGACTCGACGTGCTGCACAACGGGCTCGGCGATGTCGCGCTGAACGGCGTCATCACCGTCACCGGGACTCTTGCAGCGCCCATCATCGCCGGTGACCTTGGGCTTCACCGTGCGACGGTGGACGCCGATCAGCTGCTGCTCGCGGCCGAGCGCCCCTACGGCCTCCCGTCAACGCCATCGCCAGGCGAGGCCCCCGCGCCGTCGTCGCTTCCCGGCACGGCGGCACTGTGGGACAACATGACGCTGCGTCTGCGGCTGCTGGCGACGAACAATCTCGTGGTGCGCGGTGAAAACATGCGGCTGTCGCGCGGCGCAACGACGGGCGTCGGCGACATCAACATCACGTTCTCCGGCGATCTGGCAATTCGCAAGGCGCCGCACCAGCCGGTGGATTTCTCCGGCGCACTGCAGACCGTACGCGGCTCGTACGCGTATCAGGGACGCCGCTTCACGATCGAGCGGGACGGGACGCTGCGGTTCATCGGCCCGAATTCCTGGGATCCGCTGATCGCAATCACCGCGAATCGCACGGTCTCCGGCGTGCAAATCCGCGCCGTGCTTCGCGGCCAGGCGTCCGCGCCGGAGCTGGAGCTCACGAGCACGCCGCCGCTCGAGGAAAGCGACATCCTGTCGATGCTGCTGTTCAACCAGCCGGTCAACGAGCTCGCGCTCGCGCAGCGCAACGAGCTGGCGCTCCAGGCCGCGACGCTCGCCAGCGGCTTCGTCGTCAGTCCAGCGGTTTCAGCAGTCGGCGAGGCGCTGGGGCTCGCATTCCTCGAGCTGGAGCCGACCGGCACGCTCGGCACCACGAGCTTCCGGCTGTCGGCGGGGCGGGAGCTCCTGAAGGGGCTCTTCGTCACGTACTCGCGCGAATTCAGCGCCGAGCCGTTCAACGAGTTCCTCGCGGAGTACGAGCTGACGCGTTATCTCCGGATTCGCGCGAACGCGAGCGACGTCTCGGGCATCCGCTCGCGCACGCAGCTCTTTCGCCGCGTCGAGCGCGCGGGCATCGACCTGATCTTCTTTTTTAGCTACTGACGTCGGGATGCGGGATGCGGGATCCGGGATGCGGGATCCGGCTCGATTAGGGATTCTCGATTAGCGATTAGGGATTCTCGATT
>Ga0075434_100004363_pt1 | contig 12738 bp, 15 predicted proteins | sample RhiMethybrSRZTD3_FD_75298 | JGI IMG/M metagenome (GOLD analysis project Ga0075434, IMG submission 75298) | Populus rhizosphere microbial communities from Tennessee, USA - Rhizosphere MetaG P. TD hybrid SRZTD3 | ecosystem: Host-associated > Plants > Roots > Rhizosphere > Soil | place: USA... | reverse complement strand
GAGTGTCCATCGATAGGTCTGTACCCCTCCTTCCGCTTTGCCGCGCTGCTTGCGGAGGTAGTTGCAGAACTGCTCGACTAGATCCGTCAGGGGCTGAGTCATGGTCCGGGCCCTCGGCCCCGAGCCACGACCGAACCTTTGCCGAACCGCAGTATCCGGGGGCACAACCCATTCGTCAACGGGTCTGCTCTTGGCCACGAGACCGGCGGAAACAGGGACGGGGTCCCGGAAGATCACGCGGCTCCATTCCGCAACTGTCGAATCTCCACGAGCCGACCGGAGACCGATGTGAGAGCGTCTCGCCGCCGTAGCGGTGGCACAACAAGATGAAGAAGTCGGCCGGACCGCCGCCCGGCAGCCGAAACAGTAGAAGACCAACTTCGTCGGATCGACGAAGAGCGAGGAGCGTCTATCGACGTGGAAGACGCATGGCAGCATGTGATGACCGGTCGACGTCCGGGGTGAAAAGCGTGCGGATCGGCGGGTGTCATCAGGAGAGTCTTTGCGCCAGGCCGGCAGGCCATCGGAGCTGTTCTCGGGGCACCGTTCCAATCGTTCCCGCTAGGGTTCTGTTCAGCTCGTAGGTGGTCCTATGATTCATGCTCTTCCTCGGACGATTGACGGCTACTCTGCCAAATTGAATCGATCCCTGGAACGGAGCTGATTTTCACGGTCAGAATCAGCATGGTCCGCTCCTTCGCTCAGGCACCGCTGAAGCGGTACATTGCGAGATCGGCCGGACTCGACTCCTCCGCGAGGTGTCATCGTCGCCCGCCAGGAAGCGAAGACGTCGACGCTGGGCGGTCAGAAGCGCATCCACCGTTGCAGAACCCTTATGGCACTCAACGAGGTTTCTGGCGTGTCGCTCCGTTACGGCCAGCATTTCAGCCGCCATTCGACTCGCGATGCGACCCTCTCCGGCAAACACGTGAGCCTCGATCCAGTCCAGGGCTAAGACGTAGCGCTCAACCGTGACGATTGGCGTCACGTGGCCAAGCAGCCTCGCCAAGCTCCACAGCGCGATACTGGGGTCGTTGCCAAGGACCGCCCTCACACCGGCAGCGAACGGCCCATCAGCGGGGAGGTCGGGGTGAGACTCCCAGCCACGGTCGATACTGATCCAGCAAACGAGCAGCCACGTGGCACAGGCACGGCGAAGCGAGTGGAAGCCCGCAGGCTTCCCAGTCACCGCTCGCAGCACCCGAGCAATTCGTCCACCAATGACATCTGGGTCCAACGCGGCGCCGCTCCCCGTGACGAGCCATGTCTTACTCGTCGTCGCAAGGGTCGCGCGGAATGCGTGGTAGGTCTCCAAGATGTCCAAAGCCCACGAGGGCGCAAGAGTGCCGAGTGGCACCTGCCGGGCGCCTGCTTTTGTCTTCGAGCGCCGGATACGGATTGTCCAGTTCGAAACTGGCTGCACGTCATCTAGGGTGAGGCAACACAGCTCCGCCCGCCGCAGTCCGCCACAACCCGCGAGCACGACGGTCACGGCAAGAGCAATTCCTTCGGGTTCGATGCGACCCAATGTTGTCGCGGCGGCACGGATCTTGGCTGGAGACAGGAGCGGCTCAGCCCTTGCTGCGCCGCCGATGGTCCGCGCGATTCGGTGCCAGGTCACCATGCGGTTGTGCGGGTAACCATCCGCAGCAGCAAACACGAAGAAGAGGTGAAGCGCGCGAAGCGCGGAACGGCGCGATTCGTGAGTGTGATACAACTCAACGCCGCACCGCACGCAAGCGATCACGTCCGCGGGCGAGGCGGAAGCCATGATGGGGTCGCTCACAACAGCCGCATCCAAAATCCTTCCAACACGTGCGGTGTAGGCGCGGATACTATTCTGCCGAAGCTGGCTGCGCAGGAGAACGATGACCCACCGACAGTACAGCTGGCCGATGATTCCGGCCTCCTGAACCCACCGAACATCGTGGAAGAGTGTTTCAAGGTCGGCGGCCATTCGTTGGCGGAAGTGGCGCGAGCCGGGGCGACGGAGACCTCGAAGGATCTGTTTCACGGGCGGCCGCCACGGTGGGCTCGCAGAGGCTGATGTCGCGATAGCAAGTCGATTCGCCGACTTGCGACCGTTCTCGGCAACGCAATTGACCGTCGGGACGGGTACCCCTGATGACCCGACAGTTGGCTCCGGCGTGACAAACAATTGGCCCGACCGGCGCCAAATAACGAAGGGTGGGACGCCGTCGCACGCGAGGAGTTGTTGGACTGCGCTGTTGAACACGGTCCACGAGCGCGATCCGGCGGTGGCGATAATCTTCTCCACGCCGGCTCTGAGCCGCCTCGGGTCTCGCCACCTCGCCGGCAGTACAGGCGGATCGACCTCCTTCCAGTCAGGTTCCTGCGCACGAAGCAACAGGACCCATCCCCACAGGACCAGGCTGCGGGGATCCAAATGGAAGCGTTGAGTCGGGAACCCGGTGCGCGCTAGAAGGAGGACACCGTGGTCAAACTGAAGTTGATGACGCCGGAGGCCACTCAATGCCTCGCATAGCGACGGTAGAGTCAAACCGCTCCATACGATCGTGCCGATCACCGCGCGTAACGCGACGGCCTCCAGACATGGTGCGCCGGCGGACGTCCCGAGGAAGCTCGCAGCGAGTCGGCGTACGTGTGGCACGAGGCTCAGCGTCCCGTGGCCGAGCCGGAGTGCCAACGCGCGACGCTGCCGCGGCGTTGGGCGTACCCGCTCGCCGACACCCCGGTTGCCGTTACTCCGCACGGAAGCCTACCTCGCGCAACAGGATCGTCCCGAGCTGTCGCATCGGCTGACTCAATCGCTGAAGTGACACAAGACTGAGCGATCCCCAGGGCAGGGGTTCGTGTGAGTGCCCTATGAACGGCTCGATCTGATCGATGGGCGTCTGCAGTTCCAGCGCACGCGTGAGCCAGTAGTGCCGGGGCGCATTCAGAGGCCACGGGAAAAGCTCGCCGAGGCCTTCTTGCTGCAGAACGAAACGCACCAATTGGGCCGACAAGGACCTCGCGCGCCCATCGACGACGACGAAGAAGGCCTCATCCTCCGCGAGTTGATCCATCGCGGTGTGGGTCATGGCGCGCAGTCGGACGCGAACGCGATCCCCGTCGTGACAAAGTCGCTCCAGAAGTTGAGCGTCCCGAAGTGTGAGTGGCACCAAACGGGATTCGCGAGAAAATGGCGAGTCTTTGTCGCGAACGAAGATCCAACCCGCCTCCGGATCAGCATCGCCACGACGAACAGCTGGATCACGACAGGGCCGAAGCGCAGCCGCCCAGCCCAACCGGATCCAGGTGTACACGGCGGTCAGGTTCCAGGCCCGCGCTAATGCGGCGAGAGACCCGCCGAGTCGCACTTCGCGTCGCCGAGTTTCGAGGGCCTGAACGGCCTGTTGAAGGCGCGCAGTAAGCGGCACAATCCGCGAGCCGAACTCGCGATTCCCGGAATGGCTCGGCGTTATTCCGTGGCCGAGCACTGAGGCGAATGGCCAAGCGCGGCGCTTGCACTCGGCAGCGATTTGCGCTTCGAAGCAGCGAAAGGCGCTGACGTGCGCCATCGCCGCGTGCTGCTCGGAAACGTTGATGTAGCAAGATGTGGCGAGGTGAGGCGTGTAATGGAAATCGGCGGTCAGCAAGCTCGCCAAGACCCCGGGTAACCCGCATCGAGTGAGCCAACCAGGAAGCGACCGCGCAAGGCGGGCGAGCTTGCGCCGCTCGATCTTGCACATGGCATCGGCGAAGGGCTGCGGTCTCACCAGCTCCTGTCGCGTGTGCAGTAGTCGCGCGACGTCTCGTAAATATGGCACCAACGGCACCGACGCCCAGTCTGATCCTGAACGGCTTGCTTCCGCGCAGGCCTGCGACAGAGTCTCGTTGTACCCGACGCGTGGCAGGCGTATCCAGAGACGTCCGTCCTGGAAGTCAAGAACAAGATCGCTGTCGTCTCGAGGCCCAGAGCCCTGGGTGAGTGTTGTGAGCGTGCTCGGTGTCATGCCGTACACCACCGCCAATCCCTCGATGAGCGTCGAAATGCGCTGGTCTGCGCTGATCGCGCGCGGAGCTCGGCTGAACAGCCGCGAGTGAGCAGCCGCATAGTCGGCGATCTGGGAGGTTCTGCTGTCGTGCGGGAACGCGAGTCGAGACATTGTCGCGTGCTGCCTCTGCCACTGCGCCCGGCGTGCATGAGCTAAGGATCTTGGCCAAAACTGCGCACGTGGCACCCAATCGATCGCGCCTTCTCCCTCCCGCGCGGCGTGAGGCGGCGCACCCGGCAGCTGAAGTCTCGATCGTGTTCGAGTGGCGCTGACGCCAATATCTTCACGCTGGCGAATTGCTGCCAACACTCTTGCCGCAGCGGGATGCGATGCTCGGCGCGTTGCAGACCGTGAGCCAGGCCGAATTCGATGCCGCCCTTCGCCCAGGACCACCCGAAGTCGCGCAGCATAGCTGGCCACGGTGCTCCGGCTGATGCCCGTCGCCGCCTGATAGTTGCCCAGTACTGACCGAATCAGCTCAGATGTCGTTGCCAGTGCCACGGACGAACTCGTGCCGAAGCTCGGGGGTGAACTGGGAGAGTGGTTCGGCGTACAAGCACGCCACCCTGGCCGCCCGAAGATAGCTGTAAAGGTTCATATCGATCGTTGACCCGAAACGAAGCCCGTCCTGAGCCATTCCACGTTCGAGTGCCCTTACACGAATGTGAACGAGAGTGGCCAACACGACGTAGAGGCGTGCTTTTCGCTGAGAAACCGCTCGCCATGAGCTCCAATGAAACGCGGCGAAAGGCGCACGCGTGAACGATGGGCGGAGGCGACTGGAAGTTGTCGCGGGCTGAAATTCATTACGAAGCTGATGCAACAGCGTAACGAGCCGGCGCCGGATGTGCGCGGAGGCCTTCAGGCGGGTTGCCGTCGTGGCGAAGAGAAGCTGCGTGGAGGGCCAAAGCGTAAAGAGCGAGCGCTCGTCGAGGCACGGATCGTACAGCTTGATTACCAAGGAGGCTACACCACTTGCCTCAGGGCAGCGCTTGCTCATGCGCTGGCCCAACTGGCGTAGCCCATCGCTGATGGACCGCGGCGTGGCAAGGAGATGGTCGAGATCGACGAGCAGGTTCTCGAACGTCACGGTGTCCGCCGGGTGAGTGGCCGAGCACCGCGAGCTTGAAGCCGGTGAAACTGCCGCGCGGCCCAGATGGCCTGACGGCTCGTACCGATCTGCGTCGCGACAGCCGAAAGTGCCCCGCGCTTTGCCACGTCGTCGCGGTAGGTGAGCGCGTTCCAGATCGCATGACCGATTGCGCCACGCCGCGACGCGATCCGTGTGCCGACGTCAAGTGCTAGGAGTTCTGCAGCCAGCTGCTGACCGTGATGCGCGGTCGGAATGATGAGGGCCCGGAGCCGTATACGCGTCGCAGGGTCTCGGCTGACATCGAGCGCTGCTTGCCATGTTCGGATACCCGCGAGCAGGACAAAGTCGCCGGTGCGACCGCTTGGCGCCAGCACGAGCGGCGAAAGTGCGCTCAGCAATTCGACGTCGCGCGAGCAGGTTGCGCGGGAGACGACTTCTAGATTCTCGAAGACGCCCGCGGCCATGATCCGGACGCAATGATTTCCCCGCCGGGACTGCCCTCTCCGAACGGTTATCTGTGTCGGTATCCACGCAGCTTCTGCACGCACCATCGGATCCGAATGGTGCTCGAGCGAAAACTTGCGCACTAGGCGCCTGATTTTTCGCGCGCAAATCAGCTTGCGCGCTGGTCCTTGGCTGCTGGATGATCCATGCGGAGGCGCCGCTCATGCCGGATCTTTCGTTGAGACGGTCAGTCGACGCTGCGCGCGTCGACGTAGCGCTACGCTGGCAGTCCGCCTGGCGACGGGGAGCTTGGCAGCGCCTAAATGAGCATCAGCGGCGGCGGCGAACGCGGCCGCTGGCGGAGCGGTTGAAAGGAATCCTGCTGTCCTGGCCGTTGCGTTCGCACTCGCTGCAGCTTCCTCCTTATACAAGGCCCAAGGTGAGTGATTGGCCCCGCTGCGAAGAGCGTGAGCGGGAGCTCGGCGACGGCGAATACGGCGTCAGGCAGCACGAATTGCTGCGCGTCCTCGTCAAGCTTCTCGAGCCGGCGCGCCAACAGTTGCGTCAGAAACGGACCCCCGAGTCGCTGGATGAACTCGCCGACCTCGTGACCCGCGCCGCTGGCGCGGGCATCCGGGTAGTCGTCGCGGACATTTGTTCGATTGTGGAACGAGGGCGGGACGCGGCGTGGCGCGATCGCCAGCGAATTCGTGGAGCTCGCTACTTGCGCGAGACGGCGAAAGCGCAGGGCCGATTCGACCGCTGGTTAGAGGAAGCGAAGTGGGTGCTTGCAGAGCGAAAGCTGCTTCAACTCCCTCCAGAACTCGTTGCGGCTTTGGAGGAAGAGACACGCCCACGAAGCTGGGCCCGGGCACGTCTTCCATTGGAGGGATACGTGGGTCGTCCGTTTGCCGGAGGCGAAAGTCGGCCTTGGGAACAGAAGGTGGGCGATGCACTCAGGCAACTCGGGCTGTCCCGTGACGATGCTGAGGCGATTCGACGCTCTTGCGGGTTGATGGAACGATCACATCGGCGCGGCTCAGCCCGCTGATGTGCCGTGCCGCGTTGGTGAAGCTAGTTGACGGGTAGCTCGGAAGTAAGTGGCTCCGTGAGAGTCGTTGTGTGACGATATGACAGGGACTTAACCAAGCCTCAGCGCGATGGATACTCCGCGATCTGATCGTTCTCCAGTGCGCACGAGTTTATCGCGTCCCACGTGAGGAATGTAGTGGCTCCAGCGAACTTTCCACATCGCGCGCAAATGAGGAGATCAGGAAATTGTTTCTTCCAACCCCTCATCTGCTCTTTGAATGTCGGGTCGAGGCGCTTCCGAGCGGGCGTCCTTCGACTCATTCCCCACCCTCGATCAACAAACGCTCCACCTCGCGCAGCCGCGCTTTGTATCCGCTGGCGACTGGTCCCAGTCGTTTGGCGAATTCCAGGTCATCGAGTTCCAGCAGGAAATTGCTCACGGCCACCCGGAGCGCCATCGTCTGTCCAAAGGATAACGGAAAGCCGTCGTGAACTTGGCCGGGGAGATCTGGAAAATCGAAAACGTCGGGACGCATCGGTTCGGCGTGCCGAAATAGCCCGGACGCCTCGCCTTCGGGAACGAGTCGTCGAGCTCCATTGGCGTCTGGGCGAACGCCCCGGTGCAGTTCCGGGGCGCTTGCTTTGATGGACTACTCGCCGACGAGTGCGACCGGCACCGCGTGGGTGTGACCGGCAACGTGTCGAGTGAGTCTATCCCTACGGCTACCATGCCTCAGCCGATCACTGGAGCAAAGCCACTAACTGAGTGACAGGGCCACACACTAGGAGGCTTGGATATGAAAAGGTCGACCTTCACGCTCGCCGTGACGCTCGCCATCGGCATCGCGGTCGGCGCGAGCACGATGAGCTTTGTGAACGCGATGCAACATGTCAAGGTCAACGAGCTCTACAAAGCCGACCTCGTCACGAGTGAAGGGAAGGAAGCGAGCATGTTCCTCGCTGAGCTTGGGCCCGGCGCGAACATGGGCAAACACTACCACCCCGGTGACGCCTTCGCCTACATTCTCGAGGGAACGATGCTGCTCGAGATCGTCGGAAAGGAATCGGTCACCCTGAAGCCAGGACAGAGCGGCAGCCTCCCTCCACGGACTGTGCACGATGACAAGAACGCGAGCCAAACGGCCCCGCTGAAGTTCCTGGTGTTCCACGTCGCTAAGAAGGGCGACCCGCTGGCGGTTCCAGTGCAGTGATCTAACGTCGGGAGGTTTGGGGAACCGCATACACTATTGGGATAGAGCACTCGCCGACGAGCGCGACCGGCATCGGATGGGAACGGACGCCGTGGCAAGCAACGCGGCTGGCCGCGTGGGAGGTGTTGATTAGGCTGGAAGGACGGTAGCCAAGGGAAGGGGCATTTTAGGTCGCAGAAGCCGATTCGAGTATCCTGAATTTCAGAGGCAGCTATGCAACTCAGTCTGCCGTCGGCTCTGGGGGCATTCTTCTGATATCGACCGGATTCAAACCCGGCCAGTGGCCCAACGAGTAAGCCACAGCCGAAGCCCGCGCCGTCACTTTTGCCGCTGAAGGAGACACATTGATGCCGCTCCAAATAAAGGTGACAGCGCTGGCCGCAATCTACTTGCTAATCTCCGTCACGGCCACTCACGCCATCACCGGCGATGAGTGGCGGCAGCTACCAGAACTACCTCAAAAGGCGTACGTGTCGGGAGTGCTAGACGCCTGGTTCCATGTCGCCAAGCTTAGCCAGGCTGTAAAGCAGGCCAATCCAAGCTACACGCCGGGAGCAATGGAACGGCATTTTGCTCCGATCACGGATTGTACCCAATATCGAATGTCCTACGGGCAAGTGTACGCAATCGTCGCGAAGTACGTCAGTCAGAATCCCGAGCATTGGCACAACGGAATGCCAAGCCTTATCTGGACTGCCATGTCGAAGGGATGTAGCTCACCCTGATCAACGACAACCCAGAATTGCGCGCGTGCGGGGCGGTGATTAACCGAGACGCGAATCGTGACTGATCGACGCGGGCCTCACGGCGCCGTGCTGGTACGCGTCGCGGCGTTCGGCTAGACTCCCGGTCAGCCATCCTCTGTCGAGGTGCCCATGCGGCGGATCGGGCTCGCAGTCCTTGTCGCTTTCAGTTTCATTGCTGCTCCGGTCGACTCCGAGGCGCAGGCGGCAGCCCAAATCCACCGTATTGGGCTTCTAGAGAGCGGTCCACCGAGTTCCACCGCCGACCCCTTCGGCCAATGGGGAGCCTTTCGCGAGGGGCTCCAGACGCTCGGGTACGTCGAGGGCAGGAGCGTAGAAGCGGATCGCCGAACTCGAGCGTGAGACCGCGCGGTGGCGCAAGCGTGCGGAGCGTGCTGAGGCCTTGGTCGAGGTCCAAAAAAAAGTGGCGGCGTTGCTGGGGACGCCGCCGGACAGCGAACACTCCTGATGGCAACGGTGACCGAGGTCGGCCCCCGTCTCGGCATCGCGCCGACGTGCCGAGCGCTCGCGGTGCCGCGGGCGGCCTTCTATCGCCGTCGGCGGCCCCAGAGTGCCCCGCGGCCACGGCGCCCTTCGGCGCGCGCTCTCAGTACGGCGGAGCGCGCAGCGGTCCTCGCCGTGCTGCACGAGCCGCGCTTCGTGGATCTCGCCCCGGCGGAGGTCTATGCCATGCTACTTGACGAGGCCGGTATCTCTGTTCGGAGCGCACGATGTACCGCGTGCTCGCGGAACATCACGAGGTGCGCGAGCGCCGTAATCAGCTCCGGCATCCCCGCTACGCCGCACCCGAACTGCTGACGCGCCAGCCCAACGAGCTGTGGAGTTGGGACATCACCAAGTTGCTTGGGCCGACGAAGCGGACCTACTTCTACCTCTACGTCATGCTCGATGTGTTCAGCCGGTACGTCGTGGGCTGGATGGTCGCCCATCGGGAGAGCGCGCCGCTCGCCGAGCGCTTCATTCATGAGACCTGTTCCCGACAGGGCATCGACCGCGGGCGGCTCACCATCCACGCCGATCGCGGGCCGGCGATGACCTCCAAGCCGGTTGCTCTCTTGTTGGCCGACCTCGGTGTGACTAAGACCCATTCCCGCCCGCATGTCTCCAACGATAACCCCTTCTCCGAAGCCCAGTTCAAGACCCTCAAGTACCGGCCCGCGTTCCCGACGCGCTTCGGCTCGATCCAGGACGCCCGGGCGCACTGCCACGTCTTCTTCCCCTGGTACAACAGCGAGCACCATCATTCGGGCCTCGGCCTGCTGACGCCCGCCGACGTGCATCACGGCCTGGCGGAGCAGCGCCTGACGGTGCGCGCGACGGTGCTCGCCACGGCGTACGCCGTGCATCCGGAACGGTTCCCCACCGGCCGGCCCCACCCGCCGGTGCGGCCTGTGGAGGTGTGGATCAATCCGCCTAAAATCTCGGCGCCCTTGTAGACATCAACGACGATCCCGCCGTCCGCGCTTGCTCGCGCTGGCGCGTTCGCCTAGGCTGTCAGCGACCGCTGCGCTGTGGGAGGCAAGGACAGGCTGATGGGTCGTCGCGCAAAGCCCCCGAAGGGCCAGGCGGAAGCCAAGGAGTCGCTCCCCGGTAAGTCGCCGAAGAACGAAGGGGCCGAGGTCCGCGACCTTGAGAAGCGCCTGGCAGAGAGCCTGGAGCGGGAGAAGGCGACCGGCGGGATCCTCCACGAGAAGGATCGCGCGTTGACCGAGGCGTGGGACCGGCAGACGGCGACGAGCGAGATCCTGAAGGTCATCTCGAGCTCGCCGACGGACATCCAGCCCGTGTTCGACACCATCGTTCGGAACACCCTGCGCCTGTGCGACGCGAAGTTCTGCGTGGCCTATCGCTACGATGGCGAACAACTCCACGTGGTGGCGCACGACAACCTCACCCCCGAAATGCGCGCCTTGCTGGACGCGCGCTATCCGCAGCGTCCCTCGCGTGAGACTGCAACCGGTGTCAGCACACTGGAACGACGGGTCGTGCACATTGCGGATGTGACGGTCGACGAGGTGCCGCCTGCTTCGCGCGAGTTCGCGCGCCGGCAGGGATGGGGCAGCATGCTGGCGGTACCGCTGCTCCGAGACGGCCAGCCGGTCGGGAACATCGCCGTGTCACGCGTTGAACGGCAGCCGTTCACCAAGCAACAGATAGCGCTCGTACAGACCTTCGCCGATCAGGCGGTGATCGCGATCGAGAACGTGCGATTGTTCCGGGAACTGGAAGAGAAGAACAAAGCCCTTACGAGCGCCCATGCTCAGGTGACCGAGGCACTGGAGCAGCAGACGGCTACCAGCGAGCTGCTGAAGGTGATCGGGCAGTCGACGTTCAATCTCCAGCCGGTGTTCGAGACGCTCGCGGAGAACGCGGTCCGGCTGTGTGAGGCCGATCGCGCCCTCGTCTATCGCTTCGACGCGCAGCTCCTGCGATTGGTGGTCGGGCACAACGCCTCGGCAGAGCTCAAAGCATTCATCGAGCGGAATCCCTTCGGCCCTGGACGCCAAAGTTGTGCCGCGCGGACCGCTCTCGAGCGGCGCACCATTCACGTCCATGACGCGCAGGCGGATCCCGACTATACCTACGGGTCGAGGCAGGTGGATCCGTTTCGCACCATCCTGGGGATCCCCATGCTGCGAGGGGACGAACTCTTGGGGGTCATCATCATCTACAGGCACGAAGTGCGGCCGTTCACCGACAGCCAGATCGCCCTGCTGGAGACCTTTGCCGACCAGGCGGCCATCGCGATTGAGAATTCGCGCTTGCTCAGCGAGCTGAAGCGTTCGGTGGATGAACTGACGGCCCTCGGCGAGGTAGGACGCGCTCTCAGCTCGACGCTCGATCTCGAGACGGTGTTGCAGACCATCGTGACCCGCGCCAACCAGCTCACCGGCACCGCCGGCTGCACGATCTGGGAGTACGACGAGGCACGTGAGGAATTCCGGCTGCGCGCGAGTCACTATGCCGATGCGGCCGACGCGACGGTCCTCCAGGCGCTCGGGCGGGTGACCACGATGCGCAAGGGCCAAGGCGTGACGACGCATGTGGTCGAGCGGCGGCAGCCCGTCCAGATTCGCGATATCGCTGCCGAGGGCGCCTACGAGAGTCCGATCCGCCAACCACTCATCGAGGCCGGGCACCGCGCGCTGCTCGGCGTGCCGCTGCTCAGCGAAGACGAGGTCATCGGTGTGCTGGCCGTCACGCGCAAGACACCCGGCGAGTTCGAGCCGGAGATCGTGCGGCTGCTGAGCACGTTCGCCACCCAGTCGGCCTTGGCCATCCAGAATGCGCGGCTGTTTCTGGAGATCGAGGACAAGAGCCGGCAACTCGAAGCGGCGAGCCAGCACAAGTCCGAGTTCCTGGCCAACATGTCCCACGAGCTGCGCACGCCGTTGAACGCCATCATCGGGTTCTCTGAGGTGCTGACGGAGCGCATGTTCGGCGAGCTAAACGAGAAGCAGGACGAGTACCTGAAGGACATCTACGCATCAGGACAGCACTTGCTCTCGCTCATCAACGACATCCTCGACCTGTCGAAGATCGAGGCCGGGCGGATGGAGCTCGAGCTGACGGACTTCGATCTACCGCAGGCGGTCGACAACGCCCTGACCCTGGTCCGTGAGCGGGCGGGACGGCGGGGAATTGCCCTGGGGATTAACGTGGATAACCGGCTGGGGCAGATTCGGGGGGACGAACGGAAGGTCCGGCAGGTCGTCCTGAACCTCTTGTCGAATGCCATCAAATTCACACCGGAGGGTGGACGGATCGAAGTCGCGGCAATGCCACGGGATGGGTCGGTGGAGGTATCCGTCAGCGACACCGGGTCGGTATCGCCGCGGAAGATCAGGAGGCGGTGTTCGAGGAGTTCCGGCAGGTCGGGACGGCAGCGAAGAAGGTGGAAGGTACTGGGTTAGGACTCACCTTGTGCCGGAAGTTTGTGGAACTCCACGGCGGGCGGATCTGGGTGAAGAGTCAGGTCGGGACGGGCTCGACCTTCACGTTCACGATCCCGGTGCGCCGCGAGCCGGGCGACCGAGGAGGCGCCCCTACACTAATCTCATGACCCCGCTGCCTCATTCTCATTGACAGGTTCCGGAACGCCAAGGGGCGTACCAACAGTGTGGAATAGGATTGGCCGTGACCGGGAAGATGCGTGGTTCGGTAACGAACCG
>Ga0075434_100004360_pt1 | contig 12739 bp, 10 predicted proteins | sample RhiMethybrSRZTD3_FD_75298 | JGI IMG/M metagenome (GOLD analysis project Ga0075434, IMG submission 75298) | Populus rhizosphere microbial communities from Tennessee, USA - Rhizosphere MetaG P. TD hybrid SRZTD3 | ecosystem: Host-associated > Plants > Roots > Rhizosphere > Soil | place: USA... | reverse complement strand
GACATGCTGAACCGCGCCGGCATCGCTGGATCCTGCATCGTGTTGGCGACGATGCCGTGGTGCGCCGGATAGAGGCCCGTCACGATCGTGTAGTGATTGGGAAACGTGAGCACCGGGAAGGACGGAATCAACGCGCGGGCGCGCGCGCCGCGCGCGGCGAGCGCACGCAGGTGCGGGGCGGCGAAGCGGTCGATGTAGTCGAAGCGCCAGCCGTCGAAGGAAACGAGGACGAGGATCGGCGCCGGTCGATCGGCGTCGGAGGCGCGCCCGGCGCGTGTCCGGCACGAGCCGGACAACGACACGGCGAGCGCGAACAGCGCGAGGCACGCGATGCCGCGCAGGCGCGACATGCGGCGGCTACATGATGCTGGCGTCGGCCGGCTCCCCGGCGCGCTCGATGCTGCGCACGGGGCTCGTCAGGACGAAGCCGCGCTCGGTCGCGATCTCGAGCCGGAAGCCGACGTGGACGCTTCGCAGCTTCAGGAACGCGCCGCCGAGCGAGCTGCCCGCGAGGCGCGCGGGCGTGAAATCCGGGAAGAACGCTCCGCCGCGGACGAGGATCTCGGCGCTCTCGACCGAGACGACGATGATCTCGTACGTGCTGTTGTGCGTCTTGACGAGGACGCCATCGAGCGCCACGAGATCGTCGACGTGGACGCCGCCGCGCCAGTCGTGAGCGCTCCACGCGGCGAGCACGGTCGACGTCGGGACGCGCAGCGTGGCGATCCGTGCGGTCGGAGGCGTCACTGGACCTGGTGGCAATGATAGCAGCCGAGCGCGCGGCGCGAGCGGTTGTATTCGTACGATCTGGTGAAGTCGTACGCCGGCCGATGGAGCAGCCGCGCCATGCCGGGCACGACGATCTCACGCATGTACGCCGCCTTCGCCTGGTTCTCGGACTCGGCGAGATACCCGTAGATCGCGTTGCGCATCTGCGCGTCCATCGTCGTCGAGTAGATCTCCCAGCCGCGCTGGCGGAGGTCGGGCTGCGGCAGCGCGGCGACGGCGGGCATCGCCCAGCGGCGCGCGGCGGCGTCGGCGCCGTGGCAGGTCGCGCACGTCACCTTCTCGGGTCCGCCCTTCAGCCGGCCGAGCGTCTGGCGCGCCCACGGCATCACGTCGCGCTCCATGAAGTGGACGATCGCCGCGTCGTCGCGCTTCTCGCCGTTCGGCGCGATCGCGTCGTCGTCGGCGTACGGCGGCGTCACCGTCTTGCCGTGGAGCCCGATGACGACGGCGAAGATCGCGGCGAGGACGGCGACGAAGCCGCCGAGCGCGCTGCGGAGATCGAAGGCCGGCTGGCGCGGATTCCACTCGAGCGCGGCGCGGACGGCGGCGGCGTCTCGCGGCGCCTGCGGATCGCCGGCGAGCAGCTCGATCAGCGCCGCGAGCTGCGCGCCGCGGCGGATCGAGCGGAGCGCGATCGCATCGCCGGGCGGGCATGTGTTGACGACGATCGTCGAGGCGCCGAACAGCCGTTCGACGCCTGTTTCCGTCCGCTGCACGTCGCCGGCGTCGTCGAGCGCGATCTCGGAGGCGCCGCAGCGCGACGTGCGAACGAGGCGGAAATCGGTGAGGAGGTAGCGTTCGCCGCGGAGCAGGGCGCCGAGCTGCCAGGGACGTCCGCTCCAGAGCAGGCGCTCCCAGGGGAGAAGCGCGTCGCCGAGATCCCGGCGCATGGACCTGTGCTCCGCGGGCGGGCTACGACGGCTGCCGGGTGAAGTTCACTTTCGGCGCCTGCCGCGCGTCGGGCGGCGCCTCGAAGAACGGATAGTCCTTGAAGCTGAAAAGCTTCGCGGTGATGTTGGCGGGAAACTGCCGCCGCGAGGTGTTGTACTGCTGCACCGCCTCGTTGTACCGCTGGCGCGCGACCGCCAGGCGGTTCTCCGTTCCGGAGAGCTCGTCCATCAGCCGGTTGAACTGCTCGTTGGCTTTGAGCTGCGGATAATTCTCGACGACGGCAAGCAGACGGCCGAGTGCGGACGTCTGGCGGTTCGCGGCGTTGATCGTCTCTTCCGGCGACTTGGCGCTCAGGAGCTGCGAGCGGGCGTCGGCGATGTCCTTGAAGACGCTCTCCTCGTGCTGGGCGAAGCCCTTCGTCGTCTCGACGAGGTTCGGGATGAGATCGTTGCGGCGCTGGAGCTGGTTCTGCACCTGCGCCCACTGCGCTTTGACGTTCTCTTCCTGGCTGACGAACTTGTTGTACGAGCAGCCGCTCAGCGGCAAGCCGACAGCGGCGGCGACCACGACCTGCAGCAGGGCCCTTCGTGTCATCGTCATAGGCTTCATTCTAACAAGTGACCTCAGCTCCCTCGGTGTCTTCCGCTGCGCCCTCTGGCCCGGCGGCGCCGTGTCCTTGACAGCGCCAGTCGCTCACCAGCTGGCGCCCCCTCCGCCGCCACCGCTCCGTCCGCCGCCGAATCCTCCGAACCCGCCGCCGAAGCCACCACCGCCGCCGCCGAATCCGCCGCCGCCGAACCCGCCGCCGGTCCAGCCGCCGCCGAACGGGCCGACGCCGCTCGACCAGCCGCTCCAGGGTCCACCGCCCCAGTAGCGCCGGCGCCGCCCTCCGCCGCCGGCGATCCGGCTGACGATCAGAATCGCGATGAAGATCCAGAAGATCGCGGTCAGCGACACCGGCGTCGTGTCGCGCGCGCGCGCAGCCGCCTGCGGCACGCGGACGCCGTCGAGCGTCACGCCGCGGCCCTGCGCGATGCGGCCGATGACGCGCTCGACGCCGGCGCGCAGGCCGGCGCCGTAGCGGCCGCTGCGGAATTCGGGCGCGATGTACTCGCGGCTCGTCTCGCCGGCGAACCCGTCGGTGACGAACTGCTCGAGGTCGTAGCCGACTTCGATCTTGATCCGCCGCTCTTTCATCGCGGCGAGGATCAGGAGGCCGTTGTCCTTCCCCTTCTGGCCGATGCCGCGGCCGTGGTTCTCGAACAGCTTGACGGCGTACTCCTCGATCGTGCCGTACGCCTCGATCGTCTGCACCGTCGCGACGACGACGACGTCGCCGGTCTTCGCCTGCAGCGCGCGAATCATGTCCTCCATCGCGCGCGCGCTCGCGGGATCGACGACGTGCGCGAAGTCGTTGATCGGCTCCGTGAGCTGGGGCAGATCCGCGGCGGCACCCCGCGCGGCGAGTGCGGCCACGACGAGCGCGGCGGCGCCGTACCGCACGCGCGACGCCACCCTCATCGCCGCGCGCCCCAGCCGTCGACGTACGCGACGATGCGCTCGACGGCGTCGAGGTAGGGCGGCAGCAGCTGCTCGGCGTCGGCGGACGCGAGGTCGTGCGCGTGCGCCAGCGCGACGACGCGCGAGATGACGGTCTGTTCCGATGCGGCGGCGGCGCCGACGCCGGAGACGCTGCGCTCGACATGGCGCGCCGAGGCCGCCGCGTCCGCGTCCGCCCGCCCTTCGAGGCGCGCGATGCTCGACACGAGCGCCGCGAACGCTGGCGCCGACTGCAGGATCAGCATCGACACCGCGTCGGCGCGGCCGCGCGTTTCGAGATAGCCCTCGCGCAGGTGCAGCAGATGGCCGCGCGCCTGCACTTCGACCGCGCGCCTGAGATCGGCGGCGTCGACGCGCAGCGACGCGAACGGGTTGGCGCCCGAGACGACGACGTGGTCGGCGAGGATGGCGCCGAACTCGAGCGGAAAGGCGTCGAGCGACTGCTCGAACTCGCGCGCCTCGAGCAGCAGCGGCGTCGCCAGGCCGGCGTCGTGCCACGAGTCGACGCGCGTGGCCGCCGCGCGCAGGTCGTCGCGCGTCATCGAGTCGACGACCGCGAGCGTCCGTGTCGGCGGCCCGTGGTGGTCGTGCCCGTGCGGTCCGCGCGCGTGCGCGCCGTGATTGCCGCGCGCGTGCGCCGCCTCGCGCTCGCCGTACATCGCCAGCGCCTGCAGCCGGCTGCCGAAGATGCCGCGCAGATCGCGCTCGAGCGCGCGCACGGCGTCCGGGATGGTCATGGCTCATTGTATAGAATGTGACGGATGCGTCTGCGGCAGCTGAACGTCGGGTGCTTCGGCGGCGGCACGGGACTGCCGAGTCTCCTCGGCGGGTTGAAGCACAATCCCTGGCTGCACCTCAACGCCGTCGTCACGATGTTCGACAGTGGCGGGAGCTCGGGGCAGCTCCGCGACGAGCTGGGCGTGCTGCCGCCGGGCGACATCCTGAAGTGCGCGCTGGCGCTGGCGCGCAACTCGCGCGAGGCGCGCCGCGTGCTGCTCGCGCGGCTGCCGACGATGGAGTACGCGCGCCTCGGCGGCCACACGGGCGGCAACCTGCTGCTCTCGATGATGCAGCGCTACAGCGGCGACTTCCTCGACGCGATCGACGGCCTGCGTGCGCTGCTCGGCTGCCGCGGCCGCGTGTGGCCGGTCAGCGTGCAGGCCGCGTCGGTCTGCGCCGAATACGGCGACGGCAAGACGACGCGCGGCGAAGTGGAAGTCGACGCGGGACAGACGTCGGGACAGCTCGTGCGCCGCATCTGGCTCGAGCCGCCGGTCGCGATCCATCCGGCGGTCGCGAAGGCGATCACCGAGTTCGACGCCGTCATCATCGGCCCCGGCAGCTTTTATACGAGCCTGATGCCGATCTTTCTCGTGCGCGGCGTGTCCGACGCGCTCGCGAAGATGAAAGGTCCGATCATCCTCATCGCGAACCTGCTGACGGAGGGCCGCGGCATGGTCGGCTTCACCGCGGCCGACGCGGTCGCGCGGATCGAGGAGGCGACGCACCGGCAGATCGACGTCGTGATCGCGAACGTGAAGTGGCCGTCGGACGAGGTGCTCGCGCGCTACGCGCAGGAGCACAAGGAGCCGCTCGCGATCGGCCAGCTGCCGTCGCACGCCGAGCTGGTCGGCGGAGAGTTCTGGACGAGCGAAATCGCGCGCCACAACCGGTCGCGGCTCGCGTACGCGGTGTGGAGCGTGTTGTCGCGGCGGTTGCTGGAAAGCGCTGACATGCAGGGCGCGGCGCAGGCCGACGTCCGCGGGACCGCCTGAAGGCCGACGCGTTCGGCGCCCGCGCCGGGCGCATCATCTACGGTTTGAGCAGTTCCGCCACGGTATAGACGCGCCCGCCTTTCATCACACGCTTCACGTCGCGCGTGTTCCGGATGTCGAGCAGCGGATCGCCGCCGATGAACGCGAGATCCGCGACGCGGCCCACCTCGATCGTGCCGAGGTCGTCGCCGAGCCCGAGCGCCTGCGCGGCGTTCACGGTCGCCGTCTGCAGCGCCTGAAACGGCGTCATCCCCGCGTGCACGTACGCCTCGAGCTCCACGTGCAGGCCGAGGCCGTAGGGGACGATCGGTGAATCGGTTCCCGCGACGATCTTCACGCCCGCCGCGGCGAAGGCCTTCAGGTTCGCTTCGTACGGGCGGATCGCCGCGTCGAGCCGCCCGTTGGCGCGCGCGTTCGCCGCGTCGCTCAGATCCGCGACGAGCGGCAGCGGAAACAGCGCGAGCCGCGGATCGTAGAGCAGCGACTTGTCGCCGGTGATCCGCGCGCGATACGCGCCTTGCACGCCGATCGTCGGCGTCAGCGTCGCGCCCGAGCGCGCGGCGAGATCGATCACGTCGCGGTACGCGCGCGCCGACGCGCTTTGCTTCGCCGTGTAGCCGCGGCGGCTCGTTCCCGCGAGCTGCTCGATGCCGTCCGCGCCGAAAGCGACCGCCGGATACAGCTCGTGCGAGGCCACCGGCCGGCCGTGCGCGTGCGCGTACTCGACGACCCGCCGCTGAAAGCCGTCCGGCAGGCGCACGGAGGTCTGGAAGAAATCGACGCCGAGGCTCGAGGCGCGCTCGAGCTCCGAGTCGAGCTGCGCGTCGGACGCGATTGCCGCGCCGCCCGGGTCGAACGAGCGGATGCCGTCCAGCGGATCGCCGGCGATGAAGAGCCGCGGGCCCGGCCTTCGCCCCGACTCGATCGCCTCGCGCTGCTCGAGGCCGGCGTACGGGTTCACGGCCGGCATCCGCACCGACGTGATCCCGTACGCGAGCCAGATGCGCCCGAACCGCGATCCGTACTCGGGATCGAGATGCGCGTGCATTTCGATCAATCCCGGAATGACGTACTCGTCGCGCGCATCGACCACCGTGCCGACGTGCAGATCGTCGCGGTGCGGCTCGATGCCGCGGACGATCCCGCGCTCGACGACGATGTCCGACTCTCCGCGCAGGCCTTCGATCGCGAGGTCCAGGAGATGTCCCGCGTGGACGACGACGCGCTCGGGCGGCTCGCTCGGGCGCCAGCGAAGATCGAGCGCGATCGGATCCGGCGGACCGCCCTCCGCCGGGACGCGCCGCAATCCGGACGGCGTCTGATAGACGAGATGCCGCGAGTCGCCTTCCCACCGCGGCGACTCCGCAGGATCGGCGGCGACGTCGCGCGGCGGCGCCGTCGCGCCGCCGCCGCCGTCGGTCGCGACCGTCCACAGCCGCCCCTCCGTGGCGAACGCCATCGCGTTGCCGTCGGGCGACCAGATCGGTCCGGTGTCCTGCCGGTTGCCGGCGTTGTGCTGCGGAAACAGCAGGGACTCGGACCAGAGGTGCTGATCGATCGCGTACACGAGCAGCTGGTTCAGCCCCTCGCGATACCGGTTCGAGTAGGGGAAGAGCGCGCCGACCGCAATCGACTTGCAGTCGGCGGACCACGACGGCCGGCCGATCCCGTTCGGCGTCGGCGGCTCGCCGTCGGCGGCCGGACAGCGGCCGTTGAACAGGCGGGCGGTCCGCACGCGGCGGCCGTCGGCGACGTACGCGATCTCGGATCCGTCGGGCGACCACGCCGGCGCCGCCGCGCCGCCGCGTTCGTGCGTCAGCTGCGTGTCGGCGTTCGCCGCGAAATCGTGCAGCCACACGTCCATGCGGCCGCCGCGATCGCTGACGAACGCGAGGCGCGCGCCGTCGGGCGACCACGCGGGATCGAGATCGACGGCGGCGTCGTTCGTGATGCGCACCGGCGTCCCGCCGACGGGCATCGCCCACAAATCGCCGAGCGCCGCGAACGCGATCGCGCGTCCGTTCGGCGAGATCACGGGCGAGACGATGCCCTTCAGCGGCAGCGGATCGGTCGGCTCGAGCGGGTGGTGCGCGATGGTGTAGCTGTCGCGGCGGAGCGTCACGTTCGCCGTGAACGGGATCGTCGCGGCCGTGCCGCCGGCGATCGCGCGGCGCTTGACGCGGCCGTCGGCAGTGTAGAGCAGCTCGCCGCGCGAGAGCCACTGCGTGCGGATGGGAAAGACGTCCTCACCGCGAGCGACGGCCGTCACCTCGCCGGCGGGTGAGTGGGCCGGCGCGTCGCCGATGGGAATCGTGTACGCAGGGATCGCGGCGAGCGTGCGATCGCCGAGGACGAGCGCGAGCTGCGAGCCGTCGGGACTCCAGGACGGCGCGCCGCCGCCCGGCGCGAAGCGGACGAGCCGCTCGCGTCCCGCGGGATCGACGGCGTACACGCCGGGCGTGCGGGTCGGCGAATCGCCCGGCGACTGCGCGCGGTCGGTCGAGATGAAGGCGATCTCGCGGTCGTCGGGCGACCACGCCGGCATCGCGCCGTCGCGCGTGCTGCGCCGGCGGACTTCCCCGGTCGCGAGCGCGAGCTCCCAGATGCTGGAGAGACCGCCGACGCGATCGGAGGAAAAGGCGACGCGCGATCCGTCGTGCGACCACGCGGGCTCGCGGTCGTCGAACTCGCCTTTGGTGAGCGGCTTCGCGTCGCCGCCGCCGCGCGGCACGACGTAGATGTGCCAGGTGCCGTCGGCGCCGTAGCCCTGAAAGGCGATCGATTCGCTGTCGGGCGACCAGGCCGGCTGCCGCGCCTCGAGCGTGTCGGGCGTCAGCCGGCGGGCCTCGCCGCCGCGCATCGGCAGCAGCCACAGCACGCCGACCAGATCGATCGCGATCCACCGGCGGTCGGGCGACGCGGCGGCCGACATCGACGTGCCTTCCGTCAGCGTCACGTCGATCTCGCGCGTCGTCGGCAGCTCCTGCGCGCCGAGCCCGGCGATCGCGAGCGCCGTCGCCGCGCCGAGACGACGATCAACGCGGAAACCGCGAAGCACGCAGACCTATTTTTTCCTGGACGTTCGCGTTTTCGCTTTGGATGCCGCCGTGGCGCGCACCGGCGCCTGCGCGGGTTTCGCCCTGGAGCGCCTCGCTTCTCGCGACGGTGCTTTTCCTTTTGTGACCTTCGTTCTTTCGTTTGTGCCCTTGCCGGGCGCAGCGGCCCCGGTGCGCGCCGCCTTCAAGGCAGCGGCGCGCTCGATGATGGCCGCGAGCATCGCCCCGGCGTCGCCTCCCTTGGCCGGCCGATGGGACTGCCAGACGGCCGGCGTGTCCTCGGCGAGGATGTCCTCGAAATCGCCGTCGCTCTTCACGCTGCGCGGCGCGAACTCGACGATGTCGACGTCGCCCGCCCACTCGTCCTTGTGCTTGATGAGCAGCCAGCTGCGGTCGCCGCTGCCCCCGCGCGCACCCGGGTATCTGCCGCCGGTACGGACGAGCACCCACGATCCTTTCAGCTTGTAGCCGTCGAGCGTGAACTTGAGATCGCCCTTCTTCAGCGCCGCCTCGACGTCGTCGACCTGCGGCGTCCACGTGCCGCGATCCCACAGCATCACGATGCCGGCGCCATAGCCTTCGGGGATGACGCCCTCGAAGTCGCCGTAGGCGACCGGATGATCCTCGACGCGCATCGCGAGCCGCTTGGTCTTCGGGTCGAGCGACGGGCCTTTCGGCACGGCCCACGAGAGGAGCACGCCGTTGTGCTCGAGGCGGAAGTCGTAGTGCAGGTGGCTCGCGAGATGCTTCTGCACGCAGAAGAACAGCTCGCCGCGCTTCGGCGCTACCTCCGGCTCCGGCTCGGGCGTCTTCTGGAAGTTCCGTTTCCGCTTGTATTCTTCGAGTGCCATAACGCTCGGGACGGCTGAAGCGCGTCCCCTACGAATTCAACTCGTTCAATTCACGCCGCCCATGAGACGTTTGATCGGCGGCGTCAGCGCGAACATCACGAGGCCGGCGCCGATGCCGACGGCGGCGATCGCGCCGAACAGCCCCGGCAGCGGCATCGAGCCGTACAACGACGACAACCGGCCGCCGATGAAGTTGCCGACCGAGATCGCGAGATAGAACACGCCCATCATCAGCCCGACGACGCGCTGCGGCGCGAGCTTGGTCGTCGCGCTCAGACCGACCGGGCTCAGCGAGAGCTCGCCGAACGTGTGCAGCAGGTACGTGACGACGAGCCACCACGGCGCGACCTTCACGCCGTTCTGCGCCAGCGACGCGGCGACGACGAGCACCGCGTAGCCGCCGCCCACCAGGAGGAGGCCGATCGCGAACTTCGCGGGGCTCGACGGTTCGCGGCGTCCGAGCCGGATCCAGACCCACGCGAACACCGGCGCGAACGTGATGATGAAGAGCGGCTGCAGCGACTGGAAGTAGCTGCTCGGGAACTCCCACCCGAGGACGGACGTGCGCGTCGCGCGATCGCCGAACAGGTTCAGCGTCGATCCCGCCTGCTCGAACTCGGACCAGAAGATCGTCGCCGCGACGAAGAGCACGCCGATCGCGTACAGCCGCTTGCGCTCGGTCGGCGTCCAGTCGCCGCCGAAGAACAGCCATCCGAAGAACACGACGACGATCAGCAGCAGCGCGTAGCCGGCTGCGTCGGCGATCTGCTTGGCCGTGATCGGCATCGCGCCCGTGTACATGCCGAGCGCCAGCACGATGAAGACGACGAGCACGATGCCGCCGGCGAGCTGCGCGCGCGAGCGCAGCCGCGCGGCATCGTCGGCCGACTTCGCCGGCGCCGGCCGGAGTCCCGCGTCGCCGAGATACTTCGCGCCGAGCACGTACTGCACCAGCCCGAACACCATCCCGACGCCAGCCGCGGCGAAGCCGATGTGCCAGTTCACCTTCTGTCCGAGATAGCCGCACACCAGCGGCGCGATGAAGGCGCCGAGGTTGATCCCCATGTAGTAGATCGAGAAGCCGGCGTCGCGGCGCGCGTCGCGTTCGCCGTACAGCCCGCCGACGATCACGGCGGCGTTGCCCTTGACGAAGCCCGTGCCGACGACGATGAGCGTGAGACCGAGATAGAACGTCGACAGCGAGGGAAACGCCATGCTGAAGTGGCCGCAGGCGATGATGATGCCGCCGTAGAGGACCGCGCGCCGCTGCCCGATCAGCCGATCCGCGATCCACCCGCCGGGCAGCGTCGTCATGTACACCATCGACGTGTACAAGCCGTAGACGGCGCCGGCGACGGCCGTGTCGAAGCCGAGGCCGCCGGCGGCGGCGGGCGCTGTCATGAAGAGGATCAGCAGCGCGCGCATCCCGTAATAGCTGAACCGCTCCCACATCTCGGTGAAGAACAGCGTCGACAGGCCGCGCGGATGTCCGAAGAACGCGTCGTCGTAGGGACGCGCGGCGACGGCGGGAACAGCCATGGTGCCCGGAAGAATACAATGAATGTTTGGCGATGGGCAGCGCGCTTCTAATCAGCACGTACGAGATGGGCCGGCAGCCGTTCGGCCTCGCGTCCGCCGCGGCGTGGCTCGGCGCCGCCGGCTGGCGCGTGGACGCGATCGACGCTGCGAAAGAGCAGCTGACGAGCGAACGCCTCGCCGGCGCCGACCTGATCGGGTTCCATCTGCCGATGCACACGGCGACGCGTCTCGCGGGGCCGATCGTCGCCGCCGCGCGCCGCGCCAACCCGCGCGCGCGCATCGCGGCATTCGGGCTCTACGCGCCGCTCAACGACGCGTGGCTCCGCGGGCTCGGCGTCGACGCGATCTTCGGCGGCGAGTTCGAGGAGGACCTGACCGACTGGGCGGAGCAGAGGCCGCAACGACAGCGAAGGGCGCAACGGATTCGTTTTCTCGTGCCCGATAGAACGATGCTGCCGCCATTGACGAAGTACGCGTCGCTGCAGCTGCCGGGTGGCGGCAGGCGCATCGCCGGCTACACCGAAGCGAGCCGCGGCTGCCGGCATTTGTGCCGCCATTGTCCCGTCGTGCCGATCTACGAGGGGCGCTTTCACGTCGTGCAGCCGGAGGTCGTGCTCGCCGACGTCGCCGCGCAGATCGAAGGCGGCGCGTCGCACATCACGTTCGGCGATCCCGATTTCTTCAACGGGCCGACGCACGCGATGCGGATCGTCGAGGCGCTGCACGCCTCGCACCCGGAAGTCTCGTACGACGTCACGATCAAGATCGAGCACCTCCTGAAGCACACAGCGCTCGTGCCGCGCCTCGCGGCGACCGGCTGCGCGTTCGTGACGAGCGCCGTCGAGTCGATCGACGACGAGGTGCTGGCGATCCTCGACAAGGGACACACGCGCGCCGGCTTCCTCGAAGCCGTCGCGCTCTGCCGCGAGGCGGGCGTCACGCTGGCGCCGACCTTCGTCGCGTTCCATCCGTGGCTGACGCTCGCGTCATACTGCGATCTGCTCGACACAATCGAGTCGCTGGATCTCGTCGGGCACGTCGCGCCGATTCAGCTCGCGATTCGCCTGCTGGTGCCCGACGGCTCGCGGCTGCTGACGGTGCCCGAGATGCGCCGGCATCTCGGCGCGTTCGATCCGGCGACCCTCACGCATCGATGGACGCACCCCGATCCGCGAGTCGATGCGCTGCAGCAGGAGGTGATGGCGATCGTCGGCACGCGCCTCACGTCCGACAGACACGCGGTGTTCGACGTGGTTTCCACGGTCGCGCACGAGCGCGCCGGCGCGCCGCGCAAGGCGCGCTCGAGACCCGTGCGCGATCGCGCGACGGTGCCCTATTTGAACGAGCCCTGGTACTGTTGAGCCGAACCGAACGCAGAGCAGGTTGCTCTGATCTGACCATGCGCATTCTCGTTCTCGCGACGACGACGGGTTATCAGACGCGCGCGTTTGGCGCGGCGGCGGAGCGTCTGGGCATCGACCTCGTCTTCGCCACCGATCGCTGCCATCTCATCGACGATCCATGGCAGGACGGCGCCATCGCGATCCGCTTCTTCGACGAGGACGCGTCCGTCGCGGCGATCCTCTCGGCCGTCGCCGACCGTCCCATCGACGGCCTCATCGTCGTCGGCGATCGACCCACCGTCATCGCGGCGTGCGCCGCCGAAGCGCTCGGCCTGCCGTGGCATCCGCCGGCCGCTGCCGCGATAGCGCGCCACAAGCAGCGCACGCGCGAATGCCTGCGCGACGGCGGCCTGCCCGCGCCCTGGTTCGTGACGACATCGCTGTCGTCCGGCGATCGGCAGGCCATTCGCGGCCTTAGTGCCCGGTCCCCAATCCCGAATCCCGAATCCCCGTTCCCGTGCGTCGTCAAGCCCGTCGCGTTATCGGGGAGTCGCGGCGTCATGCGCGCCGACGATCCGCGCCAGCTCGCCGCCGCGCTCGAGCGCCTGCGCGCGCTGATGCGTTCACCCGAGGTCCGCGCCGAGCGCAACGACGCGCACGACATCGCTCTCGTCGAGGAGTTCATCCCGGGACGCGAGTACGCCGTCGAAGCGCTGATGCACCACGGTGAGATGCTCGTGCTCGCGCTATTCGACAAGCCCGATCCGCTGGACGGCCCGTTCTTCGAAGAGACGATGTACGTGACGCCGTCCCGCGTGCGCGCCGGGGAGCAGCGGGCGATCGTCGACGCGATCGCGCGCGCGGCGGCAGCGATCGGCCTTCGGCACGGACCGATTCATGCCGAATGCCGCGTCAAGCCGGACGGCGTCGTGTAT
>Ga0075434_100004359_pt1 | contig 12739 bp, 11 predicted proteins | sample RhiMethybrSRZTD3_FD_75298 | JGI IMG/M metagenome (GOLD analysis project Ga0075434, IMG submission 75298) | Populus rhizosphere microbial communities from Tennessee, USA - Rhizosphere MetaG P. TD hybrid SRZTD3 | ecosystem: Host-associated > Plants > Roots > Rhizosphere > Soil | place: USA... | reverse complement strand
TGACGCGTCGCCAGATAAATGATCGCGACCAGCATGAGCAAACTGCCGCTCATCGTATAGACGACAAACTTCAGCGCGGCATAAATCCGCCGAGTTCCACCCCAAACGCCGATCAGAAAGTACATCGGCACGAGCATGACTTCCCAGAACACATAGAAGAGAAACAAATCCAGCGCGACGAATGCGCCGAGCATTCCGGTTTCGAGGAGCAGCATGAAAATCAAATATTCTTTGACCCGCTCTTTCACCGACCAGGATGCGAGGATGGAAACCGGCATCAGCAGGGTCGTTAGCAAGACCAGGAATAAGCTAATGCCGTCGATGCCGACGAGATACTGAATGCCGAAACCGGGCATCCATGGCGCGCGCTCCACGAGCTGCATCTCACCGCTGGCGCCATCGAACAGTGCAAAAATTTTCACCGACCATAAAAAATCGAGGCCGCTCGCAAGCGTCGCCAGAGTAAAGAGCATCCGGATTTGACGGCGCGGCACAAACACCAGCAGAACCGCTCCGAGCACCGGAATCAGCAGCAAGATCGAGATATGGCCAATCGGCAAGCCGAACATAATCACTACTGACCGAGAAAATAAGCCAACAACGCGAGCGTACCCACCAACAGTCCCGCCGCGTAATGTTGCACGTTGCCGGTTTGCAGCCCGCACCACACCCAGCTAAGACCGCGGGCAACCGCAGCCGCGCCGTTAACCGCACCATCAATGACTCGAGGATCGAGAAACTCGGCGAAGAAGCGCGAGCATGCCGTGAACGGTCGAACGAACAAGTAATCGTAAATTTCGTCGATGTAATATTTGTTCAGTGAGAGCCGATAGAAAAAACCCTGCTCGGCGGCGCTTGGCGCTCCCATCGCAGCCGCGCGGCCGTATTTTGCGAAAGCCCAATAGATTCCCACCGCGACCACTACAAGCGTCAGCACCGTGATGAAAATCTCTGTCGCCACCGAGCTTTCCTGCGCCGCTACGGCGCCGAACATCGGTTGAAGCCAGTGCTCCCAACGGCTGCCCCACAAATATTCGGGGGCGCCGATCCATCCGGCGAAGATTGAGCCGATCGCCAGAATCACCAGTGGAAATGTCATGACCGCTGGCGCCTCATGAAGGTCCGCCTTGGCATGATCGTCACCGCGGGATTCGCCATGGAAAACCATGAAGAGCTGACGGAACATGTAAAAAGCCGTCAATCCCGCGGTGATCAATCCGATCCCCCAAAGGATCATCGCGCCGCGGCTGAAGGCCTCCCACAGGATCAAATCCTTGGAGAAAAACCCGGCGGTGAACGGCGCTCCGGCGATGGCCAGTGTCGCGATCAGGTAGGTCCAGTAAGTAGTCGGCATTCGGTTCTTGAGCCCGCCCATCTTGCGCATGTCCTGTTCGCCGTCCAGAGCATGAATCACGCTGCCAGAACCGAGAAACAGACAAGCTTTGAAGAAAGCATGCGTGAAGACATGAAAGATCGCCGCACTGAATGCTGCCACGCCCACAGCGAGGAACATGTAGCCCAACTGGCTGATGGTGGAATAAGCGAGGACCTTTTTGATGTCGTTTTGAGTCAAGGCGATGGTTGCGGCGAAAAATGCCGTGGCCGCGGCGATCCAGGCGATCAGCGATAACGTCGCCGGCGCCAGGACAAACAAAAAATGCAATCGCGCGGTCATGTAAACTCCCGCGGTCACCATGGTGGCGGCGTGAATCAATGCGCTCACCGGCGTCGGCCCGGCCATCGCATCCGGCAGCCAGACAAAGAGCGGGATCTGCGCGGATTTGCCGGTGGCGCCGATGAAAAGCAGCAAGGTGATCGCGCCGATCATCGCCGGACTGAGGAGCTGGATATGTTTTTGCAATTCGAGAAAATCGACGGTCCAGATACCTTGGCGGGCAAGGCCAGTGACCAGCAGAAAGATTCCCAAAATGAAACCGAAATCGCCGATGCGGTTCACGATAAAAGCTTTGTTGCCGGCGATCGTATTGCCGATATCGCGATACCAAAATCCGATCAGGAGGTAGGAACAGAGACCAACGCCTTCCCAGCCGACGAATAGCAGCACCAGATTGTCGGCCATGACCAGGAGCAGCATGAAAAAAATAAACAGATTGAAATAAACGAAAAATCGCGCGAACCCTTCGTCATGGGCCATGTAGCCGAGGGAGTAAATGTGAATCAAAAACCCGACACCGGTAACAAACAGGAGCATCACCTCAGTCAAGGCGTCCACTTGAAATGCGACGTTCACTTTGAAGAGTCCCGACTCGATCCACGTGTACACCGGATCGCGCAGCACGCCATTGGCCGGAAGCTGCCAAAAGAGATAGAGCGCAATTGCGAAGGAAGCACCGACCGCGGCGCATGCTACCGCGCCGGCGGTCCTGTTACCCCAAGCCCGGCCCCAGAAAAGATTCAATACAGTGGCGCAGAGCGGGATCAAGGGAATCCAGCGCAACAGATCGGACGCAATGGTGGAGAACTCTGGGGCTACCATTTCAGTAATTGCATATTTTGCGGATCGAGGGTTCGGCTTTGACGAAATACCGAGATAATGATAGCCAGCCCGATTACGGCTTCCGCCGCGGCAACCGCCATGACAAAGAAGACCGCCACTTGTCCGGCCATCGAGCCAAGATGTCGGGCGAAGGCGATAAAGGTCAGATTGACGGCGTTGAGCATCAATTCGATCGACATCAAGACGACGATCAAATTGCGCCGAATAAGCACACCGACCACGCCGATGGCGAAGACAATTGCGCTGAGAATCAGATAATAATTAAGCGGCACCATCCGACCCATGCTCCCTTTTCCCCAGCACCACCGCGCCGATGATCGCCACGAGCAACAGAACCGAAGCAATTTCAAAGGGCAGAACAAATTCGCCAAAGAGACTTTTCGCCAACACATCGGGACTACCGAACAATTCAGTCGACGTCACCGGATTGTCACTGGCTTCGTAATGCGAGAGTAACGGCACCAAAAAAGCGCCCAGCAGCCCGGATAAAATCACCGCCAGACCCCACCACGCGATACTGGGTTGTTCCAAAGCGCCCGGATTCAAAAACATAATAACGAAGAGAAACAACACCATAATCGCGCCGGCGTACACCATGACCTGCAGAACGCCGACCATCGGCGCCTGTAAGCTGATGAATAAAATCGCTATCAGCAAAAGCGCGGTGACCAGGGCGATCGCGCAGTGCACCACGCGGCGCAGAAAGACAACCATCAGCGAGGCGATGACCAGCAGGCCGGCAAGAACGAAAAAAATGGCTGTCGCAGCGTTCATGAAGGGCTATTGCGCCGCCACGATGATCACTGCGGTCACTGCGACATTGAGCAATGCCAAGGGCAGCATCATCTTCCATCCCAGGCGCATTACTTGATCGTAGCGGAAGCGCGGCACGCTCCAGCGGAGCAGAATCTGTAGCCAGCAGAAAAAAAGAACTTTCACCGTAAACGCCGCCACTTGAAGAAGCACCACGGCCAGATGCGGCAGCAGCCAAATGCTGCCCCAGGGAAAATGAAAGCCGTCACGCATCAGATACGGCACCTGCCATCCGCCGAAAAAAAGCGTCGTTACGAGGCCCGCGACGGTTACGACTTCCGCAAACTCACCGGCGAAAAACATCAGAAATTTGCCGCCGGAATACTCCACATGATAGCCCGCCACCAGCTCCGATTCTCCCTCTGGCAGATCGAACGGGATGCGCTTGGTTTCGGCGACCGCCGCAGTGAAAAAAAGTAGGAAACCCAGAGGCTGAAGAAATACGCCCCAGGCGGGAAGCCAACCCATCACGGGCTGCAGAAAACCGAGTCGCGCGGGCAGCAACTCGCGGATGAGCATGCCCTGATCGCGCGCAATTTCCTGCAGATCCAACGTTGAATACGCCATCAGGATCCCCATCACGGAAAGCCCCATGGCTACTTCGTAGGAGATCATTTGCGCCGAGCCGCGCACCCCGCCCAGCAGAGAAAATTTGTTGTTCGACGCCCAGGCGCCGATGACGATGCCGTAGACGCCGAGAGAACCCATGGCGAAGACGTAGAGAATGCCGATATTGAGATTCGCGACCTGCAAATTGATCACTCGATCGCCGAGAATCAATACGTCGCCGAAGGGAATAACTGCAAAAGTCACCAGCGCGGGAAAAAGCGCCATACACGGCGCTAAGGTGTGCAGCAGCTTATCACCGGCGGCCGGGATGAAATCTTCCTTGGTGAGAAATTTAAGCGGATCAGCGATCAGAGTGTTGACCAAGCCCATTCCGGCAAAACCGAAAATCGAGGCGCGATTGGCGCCGATGCGATCCTGGATCAGCGCGCTGCCCTTCCGTTCCACCCAGCCCAGGACCCCGGCCAGGTTGAGAACCATGAAGAGAACGAGAAATGCTTTTACGGCAACGATGGCAAGGTCAACGATCATGATGCTGCGCCACCGCCACTGCCCAACTCAATCCCCTGAGGGCCGATCGCATCGTAGGTGAGGTTTTCGTAGCCGGGAATTTCCCGAGCCAAGCTTGCGAAGATTTGCGCGGGGCTCCCGTAGCCGTTTGATTCGCCTGAAAGTTCCAACAAGCGCGCAAAGATTTCGCTGTCCGGGAGCGCGCCCTCGGGCGGGATGACCGCGTCATTGAGTCTTTGCAGCCGTCCTTCGCGGTTGGTGTAAGTTCCTTCCTTTTCGCCGAAGTGAGTCGCCGGCAGAACCACGTGCGCGAGCTCGGTGGTTTCAGTCACGCGCGTATCCTGAACCACGAGAAACGAGAGTTTTTGCAAGGCAGCGCGCACCGCTTCCGGTTCCGCAGCTTTTGTCAGGTCTTCGCCGACGACGAATGCGGCGGCAAACTCACCGGAGAGAAGCCGGCGCAGCAGCGCGTCAAACCCATCGCTCGAGCCCACTCCCATCGCTCTTGCACCACGGAAATTCGGCGAACGATCGGGGCTGACGAGAATTTTTTCTACCTCGTTCAGTTTACGCTCCTGATAGAACACTTCGAGCGCTGCGTCGGCGCGAAACCTCTTCATCAACTTGGCGAAAAGATACGCTTCCTCATTGGTGTTACGCCCGGAAAGAATTCCTGCAATCGACGGAGATCCCTTGAGTCCCGCGTAGATCGCTTGTAACGCCTGCTCCCATGTCGCGGCCACTAAGCCGCCCTCCTGGCGAATGAGCGGGGTAGTCAGGCGCTCCCCACCGGCGAGATCGTGAAAGCAGTAACGCCCCTCGTCGCAGAGCCAGTGACTGTTGACTGCTTCGTTGATGCGCGGTTTGAAACGCGCGATGCGGTTCTGATACGTCTCCACGCTGATGTTGCACCCGGTACTGCAGCCGGGACAAATCGATGGCGTTTTTTGCAGATACCAGACGCGTACTTTGAACCGGAAATCCCGGTCCGTGAGCGCGCCCACTGGACAGATGTCCACGACATTCGCGGAAAGCGGATTATCGAGCACGCTGTCGTCGAAGAGCGCGATGGTCGAATGATCGCTGCGGTTGATGACGGTCAGCTCATTGGTCTTGGTAATCTCCTGGCAGAAGCGCACGCAGCGCGTGCACTTGATGCAGCGCTCACCATCGAAGATCACGTTGGGACCGAATATGGTTCTCTTGCGATCGTGAACTTTTCCGACATCGAAGCGACTTTCCCGGCGATCGTGCTCCATATAGTAGTCTTGTAGCCAGCACTCGCCCGCTTGATCGCAGATGGGACAATCCACTGGGTGATTGATCAGTAAAAACTCCAGCACCGCTTTGCGCACTGCCAAAACTTTGGGGCTTTGCGTCAAAACGTTCATGCCCTCCGCAACCTGGGTGTTGCAGGCGATCTGGAGCTTGGGCATCTTCTCGATTTCGACCAGGCACATCCGGCAATTGCCGGCAATGGAGAGCTTGGGATGATAACAATAGCGCGGGATTTCGATCCCGACTTCGTCGGCGACCTGAATCACCGTCTTGCCTTTGGTGGTATTGATTTCCTTACCGTCGATCGTGATTTTTACTGGATCCATAAAAGATCGGGTTAATGGAATAATGGAGTGCTGGAGTTATGTTCCTCAGCCACCACCCCAATACTCCAGTACTCCATTACTCCAATTCTCTCCTCACCGTGCATCTTTTCTTCGCAATGTGCGCGTCGAACTCATCGCGGAATTTTTTGATGAACGCCGCCGCCGGCATTGCCGCCGCGTCGCCGAAGGGGCAGATCGTATTTCCCATAATGTTGCCGCTGATGTTGAGAATCAAATCCAAGTCCGCCGCTTCCCCTTCACCGTGTTCGATCCGGTGAAATATTTTTTCCATCCAGTGGCAACCTTCGCGGCACGGACTGCATTGGCCGCACGACTCATGGGCAAAAAAGCGCGCCAGGTTCCAGGCGGCGCGGACCATGCAAGTGGTTTCGTCCATTACGATGACGCCGCCCGAGCCGAGCAGGCTGCCCGCGGCCTGAACCGATTCGTAATCCAAATTTACTTTTTCGATTTCTTCGGGACGGAGAACCGGCATCGAGGCGCCACCTGGAATGACGCCCTTGAGCTTCTTGCCATTGGGAACCCCACCGCAGTCTTCTTCGAGAAATGTTTTGAACGGGTAACCCATTTCGAGTTCATACACGCCCGGCTTGGCGATGTGGCCGCTCACGCTGAAAAGTTTCGTCCCTTTGCTTTTCTCCGTGCCCAGCGCGGCATAGGCTGCTGCTCCGCGCTCGAGAATCCAGGGTAGAGCCGCGAGTGTCTCGACGTTGTTCACCACCGTCGGACATCCGAACATGCCATGGGTAGCCGGAAACGGCGGTTTTAGTTTGGGCCAGCCGCGGCTTCCTTCGAGTGAAGAAAGCAGTGCCGTCTCCTCGCCGCAGATGTAGGCGCCGGCGCCGCGGTGCACGATGACATCGAGATCGTAACCGGAGCCAAAAATCTTCTTGCCGATCAAGCCGGTTCGATACGCCTCCGCCACCGCGCTCTCTAGCTGAGTCGCGCCAAAGGCGAGCTCGCCGCGAACATAGATAAAAGCCGTGTGCGATTGGATCGCATATGCCGCGATTAACGTACCCTCGAGGACCGCATGGGGATCGCGTTCCATCAGTAAGCGATCCTTGAAGGTTCCCGGTTCGCTCTCGTCAGCATTGCAGACGAGGTATTTCGGCTTCGGGCTATCCTTCGGCACAAAGCTCCACTTCATGCCGGTCGGAAACCCCGCGCCACCACGTCCGCGCAGCCCGGAAGCTTTGACTTCGTCGATCAACTCCGCTGGCTTCATATTCTCGACGACCCGGCGCCACGATCGATAACCCCCAGCAGACTCATAGGCCGCCAGGCGGTGAAACTCGGGCACATCGATATTACGGAGGAGAATTTTTTCCATTTGCTTGATTTTGACTGGGGCCGCGAAATGGGAGGCTGCCTCAGAACCGACCAAAACTCACGTCAACGATTCAAGAATTTTTTCGGTCTTTTCTTCATTCAGGTTTTCGTAATAATCGTCATTGATCTGCATCATTGGCGCCGTCCCGCACGAGGCGAGGCACTCGACTTCACTCAAGGTAAAGCGGCCATCCGCAGTGGTTTGCCCGATATCAATGCCGAGCTTTCGCTTGATGAAAGCGGTGATGCGCTCCGCTCCGCCAAGCGCGCATGGCAGCGTTCGGCAGACCTGAATATGATGGCGGCCGATCGGCCTGGTGTTAAACATCGTGTAAAAACTCACCACTCCCTGCACCCGGGCCGGCTCCTGTCCCATCAACCTTGCCACGTATGCGATCGCCTCGGGGCCTAAATAGCCAAACTCCTGCTGTGCTAAATACAGCACCGGCAGCATCGCCGCTTCCTTTTTCGGATAGCGCCCCACCGTTTCTTCGAATTTTTTGAGCGTCTCGGGCGAAAACTCTACAGCCATAAAATTCAGGACTGAGCCACGAGTGCTGAGGACTCAGCACTAAAACACATAGGCGAAATTCCTCTACCTCAGTCCCCAGTCCTCATTGCTCAGCACTCTTCTATCGATCGCATTCGCCGCCGATCATGTTGATCATACCGAAGGTCGGCACGATGTCGGCGACCATGTAACCCTTGATCATCTGGTGAAACGCACCCATGGCGATAAAGCAAGGCGGCCGCACGCGAATGCGATAGGGCCTGCCGCCGCCATCGCTCACGATGTAGAAACCCAACTCGCCATTCCCGCCCTCCACGGCGAAGTAGGTTTCTCCTGCCGGGACATGGATCCCCTCCATGATGATTTTGAAATGGTGCATCAGACCTTCGATGCTGTTGTAAACTTTTTCCTTCTCCGGCAGCACGAAGCGCGGATCCTCGATCCACACCGGGCCTACCGGTAGTTGCGCTAGAGCTTGCTCAACGATCTTCATACTCTGCTCGATCTCGCGGATACGGCAGATAAAACGATCGTAGTTGTCTCCCCGCGTGCCCACCGGCACTTCGAAATCGAGCTGATCGTACACTAAGTAGGGAAAAGCCTTGCGCACGTCGTAACCAATGCCCGTCGCGCGCAAAATCGGCCCGGTGAGACTGTAGTTGAGCGCTGTCTCTTGAGAGATCACTCCAACGTTAGAGAGGCGATCGATAAAAATCCGGTTCCGCGACAGCAAAAGATCACAATCGTCGAGCAGCTTGCGGATCGTCTGAAAAGTCCGGGTGACGCCTTCAGCAAAGCCGTCCGGCAGATCGTGCTTGACCCCGCCAACGCGGACATACGTCACCGTGAGTCGTGCGCCAGTCAATTGCTCGACGATTCGAGTGACCAGCTCGCGCGCCTCGATCATATAAAAACCTGGGGTGATTGCGCCAAGTTCGGATGAGGCCATGCCGCAACAGGTGAGATGATCGTAGATTCTCGACAGCTCGCTGATGATCACACGAATGTACTGGCAGCGCGGCGGTGTTTCGGCGCCGATCAGTTTTTCCACGGTCATCGCGTATCCGACATTATTGATCAGCGGCGAGGCGTAATTCAGCCGGTCGGTATACGGGATAACTTGCGTCCAGGTCGCCTGCTCGCAGCTTTTGTCGAAACCGCGGTGCAAGTAACCTACCTCCACGTCGCAATCGAGAACCTTTTCACCTTCGAGCTTGAGATTGAATTTAATGGTTCCATGGGTCGCCGGATGGGACGGCCCCATCTGCAACTCCATGATCTCCGTCGGAAGCTCTTTGACTTCTGCTTTCATGAATTTAGTTTTTAGTGCCTAACGATTTTTTCAAGCGCATCAGTTTGTTGTGCGAGCGCTCATCGACAAAGGTGCCATCGATTTTGCGCTCCGGAACTCGCGGTTGCGTAAGATTGACCGGATAATCTTTCCGCAGCGGATGTCCGCGAAACTCTTCGTACAATAGAACCCGCCGTAAATCCGGATGATCGATAAAGCGAATGCCGAAAAGATCCCACACTTCACGCTCCATAAAGTTCGCGCCCCGCCAGATCGGCGTGAGCGATTCAATTGATGGATCGTTTTCCGGCACCGGAACTCGGATGCGTAGCCGCGCCCGCTTGGCGCGCGATAAAATCTGATAGACCACTTCGAAGCGCGGTTCTTGCTTCTGCCAGTAATCCACCGCGGTGATGTCGGAGAGAAAATCGAAATCGAGCTCGGGCGTGTGCTTCAAAATCCTAAAGCTTTCTCTCAGCCCGGCACGATCAAGAATCACCACGTCATCTCCCTGCGGCCGCAGGATCTCGATGATTTTGGTCGCCAATTTTTGCTGAATGGTTTCTAGTCGAGAATCGGTTTCCGCCATTTCGTCAATCCCAATCGAGGGCGCCCTTCTTCCACACGTAGATGTAGCCGATGGTCAGAATCCCGAGAAAAATTCCCATCTGTACCAAGCCAAAGATTCCCAGCTGGCGAAAATAAATCGCCCATGGGTAAAGAAACACGACTTCCAGATCAAAGATCAAAAACAGCATCGCGATCAGGTAAAACTGCACGGAGAAACGAATGCGCGCATCGCCGCGAGGCGGATTACCCGACTCAAACGGCTCAACTTTCGCCGGATTGGTGGAACGAGGTCCGACTTTCCAGGCGATGAGCAGCAGCGCTAACACGACCACCGCCGCCAGCGTGAACATCACTACCAGCGGAAAATAAGGATTGTTCATTTCCTATTGTTTAAAAGCCAACCCTGGGAAAGGTTTGGAACGGGGTCTCGCAAATCACCAAGATTGCTAAATTTTTTCTATGAAAAAAGTGCAGTGAAGTCAAGGTAACGAGCCGCTCGACAGCCTTTCCGGTCTTCAAGTTTGCAAGCTTGGATTGACCATTCACAAGCGTTGATGCTAATCGGTCGTGGGTCTTTTGAACGAGCCACACCCGTTACCAAGGAGCGGGCCATGAAATTCCGTTCACTTTCGGTAGGCAATCTAGTCGTCGCGTTTTTTTTCTGTAGTTTCGGCTCGGCGGCGGCACAGCAGGCGCTCGATGCGGCGAGAAAAGAAGGACAGGTCGTCTTTTACGCCTCGATGGAAGCTCAGTCCGCGCAACGGCTCAGCGCAGCGTTCGAAAAAAAATATCCACCCATTATGGTCGAGACTGTGCGCATCGGCTCGGAAAAGATGGCGACCCGAATGCTTGCCGAAGCACAAGCGCGCAGGATATCAGTCGATGTCGTGCACCAATCCGCGTTCGATTTTTATGGCGTGCTGCAGAAAGGAATTTTCGACAGCTATGTTTCTCCCGAGCGCAGCGCTTTTCCGGCCGACTACAAAGACGACAAAGGGCTTTGGACGCTGCACTCCGCGACTCTCAACGTGATCGCTTACAATACGCGGCGATTTCCCGGTTTGCCCGTGCCGAAGGGGTTTTGGGATTTGACGGCGCCGAACTGGAAAGGCCAACTGATCATGGACGAAAACGAGAGCAAATGGATGGCCGGCCTGATCACATACTCGGGCGAGGCAAAAACCTTGGAACTTTTACGCAAGCTCGCCACCCAGGATATTCAGTTTCGAACCGGCCACTCGCTGATCCAGACGATGGTCGCCGCCGGCGAGCGGCCCGTCGCCGTGGTGGCGTTCGCCAACGGTGTGGATCGACTGAAAAAAGACGGGGCGCCGATCGACTGGATCGCCCCCGAGCCGGTCATCGGCCTTACCTTTGGGCTCGCGGTCGTCAAGGGAGCGCCGCATCCAACCGCGGCCCGTTTGTTTGTCGATTTTCTTTTGTCGCACGAGGGTCAGGAAATACTCGGCGCGGCTGGCTACTTCGCGCCGCGCACCGATGTCATTTCGCCGATTCTCAGCGAAACGCCGCCGAAAACGAAAATCGTGCCGCTGCCGATGTCATTGGCGCCGCGCTACGGTGAGCATTTTCAAACTTACCGCAAAATCATGGGCCTTCGATGATCTCGAAAATTGTTTCAGCAAAGAAATCTGGTTTCCTTAATCGATGTTCGCAAACAAAATGCATCGTCATTCCCGGCACCCCGGATCTAGTCCGGGGTTGCGCGACCCGGAATTCAGGAGTTTCTCCGATCATCCGAGGCGTGCACGCTGATCGCCAGACCAAAAAATTAGCCCTATGATTTTAATTCTAATGGGAGCAAACCGTGACGATTTACCAAGCTGAACTGGGAAATTTCACCATTGCGCTCGCCGGCGACACCATGCTCACGCGCAAGCTCATTCCCTTCAAAGAGGAACGATTCTTGGCTTTACGCGAGGTACTTCATGGCGCCGACGCGGCCTTTGCCAACCTTGAAGGCACCGTCCATCATTGGGACGAAGGCACGCCGGGTATAACCCAAGGCACCTTCATGACCACTCACCCGGCGTTACTCGAAGATTTGCAATGGCTCGGCGTCAATCTGGTTTCCTGCGCTAACAATCATGCCTTTGATTACGGCGAGGCTGGCGTATTGGCGAATATCCGGCACCTCGACTCTGCCGGCATTGTGCACGCGGGAACGGGAAAAAATCTCGCCGAGGCAAGAGCGCCAGGTTATCTCGACACGCCGAACGGAAGGGTGGCGCTGGTCTCGACCACTGCGACATTCAGGCCGTGGAACCAGGCGGGTGAACAACGCCCTGACTTACGCGGCCGGCCGGGCATCAATCCGCTCGGCTTCAAAACCACTTATCGCGTAGATGCGCCGGCATTGGAGCAACTGCAGCGGATCAGTCGCGAGCTGGGCTTCGAAATGGGCAAAGAGCGCGCACGCAAGCATTTTTATAGCGATAAGGAGATCGCGGACAATAAGGAATCCGAAGTCGATTTGTTGGGCCATCGGTTTGTCCAAGATCGGAGCTTTTCCATCGCGACCCAAGGAAACTCCCGGGACGTCGAGGACAATCTCAGATGGATTCACGAAGCGCGCCGCCAAGCGGACTGGGTTGTTGTCAGCGTTCACTGTCATGAATTCGGCGGCGCCAGCCTGCTGACTGCCACCAGCCGCGCCGGGCTTGAAGAACCCGCCGACTTTATCGTTGCCTTCGCGCACCAAGCGATCGATCGCGGCGCGGATGTTGTCGTCGGTCATGGACCGCATTTTCCGTTGGGGATCGAAATCTACAAAGAGCGACCGATCTTATACAGCGTCGGCAATCTGATTTTTCAAAACGAAACCGTCGGCTTCTTCCCCGCCGACGCCTACGAGCGCTTCGATTTGGATCTCCGAGCAACACCATCGGATTTTCTCGACGCCCGGACCAATGGCGGTAAAAAAGGTCATCCCAGCGATCCCGCTTACTGGGAAAACATGTTCGCAGTTTGCGAGTTCAGCCAAC
>Ga0075434_100004355_pt1 | contig 12741 bp, 9 predicted proteins | sample RhiMethybrSRZTD3_FD_75298 | JGI IMG/M metagenome (GOLD analysis project Ga0075434, IMG submission 75298) | Populus rhizosphere microbial communities from Tennessee, USA - Rhizosphere MetaG P. TD hybrid SRZTD3 | ecosystem: Host-associated > Plants > Roots > Rhizosphere > Soil | place: USA... | reverse complement strand
CGGCGGCCCTGGCCGGGGCACGCGCGGTCGTCTGTCCCAGCCCGTTCGAGAGCCTGTCCATCGTCCTGCTCGAGGGCTTCGCGCTCGGCACGCCGGCCCTGGCCAGCGCGCGCTCGCCGGTGCTGAAGGACCACTGCCTCCGCTCCCAGGGCGGCCTCTTCTATTCCAGCGGCGAGGAGTTCGGCGAGGCGCTGGACCTCCTGGTGCGCGAGGCGAAGCTGCGGGACGCCCTGGGCGAGAACGGCCGGCGTTACGTGCGGGAGAGCTACCAGTGGCCGGCGGTGCTGGCGCGGTACCGTTCGCTGATCGAGGCCGCCGCCGCCCCGCCGCGCTAGCCGGCGCGGGCCCCGTCGGGGAGGGGCCTCTCCGGCACCGCCAGCGCGGGGACGATCCCGTCCGCGTAGCCGATGTCGAACATCATCCCCTCCGAGACCTCGCCCGCCATCCTCTTCGGCTCCAGGTTGACCACGAAGAGGGCCTGCTTGCCCTCGATCTCCCGCACGTCCGCACGCTCGCCCTTCATGCCGGCCAGGATCGCGCGGGTGTGATCGCCGAAGTCCACGCGCAGGCGCACCAGCTTCTTCGCGCCCGGCACGTCCTCCACGCTCGTGATGGTCCCGACGCGGACGTCGAGCTTGTCGACGTCGGCCTTGGAGACGGTCGGCTTCACGGGTGCTGGCTTGAAATCGGGCATTACCGACGAGCCTACCGCCGATCGTCCCGCGGCGACTCGTCCGGCAAGCGCCCGCCGACGACCCGCTTGGCGGGCCCCGCTTCGAGCGATCCGTCCGCCGTGGTCTCGTTGATGATGGCCAGGGTCTCGAGCGGCACCGTCGAGGGATAGCGCTCGGCGAACTGGCGCAGCGACATGGCCCGGGGGAGATTCACGATGGACAGCTTCCGCGGCTCGACGTCGAGGTGGCGCCGGTCGGTCAGCCGCTCGAAGCTGCTCACGGTCTGATTCATGAGCTCGGCGTAGCGCGGCCACCGCGCGGACGACGTGTAGCCGAGGAGCTGGAACACCTTGCCTTCGTGGGACACGAAGGCGGCCAGGCCGCGGATGACGGCTCCCTCCTGCGTCTGGGCGGCGAAGCTGTGGGCCACGGCGGGCAGGCCGTTGATGTCCCCCCGCCACGCGCCGCCCTGCTGGATCCCGCCCTGCGAGAAGAACTCGCGCGAGGCCACCTCGGGCGAGTCGCGGCGGGCCAGCGTGATGACCACCACCGCGTCCTCGTTGGGGCTCTGGGCCCCCACGGCCTGCTTCTGGTTCGTCGTCTTCCAGCCCTCCGGGAACTCGAACCGGAACTTCATCCCGGGATGGTAGAAGACGTTGCGCTCGAAGAAGCCCTCGCGCGGGTCCTCGCCGAACTCCAGGCCGTCGATGTGGCGCAGGTAGTCGGCGCGGTCGCGGCCGCGGGTGCCGGGCGCCGTGGTCATGGCCGCGATCTCCTGGCCGATCCGCGTGCGGCGGTCGCCGGGGTCGGGGTGCGTGGAGAGCCAGCCGGGCACGCGTCCCTTGCTCTCCGCGGCGCTGACCCGCTCCAGGGTGGTGAAGACGTCGGTCATGGGGTGGGGGTCGTAGCCCACTCGCGTCATGTACCGGAGGCCGAGGTCGTCGGCCTGTCGCTCGGCGTCCCGCCCGTACTTGAGGAAGAGCAGGCTCAGCCCCGTCTGGGCCAGGCCGCCCAGGCTCTGCAGCTCCGGCCGCACGATCATCCCGACCGCCAGGCCGATGTTCGCCAGCTGCGCCTTGCTGATCTGGCTGACGGTATGCCGCGCGGTGATGTGGCCGATCTCGTGGCCCATGACGCCGGCCAGCTCCGCCTCGGACGTCATGTACGACATCAGGCCGCGGGTGACGTACACGTAGCCGCCCGGGAGGGCGAAGGCGTTGACGGCCGGATCGTCCACCAGGCGGAACGTCCAGGGCAGCGACGGCCGCTCCGAGCGCGCGGCCAGCTCCTCCCCGATCCGCCGCACGTAGGCCTGGAGGTCGGCGTCCTCGTAGATGCCGATGGCCGCGCCGACCTCCTGGTCGGCCTGCTGGCCCATCTGCTTCTCCTGCGACTCGGAGACGAGCGCGATCTGCTTGGCGCCCGTGGCGGGGTTGGTGGCGCAGGACGGAGCGGCGAGGGATGCGGCCGCCAGAACGGCGGCGGCCGCGCGCCTGATGGATGTCCGGCGGTGGGCGATCACTACGGGATCGTCACGCTGAGCTTCTGCTCGGGCCCGAGGGGAGTGTGGTCGTTCGCGGCCAGCTGGACCATGATGCTGTGGGTCCCGGGCTTCAACCCGTGGAAGCTGAGCTTGGGCACCGTAGTGGCGACGATGGGGCCGTCGTCCACCTGGTAGTGCAGGTGGCCCTCGCCCTTGATCGGCTTCTCCCCCGAGATCGACGGGTCCACGATGCGGACGCCGCGGATCGCGACCGTCACCGTCGCGGCCTGCTTCTTGGCCTTCGCTTCGGGATCCACGAGCTTGGCGGTCAGCGACATGGCGTTGGCGCCGGTCGCGGTGGTCGGCTGCATCGGCCGCGTGGCGGGCACCCCCGTCCCGCCGCTCGTGGCCGACGGGGACGTCATCGCGGGCGACGGCTGCGGGCTAGGCTTCCCCTTTTCCTCGTACTGCGCGGAGAGGGTGGAGCCGAGCGCGGCAATGCTCAGGATCGATGCAAAAGCAATCGCTGTCGAGGGGTTGCGTCCCATGGGTGCTCCTCTCCCGTCGAGAATGGATCGAGCACACGCAGCCGCAGAGCGGCGGGAGCGTCGTCCTTTTGACCCGGGGGATGCTGCGCGCCGGCCAGGTGGCCGGCCCGACGACGCTCCATCGTGAAATCCTCGGTCTCATGTGTCGCCAGCTCGACTTCTCCCGCGAGAACTAGCACGTTGCGTGCCATGGGGGGGCGGGGCTCCCGAAAGCCGGGCGGGGTCCGCGGAGTTGTAACACTTGCAGGTAGGTGGGCCGGCCGCGCCGGCCCCGTGACGGCTATTCGTCGGGTGGACTGCCGGTGTCACGCTGTGGCCCGCGAAACCCTGCCACCTCCTCGAGACGGACGCGGCGCGAAAGACCGTAAAAGACGGTTACGGGATTCGTCTCCATCTGGAACGTCACGCCGAGGGCGCGCAGCGCTGCCGCGAAGCGTTCCGGATCGTCCTCTGGAGGCAGCACGTAGGCGTCAGGACCGTCCTCCGCCACGCGGCGAGCCTGGGCCGCGGACTCGTAGGCCGGCGTGGGCCCCAGTGCCGGCGAGAGGACGATCCTCTCGGCCGTGAACATGGTCACGGGGGCGGAGATCGAGAAGTCCGAGTAGCCGGTGCGGATCGCCTTGCCCTCCAGCGAACGCACGATGTCCTCCTGATGCCGCGCGATCTCCCCGCTGGCCCGAAGGCGGGGCAGGGTGCCCGCCACGTGCAGGGCCACCACCACCCCCAGGGCCGCGACGGCGCCCGCCCGCGAGCGGGAGAAGACCCACGCCCCCAGCACGCCCGCGTGCACCGCGCTCGCGGCCACCACCGGCAACAGGTAGCGTGGGCGGCGGTACACGCTGCCCGCGGCCACCGCCCAGAAAAGAGCGAGGCAGAACGTCATGAGCAGCGGCGCCAGCACCGCGGGCGAGGGGAGCGCGCGGCGCGCCCACTCCGCGAAGTCCTTCCGGCGCACGGCCACGTACGCCGCGAGCAGCAGCGGGAAGAGCCAGGCCGCCGCCGCGCGCACGCCGGGCACCTCTCCCCACGGATGGTTCGGGCTCAGGCCGGAGAGGATGGGAAACGACACGGACAGCGTCCGGCCGATCAAGTGGGGGAGCGCTTCCGCCTGCGCGCGCAGCTCCACCGGCTCCCGGCCGAGGATGTCGCGGCTGGCCCAGCCGTGCTGGACGTTCCACAACAGCACGGGCAGCGCGCCCACCAGGCCGCCGGCGGGCACCAGCAGCGTCCACGGATCGCGCCACGTCGCGGCGCGCAGCGCCAGCACCACCGCCGCGACCGCGACGTACGACAGGGCCACCGGCTGCTGCCAGAACGCCGCCCCCAGGAGGACGCCGATCGCGAGATACGTGCCGCGGGCGGCGGCCCCCCGCGCGCCGTCGTCGAGCGCCCGAGCCAGGAGCGCCAGGGCCACGCCGCCCAATGCCAGGACGTCCACGTACTGGCCGACGCAGTTGAGCGAGAACACGGTCAGGAACCGCGGGCCGAGGGCCAGGTAGAGGCCCGTGATGAGCGCGGCGGCGCGGCCGCCCACGCGCCGCGCCAGCGCCATGGCCGCGGCGGTGAAGATCAGGTACAGGACCAGGCTGGCCGCGGTCATGAGGAACGACAGGTCGCGCGCGCCGGTCAGGAGCGCGATGGCCGCCGCCAGGTGGCTCTTCAGCGTCCCCTGGTAGTTGGCCCCTTCGGTGAAAACGGGCGCGGGGCGGGCGCCCTCGAGGAGGTGCAGGGCGACGAACGCGCCGTAGGCCCCGTCCCGGTTGACCCAGCCCCACGGGTGGATGAGGGCCGGCAGGCGGTAGGCGACGGCGCTGGCCAGGCAGACGAGCGTCTCGATCCGCGGAGCACGCAGCAGCGGCCGCCGCGCCCGGCCGCCCGCCCAGGCGCGCGCGCCGATCGCCAGGACGAGGGCGGCGAGCGCGGCCGCCGGCGGGACGAGCCGAGGCGTGCGGGCGAACCAGGTGGTGACGGTGAGGACGCCCGTAGCCACGGCCGCGGCCTCGAGCGCGAGGACACGGGTGGGGAGGACGGGCCTAGCGGATCGACTTGAGCTGCTCGAGGAGGGACTCCGTCGTCGACGGCCCCTTGAGGATGGAGGCGGCCCGCGCGATCTGGCTGATCGCCTCGTCCACGGCCTCCGCGCCCGCGCCATGCTCGATCTCGTAGCGGGCCTTCTGGTAGTGCTTGTTCACGACGCTCTCTCCCACCGCGCCCAGCAGGGAGTTCGACACGTCGCGCACGCGGTCGAGCCGGCCCAGGGCCTCGGGGCCCGGCGCCGGGGCAGAGGCGTTTGCGGGAGCCCGGGCCGGAGCCGTGGTGGCGGCCAGCGGCGCCGGTCGCGCCGCCGCTTCCGGGCCCGGCTCGCGCAGGCGGATGAGGCCGGTAGCGATCAGGCCGTACAGGATCTTCGACACGTCGAAGACCGAGAGCCGGCCGGTGGCGGCGATCGTCTTGATGCTGCGGTGGCCGTCGATCTTGGACAGGATCATCCACTCGCTGGTGTTGAGGTTGATCTGCCCCTCGCGGTTCTCCTGCACCACGAACTCGGGGACCATGTCCACGGAGGGGATCTTCTTGGAGAGGACGCGCCACTCGTCCAGCCGCCGCGCGGCCTCCATGAGCAGGTTGGTGTTGCTCTTGGAGATGGTGCGCAGCTCGGTGCCCGTCCCGGGCTCGAACTTGAAGTCGCCCTGGCTCCAGATGGCCAGGGTGTAGACGGCCTCCTCGCCCACCGCGTCCTCCAGCTGGGCGTGGACGATCTTGCCGTCGTGCAGGTAGATCTGGCCCTTGAGGGGGCCGTCGGTCAGGTGGAAGACCCCGGTCTTCCCGCTGACGCTGATGAGTTGGATGATGTCAGGAAGGTGAAGCTCAGTGAGCGAACCCTGAAAGGCCATGAGCCCTGGTCTTAACCCTCGTGATTGCTTCCAATTGCGGGTCGAGGCTAACAGGGGTGCCGGGGAGTGTCAAGGACGGGCCGGCTCCGGCTTGGGAACCGGGACCTCGACCTCCTTCGCGGCGCGGCGCTCACGCTCGCGCTCTCGCGGCAGCGCGATGCTGTAGCGCTTGATCATCTCGTTGAGCGTGGTCGGCTTCAGGCCCAGGAGGCGGGCCGCCTCCTTCTGGACGCCTCCCGTGGTCTCCAGCGTCGTCTCGATGAGCCTCCGCTCGAAGCTGCCCACCACGTCCTTCAGGCTGATGCCCTCCGGCGGCACCGTCATGTTGGGCATGTGGAAGCTGGGGGCCGTGCGCACGTGGTCGGGGATGAGATCGCGCCCGATGCGGGCCTCCGTCGTGAGGACCACGCCCCGCTCGATGACGTTCTCCAGCTCGCGCACGTTCCCCGGCCAGTCGTAGTCCATGAGGGCCTGCAGCGCCTCGGGCGTTACCCCCGTCACCGGCTTGTCGTTCTCGCGCGCGTACTTGGTCACGAAGTGGTTCACGAGCGCGGGCACGTCCTCCTTGCGCTGGCGCAGCGGCGGCAGTTGCACGGCGATGACGTTCAGGCGGTAGAAGAGGTCCTCGCGGAAGCGTCCCTCCTCCACCGCGCGGCGCAGGTCGATGTTGGTGGCGGCCACGATGCGCACGTCCACGCGGACGACGTCCACCCCGCCCAGGCGCATGAACTCGCGCTCCTGCATCACGCGCAGGAGCTTGGCCTGGGTCTCCAGGGGGATGTTGCCGATCTCGTCGAAGAAGAGCGTGCCCTTGTCCGCCAGCTCGAAGAGCCCCTTCTTGGCGTAGACGGCGCCGGTGAAGGCGCCTTTCACGTGGCCGAAGAGGTTGGACTCCAGCAGGTCGGGGGGCAGGCTGCCCGAGTTCACCACCACGAACGCCTTCTCGGCGCGCGGCGAGTTGGCGTGGATGGCCTTGGCCACCAGCTCCTTGCCCGTGCCGCTCTCGCCCACCACCAGGATGGTGGAGCGGCTGGGCGCCGCCTGCGCGATGAGGCCGAAGACCTGCTGCATCTTCGGGCTCTTGCCCACGATCTCGGTGAAGCGGCCCTGGTCGCGCAGCGCGGTGCGCAGCTGCCGGTTCTCGTCCTGCAGGCGGCGCTGGTTCAGCGCGTTCTTGAGGATGTGCAGGACCTCCTCGTGCTTGAAGGGCTTGGTCACGTAGTCGAAGGCGCCCTTCTTCATGGCGGTGATGGCGGTCTCCAGCGAGGCGAAGGCCGTGATCATCAGCACCACCAGCTCGGGATCGTGCTTCTTCAGCTCGTCCAGGACCTCCAGGCCGCCCAGCTCCGGCAGCATGACGTCCAGGATCACGGCGTCGAAGGACCGCTTGCGGGCCACGGTCAGCCCCTCGGCCCCGTCCTGGGCCAGGACCACGTCGTAGCCGGCCTGGGTGAGCAGGGTCTGCAGGACGTCTCGCATCACCTCCTCGTCGTCCACGACGAGGATGGTGCCGAGGCTCTCGGGCGCAGCCATCGCCTACCGCTCCGCCGCGGCCTCGGCGGGCCGCAGCGGGGGCAGCGTGACCTGGAAGGTGGTGCCCTGGCCGGGCACGCTGTCCACCACGATCGCGCCGCCGTGCTCCTGGAGGATGCCGTAGGACACCGAGAGGCCGAGACCGGTGCCGCGGCCCATCCCCTTGGTCGTGAAGAAGGGGTCGTAGATGCGCTTGATGTCCTCGCGCGTGATGCCGTGGCCGGTGTCCGCGACCTCGATGACCACCGTGTCGTCGTCGGCGCGCGTGGCCAGGGTGAGCCAGCCGCCGTGGGGCATGGCGTCCTTGGCGTTCAGGATCAGGTTGAAGAAGACCTGCTGCAGGCGGTTCTCGTTGCCGCGCACGTCGGGCAGGTTCTCGGCCAGCTCCTTGCGGACCTTGACCCGCGCCCCGTCGAGCTGATGCTCGAGCAGCGACACCACGTCGAGCACGAGCTTGTTCACGTCCAAAGGCTCCATCTCGCCGCTCCCCGAGCGCGAGAAGTTCAGCAGGTTGTTGATGATCTTGGCCGCGCGGAAGGTCTGCTTCTCGATCTTCTCCAGGAGCGGCCCGCCCGGGTCCGAGGCCCCCACCTGCTCCCGCAGCATCTGGGTGTAGGAGGAGATCCCGGTGAGCGGGGTGTTGACCTCGTGGGCGACGCCCGCCGCCAGCAGGCCGATGGACGCCATCTTCTCGGAGTGCTGGAGCTGCTCCTCGAGGCGGATGCGCGCGGTCACGTCGTCGAGGATGAGGATGGTGCCGCAGCGCTCGCCGGATCCCACCTGGAAGGGGGCCATGGACACGTTGACCATGAGGTTGCGGCCGTCGGCCGTGGGCAGGCGCAGCTTGTAGATGTGGCTGATCTCGTCTTCGCCCGGGCGGCCGAGGACCAGGCTGCCGCGCAGCGCGTCCAGGAAGGCGGCGGGGAAGACGTCGTCCAGGGCGCGGCCCAGGACGTCCTCTCGCCGCCGGCCCGTCAGGAGCTCCAGCGAGCGGTTCCAGCGCGCCACGTGGCCGTTCAGGTCGAGGACCAGGATCCCCGAGTCGATGCTCTCCAGGATGTTCACGTTGTACTCGGTGAGCTGCTGCAGCTCGTCGGCCTTCTCGCTCAGGCTGCGGTACAGCCGGCCGTTCATGAAGGCGGTGGCGGCCTGGCCGGCCAGGGCCTGGAGCAGGTCCACCTCCTCGCTGTTGAGGCTGTCCAGCCCCGGCTTGCGCCCGATGCCCAGGATCGCGATCGTCTCGCCCTTCACCCGGCAGGGGAAGTAGTAGGCGAGGTCGAGCGAACTCACCTCGGGCAGGGACTCGGGATCGGTCTCCGCGTGCAGCGGCTCGCCCCCCGCCAGGCGGGCCATGAGCGCGCCGTCCGGGGGCACGCGCACGAGGTGGGCCGCGGGCGGGCAGCCGCGCGAGCGGAAGACCGCGAAGCTGCCGTCGTCCTCCGGAAGGAAGACGGCCAGGGACTCCACGCGCAGCGAGGCCCCCACACCCTCGAGCAGCCGCTCCGTCATGCGGGCCAGGTCGAGGTCGGCGTTGAGGTCCTGGGAGAGCCGCAGCACGGCCCGGCGCGACTGGTACCGCTCGCTGAAGAACAGGCGATCGATGCCCTCCTGGATCCGGCTCTTCACCGGCGAGAAGAGCAGGATCACGAGCAGGGTCGAGATCACGGCCACGATCGTCACGTGCGGCTCCTCGTCGCCGCGCACGATCACCTGGAACAGGTTCAGGGCCAGGAGGCAGATCCCCACGATGGCGGCGGTGGCCAGGGTATAGACGAGGGTGCGCCGGAAGATGAGCTCCACGTCCATGAGCCGGTGCTTCACCACCGCGTAGGCCAGGGAGAGCGGGATGAGGGCCAGCGGGATGTACCCGGCCAGCTCCATGCCCACGCGCGGCTCGCGGCCCAGCGCGAAGGGGATCGAGTAGAACAGGAAGAACGGCAGGACGCCCGCGCCCGTGCCCCAGACCAGCCACTTCATCTGCTTGCGCGCGGTGAGGCTGCGGGTCTTGCGGTAGGAGTCCAGCAGGATCCCGAAGGACAGCGCGAACAGCGCGGCGAAGTAGATCGGCTTCCAGCGGTCGATGGCGGACGTGATGCGCCACAGCACCTCGCTGCCCGAGGTGGTCACGAACAGGACCTGGCTGGCCACGGCCGCCCCGGCCAGGGCCAGGGCCGGCATGTAGGCGGCGGGGATGATCCACGCGCGCCGGGTGACCAGGCGCCGCTCCGGGAACGACAGGCAGAAGTGGAGGAAGACGACGGGCAGGAAGAGGATGGACAGGTTGTCCGTCCACAGCAGCGTCCAGTCCGCCAGGTTCAGCTTCCCCGTGTAGGACGTGGAGTACATCAGGAAGAACAGCAGGCAGATGGCGTAGAAGTGCAGGGCCGCGCGGTCGGGCGGCCGGCGCAGCATCACGATCGTCCCCACCACCAGGCTGAAGAAGCCGACGAGCGAGAGGTAGTAGAAGAGGCTGACGTTGCCCTGCGACAACGGCTTGACCGCCACCTGCAGCGCGCGACGCTCGTCGGCGCGCAGGAGCGAGTAGGTCACACGGGCCCCGGGCTTGCGCTGGGCCAGCCGGGCCTGGACCTCTTCGCTGCGCAGCACCTCGTCGCCGTCGATGGCCAGCAGCACGTCGCCCGGCCTCACGCCGGCCAGCGCCGCCGGCCCGCCCTGCGCCACGCGCCCCGCGGCCAGGCCTTGCGGGCCTTGCCGCCAGAAGACGCCGTCGTCCATGAGCGTCCAGGTGGCCTTGAGGAAGATGTTGTAGATCCCGAGGGTCGCCAGGAGAAGGGCAACCGAGAGGACCGTCACGTTCTTGAGCCGGGACCTCATCGGGGCAACACGGCAGCGGTGCAAACCACATGCCGTAGAGATCGTGAACACTCCGCGACGAAGTCCTTTCGGATCAACGCGTTCACCGCGTCCTTCGTGACGCCGGATTCATGCAGCCGTACCGTGGATCCATGTCGGTGGATGACGTTTGAAGCCAAAAAAAGAGCGAGGCTGACTTGCGCCTCGCTCCACCTCGCCGTATCCCCCGGGGGTCGCCGCATTCAGGTCGTCCGGCGTGCGCTAGAACCGGACCGAGATTCCTCCCAGCACTCGCTTCGGCGGATTCAGGACGGCCACCTCGTCCAGCACGGCGCCGTCCGTCGTCTCGTAGAACATGTTCCGAACGGCGAGCAGGAACTCCCAGTCCGCGCGGGTCAGGTTGCCCAGGAACGGCAGCCCCTGGCGCAGCTGGACGTCGAACCGGGTGGTGGCGATGGCGTTCGCCTTCTTGCCGTCCATCTCGGGCGAGAGGGTGTTCAACCGGTAGAACGCGATGACGCGCGTGTCGGTGCTGTCGATGAACGTCTCGACGCGGGTCACCAGGTCGTGGAAGTCGGCGTCGCGGTACGCGAACATGTCGGGCAGCACGCCGGGCTCATCCACCCCGCCGGGCTCCGCGCGCCAGCTGTGCCCGTAGGTGTAGCTGAGCGAGCCGGAGAACCCGTCGCCGAAGCGCCGGGCCACCGTCAGGCCCATGCCGCGCGCCGCCACGCCGCCGCCGTTGACGATGCGCAGCGTCTGCGCCTCGCTGGGGCCGCCGAAGGCGTTGACGAGCTGGTCGTCCACGTCTTCGTAGAAGGTCCGGGCGGTGACGGTGGCCTGGCCCAGGGCCTGGTCCACCGCCAGCTCGTAGTGCGTGGCCCGCTCGGTCCGCAGCGGACCGTCGATGACCGCGAAGGCCATGGCAGGCGCGGAGCCCACGATGGACAGCGTGAGGAGGTCTCCGCCGGGGACGATCGTCCGGCTGGCCACCGTGCCCCGTACGCGCGTGTGGTCGTCGGTCTTCACCTCGAACCCCGCGAAGGGGTCCAGGTGGTTGCGATCGTCCACGAAGCCGATGTAGGAGAAGCGCGCGCCCGCCGTGTAGGCCACGTTCTCCGTGGCCTGCCAGCGGTCCTGCACGAAGATCGCGCCCACCGCGCGGTTGTCGCTGCGGCCGTCGCTGTCTCCGGGGACCAGCGGCTGGAACAGGCGCGTGCCGTAGCCGCTGCCCGCCTGGATCTCGTGCCCGGCGCCGGGCTCGAGGATGAACTCGGCCGCGGTGCGCCAGGCCGTGGTCTCGCTGTCGGCCACCAGGCCGCCCAGGCTCCAGCTCCCGCCCGTCCCCACCCGGCCCTTGAGCCGCAGGACGCTGAAGCTCTCCGCCGGCGCCTGGAAGCCGAGGGGAATGGAGCTCACGCCCACGCCTGCGGCGTTGGACATGACCTCGACGCTGCCGTCGACGCCCGTGAGCCACGAGGCCAGGTGGGCGGACGCGGCGGCGTCCGCGGAGAGCTCGCCGTCGGTCGATGCGGTCTGCCCCTGGTCCTCGAGCACGGAGCGGCGCTTGTGCCGCAGGAGCCAGCGCAGCTCGGCCGCCGCGTCCTCGGCGGAGTCGCTCGCGGACTCGGCCGGGTCGGCGACCGTGGGATCGATCTTCAGCGGCGTGAGGCTGACGGTGAAGGTGGAGTCGCGGTCGGGGAGGACCGTCACCTGGCGCGCCGGCGCCGGCAGGTGGCCGGCCGCCAGGGCGCGCAGCGTATACGAGCCCGCGGGCAGCGAAGGCAGCGAGAAGCGGCCGCCGCTGTCGGAAAGGGTGACCAGGCCGGCGGCGTCCACGCCCTTCCCGAAGAGCGAGATCACCACTCCGGCCACGGGGGTGCCACGCGTGTCCTCCACCCAGCCCACGAGACCCCCGCCCGGCGGACGTGCGATCACGGACGGCGCGGTAAGCGCGAGCGCGAGGACGACGAGAAGGGCACCCCGGAGACGAGACACGAGGGTCCTCCGCAAGGTACCCCAAACTTACAGGCCGCACGGGGGCCTGTCAACAGCATTGGTCATCCCGGCCGCGGCCGGCGCGTGAAATTATGTTACGCTCCGAGCCCTTCCCATGTCCCGGATCATCGACGTGACGGTGCCCCTTTCAGCGGACGTGCCCACCTTTCCGGGCGACCCGCGCTTCCAGATGGAGTTCAGCCACCGGATCGCGGACGGGAAGCCCTACAACGTGGCCAAGGTCACGATGGGCGTCCATTCCGGGACGCACGTGGACGCGCCGTACCATTTCCTGGCGGAGGGCGCCACGGTGGAGGCCCTGCCCCTGGAGATCCTCATGGGGAAGGTCCTGGTGGTCCAGGTCACCGCGCGCGAGGCGATCGACGTGGCCGACGTCGAGCGGCTGGACCTGACCGACGAGATCCGGGTCCTGTTCAAGACCCGGATGTCGGGCCAGCTCCGCAGCCCGGAGTTCCAGGAGGACTTCGTCTACCTCACGCCGGGGGCGGCCGCGCTCCTCGTCCGCGCGGGCATCAAGCTGGTGGGCATCGACTACCTGTCGGTGGAGAAGTTCCAGAGCCGCGACTTCGGCGCCCACCACACGCTGCTCGAGGCCGGTGTCGTGATCGTGGAGGGCCTGGACCTCTCCGAGGCGGACCCCGGCGAGTACGACATGGCCTGCCTGCCGCTGCGGATCGTGGGCGCGGACGGGTCGCCGGCGCGCGTCGTCCTGCGGAAGCGGGCGTGAGCGCCGCCGTCCTGGCCGAGATCGAGGCGCGGCGCGCCTTCGCGGTGAT
>Ga0075434_100004346_pt1 | contig 12750 bp, 9 predicted proteins | sample RhiMethybrSRZTD3_FD_75298 | JGI IMG/M metagenome (GOLD analysis project Ga0075434, IMG submission 75298) | Populus rhizosphere microbial communities from Tennessee, USA - Rhizosphere MetaG P. TD hybrid SRZTD3 | ecosystem: Host-associated > Plants > Roots > Rhizosphere > Soil | place: USA... | reverse complement strand
ATGTAAATTATTTTTCCCTCATTATCTTTCATCATATAAACTCCAGGAGATTGCGGGATCTGCTTTTTTGTTAGGTAAAAGATATCAGATATAGATTCTGTGATTATTTCGCACCTCTTTGAATTAGTTGATTAATTACTAATTTTGGCTTTAGATATTTAGCTGTATAGCTGATATTCTCATTCATTGCAATTTCATTAGGTGTTCCAGCAACAACCACTTTACCACCCTTCTCTCCACCTTCCGGTCCAAGGTCTATAATCCAGTGCGCACTAGCAATCACATCTAGATTATGTTCAATAACTATTACTGTATTGCCAAGATCTACTAGCCTTTTTAATACATGTAGTAATTTGCCTACATCTGCAAAATGGAGGCCTGTTGTTGGTTCATCGAGTATGTAGATTGTTCTACCTGTATCTCTTTTTGAGAGTTCTGCTGCAAGTTTGATTCTCTGGGCCTCTCCGCCTGATAATGTAGTCGCCGGCTGACCAAGACGTATGTATCCAAGTCCTACGTCATTTAGAGTTCTTAATTTCTTCTCAATTTTTGAAATATTTGCAAAAAACTCTAGCGCTTCCTCAACTGTCATAGAAAGTATGTCTGAAATTGTTTTGCCTCTATATCTTATGCTGAGTGTTTCTGAATTATATCTCCTTCCCTTGCATTCATCACACGTAACATACACATCTGGTAAAAATTGCATTTCAATTTTTTTTACTCCAGCACCTTCACACATTTCACATCTTCCCACAGATACATTAAACGAAAATCTGCCGGCTTTGTATCCCATTTCTTTTGCTTGAGGAGTCCTTGCAAATAGTTCCCTTATCGGAGTAAATGCATTAACATAGGTTGCTGCATTTGATCTAGGTGTGCGACCAATTGGTGATTGATCTATTCCTATTACTTTATCAAGTTGTTCTAGGCCCGAAATCTTTCTATGTTTACCCGGTTTTTCTTTTGAACCATAAAAATGATGTGACAATGCCCTAAATAAGATATCATTTACCAGCGTTGATTTACCCGAGCCAGAAACTCCTGTTACAACTGTCATACATCCAACGGGGAATCGAACATCAATTGATTTTAGATTATTCTCCTGTGCTCCATATACCGTTATCCATTTTTCCGGATCTTTGCCTCTGAAGTGTTTAGTATCTGAAACAATACTATCTCCTCTGAGAAAAGCACCTGTAATGGAATTTTCATTTTTTAGGATATCTTCCAACAAACCACTGCCAACAATTTGTCCACCATGTACACCTGCCCCAGGTCCAATGTCTACAATCCAATCTGAATTGCGTATTACTTCCTCGTCATGTTCAACTACAAGCAGTGTATTGCCAAGGTCCCGCAGTTTTTTCAATGTATCAATCAATCTAGCGTTATCTCTCTGATGCAACCCTATAGTGGGTTCATCAAGAACATATAAAACTCCAGTTAGGTTTGAACCAATTTGAGTGGCCAATCTAATTCTTTGTGATTCTCCTCCGGAAAGTGTTGCCGTCATTCTATTCAATGATAAATAATTCAATCCGACATTGCGCAGGAATTCAAGTCTTGAAATTATCTCTTTTAGTATAGTCTTTGCAATGTGCCTCTCAGTTTCCGAAAGTTCTATTGTCTGGAAAAACTTAAAACAATCATCGATAGAAAGATCGCAAATATCCATTATAGAGTATTCCTGAATTTTTACTGACAGTGCTTCTCTGCGTAATCTCCTTCCATGACAATCATCACATGGTAGCTCACGCATGAATTGCATGAGCTCTTCTCGCTTTGATTCAGATTCAGTTTGCTTATACACACGTTCCAAATTGGGAATTATGCCCTCAAAAGAACCTCTGTATTCCCATCTACTTTCGGAATACCTAGATTCATATTTGTAATGGATATTTTCATCAGTTCCATAGAGAATAATTCTAAGCTGCTGATCTGTCATCTTTGAAATGGGTGTATAAAGATCAAATCCAAAGCGTTTTCCTACATCTCTGAGCATTGCAGAACGAAAAGTAGCAAAATGACCTGACCAAGGCTTTACCGCTCCTTCTAAAATACTCTTTGATCTGTCGGGAATGATTAATTCAGGATCAAATTCTATTTTGATTCCAAGTCCATTGCATTTTCTGCAAGCACCAAAGGGAGAATTAAACGAAAATGTACGTGGTTCCAAGTCGCCCAAGCTAATTCCGCAATGTGGACATGCGTTGCGTTGAGAGTAAAGCATATCTTTGCCATCTATGGATGCGATTACAAGGCCATTTCCTACTTTTAATGAAGATTGAATTGCTTCAAATAGTCGACTTTTTTCTTTAGTGGATGGTTTTAATCTATCAACAACCACCTCAATTGTGTGTTTTTTTTGCTTGTCTAACCTAGGATAAATTTGTCTTTGGTCATTATCACCATTTTCTTCGTCTTCAAGATTAATTATTTCACCATCTACTCTGATTCTTGCAAATCCATCTTGCTTTAATTCACTAAACAGTTTCTCATAGGTGCCTTTCTTTGACTGAATTATTGGAGCAAGTATTATTGCGTTCTTTCCTCCTTGCTGAACTAATCCCAAGATTGAATCTGTTATTGAGTCTGCAGATTGGCTTGTAATCTTCCTATTACATTGCGGACAATGAGGAACTCCAATTCTGGCATACAGCAATCTCAAATAATCATAGATTTCTGTGACCGTACTAACTGTGGAACGTGGATTCTTGCTAGTAGTCTTCTGCTGGATTGATATAGCCGGTGATAGACCGTCAATAGAGTCGACGTCAGGTTTGTCCATCAATTCCAAAAATTGCCTTGCATACGCTGATAAAGATTCTACATAGCGCCTTTGACCTTCTGCATAAATTGTGTCAAATGCAAGTGTTGATTTGCCTGACCCTGACAAGCCAGTTATTACAACGAGCTTATTTTTTGGGATCTCGAGGCTTATATTTTTTAAATTATGTTGCCTTGCACCCTTGATTGCTATTTTATCATGCATATTTTAGGAAACCTCTGATATTATTGGCTCCCCAATAGCTCTTTTTATTTTTATCAACCTTTCTCTAAATTCAATTGCTTTCTCAAAATCTAAATCTTCAGCAAATCTTTTCATAGCCGTTTCCGTTTCTGCGGCAAGTTTTACTAGATCTGTTCTTGCCATAGACTTCGTCAGATCAATGTCCTGCGTTTTTGCTGATATTTTATCAGGAATAGGCTTGACAACAGATTGAGGAGTTATCTGATTCTTTTTATTGTATTGAATCTGCTTTCTCCGTCTTCTCTCTGTCTCTGCCATTGCATTTCTTATAGAATCAGTAGCATGATCAGCATACAAGATAACCATGCCGTCGATGTGTCTTGCAGCACGTCCAAAAGTCTGTATTAGACTAGTATTATTGCGTAGAAAACCTTCTTTATCCGCATCCAAAATAGCAACTAAAGACACTTCAGGAATATCCAAACCTTCTCTGAGCAAGTTTATGCCAACTAAAACATCAAATTCGCCCATCCGCAGCTGTCTTATTATCTCTGTTCTCTCAAGTCCCTCGATTTCTGAATGCAAATACCGTACTCTTACATTATTCTTTGCAAGGAATTCTGAGAGGTCTTCAGCCATCCTTTTTGTCAAAGTCGTAACAAGAGTTCTCTGGTCATTATTTACTCTAATGGTAATTTCGTCGATCAAATCTTGTATCTGATTTTTAGTAGATCTGATCTCCACTTTTGGATCAACTAGTCCTGTAGGCCTAACTAACTGTTCTACAACTTGCCAGCTTGATTTTATCTCATAATTTGCAGGTGTTGCAGATACGAAAATTACATTTTCTAAATATTTTTCAAATTCTTTGAACCTCAAGGGGCGATTATCAAAAGCACTGGGTAGTCTAAATCCATAGTCGACCAACATTTTCTTACGTGTATAATCTCCATTGTACATACCATGTAGTTGAGGGATTGTTACGTGTGATTCATCTATGACCAGTAAAAAATCCTCACCAAAAAAATCTAGTAAACAATAAGGTGGTTGTCCTGGGGCTCTACCATCCAAATGACGAGAATAATTTTCAATTCCTGCACAATAACCCAACTCCTCTATCATCTCCAAGTCGTATTTTGTACGTGATGTAAGACGTTGTCTTTCAAGCTCGCTTGGTAGATTGGGAAGCCAATTTTCTAACTCTCGCTTTATTGATTTTATAGCAGATAACCTAGAATCATCGCCTACAATGTAATGCTTAGCAGGAAAGATCTTTACAGAATGAATATCTCTGATCTTGTTCAAAGTAACATGATCATGAATACTAATCTTCTCAATTTCATCCCCAAAGAGCAAGATCCGAATTACATCATTAGAATACCCTGGAATGATGTCAATAGTGTCGCCTTTTGCCCTGAAGCTACCCGGTACTAGCGATGTGTCATTTCGTTCATACCGTGCTTCAATTAGATTGTGAATCAAACCTCTTCGGCTAATCGTCATTCCTTTTTCTAATGTAGTTGAACTCTCTTCCCATTCTGCAGGTGACCCAAGTGAGTAAATGCAAGATACTGTAGATACTATTATAGTCGGCTCACCAGACATCAACATCGCCGTTGCTTCTAACCTCATTTTTTCAATTCTTTCATTGACTTCGGTATCCTTTTCGATATATGTATCAGTCTGTGGGATATAACTTTCAGGCTGATAGTAATCATAGAAGCTTACAAAGTAACCAACATTATTATTTGGAAAAAACTCTTTGAATTCTGCATAGAGCTGAGCCGCTAAAGTTTTGTTGTGTGATATTATTAGCGTGTTTTTATTTGTCCGTGATATGACATTTGCAATTGTAAATGTTTTTCCGCTGCCTGTGACACCGAGTAAAGTTTGGCATCCTCTTTTTGTTAAGACCCCTTTGACCAATTTTTCAATTGCTTCGGGCTGATCGCCCCTTGGTGGAAATACATCTTGTGCCAGTGTGAATGCTCTCGAAGTAGTAAGCACTAAAAGATTCTAGTAGCAAAACGATCATATATTGTTATACAAAAATTATGAGAGTTTTTTGCTTCTTTCATTTTTTCCGTCTCAACTTGTGATATTGTCAAGTTTAAAAACGATAAGAGAAAACCCGATATAATTAAGACATTTTAGTATATATTTATAATATGTAATATATATTTATATACAGCATTCTCAGCAAGTCTTTTTTACTGCCTTGTCATAACATATGCATACTATTGATAACTATTTTAATGTCATGTCTGGTATTCTAATACCAAAATTCTTTTGTTTGACTTCAATTCTATTATACTATGGAACAAAAACCTGGTTCTGCAGTTAGCAAGCAGGAATTTGTGGCATTTTTAGAGAATGAAGCCAATCTGCGTGTTGATGATTTTATACAAGGCGCGATTGAAGTAGCAGAAGAGGTTCATTACGGACTAAAGAGAGAGGATAACTTATCGCCATTTTTTGAAACACATACTCTGCCAGTTGCAATAGACGTAGTAAAACATTACAGGTCTATTAATCGGAATATTACTAGCGTTGAAGTTGCTTGCGCCATCTTACATGATGTATTGGAGGATGATGATAGAATTCTTGATTGGTATAAGACAAAGGCCTATGGTTTTGAGGCTTATTTGATATACCGTTTTGGAAATAGAGTACATGATATAGCCACCAGACTGAAAATTCAATCTCCTGAAGGTTACATGGGATCTACCGATGATGAACGTCAACTAGCCCGGTTTCAAGAGTATTGTAACATACTCACGTCAGCTGAATATGATATGAAAACTATCAAACTTGCTGACAGGCTAAACAATATGAAATTTATATCAAATATACCGGGACATCCAAAGGTAAGACGATATTTGAGAGAAGCGGAGGATTTTTACTTAGCATATACTATGCTCCATCCTGCAATGCCTGATTTTTATAGTCGAATCAGGATGGCATATGAAAAATTAAGGGCGTCATACAAAGAGACTGTAGCTGCTTAAGTTTTTGACTACATATGTGAGAAAAATATCTGCAATACACAGACGGAAAACTTCTAACTCTTAATACTAACTTTCTTACGCAAACAATTTAAAGGGTATGGTACGGGGAAGAAGGAAGACGTATGAATCCGCTTAACATAGCAGTTATTGTGAAGCTAGAGCCTGACTTTTCAGAAGGAAATGTCAGTTACAATTCAGATGGGACACTAAATAGGGCAGAAACTAAGAGTATACTTGGTCCTCATAGTGCAGTTGCATCAAGAGCTGCATTTTATTCCAAAGTAAAATATGGTGCACATATTTCTGTCTCAACGATGGGTCCTCCTATAGCCGATTTTGCTTTACAACAGGCACAATTAATCTGTGATGCTGATGAATTACATCTCTATAGTGACAGAATATTTGCAGGTGCAGACACTTTAGCAACAGCTGAAGTATTAAAAACTGGAATAGGCAAAATGGAAGGCGGAAAAATGGATATTGTTTTTTCAGGGCATCGAGCCTCTGATGGCGAGACTGGTCAAACAGGACCACAGACAGCATGGAAACTTGGTTATACGTTTCTAGGTAATGTAATTGATTACGACGTTGATATTGAAAAACAAACTGTCATCGCAAAACGCTTAATCACTTTGCAGGGGTTTTATGATATAATAGAGGAAGTAGAAGCGCCACTTCCTGTGTTCATCACAATAGATCCATCATACAAGTCAGAATTTAACACAATTTCACAAAGGTTGGCGTTTGCAAAGTACCAAAAGGAGGCAACTGAACGAGCACACAATTATAAGAAATATCTCAAAATTTTCAATGCTCAACAGCTGGGCGTCGATCCAAAGTTTGTTGGTCTTCCTGGCTCTCCTACAATTGTATATAAGGTAGAAAAGATTCCAAAAGCAAAAGCAAGCAGAAAAGCAGAAATAATAAATGGATCTGATCGCGATCAAATAAGAAAAGTTTTTGCCAAAATACATGATGTTTTAGGAGGAATTATAATCAAATGACTGTCATAACATCTGAAGATGGCCATTACAAGCACCTCTTTGTAATAATCGAACATGAAGAAGGTAAACCAATTCCTGTTAGCTTGGAAATGCTCGGTGAAGCTAGAAGACTTATGGATCATTTTAACAAAAAATACTCTTCACATGAAAAAGTTGTCGCTATAGTGCTTGGAAATAAAGTCAGAAAATTGTGCGAAGAATTGATATTCTATGGAGCAGACGCAGTGATTTATGCAGAAGATCCAGAATTACAATATCCAAGAAATATAATTGATACTAAAATAATAAGCCAAATTGCTATGAATAGAGAATGTATAGCAAAGATTTCTCCAGAAGATTGGGAACAATTCAAAAAACCGCGGTACATGTTCTTTGCCGCAGACAACATAGGCAGGCATTTATCGTCTACGGTGCTGGCAGAATTAGAGTCAGGTCTTGCTTCTGATATTAATAAGCTTGTAGTTGAAGACCTTGAAATCAAACATGAACATAAGACAAAAGGTCAGATGATGACTTATGCAAAAACACTGGAAATGTATAGACCTGATTTTTCAGGATTTCTGTGGACTACTATTCTATGCCTTGACAATCGGAATCCTACTATAGAAAGAGATTATCATCCTCAAGCATGTAGTATAATTCCAGGAGTATTTGCTCCTCTCGTTCCTGATGCTGCAAGGAATGGAATAATTGTAGATTATACTCCAAGGATAGAAAAGCAAGATCTTAATGTAAAGATATTGAATCGTAAGATTATCAAGAGTGCCGTTGATTTTGATGTCCATAAAGCGATCATAAGTTTTGGTAGAGGAATTAAAGATTCACCAGAAGAAAATATAAAATTAATTGAGGAATTGGCAAAGGAGTTGGATGCAGAGGTAGGCGTCTCATTGCCAATTTCAAAGAAACCATATGTTACAAGCGAGAAAATAACTTCTACTTATATGATTCCTGATAGGGTGATAGGAACTAGTGGCCGAAAGGTTAGTCCGTTGTTGTATATTGCTGTGGGAATCAGCGGAGCAATGCAGCACACTGCAGGAATGAAAGAGTCTGAATTCGTCATTGCAATTAATACAGATGAAAATTCACCAATCAAAGATGAATGTGATATTTTCATCAAAGGTCGAATGGAAGATGTAATACCTGTTATGATTGAGGAATTGAGAAAACAAAAAGAACTAATTATGGGAGTTAGAAGTAAATAATGGAGCATTTTGATGTCGCAATAATTGGGGGCGGTTCAGCCGGGTTAGCTGCTCTAAAACAATTATCAAATCTAGGAAAACAAGCTGTTCTGATAGAAGCTGGTAAGACAGTTGGTTCGAAAAATGTATCTGGTGGAATTCTTTACTCAAAGAAACCAAAAAATGGCAAGGTCTACAATGTTGAAGACGTCTACGGTCACGAATTTTTAAGCGAAGCTCCTCTGGAAAGAGCTATTACGAAATATATCTTACATGCTACGTCAAAAGATAAGATATTTTCAATTGATCTTACTCGCGCTCATGAATACCAATCTAATTACGGCTATTCAGTTCTTCTAAATAAGTTGAATTCTTGGTTTGCAAAACAAGCAGCAGAAAGTGCTGAAAGACAAGGTGGTGGTATTGTTAACGGGGTTCATGTTCAATCGGTTAGTTTACAGAAGGACAGAACAGTAATTGAGACTAATGAACTTCAAGAATTTGAAGTAAAGGCAATAATTGCAGCTGATGGAGTAAATTCAGAACTAGCAGAAATAACTGGTGCTAGACCTAAATTTACTACCGAAGAATTATATCAAGGTGTTAAGGTTGTAGTAAAATTACCTGAGCAGATTATTGATCAGAGATTTGAAATACAGCCAAATGAGGGCGCTGCACATCTTTTTGCAGGTGATGTAACATTAAACCATATAGGCGGTGGTTTTGTTTATACAAACCGGGATACACTTTCAGTTGGAGCAGTATATCATTATGATTCTCTGATGGAAAAGCCGGATGAACCTTACACACTTGTTAATGCATTATTGAACAATCCTATGGTTAGCAGTCTTATCACAGACGAAGTTGCAATAAAAGAAGATATTGATAAGAATCTCCCAAAAGAAGAACAACTAAGAATACGTTTTGCTGTAAGCAAACTAATCAATACATGGAATGAGCTACGCTATACATATTATTCTCCTTCTAGCAGGTCAAAACTTATCGAAAGTGGCAAGTACAAATCAGATGCAGAGATTAAATTAAGGATCGATTCTATTCGTCAAGATCTAATTGATAAGTATAAAACAAAGTTTGTAAATGATTACGTTGAGCTGGAATACAGTGCAAAATTAGTTCCAGACGGAAAACGATGTAGAATGAAAAAACCTTATCGTGATAATATTTTATTTATAGGTGATGCAGCTGGTAGAGGTATTTTCATTGGTCCAAGAATCGAAGGGCTTAACGTAGGAATTGATGATGCGGTAAGGGCTGCCAATGCAGTTGCAAGGTCAATTGATAGAAATAATTATGCTCATAATTATTTAGGAGAATTTTATACACAATTGATAGATGATAGCCCTTACACAAGAGATATGAAGGAAATTGATAAAAACTATCTTAAGATCTTTCTTGATGCTGCAAAAGATGTTCCAAAGGATATTGTAGGGGCAAGATATGGCATGGTTTTCAGACTAATGACAAGTGGAACGCTGAGGGGTCTTGCAGTAGGGTTTGCAAACATATTAGGATATGATCGTCTTTTACCAGTTGTCGAGTCTGTAGATACATATGTTCAAGTGCCAATCGAAATTGCTGAAAAATCAGGCACGCCAGTTGCATCAAAATATAATCTTACAATTCCAACGATTGCACAACGTATAGCAAAATTAAAGTATGATGATGATAACCTTTCACACATCAAAGTTTTAAATCCAAAAAGTGAATTTATGAAAAAGATGGTTATACTGTGTCCAACTAAATGCTACAGCTTAGAAAAAGATGATGATGTCACGCTTCAGCATGAGGGATGTATCGAATGTGGCACTTGTGCAAAAGAAACTGAATGGCGGCATCCTCGTGGAGAGAAAGGAATTAACTACCAATACGGATAGCTAGCTATACAGCTAATTTTTCCATTTTATTGAGCAGCCGATAGATGGATCAAAATCCTTTTCTATTTTTTCACCTCTTAAAACTTTTCTTACGTTATTTTCCATAATGGAAACTTTCGGAGTCATTTCTGGCTCTAAAGCATCATTAATTCTACCATGAAATACTAACCTGCGCTCTTGATCAAAAAGAAAAGGATCAGGCGTACATACTGCCCCATAGGCCTTTGCCATCAGTTGTGTATCATCAATTAGATACGGGAAATTTAATTTATATTCTCTTGCAAATTTTATCATATTATCAAAACCTTCTCCCTCATAATTAGGATCATTGCTATTGATACCTGCTACTTGTAATTCAGATGTTTTGAACATAGATTGCAAATTGACAATGTCGCCAATTCTTGCCCTAACATAAGGGCAGTGGTTACATATAAAAACTACAAGCAATGAGTTACTGCTGTCAAAGTCTTTGAGAGAATATATTTTGTTATCCACTCCTTTTAATTTAAAGTCTGGTGATTTTTCGCCTGTGTTTAGAACCTGACTTGAAACGGTCTTTACCATATTAATCTTTGAAAGAATGGATATTAAAAATTGTGCGGTTTTCAAGACAAGTTGCATAGCAAATAATAGCTACAAAATGGGATTATACACAAATACAATATAAAATATAATGCTATGCACAATGGATAAAAACCTACCAAGCCCCCATTTTGTGATAATACTTCAAAACGATTGTCTTGAAGGTAGGAGAGAGCTTATGTATGATCGCTTCGATAAGGTGGGTTGCATGTAATAATGGTTCATGGGCTAACTATAGAAATAAACAATAGACAATTCTCGTAGTAGATGAGCTCAAAAATATTCTAATAAAAAATAAGAAACAGGGATTACGTAGATCTGTTGGTATTATCACTTTTAACTCCACTCAGCAAGATGAAATTAGTGAGGAAATAGAAAGAAGAAGGCAGCGAGATCCTGAATTTGGTGAGCTTTCTTCTATAGCAGATAATGAGCAAACCAACTTACTTGAGGATTTATCTTTTGTAAGGAATATAGAAAGAGTCCAAGGTGAAGAACGTGGTATTATTATATTTTCTACAGGCTATGCCAAAGATCCTGACGATGAAGATGATGATAGTATACGTGTGCGGTTTGGATCATTGGATAAAAGGGATGGCGAACATTATCTTAATGTAGCCATTACACGGGCTCGTGAACAAATTATCGTTGTAAGTTCATTTGATCCAAGGAGGATCGATGCTGAAAATGCTAGGCATGATTGCACTAGAAGATTTAAGGATTATCTTTGCTTTGCTAAAGCAATTAGTGAACACAATATTGAAGAAGCGAAGAAAATACTTTCGTCTTTGAATTCTAATCAATACGAAAATGTAGACAAATTAGATAGGGATGTTTCAAGACAACTGTTTTTAGAGAGTAAACGATGGGCAGTTGGAGGTGGATGAACCGAGACAAAGAAATTAATAGAATACGTCAACGAATAGAAGACTTAAGGAGTATTCAAGCATCAAGTCATGAGATTTATGACAAACTGCCAGTCAGAAATTATTATACGCCAAAAGAAGATGAGGAAGCCATGAAAGTGCAGGTCTAAAACACGTTCTTCTCTTTCCTCTCTACTCGGTATTTTATTTGAGTCAAAATCTATTCCCATGTCAAACTGTATTATAAAAGCCGCATTTAAAACAATAGCCTGTTACCACCTTGTCCACCATGTTACCAGCATGTTTTCATGTGTAGCATAGTTGTCTCCTCATATTGCATAGTCGTTGTCATATATTATCATCTGTTTCCACCTGTTATCACACAATTTTTACTGAACTCAAAAATTGGTTTATGAAGAGGGTGGGCTGTGCTGAAAAATTTTTTTGTTAATTATATAATAATGAACAACAAGAAACTGCTCTACACTATCAACCATAATATGCGCTAGCGACTGTTCCAGAATGTGATTCGCTACAGATGTATAATGCTTTTCGATATTTAGTAAGATGGCGCGATAAATAAGTCCAGAAGTATAGTAGATCACTACCAATACTACAATATTTGGTACATTTGAGCTCGGGTGTGAAACAGCAGAATCAACAGCAAGTACAATGGAGAAGAGACAAAGTGCAAGAGCTTTGCAGCAAAGGATACAGCCAAAGAGAGATATCGGACATTGCAAGTTGGCTTAAATATTCTGATAGTGAATCTACTCTCATTTATATGATAGAAAAAGTGAAAATACACTACTGAAAAAGATTATAGAATAAGATGACTTGTTTTCGGTATCAACAAAAATATTGTCATGATATCGTCAAAACACATATGAGTTTCCTCTAAAAAATAATAAATTTCAGATGATATTTTCAAATTTTTATTTTAATTAGCAAATAGTCATTCTTTCAGTTATCATTTTATAAAGAAGGTTTGCGTTTGTTGTCACATTGTGACTATTCGATCTATTCCACCTAAATCAGGAAAGAAATCCGAGATATTATATGGCGTAGACAATGCTGTAGGAAGAGGAGTATATTTTATGTCTAATGTAAAAAACAAGATGGACATATGCTTTGATCATAGAGCTCCTTCTATAGTGATAGATGTTGAAGAATACCGAAAAGGATATACAGATATCAGAAAGAGAGGTGGCAAAATAAGAGCTTTTACTGAAATTAC
>Ga0075434_100004344_pt1 | contig 12753 bp, 13 predicted proteins | sample RhiMethybrSRZTD3_FD_75298 | JGI IMG/M metagenome (GOLD analysis project Ga0075434, IMG submission 75298) | Populus rhizosphere microbial communities from Tennessee, USA - Rhizosphere MetaG P. TD hybrid SRZTD3 | ecosystem: Host-associated > Plants > Roots > Rhizosphere > Soil | place: USA... | reverse complement strand
GTGGATGGATCGATATGTCACGTGGGTGAAGACGCACACGGCTCAGCCGCGGTTGGCACGGTTCGGATAAGCGACAATGCCATGGTCGAGACTTCGCGTGGCAAAATCGACGCCAAGATCGCTGCTTGAGGATGAACGCGAGCTACCATGGAGGAGGACGATGACGTGGGGCATTCATCACGTGACTGCGATCTCCGGATCCGCGCACCGCAATCTCGAGTTCTACACCCGTGCGCTTGGGCTGCGATTGGTCAAGAAGACGGTCAACTTCGACGATCCCGCCACTTACCACTTTTATTATGGTGATGAGTCGGGCCAGCCGGGCACGATCTTGACCTTTTTCCCGTGGGAGCACGCCGCTTCCGGCCGGCTCGGCGTTGGTGAAACGCAAGAGACCCTGTTCCGGGTGCCGGAAGGCTCACTCGGCTACTGGACGCACCGCTTTGTTGAGAACGGGGTCACGCACGGGGGCGTCGAGAAGCGCTTCGGTGAGACGGCGCTCCCGTTCAAGGACCCGCACGGCATGCGGCTCGCGCTCGTGGCCGTGCCGGGCATCGAGAGCGAATTGGCATGGGGCGGCGGCGATGTGCCGGTGGAGCAAGCAATACGCGGGCTTCACAGCGTCAACCTGCTGCTCCGCGAGGCAGCGCCGACCGCAGCGATTCTTACCGACGTGTTCGGGTTCATCGAAGTGGGCCGCGAGGATTCCAACGTACGTTTTAAGGTGGGCGGAACCGAGATCGGGGGGATCGTCGACATTCGCGTCGCAGGGGACTTCCTGCGCGGGCGCCAGGGCGCCGGCTCGGTGCACCACATCGCGTTCCGCGCGGCTGACGATGAGACCGAGTTCGCAATGATGAATAAGCTCGCGGAGAACCACGGCATCCGCACCACTGACCAGAAGGATCGCAACTACTTCCGCTCGCTTTATTTCCGGGAACCGGGTGGGGTGTTATTCGAAATCGCGACCGACATACCCGGGTTCGCAATCGACGAGCCGGTCGCCTCTCTCGGCAAATCCCTGAAGCTGCCGCCCCAGTACGAGCCGCAGCGCAGGGACATTGAAGCCGTGCTGCCCGCACTTGCAGCGTAGCGGGGGAGGGGACATGCAGATCCTGGCAGCGACGGATTTTTCTACTCGCTCCAACCGCGCTCTCCGGCAAGCTGGCTTGTTGGCGCAGCCCGGCAACGCGCAACTTCATGTCGTCCACGTTGTGGACGATGATCAGCCAGAAGAATTAATCCGCATGGAGACGCGCGAGGCCGAACAAGTCCTGGTCGAGCAGATTTACTCAATGCCTGAGCTTCGGGGTATTCAGGCGCGTCGAATGGTGGTTACGGGCGATCCCTTCGACGGGATCCTGCGGGCGGCTGCGGAGATTCAGGCTGATCTCATCGTCATGGGTTCCCATCGCAAGCAGTTGCTGCTCGACATCTTTATTGGGACCACAATTGAGCGTGTGATCCGTAAGGGCTCGTTTCCCGTGCTGATGGTGAACAATGAGGCGCAGAGACGTTACGAGAAGGTTGTTGTGCCGCTGGATATGTCAGAGGCCTCGGTTGATTCGCTACGAGTCGCACAATCGACAGGATTGATAGGCGACAAGCGCGCAACGCTGCTTCATGCTTTCTGGCCGGTAGCCGAAGGAAAAATGTATTCCGTAGCATCCGACCAGGCGAGCATGAACGAATACCTTGCGAGCGAACGACGGAGAGTTATGGACGAATTGGCTGCTTTCCTGATAGCGAACGATCTAAATTGTGGGGGCTGGTCTATTCGCGTCGAGACGGGCGGCGCCATGGAAGTTATTTCACGCGCCGTCACCGAAATACGCCCGGACCTCTTGGTCATGGGTACGCACGGTCGGTCGGGGCTGCTCAAAGTGCTCATCGGCAGCGTCACGGAAGAGGCTCTGCGCTCGCTGAATGTGGACATACTTGCAGTACCACCCGCCAAACGCTGAAATCATCGAGGCTCGCTTTCCGCTCGACGTGGAGAATTGCGCTCGTTTTCGTAATCATCGCGAAACACTGCAGCACGAACCAGAATTACCAGGCTGATCGGTGTCGTTACTGTGACGAAAACGAGGATCACCAGCTCATGCAGCAGGGGCCGGCGTGCTAGCGCCGAAAAATAGATCATGGATGCAAGTGCGACACAGGCCGTGCCAAGCGTGGTTCCAAGCGTGGGCGCATGGACCCGTTCGTAGAAGCTCCGAAGGCGAAGCAATCCTATGGAGCCGATCAGAGTGATCGCAGCACCACCGACCAGGAGCGTTGCAGTCAGTACCGCGGAGAAGACGGGAATTTCAGATCCTTCATTCATTCGATCACCTCGCCACGAAGGAGAAATTTAGCAAGCGCCATCGTGCTCACGAACCCCAGCAGCGCAACCATCAGAGCCGCTTCGAAGTACAGCGTGGTGCCAGATCTGATGCCGAACACCAGAAGCAGAAGCATGGCATTCACATAGAGGCTGTCGAATCCGACGACACGGTCCTGAGCCCTCGGACCTCGCACGAGACGGAACGCGGAGCATGCCAGCGCCAATCCCAGCAACATTTGTGCCGCCGTAATCGCCCAGGTCAGGATCATACTCATGCGAATATCTCCAGTAGCAGGCGCTCGTATCGACCTCTGATGGTATGGACCCATTCGGACTTGTCGACCAAGTCAAGGACATGAATGGTCAAGAGACCGCTCGCTTCGTTGAAGTCTACCCAGACCGTGCCAGGCGTTGAGGTGATGATGCACGCAAGCGTCGCCAGGCCATAGGGATCACGGAGCGCAAGCGGAATCTCCACAAATCCGGGGGTCCGTTGTCTTCGTCCAAGGCCCAATATGATGCGCGCTACGGCGATGTTGGACCGCAGAATATCTGCAAACACTAAAGTAGCGAGGCGGAAAATTGCGACCAGCCGCCGTGGATGCGCTTTCGGCGGCGCGAGCAGTGCGAGCGTCCAGCCCCCGATTAGAGCGACCGCAGCGCCTAAGAGAATTTGGCCAGGAGAAAGCGATTGATTGAGCAACAGCCAAAGAGCAAGAAGGCTAGCGCTCACGAGTGGAAAGGGGACGAGCCGAGTCATGTCTGACCCCTCCGGCTATCGGGCCGATCTACTGCGGAACCAAGGACGCCACGGATGTAGTCGCTTGGATCGTGCAGCGACTGCGCCGTTGCCTGCATGAAGCGCATGATCGGTCCCGCTTGGATTGTCTGGATTGCACAGAGCAGCAGGAGGACAGCAACAGGCACGATCTCGATCACACGTACCCGTGGCACCGTTCGGTCTGGCGAAGCCCAAAATGCGCGGATGCCGGCGCGCGTCATGGCGATCAGGGCCGCCAGTCCCGACAGGATCAGCAAGGGAAGAAGGACCCAGGCGGCGGTCGGGGTAGGGCCAGTCGGTGGATTGAGCGCAGATGTCAGGAGGGCAAATTTTGCCATGAATCCAGAAAGCGGCGGTAGGCCTGAGACGACAAGAGCGCAGCCGATAAAAGCCAGGCCGAGGATGCCCATCGTGGCTGGAATTGCGATCCCGGTTTCGTGTGAATCTTCCAGCTCGTCCTCTTCGCCGTAAATTTCTCGGGTTACTGCGAGCACGTCGGCGCCGGGCTCACGGCCCCGCTCGACGAGTTCGATCAAAAGGAAGAATGCTCCCAGGCCGAGGGTCGAACTGATCAAGTAGAACAGAGCTCCTCCTGTCACGCCGACCTGCCCAATGGCGATCGCAGCGAGTACCGTTCCGGAGGAAACAAGCACAGAAAAAGCGGCAAGCCGCGCCATGTCCTGCGAAGCGAGGCTTCCGATCGTGCCGAACGCCACAGTCGCCATGCCGCCAACCAGCAACCATTCGCCCCCGAACTGAGCCGACGCTCCCGCTTCGGCTCCGAACAAGAGCAGCCATAGCCGAAGCACGATATAGGCCCCTACCTTGGTGAGGATTGCGAACATCGATGCCACAGGAGGCGGTGCCGCGGCATAGGTGCCCGGTAGCCAGAAGCAGAGCGGCCACATTCCCGCCTTGACAAGAAACGCAATGCCAAGGATGCCGGCTCCCGCTTCTAACAACGCGCGATCCTCTGTGCGGATCGCCGGCATACGTGCGGCGAGATCGGCCATGTTGAGCGTGCCGGCCACGCCATAGATCAGGCTGACGCCGATCAGGAAAAACAGCGACGCCGCGAGATTGACGACGATGTAGTGCAGTCCGGCTATCACTCTTGCGGAACCCGAGCCGTGAAGCGCCAAGCCGTATGATGCCGCGAGCAGCACTTCGAAGAAAACGAAAAGATTGAACAGATCGCCAGTAAGGAAGGCACCGTTGATCCCCATGAGCAGGAATTGAAAGAGGGGATGGAAAAGCACTCCTACGCGATGCCAGCGGGCAAGCGAGAACACGACGGCCGCCGCCGCAAGGATACTGGTCAGCAGCAGCATGATGGCGGCCAGTCGGTCCGCCACGAGCACAATAGCGAATGGAGTGGGCCAGTCGCCCAGACGGTATACACCCGCCACGCCCGTGGGGGCGGACTCGGCGGCCCGGAGCAGCGCGATCGAGATCGCTACGAGGGTGAAGGTCGTGACCAGATTGAGCGCTGCGTTCACGTTGCGGCGAGCCTCGCCGCCTAAAGCGAGCATCACCGCCCCGGCGAACGAAGGAAGCACTACTGGCGCGATCATCAAGTGCTCGGCGAGGCGGGTCACTATTCGGGCTCCCGTCCATCGACATGGTCAGTTCCCGCCAGACCGCGCGCCGCGAGCAGGACGACCAGCAAGAGCGCCGTCGTCGCAAAACTGATGACGATGGCAGTCAACACAAGTGCTTGCGGAAGCGGATCGGCAAAATGTGCGGGATCGCCCGCCGCGCGCTCCGCCAGAATCGGAGCGACGCCAATCCGAAGTCGTCCCATCGCGATGATGAAAAGATTCACCGCATACGAGAGCAGCGACAGACCGATGATCACCTGGAACGTGCGCGGCCGCAGGATCAACCAGACACCCGAACCAGCGAGCACCCCAATGCCGAGAGCGAGTATGATTTCCATCACCGCACCTCGGTCTTCCGAGATACCGCAGGGCCGCCGCCATTCGGCACCCGGTGACTGCGCACGGACTGATGCGCAATTGCGATCAGCATCAGCACGGTCGCACCGACGACCAATGCGAACACGCCAAGGTCAAACACGAGCGCAGTCGCCAGCGGAACGGTGCCGATCAACGGAATATCGATGTAGGAGAAGGACGAACTCAGGAAAGGTTTGTCGAACAGCCAGGCAGCGGCCCCCACGCTGACTGCGAGTAGCAGCCCTATGCCCATCCAGCGCACGGGCAGCACGTGCAGCCGCGTCTCGACCCAGACTGTGCCGTGGGCCATGTACTGGAGAATGAATGCCGTGGCCATCGTGACGCCGGCGACAAACCCGCCGCCAGGCAGATCGTGTCCGCGCAGCAGCAGGAAAACGGCTGCAGATCCAATCACCGGGAAAAGCATCGTCATCATCAGCACTGGGGTCGCCATCGTGCTCTTGATCGTGTCTCCCTTCAGGCGATCGGGATGCGTCTCATCGTAGCTATCTTGCGCCCGCTGTTGCTCTGGGACCGGAATGCTCTCGGAGGCCGGGCGGAAGCGGCGCAGCAGCGCATAGACAGTGATTGCGACGATGCCGAGCACCGTGATCTCACCGAACGTGTCGAATGCGCGGAAATCCACCAGGATAACGTTCACGATGTTGGTCCCGCCTCCATTGGGATAGGCGTTCTCGACAAAGAAACGTCCAATGCTATCCGGCTGCGGGTGCGTCATAACTACGTAGGCAAGCGCCGATAGTCCCGATCCAGCAGCGAGGGCGATAGCGAAGTCGCGGACGCGATACCATCGGATGATGCTTGCCGTTCTGGCGGGCCGGGCGAAGTCCTGGATGCGCTTCGGGAGCCAACGCAGGCCGAGCAAAAGCAGCACCGTAGTGACCGTCTCTACGACTAACTGCGTCAACGCCAGATCTGGTGCGGACAGCCAGACGAAGCTGACACAGGTCATTAGACCTGCGCCGCCCAGCAGGATAAGGGCTGCAAAGCGATGGAACTTGGCTTGGTACGCGGCCGCCAAAGCGCAGGCGATGCCGACGGCCCAGACCATTCCGAACACGAAATCGAATGCTGCTGGCGCCAAGCCTTCGGACCGAACTCCGCGCATCCATAACGGAACAACACCAACCAACAGCGCGGAACCGACCAGCAGCTGCAACTGTGACTGCAGCCGCCGCGTGCCGAGAAGACCCTCTAAACGTCTTGCGATTCGCCACGAGATGGTGACAAGCACGCGCTCGAAAATGCGCTGCCCCTTAATACGTCGCAACAGCGGCGGACCTTCGTTGACGAGCAGATATGAGCGCAGCATGAGGTAAACGGTGACTCCGCCGAAAATCGCGACCACGCTCATCAGGAGTTCAGGAGTGAAGCCATGCCAGAGCCTAAGGCTGTACGCGGGAATCGCCGGCCCGAGAACGGCGCGGAGCGCGGTTTCGAGCAGAGGACCTATTGTAAACGCCGGAACGATGCCGACCACGAGACACGCAAGAACGAGAACTTCGGCAGGGAAGCGCATAAGGAACGGCGGCTCGTGGGGAGCGCGCGGTAGCGCTTGCGGGGGCGGCCCAAAGAACACGTCATGTATGAAGCGCAGCGAGTAAGCGACGGTGAGCATGCTGGCGACAGTGACGATGTAAGGCAGCGCCTGGTCGACAAGGGAGTTGTCGTGGATCTCAATCGTTTCGGCAAAGAACATCTCCTTGGAAAGAAAGCCGTTCAGCAATGGGACGCCTGCCATGGCAGCGGCGGCGACCATCGCCAGCGTTGCCGTTATCGGCATGAATCGCCAGAGGCCACTTAGGCGACGAATGTCGCGCGTGCCGGTTTCGTGATCGATGATTCCCGCCGCCATGAACAGCGACGCCTTGAACGTCGCATGGTTCATGATGTGGAAGACCGCGGCGACCTGCCCGAGCGGCGTGTCGAGCCCGATGAGCAGAGTAATCAGCCCCAGATGGCTGATCGTCGAATAGGCGAGCAGGCCTTTGAGGTCCTGCTGGAACACGGCAAGGAACGCGCCGAGGATGAATGTGACGAGCCCGGCGGAAGCCACGAGCCACAGCCACTCATTGGTTCCTCCCAGCGCAGGCCAGAGCCGAACCAGAAGGAAGACGCCAGCCTTTACCATGGTGGCTGAATGGAGATAGGCGGAGACTGGCGTTGGCGCCGCCATCGCGTGCGGCAGCCAGAAATGAAACGGGAATTGGGCGCTCTTCGTCAAAGCACCGAGAAGAATGAGCACGAGCGTTGGCACGTAGAGCGTGTGCGAGCGGATCGTGGCACTGGCTGCAAGCACTCGATCGAGGTCATAGCTACCGACAATCTGTCCGAGGATCAGGATGCCGGCGAAGAGGCAGAGCCCGCCGACCGAAGTAATGATCAGCGCCATGCGTGCGCCGTCTCGCGCCTGCGCAGTTTGGTGCCAATAGCCGATCAGCAGGAAAGAAAAGAGGCTGGTCATTTCCCAAAAAAAGACCAGCTGGATCAGGTTGCCCGAGAGCACGATGCCCAGCATCGCACCCATGAAGGCGAGCAGGAATGAAAAGAAGCGAGGTACGGGATCAGCAGGGGACATGTAGTACCGCGCGTACAGGACGACCAGGAACCCAATGCCCGTGATCAGCGCCGCGAGCATCCATGCGAAGCCATCCATCCGAAGGTTGAACTCGAGGCCGAGTTCCGCCACCCAGGCTGCCTTGTATTGGACTAGCCCGCCATCCACGACGCGCGGGTAAGTCGCGATCACCAGGACGAGCGCGAGGAGAGCAACGACTCCGGCCAGATATGCCTCTGTGTTCCAGGCGTTTGCCGGAAACAATGCAGCCAGACAGCTCCCCACAAAAGGAAGCGCAATGACTACGATCAGAACCGTTTCAGGGGAAATCGGCATCTCATGTCCGGCCGCGAGAGAAATCTAGCTGTTCACTGCCTGTACGGTGACTTGAGGAAGCGCAAGGGCAAGCACCTCAATGACACAGGACCATCAGGGAGAGTTGTGCCCCAAACCAAGCAGATTACTCGCAGCTTACCAACAATGCTGCGTCAGCAATTCTCCGCTCCATCATAAAATCCCGGTCCGGGGCCGGCGGGGAACAACAAGTTGCGTTGTCGCGTCCAGACCACAAGTGCGACTAGGAAGCGTGCCTCACGATATGGATGACCGGAAAATGGATCGAGCGCACAAGCCGGTCGGGTCACAGAACATGGCCTCCGTAAACCTAAGTATAATTCGCTCATTTAGTTCCGCGTTCGCATGCATGCCCCGAGGCGACTCCCCAATGCCTAAAAGTCATTGCGAGATAATCCATCGCTGGCGGCGCGCTCTAGCGCTGGGAATCAGTTCACTTTCAGCGTGACCAGGTTTGTTGCCGAAGAACAGCCGTGCTCGATCGCTCCGGATGCACTGTCGCACCCTGCTAAACTCGCGTTATTCTGTGCTAATTGGGACGGGACGGAGAGGGCGCGAGATGCTGGAGAAGTCCGTCAATGGTGTTTCAAACGCGCGGTGGATTGGCGCGAGCCGGCTCGCTGTTGCGGTCGGCATTACTTATTTTCTGGCCGCGCACCTCAGCCTTTTCTTGCTGACCAAACCTGAAGGGATTGCCATTTTCTGGCCTGCGGCGGGTATCGCTGCGGGCACCCTCATCGTTTTCGGGCGTGATGCAAGATTACCGGTGGCGGTGGCGACGATCGTTGCGACAGTTATCGCCAATGTTTTGAACGACCGGACCATCTGGGCCGCGAGCGTCAAGGGCCTTAGCAACGCGGGGGAAGCGTTGCTGGTTGCGGTACTAATCGAGCGCTACTTTGGTTCGCATTTCAATCTCGATCGGCTGACCAACGTCCTTGGGCTGTTGGCAGCAGCGATTGTCGCAACCGCTGCTTCGGGTCTGGGCGGGACGGCTGCCTTCAAGTTGTTCCACGGCCCGACGGGACAGCCCCTGACAATCTGGTACGACTGGTTCGCATCCGACTTACTCGGCATTCTCATGATCGCGCCGCTGATGATCGGAGTTGCGGCAGCCGTGCGCAAGCCGCCACCGCGAAGCGAACTTATCGAGGGTGTTGCCGCGCTTGTGGCGCTGACCGGGATGACCGTACTGATTGTTTTCCTGCCACCGGCCCCTTGGAAAACCGTGGTTCCCGTTGCGATGCTGTTCTCCTTGGTGCTGTGGCTCGCGGCCCGCTGCCAGCCGGTCTTTGCCTCGGCAGCCACATTCATCATTTCTCTGACAATCGTTTGGACCACTACCTTTGGGATCGGTCATTTCGGCGATGCCAGCCTCGCCTTCGGCGAGCGCATTATGACGGCACAAGCCGCCATCGTAAGTGTCGCGCTCTGCGCGTTTGTGCTCGCCGCGCTTTTCGCCGAGCGGCGTCAACACGCGGACGCGCTGATCGAAAGCGAGGCGCGTTTGCAGGAGGCGCTGTCGGCCGGAGGGGTCACCGCCTTCGAATGGGATCTCCGCACCGGGCTGTGTCAGCGTAGCCAGAACGCCTCGCGGATACTCGGATTCGATCCGAGGAATCCTCCCCTCGGGAGTGAATTCCTTGCGCAAATGCATCCTGACGATCTCGCGCGATACAATACGCTCCTGCAGAGTATCGGCCCCGATCGGCCCTCGTTTACGGCGACTTTCCGCTTCACGCGTTTTGACGGCCAGGAGTTATGGCTCGAGCAATCATCAAGAGCCGAGTTCGATGCCATAGGGCGTCTTGTACGGATCAGAGGCCTCACTCTTGACGTTACGGAGCGTAAGCGGGCGGAGGAGCATCAAAACATCCTGATGGCCGAGCTCGATCACCGCGTCAAAAATGTGCTCGCACGTGTTGCCATGGTTGCTAAGAGCACGCGCCAGAGCCGCGACTCGATTGATGAATTCGTTCGAAGACTCGATGGGCGCATCCAAGCCTTGGCGACCGCCCACTCGGTGCTGAGGCAAAGTCGTTGGTACGGAGCTGCCCTAACGGACCTTTTGCGGCAGCAGCTTGCACCGTACACGACGGATGTGAACACGACGATCAGCGGCTCAGAAGTCATGCTTACCGCTGAGGCAACGCAGTCACTAGCGATGGTGCTTCACGAGCTGGCCACCAACGCCGCAAAACATGGTGCGCTGTCGAGCCTGGACGGTCGCGTGTCGGTACATTGGGACCGCCTTTCCCGTGGCGATGCCCCTGCAAGTCTAACAATCGAATGGCATGAGCTGGACGGCCCAGCGATCGCGGGTCCGATCCAATCCGGCTACGGCACAAACCTGATACGTGGACTCATCCCTCACGAGCTCGGTGGCAAGGTCGATCTCGTATTCCGAGCCGATGGTGTGTACTGCAGAATAGAGATTCCCCTTCCAGCAGAGGTGACCCGCGATCCCGACGGGCCAACGGGAAGGAACGGCGCCTCTCGGTCCCTGACAGTTTAGATCAACCGCTTTGTGGAAAATGGCTTAATGGCACATCGCTTCACCGGGGGCGGCACGAGAGATCGCGTCGGCTTTTGCGACCTGGTAGTCTCAAGCGCAGCCACGCTGGGTCCACGCGGGCCGGCGATAATCCCTTCGCGCGCCTTCCAGGGAGTGCCCAGTTCTAGCACACCGTGCGGAGAATTTTATCGTAGCCGGTGAGATTGGGGAAGGGTGACCGCTGCGACGGAAACCCCGACGAACTGGGTGTTCTCTTCACCAACTCCCTTCATCGGAAAGTTGAGTGGAAGGCGAATCCGACCAGCGTACGGAAGGTGTTGGTGTTTGGCGCGGTGCAGTTCGATGGTCTTGGGAGCCAGGCCGAGAATTTCATAGAAGCCGTCTAGCAGGCTGTCGTCCGCGGCGTTTCTCTTTGGTTGCGCCATGTGCACCCGGGCTGTGGAAGCCATCAGAAATGCCACCAAGTCTTTCAAGAAAAACGGCAAGCGATCGTTACGCACTCTCGACGCGCTGCTTCTTTGCCGGACGTTGGGCTTGTTTCGCAAGACGGCCGCGCAACAGGGGAAGGACGGCGGCCTCCGCGGGTTTCAGAACGATGGCGGTTGCTACCGCACGTCCAGTATTTCCGCCTTGTGTCCTGCTATCTCTACCGTGTCTCCTGGCCCGCGCGTCATGACTGCTCGGGCGAGGGGCGAAACGTAGGAAATCGTGCCGTGCGCAGGGTCGGCTTCGTCCTCGCCGACGATCCGAAAGGTTTGCTCGCGGCCGTCCTCCCGGCGAAGCGTCACCGCGGTGCCGAAGGAGGCGGTGTCCACCCCCGTCGGGGGCCGAACCACTTCCGCGCTCGCGCGCCGGGCCCGCCAGTAGCGAAGTTCGCGCATGGCTGCGGCGGCAGCGTGCGCGTCCTGGGCCGAGATTGCCTCCCGGTGAGCCTCCTCGAAGCGGGCGATAGCCGCGTCGATGGCCGCGAGGCCTTCGGGCGTCACGAGGTTCCGGTTGCGGGATATCGCCCGGTCGGGCAGGCCCTCAACCTTGTCGTCGGCTTCCTTCACAAAGGCGCGGCTCATGGCGGTTACCGATGACGGACCGGGCGGCGCTTTGCCTTCAGTGCATCGATGCGTTTTGAGGCTTCTGCCTTAGTCAGATCGGAAGCGAAAGCATCAGGCTCGTCATATTCCTCAGATAGCGTCTTGAGGTAAGAGGCCTGTGCGCCGGTCATCGGCTCGTCGCCCGACACCCAGTCGTCTGGGTCCTTCTCGGTGTTAGAACTCGACCTAGGATCGATCTTGGGGTTAGCGTCGTTCACAGTTCTCATCACGCAACTCTCGGCCGGATAGTTGTTCCCGGATTGTTCAGGGACATAACGCCGGCGATCCGAGTTGGGTTCCTAGAAGTCCCCGGCGATAGCCGATCAGTGCGGCTGCAAGTCCACTCCAGTCAGGGGGAACTGTCATTGGCGCGTGTTGCACGCGTCTGAGCAGCAGGGGCAGGACAGGTGCCGAGCGCTTGCAGGTCGCGGGAGAGTCCTTCCTTCGGAGCTAGTACATCGGCTGACGCCACCCAAACCAGCCGAAACCGTTTAAGGGAGGATAGCTCCTGCCATAACAATCGTACCGGTAGTTGCTGGAGTAGTAGGGGGAGCTGCACAGATAAAACCCTGACATGCCTCCGCGAGATCTGACGCGCGCCGGGCTGTAACGATTCGGATAAGCCAAACGTCCCGACGCGTAGGAACCATAAACGCCGTCCCAACCCCAAGACCTATTGTACCTGGAATGCTGAGCGCCCTCCGCTGCGCTTGCGGTAAACGCCATTGCTGCTAAGCCGGCGAGGGCAATCTGTCGATTCATGATCCTGTGCTCCCGCTTGTAAGAGCGCCGGTTCGTTAGCGTCCCGCATGCCGGTTTTAGCAAACTGCAACAACGCGCGATTCCGCCTGCAGTTCCTCCGCATAGAATACCGACTTAGTACGTGTCCCGACAGCGGAATTCGGCGACGTGACCACATCAATCGTTATCAACACAACTGATAGTAAATCAGCGCACTTTCGGAACAGTGCTATCTTCTTGTGATTCTATTCGGGAAGGTCAATGCTGATTTATAACTGCCCAACAACAGCGAAACCGGTGCACACCAGCATCGAAGTGTCCGGAAGCGATTTGACGCGATTGCGCGCTTTGAAAATTTCGTTGTGGTGTCCCCATTGTCAGCTTGGTCACGCCGTTTTGGGCAAGGATGTTC
>Ga0075434_100004343_pt1 | contig 12754 bp, 11 predicted proteins | sample RhiMethybrSRZTD3_FD_75298 | JGI IMG/M metagenome (GOLD analysis project Ga0075434, IMG submission 75298) | Populus rhizosphere microbial communities from Tennessee, USA - Rhizosphere MetaG P. TD hybrid SRZTD3 | ecosystem: Host-associated > Plants > Roots > Rhizosphere > Soil | place: USA... | reverse complement strand
AGCGTTTCGTGAGCGTCACCTTCTTTGAAGTGGCGAACTCGCCATGTGTACGGCGCAAAGATTTTTTCTTTGAGGATTCTCGCAAGTTCAGACTTGCCGCCCCCCTCGAGCTCGATAAAGTTTTGAACTTCTTGATCGGCACTAAACTCGGCCGCTTCATCAAACGCGTTGGGCGGCCACACATTTTTTTCAGAAAGTACGCGCGCCGTTCGCATCGCATCTTCACGATCCATCCGAAGGTCGATCGCCACGAGTGGAAATGCGGTGGAGAAATTTCGAATCGTGAAAATTGCCGCAGCAATCGAGACGGCAATGAAGATGATCCAGAAAAGAGGTCGGCGAAGCATCGGCTTCTAAAGGAACCACAAGAAGCACAGCGTGTACAAGGTTTACTTATCGCTCCATAGACCGCGCCTACAATCGCACGTTGCTCATGAACGCGACCAAGTCCTCAATCCGGTTCGTTACCTCGTACTCCGGCAAGCTTTCCATGAAAAGCCTGCCATAGGATTTCGTACTCAAGCGACCATCGAGAACCGCCAGAATGCCGCGATCTCTTGAAGAACGGATCAGACGGCCAAAACCTTGTTTCAGGCGGAGGATGGCATTCGGAACCTGGTATTCAGCGAATGCATTGCCGCCCCCGCGTTGAATATGCGCGGTGCGCGCGGCGACGAGAGGGTCGGATGGCACCTGAAACGGTAGCTTGTCCACAATCACGGCACTGAGAGCGTCGCCTTTCACATCGATACCTTGCCAGAAGCTGGCCGTGGCGAACAGTACTCCGTGTGGTGTCATTTTGAATTGATCGAGCAAGCGGCTTTTGCCGCCTCCCTTGCCCTGAACCATACATGGATAAGGAAGATCATGCCTGAGTATTTCGTATAACGTTTCCATTTGCCGATAGCTCGTAAAGAGCACGAAGGCCCGGCCCTCCGAGGCCCGTAGAACGCTGCGAATCTCTTCAGCCGCTCGATCCAGATATGACGGATGGCGGTAGTCCGGCATTGCCCTGGGTACGTATAAAAGGGCCTGCTTACGCACATTGAACTCCGTTGCAAGCGATAATTCACGCCCCTCACGGAATCCAAGCCTAGTACGCATGTATGCAAATGAATCCCCTACAGTGAGCGTCGCCGAAGTTAGAACACATGTTGGAATGCGGGCAAACAGGCTCTCCTGCAACATGCCGGAGACGTCAATGGGACAGGCTTCTAAAAAAACACCGCGATCTCGCCGCTCGATCCAGGAAACATAATTTTCCAGGTCGCCGCTTCGAAAGATTTCTAGCTCGACCTGAAGCTCGCCGGCACGGCGCGCCATAGTTTCATATTCGCCGGAGAAGTCTTTCTTTTGTTTGATGGTGTGGCGTGCATCTTGGAGAGCGCCGATCAGTCCATCGATGCCCTCGAGCCCGGAAATCGGATGCCGGCCGTCCCGCAGCAATGCAAAGTGATTGAAGAATCGATCCGATGCCCGTGACAGCGGTGTGACATCGATTTCGAGCTTGTTGGCATCATGAATGAAATCTGAAAGTCGAAAATTGCTGACGTGGAACCCGAAGTAGTCGGTCGCAATATCTTCGAGATCGTGGGCTTCGTCGAAGATGACTGCGCTATAGTCGGGTAAGATCGCAGAGACATCGGATTTTCGAATCGAAAGGTCAGCAAAGAACAAATGGTGATTGACCACGACGATATCGGACTCCATCGCTTTCTGCCGCACGAGCGTGAGGAAGCACCGATCGTAGTCTTTGCATTTGGTGCCCAAACATCGATCCCGCCTTGCATCCAAACGTGACCATAGCTCTGAATCATCACCGCTGGATCCAAGCTCCGCACGGTCGCCGGTCTCGGTCTGCTCTGCCCAATCAAGTATTGACTGAAACGTCCGGAGTTCGCGCGGGCTGAACAATCCTTCCGAGTGAAGTGTCTCGAGCTTCAGCCGGCACAGATAATTGTTTCTGCCCTTCAAATATGCAGCTCTTATCGGCCGGTCAAGGACAGCCTCGAGCAGAGGGATATCTTTGTAGAAGATCTGATCTTGAAGTGTCTTTGTTCCGGTGGAGACGAGAATTCTTCTGCCGTGGAGCAGCGTCGGCAGCAGATAAGCCAGTGTCTTTCCTGTTCCTGTGCCGGCTTCGATGATGACGTGATTTTGTTCTTCGAGGGCCCGGTACACGGCCTCGGCCATCCGCACTTGCGATGGCCTGAACTCGTAGTCCTCCAGCCGCTGTTCCAACACTCCACCAGGCCCGAAGAATTCCCGTATCACGACGTAAGTGTAGCCCCCGCCAGCGGTCAGATCCGGTCACAATTTGTAAGGTCTTAAATTTGCTAAATTGATTTCGTTTCGCTGCAGGCATAGGATGAGCGCAATTCGACATGAGCGACGAGAGCAACAGGTCCGAAGCCGCAGTGGCGGCGCAACAACGGCTGTTGGGTTCGGAAGGGCGATACAGGCGCCTGTTCGAGACAGCCCTGGACGGAATACTCATTCTTGATGCAGCCACCGGACGAATCACCGAAGTAAATCCATTCATGGCGGAATTTGTCGGTTGGAGTCGCGATGAGTTTTTGAACAGGCAGATGTGGGAGATCGGACTGTTCAAGGATTCAAAGGCGAATCAAGAGACTCTTGAGATCCTGCGAAAAGACGGCGATATCCGTTTTGACGATCTGACACTCGTCACGAAGCGGGGAGATCAACGAAATGTGGAATGCGTCCTGAATCTATACACCGAAGGCACCCAGGTCGTTATTCAGTGCAATATTCGCGACATCACGGCACGCAAAGTAGCCGAGGAACAGCTCAGCGAAGCTCATTCGAAACTGTCTTTCCATGTCGCAAACACGCCGTTGGCGGTTATCGAGTGGGATGCGGATTTCAGAGTTTCCCGCTGGTCTTCCTCGGCTGAGGAGATCTTTGGTTGGAAGGCTGACGAGGTCATTGGCAGGCGCATCGGCGATTGGCGATTCGTTTTTAGTGATGATTTAAATACGGTCGAACAACTAACGTCGCGGCAACAAAGTGGTATCGAACAGCAGGGCGTTTCGCGAAACCGGAACTACACAAAAAGCGGAGCTGTCCTGCATTGCGAATGGTACAACTCCGTTCTACGTGACCGTTGGGGCAAACTTGAATCGGTGCTTTCGCTGGTCTTGGACGTCACGGCACGCAGGCACGCTGAAGAAGAACGTGCAAGGTTCCTTGCTGCCGAGCAATTGGCGCGACACGAAGCGGAGGAAGCCAATCGCGTCAAAGATGAATTTCTCGCGACACTTTCCCACGAGCTCCGTACGCCGCTCACCGCTATCGTAGGTTGGGCCCGCTTATTAAGCACTGGGGAAGTCGATCCAGACAAGTATCCACAGGCGTTCGAATCCATCATTCGTAACGCGAAATCGCAAGGCCGCTTGATCGATGATCTGCTGGATGTTTCAAGGATCATAACGGGCAAGCTCCGTTTGGATGTGCGGTCCGTCGAACTGGCTCTGGTCATCAAAGCGGCCGTGCATAGTGTTCGCCTGGCGGCACAGGCGAAATCGATTCGACTGGAACTCCGTCTCGATACCCAGCCATGCGTGGTTTCCGGAGATATTGATCGACTGAAGCAAGTCTTCTGGAATTTACTTTCCAATGCGATCAAATTCACTCCCCGTGACGGGACTGTCCAAGTTTCGGTTACGCGTTTGCACAGCTCGGCCGTAGTTCAGGTAAGGGACACCGGGCCGGGCATCGATCCGGAGTTCTTGCCTTGGGTATTTGATCGATTCCGACAAGCTGACGGAACCACCACAAGACAACACAAGGGGCTCGGGCTGGGTTTGGCCATTGTACGTGACTTGGTGGAGTTGCATGGCGGAACAGTACTTGCAGAAAGCATTGGCGCGGGAGAAGGGGCGAGCTTTACCGTGAAACTACCGTTATTGGCTGTGGCTGATAAGACGGGCACGGTTGTAAGATCCGACGAGCGAAACAAACTGGCTCAACAGGGTGGACTGTCGGAAGGCCGGCTACTGCAAGATTTACGAATTCTCGTGGTTGACGATGAACTCGATGCACGTCAAATCATTATGACAATCCTCGAGCGCAGTGGGGCTGATGTTCGAACCGCAACGTCGGTAACCGCAGCCATGCAAACAATGGATACCTGGAGGCCGGACGTATTGATATCCGACATCGGCCTACCCGTTGAGGACGGATACGCTTTAATAGATAGAATACGATCTCGTTCCCCCGAGCAGGGAGGTCAGATTCCCGCGTTGGCGCTAACGGCCTATGCGAGAAAAGAAGATAGAGCGCGAATACTGGCGGCAGGTTATCAGTTACACGTACCGAAACCCGTCGAGCCGCGCGAACTTGTGAAGGCGATTGCCAATCTCGTCGGCCGCTAAAGTAGCCAAGAGAATGGTAGTCGGGTACCACTCTCGGAGTGTGTGCCACATTGTGGCAAGTGAACTGCTCATTTCGAGAAATTGGAGGACATATGCTGCATACTGCGGAGACCGCACGGCGAACAACAATATTATCTTTTGTGGTAGCGATCCTGTTTGTAGTGCTGGTGGCGGCTACATGGTTCGCATATCCCATTTTGCGAGACGAGAGAAAAGCTGAGGCGGAACTGAATAATCTTCGCAGTGTTCAGAATACGCTAGGCGAACGCGTGGCTTCCGCTGAGTCACGACTCGACAAGACCGCGGCAGGCATTCCGGCGCTCGAGAGTCGCGTGGACGATCTGCAGTCCACTATCAACGATGCTCAAACTGAGGCAGAGGCGGCAGCCGCCGAGCTCGCACGCCGAACGCGGCAAGACCTCGGCAAGGATATCGGGGCAGTTGAATCGCGTCTGTCTGGAGTTGAATCGAATCAGCGTGAATCGATTGAAGTCGTAAATCAACTTCGGGACGAGATCGCCGGACTAAAGACGCAAATCGCGCAAATGCATGAAGAATCTTCCGTGTCTTCAGAAAAAATCAGGCAGCTTCAAGATGAACTACGGGTGCGTGCAAACACCCTAGCCGCCCTTGATAGAGCATCTGCTTCACATCAAGCAGCAATCAACGCTCTTGCAAACCGGACTGACCTCAAACGGATCGATTTTGATCTGGAGCTTCGCAGGACTCAAGAGATCTTTCCCGGCATGTTCTTACGAATCGGCCGCGCTGACGTCGGCAAGCAAGAAGTCGATGCTACGCTACAGCTCGGCGCGGAGTCGCGGATGTTGCCGATCAGCAGGCAGGGCATCCAGAAACCGATCATTTTTCATACAGCAGGTGACAATCGTCCCATTGAAGTTGTTTTCACCCAGGTTGCGAAAACTGGAGCATCGGGCTACATCATGCTCCCAGTGGCGCCGTCCGAGGAAGCTCAGTAAAGATTGGACGATTCCTGCATCTCAAATTCGAAATCCGAAATTGGGGATTGGACTGCGCGTTCAATTTCAAGTTTCGGATTTCGAATTTGAGATGCAGGAATCGTCCAATTTCAAATTCTGCTCTCCCCGTTTGCGTTGAGAATGTCCTGACCCTAGACTCTCAGCTTAAGAAATCGAAGCCTTCTGCACAGGAGAATTATGACGAGGAGAATCAGCCTTTTAGCCGTGGTGTATGCCCTGTTTACGTCGACCGCGGCTCGGGCACAGGAGTCGAAACCACCGCAGTCTTTTATCACCGTGATCGCGGAGGACCTAAAGTGCACGACGCCGTTGGGCTCAGGAATATTTAGTGTTGACGCCTGGTCTTTTGGCGCAGCGATCGCCAAAGGGACGATTAACGCCGAAGGAATTGGTCAGGCGAATGTTAGCGATTTGAATATTCAAAAGAAATTCGACGACTGCACTCCGGCGCTCTTCGGAGCTGTTACGACAAGCAAGCACTTCCCGAGTTTGACTCTCGTGCAACAAGATAAAAAGGAAACGCTCATGACTGTCGTGCTGACGGATGTTGTGATGTCTAGCTATCAAATTGCCGGAACGCAGACGGCGCGAGAGCCTGTGGAAGCCATAGCTATCAGTTTCGCGAAAATCTGCGTCAGCGACGTCGCCAGCGGAAAGAACGTCTGTTTCGACTTCAAAACCCAAACCAGCAGCTAACAGACTCGTTTCGTACCTAGTTCTATCCGATCTTCCAACCGAACCGCATATAATCGGTGCTGATGCTCCATACGATCGGCATCGCAAAAGAATTCGACGGTGCTGCGGCATTGGGGATCCTCCAAATCGAGGGGCTATCGGTGCAGGACTCGCCTGAAGAGCTGAGAGCAATCCTTGCGCAGCTTGCGGATAACTGTGCGCGGGAATACAAAGATGTGGCACTCGGAGAACTTCCGGTCGTTAAAAAGATTCGCGCCATTTTTCACAGATCCGGCCTGGACCCCACACGATACCGGCCATCGTCGGAGTCGCTCTTGCGTCGTGCCGTAAAGGGAAAAGGGCTGTACGTCATCAATTCTGTCGTGGATCTGGTAAATTATTTCTCTTGGAGGATGCTATGGCCGATGGGTTTATACGACGCGGATAAGTTGCAGCCGCCAATTGAATGGCGTATCGGACGAGAGGGCGAATCTTACGAAGGCATTGGACGTGACCGCTTGAATCTCGCAAACTTTCCACTGCTCGTGGATGAGCTAGGCCCGTTTGGGAGTCCCGTTTCGGACTCGATGCGCACGCGCGTAACCGCGGGATGCACGCGCATCCTGTGGATCACATTTGCGCCGCCGGGAACCATCATCCCTCTTGATGAATTTGCCGCGGCCATGCTGCGTTTTAATGGTGGAGAGGTCAACTTTTCGAAGCAATTATGATCAAAATCTCAGAATCATTGTTACGCCAGATTTATGCTCACACTGAGGAGTCTTATCCTAACGAGTGCTGCGGCGTCATGATTGGAACAACAGATAACGGAAACAACCATACTGTTTACGCTTTCCGGATCTGCAAAAATCTCAACCAGGAGCGAGCGAGAGATCGGTACCTTCTGGATCCGTTGGACTATTTGCGTGCCGAGCGGGAGTTCGAAAAAAGCCCCTGGGATATCATCGGCATTTATCATTCACACCCGGATCATCCGTCGCGACCATCAAAGACGGATACCGATGCAGCTTTTGTAGGTTATTCGTACGTTATTATCTCCGTTCATAACGGCAAAGTGGCCGGTGCCCAAAGTTGGGTGTTAAACGAGACAGAGGGCGAGAAGAATTTCTACGAGGAGCCGCTTCTGACTGAGGGGGATTCGAAATGAGCAGCGTTACTGTCAAAATTCCAACACCATTACGCCCAATAACGGCCGGTCAATCTGAAGTGAAAATCGATGCCACCACGGTACGCGAGGTTTTGCTGAAGTTGGACTCCCAGTTCAAAGGCTTCGGAGACCGAGTTCTCGATGAAGGCACGACCGTCAAGCGGTTCATCAATGTCTTCGTTAACGAGGACAATATCCGCGACAAAAAGGAACTGGATACCGAACTAAAGAACGGAGATACGGTTTCGATATTGCCCTCGATTGCGGGCGGGGGAATTAGCCACAAAAGGCACAAGAGTCACAAAAGAATTTAGATCGTTTGTGCCTTTGTGTGCTTTTTTTGGCTACAAAATCTTCTTCAGATCTCGAATCAACTTATCGAAATCCGTTTTGGAAATGTGGAGCGGGGCGCCTTTTCGTTCAAGAGACAGGAAACGACCCTCCCGGAGAACGATTTCGATGAAGCCTTCCGGAGCGGGTTTCTTACTCCGGATCTGAACGGCGTTAGATACGCCGTCCACTTCGATTACTTTGAGCTCTCCACCTAAATAGTCGATCTTCTCCACGATTGAGGCGGCTTGACTCCTGAGGTCGCCCTTACGTGGCGTTTCCATTTGCACGCGTTTCAGAAGCATTCCCAGTCGATCCGTAGCTTCGATGTCCGTCGTGACCTTTATTTCATCCATCGATCTTCCTCTCGAGATGCTTTTCTCCGTCGAATGAAAACATCTTCCCTTTGCCTTCAACAATGGTCCTAAGGTGTACAGGACGGGACCAAATTGAGAACAGATTTCTTAACGTATCCTTGGCGTAGTCGACCCGCAGATCAATTCCTTCGTGCCTGTGTTCCAACAACAGTTCGCCCCGGTTTTCGAAATTGCCGTCCGTGACGTAAATGAACGGCTGGCCGAAGTTGGTGAGAGAAAACAGAAGCTTCTGTTTCACACTTTTCCAGTTGCGGTCGGCGATTTCATAAACACCGCGCTCTGGATTGAATTGATAGGTGAAGAATTTCTTTTCATAGCAGAACGCTTCGGTGAAGAACGCGTCGATGAAAGTAATGTCGTTATGGACGCGGCGGGTCTCGAAAATCTTTTCGCGGCCCAGTCCCAAACCGAGATCCCACTCTCGCTTCGAAACGTAGTCGTCGCATTCATCGTAGTCCTTGCCGAATTTTCCGCGATTCCAGCGGTCTTCAATGTCCTTCCAGAGTTCGAAACCGAGCCGGTATGGGTTGATCTGGCCCGGGTGAGCGGCAACAGTCCCCGAATGATGATCCGCGAAGTCGATGACTTCTGCATCGTTGAGTGCGCGCTCGGTCATGATTTTTGCGTGCCAGTACGTGGCCCAGCCTTCGTTCATGATTTTGGTCTGAGCCTGCGGAGCAAAGTAATAGGCTTCTTCGCGAATCATCCAAAGAACATCGCGTTGCCAATTTTCAAGCGGTGCAGATTCGACCAGGAAAAGAAGAATGTCCTTCTGCGGACTTTCTGGAAAACGCCGGCGCTTCTGGCGATCTTCCTCGATTTTTTGCTTCTGGTGCTCGAGAAACTCCCTTGGATTGATGAATTCGTCCATGTAGTCGCTGGCGGCAATTTTCCGGACGGTGCGAGCTTGCTCCTCGGTGTCCTCTTTATGTTTGCTCCTTCGTTCGATGAATACCGAGTGGTGGTCGATGAGATCGTCAATTGAAAGGCAGACGTCGATGAAACTTTCGACTTCATCCAGGCCGAACTTGTCGATGTACTTCCGGATTTTCGTGGCGTGATTCGCCATCGTATCCATCATTTTGCGATTTGTTTTCGAGAACCAGATGTTGTTCTTGAAGAAATCGCAGTGCCCGTAAACATGCGCCATCACGATCTTTTGATCGACAAGGTGATTGCACTCCAGCAAGTATGCGTAGCAGGGATCGTTGTTGATCACCATCTCGTAGATTTTATGGAGTCCGTATGCGTAGCTCTTGTTGAGACGCTCGTACTCCATGCCGAACTTCCAATGAGGGTACCGGTTCGGAAAGCCGCCATACGCTGCGACCATGTTCATTTCTTCAAAGTCGAGAACCTCGAAAAACGTCTCATAGAAATCGAGACCGTATTCCCGGGCATAGACCTCTATCTCGCGATGAAGGCGTTCCAACTCCGGTGAAAGGCTCTGCCTGCGGCTTTGAACCGTGATCGACATTTGCTACTTGCCCTTTCCGAGAAAGTCCTTGATCGATTGGTAAATGTCTTCCTTGTTCTCAATCCGCGATAGCACGAGATTGTCGATATCGCTGATGTTGTTTTCCAATTCGCGGATGAATTGGCCGCTTCCATATGTGCTTTCGACCTGGCCGTAGCCGAACAAATTGACTTTAGGCAAGAGATCGGTTTTCAAGAGATTGATGCAGCGATCTGTATCACCGCCGGACCAATTATCTCCATCAGAGAAGTGGAAGACGTAGATGTTCCATAGTTCCTGCGGGTATTCGTCTTCAATGATCTTGTGCGAGAGTTCGTATGCCGACGAGATCACTGTCCCGCCGCTTTCCCTGGTATGGAAAAAGGTATCGCGGTCGACTTCCTGAGCCACCGCATCATGGATGATGTACCGGGTAACGACGCCGTTGTAGTTGGTCTGAATCCACGTGTCGATCCAGAATGACTCGATGCGGACGATCTCTTTCTGTTCGTCGCCCATGGAACCGGACACGTCCATCATGTAAAGGATCAGCGCATTACTCTCGGGACGTTGTTTGTTTTTCCATGACAGGTAACGTTTATCTTCGTGGATCGGAACGATGTACGGATTCAAGGGATCGTAGGTGCCGGCCGTAATCTGGCGCTTCAGAGCTTCTTTGTAGGTGCGCTTGAAGTGACGCAATGATTCCGGGCCGACCTTCGATATCTGGGAATAGTGATCGCGCTCCGTTTTTAACCGAGCACTGCCTTTGGGTTGAATGCGAGGGAGTTCCAGTTCTTCGGCAAGAATTTGCGCCAACTCCTCCATTGTGAGGTCGACTTCGAGGATGTGCGCCCCTGGCGCATTCCCGGCCGAGCCATTGCCGTCTTCATCGACGTCGCCCGGCGCGAGCGGCGTGCCGGGTTCACCGTCTCCCTGGCCGACACCACCGGTGTTTCGACGGCCGAAGCGGAAGTTCGGCATTTCGATTTGCGGGACGGGAATGCTGACAAAGTCCTTTCCCTTTTTACCGATCAACTCTCCCTGAGAAATGTATTTCTTCAGGTCCTGCTTGATCTTGCCTCGGACAATTTGGCGGAAACGGAGATAATCCTGTTCGATATTTAGGACCATATGCGCCGAACGCCGGCTCCAGCCTGCGTTTACTCCTTTGCATCGCCGCGAGCGAAAATGCTCGCGACGTAGTTCAACACATCGGTTGCGCAGACGTCGCAGTATGCATAGTTCTTGATCAGGCGGCTCTTAACGACGTCAATCTTTTCCTGCGTCTCTTTATCGACCACATTTGAGACGAGGCTGGTCAGTTTGATCGAATCCTTGCGATCTTCGAACAGTTTCAGTTCGAGCGCCTTGTAGAGCCGCTCGTTGGTGCGATAGTTAAACTGCTTTCCTTCGATCGCGAGGGCGCCGATGTAGTTCATGATCTCGCGACGAAAGTCGTCTTTGCGGCTTTCAGGAATATCGATCTTCTCTTCAATCGACCGCATCAGCCGCTCATCGGGCTCTTCATCTTGACCGGTGTACTTGTTCTTCACGCGCTCCCGCTGCGTGTATGCCTTTACGTTGTCGATATAGTTCGAGCAGAGGCGCGAAATCGCCTCTTCATCGGCGGAAATAGCCCGCTGCACTTCATTCTTCACAATATCTTCGTATTCGTGCTTGACGACGGTGAGCAGTTCCCGGAAATTTTTGCGCTGTTCGTCCGACTTGATCAATGAATGATTGCGCAGACCGCTCTCGAGTTCGTTGAGAACCATAAAAGGATTTACGCATCCTGCGAACTGTTCATTGACGAGCGCGTTAGAAATCTTGTCCTGGATATAGCGCGGCGAAATGCCGTCCATGCCCTCTCGCGACGCCTCTCTCTGAAGCTCTTTCACGGAATCTTCGGTGTAACCGGGCAATGTCTTCCCGTCGTAGAGCTTCAGTTTCTGGAGCAGTGTGAGATTGGCTTTCTTCGGTGTCTCGAGCCTCGTCAGCACCGCCCACATCGAAGCCATTTCGATCGTGTGCGGAGCGATATGCTTGCCGCGGATTCTGTCTACGTTATAGTCCTTTTCATAAACCTTCACTTCATCAGTGAGCTTCGTGATGTAGGGGATATCGATCTTGACCGTACGGTCACGCAAAGCTTCCATGAACTCGTTGTTTTGGAGCTTCCGGTACTCCGGCTCATTAGTGTGACCGATAATGACTTCGTCGATGTCCGTTTGGGGAAACTTCTTCGGTTTGATCTTGTGTTCCTGGCTTGCGCCGAGAAGGTCGTAAAGGAACGCCACTTCCAGTTTCAGGACCTCGATAAACTCTATAATTCCCCGGTTGGCAACATTGAACTCGCCGTCGAAATTGAAAGCTCGCGCATCGGAGTCGGACCCGTAGATCGCGATCTTCCGATAATTGATGTCTCCGGTCAGCTCGGTAGAGTCCTGGTTCTTTTCGTCTTTTGGCTGGAAAGTACCGACGCCAATTCGATCCTTTTCCGACAGCACCAGGCGGCGTACTTTAACGTGGTCCATGACCTTGAACCAATCGCCTTTGTACCGACGTGTTAAATCTCTGTACATTTGCCTGCAGGCCGGGCAGAGATCGCCTTCTACCTGAATGCGATACCCTTTATCAGTGCTATTACGCATTAATTCGGAGATCAGCTTATCGCGCTGTTCGGCGGGAATGAGGTGAAGCGGATCCTCGCGCATCGGGCAGGGAAGTTCGTCATTAACCAGCGCGAAAACCTCTTTCTCCACATCATTGGCAATGTTGGTCCACGCGAAGGTATACATCGCACCCTGAGGCGTCCGGGAATATTCTTCGAGTCCTTTCTTCAACAGACGGACAATCGTGCTCTTGGCGCTTCCGACGGGACCGTGCAGCAAAATGACGCGCCGCTCCGTGCCGTAGTTTCGTGATGCGGACTTAAATATGTCGACGAGATGAGCAAGGCTTTGATCGATCCCGTAAACAGCGTCGCGCCCACTGTGGGCGTAGTCCCGGAAGAAGCGGTACCGCGCGATCTTCTTCTTGTGCTCGACGTGTTCCTCGACTCCATGCTCGAGGATCATGTCGTAAATCCGCTGGAACGCGTTCCGCGTGACCCGCGAATTCTCCTGAACGAGCTTCAGATAATCCTCTAATGATCCTTCCCAATTCAGTTCCTGATATTGCTGGGCGCTCTGCAGATTTGCCATCGCGCTGAGAATGTTTACGGTCTCTGCCTGATCATGCATACGTTTTCACCTGTTTTCCTTCAACCGGCCAACCCCGCCGGCCTCCCAAACAGAAAGTCGGAAGACAACCCCGCGCCTCTTTTCTTAAGGCTTGGACCGCTTCCG
>Ga0075434_100004342_pt1 | contig 12754 bp, 9 predicted proteins | sample RhiMethybrSRZTD3_FD_75298 | JGI IMG/M metagenome (GOLD analysis project Ga0075434, IMG submission 75298) | Populus rhizosphere microbial communities from Tennessee, USA - Rhizosphere MetaG P. TD hybrid SRZTD3 | ecosystem: Host-associated > Plants > Roots > Rhizosphere > Soil | place: USA... | reverse complement strand
CGCGCATCGTCGGGATAGACGCTGATCCCGACGCTGGCGCCGATGTCGAGCTGATGCGCCTCCACCTCGAACGGCCGCGCCAGCTCCTTCAGCATCTTCTCGCCCACGAGGCCGGCGTCCACCCCGCGGGCTAGCTCGGCCAGCACCACGATGAACTCGTCGCCGCCCACGCGGGCCACCGTATCCTCCCCGCGGACGCAGCCCTGCATCCGGTCGCTCACCGCCTTGAGGAGCCGGTCGCCGACGACGTGGCCATAGGTGTCGTTGACCGCCTTGAAGCGGTCGAGGTCGACGAACATGACGGCGAAGGGCTTGCCGCTCCGCTCGGACCGGCGCACCGCCTGGATCAGGCGCTCGTCGAGCAGCATGCGGTTGGGCAGGCCGGTGAGCGCATCGTAGAGCGCGGCGGCGCGGAGCTCCGCGTTCCGCGCCTGCAGCGCCAGCGCGAACGCCTCCGTGCGCGCGGCGCGCGCGGCGTCGAACGCGGTGAGCACCACCGTCACGCCGAGGAGGCCCAGCGCGGCCAGGCCGATCAGCTCGGCAAGAAAGGCGTCGTCGAGGCCGACGAGCGATGGCGGCTCGAGGCTCACGGTGCCGGGGGCGAAGCGCGCCGCCGCGATGCCCGTGTAGTGCATGGCCGCGATGCCGAGCCCCATCACGACGGCGCTGCCCAGCTTTGCGAAGACCGCGCCCCGCGAATAACGCCGGCGAAGCCGAAAGGCGAGCCACAGCGCAACCAGTGAGGCGACGAAGGCGATGCCGATCGAGGCGGCGACCAGGGAGATGTCGTACTCGACCGGCGGCGACACGCGCATCGCGGCCATGCCCAGGTAGTGCATCGCGGCGATGCCGAGCCCCATCACGAGCGCGCCGCCGGCCAGGCTGGTCCGGGTGAGCGCGGGCCGCCGGACCACGAGCAGGGCTACGCCCGATGCGAACACTGCGATCAGCCAGGAGGCCGCATTGATCCGGCCGTCGTAGGCCACCGGTGTCTCGAGGTGAAAGGCCAGCATGCCGATGAAGTGCATCGACCAGATGCCGGTACCCATGACGCCGGCCCCGCCCAGGAGCCAGAGCCACGCGGCCCGTTCGCGCCGCACGCTGACGCGCGCGGCCAGATCCAGCGCGGCGTAGGACGCGATCACCGCGACCATCACGGACAGGACGACCAGCTTGGGATCGTGATGCCCCACGCGGGAAGGGTACAACAGGCCCGAACCTTTGAGGGAGACAGCGGTCGTACAATGAACCCGAGGCCCGGCCCATGCGCACGCCCCACCAGATCGCCGTCCGCATCCCCCTGATCGCGCTGCTCGCCGCGGTCGTCTCCGGGGCGCCGGCCGGCGCGGAGACGGCGCCGGACGGCGTGTGGGCGGTCGCGCAGGTCACGCTGAACGGCCAGCCCCGCGCGGAAGGCAAGCTCCTCAACTCCATGTGGACCTTCAAGGGGGACGAGCTGACCGTCCGGCCGGCGGCTGGGGGTCACGTCCGCTGGTCGCTGAGCTATCAGCTGAGCGCGGAGCCGCCCGGATTTCGCGCGACGCCGCTTGACGCGCCGGGCGAGCGGCCGCTGTGGATGATCCTGTCGCGGGACGCGACGGAGCTTCGTCTGGCGTTCTACGACGGGCTCGACCAGCGGCCCGAGGACTTCGGCCCGCGGCCCAAGCTCGTCGTCCTCAGCTTGGTGCCGGCGCCGGCGGTCGCCGCGATCCCTGATCCCTGTGAGATCCTGCGGAGCGCCGGCGTCGAGCAGCTCCTCGGCGGGCCCACGCGGCGGAAGCCGCCGCCCGCGACGATCCGCCCGGGTGTGACCTGCACGCTGGAGCGCGATGATGGCTCGGGCGCGGTGGGGCTCACGCTCGTCGCGCCGCCGGCCTCGACGGGCTATGTGGATGCGGCGAGGCGGGAAGCCGAGTCCCGCGAGCGCGTGAAGCTCGAGGAGGAGCCCGCCCTCGGCCCCGAGGCCTTCTCGGCCGTCCGCGGCGAGACGGTCGCGACGGTCGCGATCAAGCAGGACACGGCGATGGTGCTGCGGTTCGAGGCGCCGGCCGTACCGCGCGCCGAGGCCCGCCGCTTCGCCGAGCGGGTGCGCGACCGGCTCTGAGCCGGATCAGGCCGATGCGTCCTCGAGCCGGCGGATCTGGCAGAGATACGCACGATGCGGCACCGACCCGCTCACCGGGTCGATGGCTGCGTTGCCGATGATCAGGTTGAGATTTGCGCCGTCCGAGCTGAAGGGGTCGTAGCCCGGCGCACCGATCTCCGGGCAGGCCTGCCACCAGCCGTGCTGGCCGCAGGCCACACCCGGCTCGAGGGTCTCGTTGAAGGCGGCCCGCGCACGCACGCTGCCCTCCGGCGTCTCCACCGCCACCCAGTCGCCCACCTTGATCCCCCGCTCGGCCGCCGCCGCCGGATGCAGCTCGATCTCCGGATCGCGCTGTCGCCGGCGCAGGCTCGGCAAGCCGCGATGCTGGGTCTCGCAGAACTGCGTGGACTTAGCGCAGGTCAGCACGAGCGGGAAGCGGGCAGTCAGGTCGGGGCGCGACTCGGGCCCTACCAGCGGCTCCACGTGCACGGGGAGCGGCGGATACCCGTGCTCGAGCAGCGTCTCGGAGTAGATCTCGATCTTCCGCGTGGGCGTGGCAAAGCCCGTGGGCACGCCGTCCTTCTCCTGGGCGTACTTCCGGTAGCGCGTCGTGAGCGGGACGGTGACGCCGCCGGGATTCTCGCGTAGTGCCTCGAGCGTCACGCCGGACGGTCCGAGCTGATGCCGGAAGCCCGCGTCCACGTCACCATCCCAGAAATGCCGCCCCAGGCCGAGGCGCACCGCGAGATCGAAGATGATCTCGGTGTCGCCGCGCGCCTCGCCCCGCGGCTCGGCCACCGGCCGCCGGAGCTGCACCAGTGACTGCGCCTCCGCGCTGATGTCGAAGCCGATCTTGAGCCCTTCGCGCTCGAAGGGGCTGGCCACCGGGAGCACGATGTCGGCCAGCTCCACGGTGGGGCTCATGAAGAGATCCGCGTGCACGTAGAAATCGAGGGCGGTGAGCGCCTCGCGGCCGCGTCGCGTCTCGGCATGCGCCATGAGGAGGTTCGCGCCGAAGCCGACCATGCCACGGACGGCGTAGGGCCGCTGCTCGAGCACCGCGGTGTATACCTCGTCGGTGGTGACCCACTCCCAGCGCGAGGGTCCGATCGGTCGATCGGGCAGGCCGAGGCAGCGATCGCGCTGCGCCGCCGAGATCAGGTCGTCGCCGGCGACACCGCGTGACGGCACCGAGGGGAAGAGCACGTTCCCACCTTCGCTCTCGAAGCTGCCGGTCAGCACGTACAGGAACGAGATCGCGCGGAAGATCTGGGTGGCGTTGCTCTGCTGCTCCACGCCGCTCCACGCGAAGGAGGAGACGGGACGCGCGTCCCACAGGAGCCGGGCCGCGCGCTCGACCTCGGCGCGGTCGACCCCGCAGATGCGCTCGACCGCGTCCACTGGATAGCGCCGGCAGCCCTCGACCGCCAGATCGAAGGCGGGACGGCAGACGATGACACCGTCCGGTGTCGAGATCTTGTACTCCCCCAGAAGGGCGGGCCGGGCATCGCGCTCATAGCGGCGGCGCTCCGGGTCGTAGATGAGCGGGCGTTGCGCCGCCTCGTCCCAGGTGACATAGCGCTTGCCGCCCGCCGCACCGCCCCCGAGATCGCGCTCCGTGAGCAGACGCCCAGTGTCCGAGCGGACGAGCAGCGGCCCGTTCGTCCAGTCGCGGACGAACTCGCGATCGTACCAGCCGCGCTCGAGCATCACGTGCGCGATGCCCAGCGCCAGCGCCGCGTCGGTGCCCGGCCGCACGCGCAGCCACACATCCGCCTTGCTCGCCATCCCGACCCGCCGGGGGTCGACGACGATCAGCTTGGCGCCCCGTCGCAGCGCAGCCGCCGTGGTAGTCGCATGGGCCAGGCGCGCCAAGCTCGGGTTATAGCCCCAGAAGAGGATGCAGCCGGCGCGCTCCAGATCCGGCATGGTGGCGCCCCCGGAGCCATGACCTATGCCGAAGGTGAAGCGCGTCGCGTAGGCGCGTCCCCAGCCGCACAGCTCCATCGAGCCGCAAAGATTGGGGCTGCCGAAGGCGCGCATCAGGCGGCTGATCCACGGCTGGGCATCCGCGATCGCCGATGTCGAGGGGGAGACGGAGGTGAAGACCACGCTCTCCGCCCCGTGCTGCGACTTGATGCGCTGGAGCGCGGCGGCCGTCGTATCGAGCGCCTCGTCCCAGCTGATGCGCTGCCAGCCCGGGTCGGGGTCGCCCTTCGGCCGCGTCCGTTTCATGGGATAGAGGAGGCGGTCGCGATGGTAGACCAGCTCGGGCGCCGCGCGTCCCTTCGCGCAGATCGCCTGCCCGGTGGGATGGGAGGGATCGGGCTCGAGCGCGACGAAGCGGCCATCCTCGACCACCGCGATGGAGCCGCAGCGGGAGATGCAGAGCGCGCAGTAGCCCTTGATCCGCTGAATCATGGAAGTCTCGTGGCCGTTGGCATTCTATCGGTAGCCCTTGACCTGCGCCAGCCCCCTGTCGATCCGGATCGACCCCGTTCGACCAGTGACGAGAAGCAGCGCAGCCCACACTGTCCAGGGAGGTCCCGATGGCGAAGGCACAACGGATCACGCCGATGCTCTGGTTCGACGGCCAGGCGGAAGAGGCCGTGAAGCACTACGTTTCGACGTTCCCCAACTCACGCATCCTCGGCACCACGCGCTACGACGAGGCCGGCGCCAAGGCATCCGGCCAGCCGAAGGGGTCGGTCATGACCATGCAGTTCGAGCTCGACGGCCAGGAGTTCACCGCGCTCAACGGTGGACCGCTCTACAAGTTCACGGAAGCCGTGTCGTTCGTGGTGAATTGCGACACCCAGGCCGAGGTCGACCACTACTGGGCGAAGCTCTCCGAAGGCGGCGAGGAAGTGCAGTGCGGCTGGCTCAAGGACCGCTTCGGCCTGGCGTGGCAGGTCACGCCGAAAATCCTGCCCGAGCTCCTCATGAGCAAGGATCCCGAGAAGGCCAAGCGAGCCTTCGCCGCGATGCTTCAGATGAAGAAGCTCGACATCGCGACGATCGAGCGCGCCGCCGAGGGGCGCTGAGCCTAGCCGACCGCGCCCTCCACCGCCGCCTGCTCCACCGCCGCGCGGAGGCCGGCGGCCACCGCGCAGTCGCGCGGGCCCCAGACGGCACCGGGATCGAAGAGCACCGCGCCGAGCCCCGCCCGGCGGGCGCCGACCACGTCGACGAAGTAGGAGTCGCCGACGTAGACGGCCTCCGCCGGCGCGGCACCCGCCGCTTCGAGCCCGAGGTCGAAGATGCGCGCGTCGGGCTTGGAAACGCCGACCACGCTCGAGTCGATCACGAAGTCGAGGTGCTTGGAGAGCCCGGCGATCTCGAGCGCGTGGGTCACCGAGCCGTTGGAGTTCGAGATCACCCCGACCGTCCAGCCCCGCGCACGGGCACGCGCGAGGGCTTCCGCCGCCTCGGGATCGGCGTGATGGCAGAGGCCGATCGGCGCGTTGAAGCCGCGCCGCCACTCCGCGATGGCGCGCCGCTCCGCCTCGTCCGCGATGCCGAGCGCGTCCAGGAGATAGCGCAGGTAGCGCCCCTCGCCGGTGCGCCCCGGGCTCGCGGCCTCCGCGCGCTCCACGTCCAGACGCATGCGGGCGCCCCGCTCCGCCGCCCTCACCGCGGCGGCGTCCACCCGGTGGCCGCGTGCCGTCAGCTGGCCGGTGAACAGGCGATAGTCGAACTCGAGCAGCGTGTGGCCCGCGTCGAAGAGGATGGCGCGGACGGACGGGCGGGGCCGCGCCACCTCAGTTCGCGCTCTTCACCGTCACCGGCTGATCGCGATAGCGGGCGGGAAATGCCTTCTTCAGCGCCTCGAGCTTCGGCAGATCGTGCACGACGATGTAGGGGTAGCGGGGATTGTTGATCAGGAAGTCCTGGTGGTACCCCTCCGCCGCGTAGAAGCCCTTGAGCGGATCGACCTTGGTCACGATGGGGCGGCCGAAGGCCTTGGCCTTATCGAGCTGCGCGATGTAGGCCTGCCCGATGCTCCGCTGCGCCTCGTCCGCGTAGAAGATGACGGAGCGATACTGCGTGCCCACGTCGGGCCCCTGACGGTTGAGCTGAGTCGGATCGTGCACCACCGAGAAGAAGATCTGCAGGATCTCGCCGAAGGAGATCTCCTTCGGGTCGAAGCTGATCTCGACGGACTCGGCGTGCCCGGTGGCGCCACCGCTCACCCGCTCGTACTGCGCCGTCTCCTTGGCGCCGCCCGCATAGCCCGAGACCGCGTTGCGCACACCCCGCACCCGCTGATACACACCCTGCACGCCCCAGAAACAGCCGCCCGCGAGCACCGCGGTCTGCGGCGGGCCGGCCGCCTTCGGGCTGTCCATCGCCGGCGCGGGAATCACCACCGCGCCGTCGGCCGCGAAGGTCGCGGGCACGGGCCCGAGCACCGCCGCCAGCATCGCCACGAGTCCCACCATACTCGTCCATGTGCGCATCAGCCGCTCCTCCTCATACGCCCGCCTTCGCGCGGCGCATCTCGCTCAGCACGCGTACGAGATCGTCCACGTCCACCGGCTTGATCAGGTGCCGGTCGAAGCCCGCCCGGATCGCCTCGTCTCCGTCCCGCGCCCGGCCGTAGCCCGTCAGGGCCACCAGCACGATGCCGGGGCCGAGCTCCTCGCGGATGCGCCGCGCCAGCTCGTAGCCGTCCATGCCCGGCAGCCCGATGTCGAGCACGGCCAGCCGCGGCCGCTCGCGCCGCAGAACTTCGAGGCCGGTGGCGCCGTCCGCCGCCCACACCACCCGATGCCCGCGAAGCTCCAGGGCCAGACGGAGGCTTTCCCGCGCGTCCTCGTTGTCCTCGACGACGAGGATGGTCTCCGCGTGCGCGCCCGGCGCCGGCGTCGGGCCTTGCGCCGCGGCCGGGGCGACCGCGCGCAGGGCGGGCAGGCGCACGCTGAAGCGCGCCCCCGTTCCGAGGCCGTTACTCTCGGCGATGACGCTGCCGCCGTGCAGCGCGACGAGCTGCTGGACCAGGGTGAGCCCGATGCCGAGACCACCCGTCGTGCGTGCCGCCGTCGCCGCGGCCTGGAAGAAGAGGTCGAAGACCTTTTCCAGGTGCTCGGGGTCGATGCCCTCGCCGTCGTCCTCGACGGCCAACACCGCCTCGTCGTCCTCGCGCGCGACGCGCACGCCGATCCGACCGCCGGGGGCCGTGTAGCGCGCGGCATTCCCGAGCAGGTTGGTGAGGATCTGCTCGAGACGCGTCGGGTCGCCGTCCACCCAGACCGTCTCCACGGTGAGCTCCACGCGGCGGTCCGCCAGCCCGCCCGAGGTCTCCATCGTGGCGACCGCCCGTCGCGCGATCGTCGCCAGGTCCACGGTGGTGCGCTCGAGCAGGATCTTGCCCCGGATCACGCGGCCCACGTCCAGGAGATCGTCGATCAGGCGCTGGAGGTGCCGGCTCTGCCTCTCGATCACGCCGGTGGCGAAGGCGAGCTGCTCCGGCGTGCGCCGCTCGCTCTTCACGATGATGGTTGCGTTTGCGATCGCGGCGAGCGGATTCCGCAGCTCGTGTCCCAGCATGGCCAGGAACTCGTCCTTGGCCCGATTGGCCGACTCCGCGACGGCGCGCGCCTCGCGCTCCGTCTCGAGCGAGCGATCGCGCTGGCGGGTGGTCGCCTGCAGGAGCGCGCTGGCTCGCTCGAGCGCGCTCAACGCCCTGTTCACCTCGTCCACGCGCAAGTCAGGCAGACTCTCGATGCGGCCGCCCCCCGCCACGTACTCGGCCTGGGCCTCCACCGTCTCCAGCGCGGCGACGAACGGCTTCGCTTTCGAGATCGCGTAGGTCACGCCCATGCCCATCGCCACCAACCAGAGGAAGCCGTAGAGCACGAGATAGCGCCAGAAGGCATTGTCCACCGGCGCCGACGGCGTCGCGAAGCCCACGCCCCAGCCGTGGCGGGAGAACGTCCACGCGGTGTAGACGGCGGTGCGGTTGAGATTGGTGAATCGCGCGATGCCCACCGGCTTGGCCCGCATCGCGTCCTCCAGACCCGGGGAGGGCTGCTGGCCGCGCCGCTCCTCGCCCTCGGCGCTGCGGGCGACGAAATCGAAGTGGTGGTCGAAGAGGCCCGCGACGGCCCCGGGGGGCTGCCCGGGCTGCTTCATGAGGCGGTCGTACCAGCGCAGGTCGAGATAGGCGATCAGCACGTGGGTGACGACGTTGTTGCGCACCACCGGCACGCCCACCGCCACCGTCGGCGCCGCGGCATCCGCGCGCCGGAAGAGATCCGTGATGACGGGCTGCCGCGAGGTGAACACCGCCGTCCACTGGGCGATGGGCGGCCCCGACGGCATTGCCGCGCCGAGCGGCCCGTCCGCCCGGAACACGCCGCGCCCGTCGGGGGTGAGCGCCAGGAGATTCGACCAGTCGGAGCTGGCCCGGAGCGCCTGCCGGGCCTGCGCCCGGATCGCGTCGTCGGAGAGGTCGCTGGACGCCCAGAGCCGCGCGAAAATCGTCAAGCGCTCCACCGTGCTGTCGAGCGCGTTGTCCACCGCGGCGGCGAGGAGGCGCACGGACTCGATCTGCGCGCGCTGGCGCTCGTGGTCCTGAGCCTGCCAGTGCAGGTAGAGCAGGAGCGCGGTGAACAGACCGATCGGCACGATGCCCACCAGCTGCAGGTGGACGAGGTGCCAGCGGACACCGCGGCGCCAGTTCATCGGGGCAGGCTCGCTGCCTCGACCCTAGCCGGGGCGCGGCCTGCCCGTCAAGGCGGCGGCGGGTCGCGCTTCGGCACGCCGTGTTTCGTGAAGATCAGCGGCCGACCGTTCGCCGTATGCTCCCGAAATGCTCGTCGAGGTGCCCGAGCAAGCCGCCATGAATGAGCTGCTCGACGGTCATCGGGGGCCGGTCGGCGAGGACGGTCCCGCTGATCGCCAACTGATCGTCGCGCAGACGGCGAAGCGTCGTTCCGGCGACCCCCGAGCCTTTCCGCAGCAGCTCGATGGTCTCTTCCTTCCCACAGTCGGCGTACTCCCGCGCGTGGTGACCGTTCATCTCGTCCAGCATGCCGCTGGTCAGCGTGCCCCGCTCCCCCGCCACCAGCGCCTCGATCAGGTGGGACACGGGCTCGAGCGCGCCGGCGTAGTGATGCGCGGTCGCCGCCACCGTCCACCTCTCCGCCTCGGTCACCTTCGACCAGTCCGCCTCGCCGAGGCTCCGCAGGAGAATCACCGCCTCCTCCACCTTCGCGTCAAGCTGATTCGCGAGCACTGCGCTCCTGCCTGTCATGGCGCGCCTCCTCTCATGGTCTGCCCTCCTCACTAGATAGACGAACGCGCCGGCGAGATTTCGACACGCTCCCGTCCCGCCTGGCGTATGTTCCGTAGTGAAACAACCGGCAAGGAGGCTCCGGATCACGATGCCGCCGCCCGCGCTCGCCGAGTCCGTCCGCGCCCTCGCCGAGCAGGCGTTCTCTCGCGCCGCCGGCGCGCCGCTCCTGCCCGGCAACCGCGTTCAGCTCCTGAAGGACGCCCGCGAGAACTACCCGGCGTGGCTCGACGCGATCGCCCGCGCCACCCGGACCGTTCACTTCGAGAGCTACATCCTCCACGACGACGCGAGCGGTGAGCAGTTCAGCGACGCGCTGATCGCGCGGGCGGCCGACGGGGTCCGCGTCCGCGTCATCTACGACTGGATGGGCGGCTTCGGCAAGACCTCGCGAAGGTTCTGGAACCGTCTGCGGACGGGCGGTGTCGAGGTGCGCTGCTACAACCCGCCGAGCCTGGCGAGCCCGCTCGGATGGCTGAGCCGTGACCACCGGAAGGTCCTCACGGTCGACGGCAGGGTAGGCTACGTCAGCGGTCTCTGCGTGGGACAGGCGTGGGTCGGCGATCCCGCGCGCGGTATCCCGCCGTGGCGTGACACCGGCGTCGAGGTGCGGGGCCCCGCGGTACGCGAGATCGAGGAGGCCTTCGCGGAAATGTGGGCGCTCATGGGCGACCCGCTGCCCCATCACCGCCCGCTGGGGGGCGATGTGATCCCGACGGCCGGCGAGACCGCGCTGCGCGTGGTCGCCACCGTGCCCAACTCGGCCGGCCTCCTTCGGCTCGACCAGCTGGTCGCCGCGCTCGCCCGCAAGCGCCTCTGGCTCACGGATGCCTACTACGCGGGGACTCCCGTCTACGTGCAGGCGCTGCGGGCGGCCGCGCGGGACGGCGTGGACATCCGGCTGCTCGTCCCGAGCGGGACCGACATTCCCCTGCTCCGTCCCCTCTCGCGGGCGGGCTACCGGCCGCTGCTGGAGGCCGGCATACGCGTCTTCGAGTGGAACGGCTCCATGCTGCACGCCAAGACCGCGGTGGCCGACGGGCGCTGGGCGCGGGTCGGCTCCACCAACCTCAACCCCGCGAGCTGGCTCGGCAACTGCGAGATGGACGTGATCGTCGAGGACGAGAAATTCGCCAGCGACATGGAGGCGATGTACCTCGAGGATCTCACGAACGCGACCGAGGTCATCCTCGCGCGGGACTCCACGGTCCATCGGCGCGGGACGCACGACCGCACACCGGCGGCGGGCGGTGGCGGCAGCGCCGGCCGCGCGGCGGCGGGCCTGCTCCGGATCGGCAACACCGTTGGCGCCGCGGTCACGAATCGTCGGACGCTCGAGCCGGTCGAATGCCGCATCATGCTGGTGAGCGCGGTGGTGCTCCTGATCATCGGCGTGCTCGTCGCCGTCTTCCCCAAGGTCGCCGCGTATCCCATCGCCGCCGCGGCGCTGTGGCTCGCGGGGTCGCTCTTGTATCGCATTCATCGTCTGCGGCGGCGGGCGTCCCGGGAGGGCCGTCTGCGGAGGGAGTAGACTGTCCCGGGCCCCTCGGATGGCATCTCTCGACCTCTAGCGTGCACACCTCCCCGCACGTCCTCGCCCTCACGAGCGCCTTCTTCTCCGCGGTCGCGACCCTTCTCATCCAGCAGGGGCTCCGGCGCTCGAGCTTTTACGCCGCGTTCTGGATCAATGTGACCGTGGGCGTGATCGGCCTCTGGACCGCGGTGCTGCTGTTCGTGCCGCGGGCGGCCTGGGACTGGAGCGCGGTGCCCTACTTCGTCTTCTCCGGCGTGGTGGGCACCGCGGGCGGACGCCTGTTCCGCACCGTGGCCATCGACAAAGTCGGCGCGCCGGTCGCCGCCGCCATCTTCAACCTGACGCCGCTCATCGCCACCGCCCTCGCCATCGTGCTGCTCCACGAGCGGATCACCGGCCCGATCCTCGCCGGCACCCTCGTCATCGTCGCCGGCACCGTGATGCTCTCGCTCAGCGGCAAGTACGTCGGGTTCCAGACGCGGCATCTCATCTACCCCGTGCTCGCCGCCACGTGCTTCGGCATCGTGCAGATCGCGCGGAAGATGGGGCTCAGCCAGGCGGGGCCGCTCTTCGACGCCGCGGTCAACACCACCGCGGCCATGATCGCGGCGACGGCCTTCGTGACCGCGACCGGTCATTGGCGCGCCCTCCGCATCGACCGCGAGAGCCTGTTCTTCTTGATCGGCGGCGGCCTCGCCGAGAACACCGGCGTCACGCTCCTCATCGTCGCGCTTGGCTACGGCGAGGTGAGCGTGGTGACGCCGCTCATCGGGACCGCGCCCCTCTTCGTCCTGCTTCTCGCCTTCCTGATCCCGGGCGGCCGGCGGCAGCTCGGCTGGCGCGTGGTCGGCGCCACCCTCCTGATCGTGCTGGGTGTGTACCTCTTGACTGGGACGAAGCGGCTCTAGCTTGCGGCAGCTTGCCTGAGGCTCCCGGGCGCTTCGCCTCCGCCGCGAGCCTCCCTCGCGGCACTTCCCAATGAATATGCACATGTAGGGGGGTGGCACGCCGATTGCCACCCCCCATCCCGGGCCCGCAATGATGCGGGGCAAAGGAGGACCTGGAACATGTCGGCGTACACGTACGAAGGTGTGCTGGCGACGAGCCAGCGGGTGAACTGGAAGATCGACGACATCATCGGCAACGACAAGCGGCTCGACTTCGGTCGGCCGTTCTTGCCCGAAGCCCTGGCCGGCGTGCGCAAGCTCGACTACCTCTCGCCGAGCGAGCAGCGCACCCTGAATCAGATCCGCGGCCTGGGCTATCTCGTGATGTTCGGTCTCGTGGAGGAGTACATCCTCCCGTTCGTGCTCGATCACGCGCGGCCGAGCCTGGCCGACGACGACTACCGCACCCGCGCGCTCATCCAGTTCGCCAGCGAGGAAGCCAAGCACATCCAGCTCTTCAAGCGCTTCCGCGAGGAGTTCGACGCGGGCTTCGGCCATCACTGCGAGGTGATCGGGCCCCCCGAGGCGGTGGCGGAGAAGATCCTCGGCTATAGCCCCCTGGCGGTGGCGCTGCTCACGCTCCACATCGAGTGGTTCGTGCAGTCGCACTATCTCGACTCCGTCAAGGACGACGGCGACGTCGATCCCCAGTTCAAGAGCCTCTTGAAGCATCACTGGATGGAAGAGGCCCAGCACACCAAGCTCGACACGCTGATCGTCGAGGAGCTGGCCGCGGTGTCTACGCCCGGCGAGATCCACCGCGCGGTGGAGGAGTACCTCGAGATCGGTGCCTTCATCGACGGCGGCATGCAGCAGCAGGTGAAGATGGACATCGACAGCTTCGAGCAGGCGACGGGCCGCCGCCTCACCGCCGACGAGCGCGAGCGCTT
>Ga0075434_100004341_pt1 | contig 12754 bp, 12 predicted proteins | sample RhiMethybrSRZTD3_FD_75298 | JGI IMG/M metagenome (GOLD analysis project Ga0075434, IMG submission 75298) | Populus rhizosphere microbial communities from Tennessee, USA - Rhizosphere MetaG P. TD hybrid SRZTD3 | ecosystem: Host-associated > Plants > Roots > Rhizosphere > Soil | place: USA... | reverse complement strand
GCTCCGAACGCGCTCCGAACGCGCTCCGAACGCCCACCCGGTCAGCGGACCGGCGGCGGTTGGCCGGTGGTCTGCTGGTAGATCGACTGGATGGTCGCGAACGTGTCGGCTTCCGCCGCGGTCTTATCGGATCGATAGCGCTTCACGCGCGCGAAGCGGAGCGCGAGACCGCCCGGATACTGCGAGCTCGCCTGAATGTCGTTGAACGCGATCTCGGCGACCACCTCCGGCCGCACGTAGACCGTGTACGCGTCACGGCCGATCTCGAGCGCGAGGAACGTCCTGGTCTGCCACTCGAGCATCTCGTCGGTCAGTCCCTTGAACGTCTTGCCGAGCATGACGAAGCCGCCGCGCTCGGCGTCGCGCGCGCCGAGGTGCAGATTGCTCAACCAGCCGCGCCGGCGGCCGCTGCCCCACTCCACCGCGAGGATCACGAGATCGAGCGTGCGCGCCTGCTTCACCTTCAGCCACGCCTGGCCGCGGCGGCCGGCCGCATACACGCCGCCGAGCGCCTTCGCCATCACGCCCTCGTGGCCCGCCGCGAGCGCGCGCGCGGCGAACGCCGCCGCCTCCGCCGCGTTCGACGTCGCGATCCGCGGCACGCGGTTCGCCGCGACAACGTGGGCGTCGACGATCGCGATCCGCCGCGCCAGCGGCTCGTCGACCAGCGGATCGCCGTCGATGTAGAGCGCGTCGAAAAACATCGGCGTGATCGGCAGCTCGGCCTGCAGCGCGGGCACGTCCAGCTTCCGCCCGAACCGGCGCATCGTCACCTGAAAGGGATGCGGCGATCCGTCGGGACGCAGAGCGATGGCTTCGCCGTCGAGGACGATGTCGCGCGCGGGCATCGCGCGCGCGGACGCCACGATCTCCGGCACGGCGCGCGTCACCTCGCGCAGCGTTCGCGAGTACACCTTGACCTCGTCGCCGACCTTGTGGACCTGGATGCGCGCGCCATCGAGCTTGTACTCGAGCGACGCCTCGCCGAGCGCCGCGAGCGCCTCGCTCACGTCGGCCGCCGAATCGGCGAGCATTGGCTGCACCGGCTGGAACGGCTGCAGCATGAACCGGGCGAGGCCGCCTGCGCCGCCGGCGAGCGCGGCGATCGCGACCGGCGCGAGGTCGCCGGCGAGCATCGCGGCGCGACGCACCTGCGCGATCGGCACGCTCGACGCGCGCGACACGGCATCGGCCAGGACGCCCTCGAGCGCGCCCTGCCGCAGCTCGCCGGACAGCAGACGCACGAGAAAGTCCTGCTCTTCGCGCGTGGCGCGTCCGAGCAGCTGGCGCAGCAGCCCGGCGCGCGAGGCCGACGATCCCGAGCCCGACGCCGCCGCGACGCGATCGAACGCCGCATCGACCTCGTGCAGCTCGAGCGACGGCGCGGCGGCCGGCGGCACGTCGCGCAGCGCCGAGAGCGCCGCGAAGCCGATGCCGATGCGGCCCTGGCGCATCTCGCCGCTCAGAAACGGGATGACGATCGGGAGCTCACCCGGCGGGACGCGCTGCAGCAACGCGGCGAGGTGGCCGATCTTCTCGAGCCGCCCCGACGTCGACGCGACCGACGCCGACACGGCGACGACCTCCGCTAGACGCACGGGCGGAAGAGTACCGCGTCTCCGCGGACTGTGCCGTCTTTGGGGTCTTTAGCTTTTACGCGCGCGAGAGGACGCGGCGGACGAGCGCCGCGAACTGCCCCGACGGCTTCTTGGCGGCCGGCGCGGGCGCGGCATCCGGGCGCGAGCGGCGATCTTCTTCGCCGACGGCCGGCGGCGGATGATCCTGGTACTGCAGATCGCTGTGGCCGACGATCTCGGCCTGCCCTTTGATGGTCGGCAGCGCACGGCGATCGCCGTTCGGGAACCAGCGGCAGAACTCGTCGACCGTCGTCTCGGGATCGACGCCGATCGCCTTGGCGTACTCGCGCACGTAGGCGCGCGCGAAGATGCCGTTCGGCCACCGTGAGAAGTCGTTGCGTTCCAGCCCCGCCCACAGCGTTTCGCTGACTTTAGTCGCCGTCGCGAGCTGCTGAAGGGAGACGCCGCGCTGGAGACGGATGCGGCGGAGATTGGGTCCGAAGGCTTCCCGCTGGCTCATGGCTCTGCGGGGCGCTCTCGCAAAAACCTCACCAGCTGGACCGTGCCGATTCGTGCCGCGAATCCGGCGGGGCGGCCGCCTTCGGCGTTCCGTTTCTGAACCGCGATTACGAATCTAGAATTCGCGCTTTGGCGGCGTCTGCTCGGGCCCCACCCGGCCCGCGACGATCTCGGCGCGGGCGTAATTCTCGCCTTTGATCTTCGCGCCTGCGAGCCGCCGGAGCATCGCGAGCTGGCCGACGTGCGTCAGCGAATCGGCGATCGCGCCCTGAAAAATCTTCTCCGCCGGCGCCGCCAGCGGCGCGTCCGACGCGAGGTACTCGTCGAACCGCTGCAGCGCCGCGAAGAAGCGTGCAACCTCGGCGTCCCATGCGAGCGGGGTCGAATCGCGCCACGCCTCGGCGCCCTTCGCCTGCGACAGCGCCCAGTCGTACAGATCGCCGACGTGGGCCAGGATCTTGGCCGGCGTCCGATCCGATCCGTCGGGGCTGTACGACGCGAAGCTCGCCGGCGCGCCACGCACCGCTTTCCCGCCGCGGTACGCGACGGTCGCAATCGTGTGCCTGAGAAACGCTCTCGTGTCGTTCATCTCGCACCTTCACGTGACGATCAAGCTGCAGCACGTCACGGCGCCCTCGGCCTTCGCGAGCTCGCTCGCGTCGACGATCGCCAACCGGTAGCCGCGCGCCGCGAGCCGATCGGCCGTCCGCGGGAACGCCGACGGAAAGATGATGCGATCGTCGAGCCGCAGCGCGTTCGCCGCGTCCGGTTCCGCGGCGTCGACGTCGACGAGCGCGAAGCGCGCGAACGCGCACGGATCGATCCGCCGCCGGTTCACGAGCAGCGTCGACGCATCGAGCGCGGTCGCCGCCGACTTGAGGTGCAGGCACTCGCGCACCTCTGTCGCGTGCACGAGGTAACCCGACGGCTCGAGGATTCGCCGCATCTGCTCCACGGCCGCGGCAGTCGACCGCGTCGACAGGCCCACGAACACGTCGCGGCCGACGACGAGCACGTCGCCGCCGTCCACGGTCGCCGGCGGCTCGATGACGGCGAGCGGCCGGTGCGCGGCGAGCGCCGCGGCGACCGCCGGCGTCTCCACGCGGCGCGACGCAGCCCCCGGACGCGTGATCAGCGCGAGCTCGTCGAAGACGACCGCGATGTCCTCGACGAATACCGAGTCGGGCATGCCGCCGTTCGCATCGAGCCGGTGAACGACGCCGCCGGCATCCACGAGCGCCTGCTCGTACGCGCGATGCTGCGCGCGCGCGCGCGCGGCGTCGATCGGCTCGCGCGCGATGTGTGTGAGCTCGCAGGCGGCGATCGCCGGGCTCACCTCGCGCGTGATCGCGGTGAACATGGACGCGTCATGATACCGCTCCTTTCCCTCGACTCTACGAACATGTTCGTATGCCGACGCCGTCATCACGCCCGACGCCGACGTGCAGGGCTGTTTCGTAGAGATGGCGCGTGTGACCCGCGGCTGGCTCGATGAACATCCCGATCGCCGGCTCGCGCTGCTCGTCGACGAGCGGCGCTTCGTCGACACGCGCGCGGAGCCGTTCCAGTGGATCTTGCGCTGCCCGACGCGCGCCGCGGCGCAAGTGATCCTCACGCCGCATCGGCCAACCGACGTGCCGCCCGACATTCGCGCAATCGTAGACACTCGTCACTTTGCCCGGCGGTTCCTGAACGGCGCGAACCCGATCGGGCGCACCCGTGACCCAGAACGGCATCGTGTCCCGGCCGCCGCTCGAGATCGCCGGCCTCGCTCCCGACGCCGTGTACCGTTCGCTGCGCGAACCCGTTCCGCCGACGACGTACCTGCCGCTCGCGGAATTCGACGACAGCAGGCGTCCGGCGCCGCCCAGGTACGCGCCTTTCCCGCCGTTGGCGTTCGGATCGAACTTGCCTTCGACGTTCTGGATCGTCCCGCGTCGCCTTTCAGGCCGAAGGTCGCCTTCTCGATCGGCTTCGGCGTGGGTGGCGCAGATGCCACCGTGTTGCCGAGCAACGGATTGATCGCCGATCCGCCGGGTCGCAGTTCCACCGTCGTCTTGAGCGCTTTGCTCCCTTCCGGCGTCCGTGCGATCGCCGAGCGTCACCGTGAGCGTGCGCGCGCGATCGGGATCGCCGGCGATGCTCGCGCGAGCCGTCGCGGCGGCGATTACGTCGGTGATCCAGACCGCGCGCTCACCTTCCGGCCGCTCGCCGACCAGGTGAACGCGCCGCTGACGCACAAGCGGATCGTCGCGGTCCTCTCGGGATCCTTCGGCGCGCTCGCGCTGTTGCTTGCGGGCCTCGGGCTCTACGGCGTGACGTCGTACGCGGTGACGCGCCGGTGGACGGAGATCGGGATCCGCACGGCGCTCGGCGCGGCGCCGTCGGAAGTCGTGCGCCTCGTGCTCGTACGGGTGACGCTGCTCGTCGCGATGGGCGTCGCGGCCGGCGCGGGCGTCAGCGTGTGGGCGTCGCAGTTCGTCGCCGCGCTCCTCTACGGGCTCGAGCCGCGCGATCCGATCACGCTCGCCCCATCCGCCGCGGCCCTCGCGGCCGTCGGCGCGCTCGCCGGCTGGCTGCCGGCATATGGCGCGTCGCGGATCGATCCCGCGCAGGTGTTGCGAGACGCGCAGGCTGCAACGCAGCGCGAAGGCTTCAGCCGAGCGACCGACGCTCGCCTGAAGGCCTCGCGCTACGGGTGTCGGAAACGCGGGATGTTCACGCTCTCCGCATCGCGCGATCGACGCTGATCGGTCCCGCTCCCGCAGCCGCGAAGTACAGCCACAGAAAGCAATACAGGACTGCGAGCTCGCCCTGGTTCTGAATCGGCCAGCGGCCCTGCGCCGCGTGGACGGTGAAATACGCGTACGCCATCTCGCCCGCGAGCACGAAGGCAACGGGCCGCGTCAACGCGCCGAGCAGCATGAGCGCGCCGCCGAACGTCTCGAGGATGCCCGCCAGCCCGATGAGCGACGCGATCGCGACGCGCGGGCCGATGGGCGCCGCGAAGAGCTTCTGCGTACCGTGCTCGATGAACGTGATCGCCGCCGCAATCCGCAGCGCGCTGAGGAGATAGGGCGCGAGGCGCGCAAGAAACTTCATGGTCCTCTCTTTGATAGACTGCCCGAATCATCATGTACTCCCGCGACGAAATCAAAGCACTCACCGACAAAGTGCTGAACATGGCGAAGGGCGACGCCGTCGAGGTGAGCTTCGAAGGCGGCGAACGACGATCACGACCGACTTCTGGGCGAATCTGGATCTGATCGGCAGCGCGGAGACGTGGAAGATGTTCGGCACGGGCGGCGACGCGAAGGGACAGCCGACGCAGACCAACAGCATCTCGCACGGCTCGCCGTACATCCGGATCAAGAAGATCCTCGTCGGCGCCGCGTGCGCCTGACGCTGAGCGGCTTCGGCGCTCAGCGCGATTCAGGGTTCTCGGTCTGTTTCAGGATTCGGCTTCGACCTGCCTGACCCACCCGACCCACCCGGCCTACTCGGCGCGCAGCGCCGTCGCCGGATTCACGAGCGTCGCGCGCAACGCCGGCAGATAGCTCGCCACGAGCGCCGCGAACGCGAGCCCCGCGCACACTCCGACGTAGGTTAGCGGATCGATCGCGTTCACCTCGAACAGGAGCGACGTCATCACGCGCGTGACGGCGAGCGCGGCGGCAAGGCCGCATGCGATCCCGATCGCCGCCAGCACGAGGCCGTGGCGCACGAACATCCCCGTGACCGCGCGCCGCTCGGCGCCGAGCGCGATGCGGATCCCGATCTCGCGCGTGCGCTGCGACACGGAATACGACATCACGCCGTAGATCCCGGCCGCGCCGAGCAGCAGCGCCATCGCGCCCGCAATCGCGAGCATCACGAGCGTGAACGACGTGCGCGCCATCGACTTGGCGACGATCTCGTCGAGCGTCCGCACGTTCGCCAGCGGCAGGTTCGGGTTGATCGCCCACACGGCGCGGCTCACCTCGTCGACGAACCCCGCCCCGCCCGTCCGCCGGCTGCGGACGACGTATCCGATCGTCCGCCGCACGGACGGATCGCCGTCCTCGAACTTCGCCATCAGCATCGGCCAGTAGGCCGCGCCCGGCGCCGGCTTGTCGAGGCCCTCGTCGCGCTGGTCGCCGACGACGCCGACGACCTCGCGCCAGAGCGAATTCGAGGTCTCGCGAATCCGCTTGCCGACCGCGGCCGGCGGCGAGCCCCACAGCTCGCGCGCGAGCGCCTCGGACACCATCGCAACGGGCCGGCGGTCGTAGGCGTCCTCCCACGTGAAGTCGCGGCCGGCGACGATCGGCGTGCCCATCGCCGCCGGATAGCCGGGCGAGACGAACTTGAAGAGGCGAATGGGCGGCAGCTCCTTCGCCGCATAGGTCTTGTCGAACGCGAAGACCGGATCGTGCCAGCCCTGGCCGGTCATCGGCACGATCGACGTCATGGCGACGGAGGCGACGCCGGGGACCGCGGCGACGCGCTCGGCAATCGCCTGGTGCATGCGCACGACGGCGTCCGCGTCTTTCACCTGCGCGCTCGGAATCGTCAAACGAAACGTGAGCGCTTCCTCCGGCCGCGCGAATCCCGGCCGTACGTGCCGCAGCGACTCGAACGTGCGGATCATCAGACCGGCGCCGACGAGCAGCACGAGCGCGAGCGCCACCTGCACGACGACGAGCGTGCTGCGCGCGCGATGGCGATCGCGGCTCGCGCTCGACGTCCGGCCTCCGCCGTGCAGGCCCGCGGCAACATCCGCGCCTGCGTACTTGAAGACCGGAATCGCGCCGAAGAGCAGGCCGGCGGCGATCGAGATCGCGAGCGTGAAGAGCAGGACCGTACCGTCGATCGCGATCTCGTCGAGGCGCGGCAGGTTGCCGGGCGCGAGCGCGACGAGCAGGCGGACGGCGCCGTAGGCGAGGCCGAGCCCGGCGGCGCCGCCGACGAGGCCGAGCACGACGCTTTCGGCCAGCAGCTCGTAGGCGATCCGCGCGCGGCTCGCGCCGAGCGCCGACCGCACGGCGAGCTCCTGGTGCCGTCCCTCGGCGCGCACGAGGAGCAGGTTGGCGACGTTGGCGCAGGCAATCAGCAGCACCATCGCGATCGTGCCCATCAGCACCCACAGCACCGATCGCACGTCGCCAATCACGTCGTCCTGCAGGCGGCGCACCACGGGCGCGATCTTCGCCTCCTGGAACATCGTGAGGCTCATGCCGGGGAACGGCGGAAAGCGCGAGATCCCCACCGGCACGAGCCGCGTCGTCTCGCGCATCGCCTGATCGATCGTCGCGCCGGGTGCGAGCTTCGCGACGGCCGTATAGCTGAACATGCCGAGGTGCACGTCGGCGCGATTGAGACGCAGCGGCAGAATCACCGCCGGCTTCAGGTCGCCGAGGCGGAACGACGCCGGCAGCACGCCGATGATCTCCCGCGCGCGTCCATTGATCAGGATGCGCCGGCCGATCGCCGACGGGTCGCCGCCGAAGCGCGTGCGCCAGTATCCGTTGGTGAGGATCACCGTCTCGGCGCCTTTCGGCGAGTCCTCTTCTTTCGTGAACGCGCGACCCAGCGCCGGCGCGACGCCGAGGATCGGCAGCAGGCCGTCGGTCGCGATGAGCGAGCGGATCTCCTCCGGCTCGCCGATGCCGGTCACGCTCTCGGTGCTCGTCGTGTACATCGCGACGTCCTGAAAGGCCCGCGCATCCTCGCGATAGGTGTAGTAGAGGAAGGGCGCCGCGCCGATCGACGTGACGCCGAGGGCGGCCGAGCCGTGATCGATGACGACCAGCCGATCGGGCTGCGTGAACGGCAGCGGCTTCAGGATCACGCCCTCGATCACGCTGAAGATCGCGGCGTTGGCGCCGATGCCGATGGCCAGCGTGAGGACGGCGATGCTGGTGAACGCCGGCAGCTGAAGCAGACGGCGGACGATCTGGGCGAGGTGCACGCTGCTGTTTGACGCGGGTTCAGCGTTCAGAGTTCAGCGTTCGGTGTCGGGTTCGGCCACTCACTCCTTTGTGACCTTTGTGACCCGCCTGACGTGCCCGACCTACCCGACCTGCCCGGCCTATTGCGCCGTCCGAATCAGGAACAGCTTGTCCTGCCGCTGCCGCGCCCACCGGTTGCGGCCGTCGGCGCCGACGATCATGTCCTCCTCCTGCGCCATCTGCACCGGCTGCCCGCCCCATTCCGCGACGGGCGTCGTCGCCTGCAGCTCGATCGAGAACCACATCGACGGAATCACGCGCGCTTCGCCGCGGCCGACGACACCGTCCTGGTAGTCCCAGAGGCCGATGAGCGGGCCCGCGCCGTGGCCGTTGAGGCCGATTGGATGCGTGTACATCGTGCCGTTGATCCCCTTGGCCTTCATGCGCGCGAGGACGGACGCGAGGATCTCGTTGCCGGTGCGGCCCGGGCGGATCTCATCCATCGCGATGTCCTGCATCGCGTTGGCGTTGGCCAGCGCCTGCCTGAGGCCGGCCGGCGCATCCACCTCGCCTGGACGAAGCACGTACGCGAGGTGCTGCGTGTCGGTGTTCAGGCGCGCGACGGTGATGCCGACGTCGCAGTGCAGCACGTCCCCGGGCTGGATGATCGGGTCGTCGCCGAGATCCTTCGCCGTGACGCCTTTACGCTGCACGCTGACGCTCGGCTGGAACCACGTGCCGAGGCCCTGATCGTTGGTGCGCTGGCGCCACCACCACACGAGATCGCTCGCGCGCGTCGCGCCCGGCAGAATCACCTTCTCCGAGAACATCGTCTGGGTCATCTGCCAGACGAGCGCCGTCATCTTCTCGAAGAACGCTTCCTCCTCCGGCAGCCGCGACGCGATCATGTCGAGCGGCAGCCGCTCGGCGTCGCGGAACTTCGCCGTCCACGCGGGCCCGAGCGCTTCGCTCATGCCCTGCAGCTCGCCGCTCGACAACCCGTCGCTGAACGCGAACACCGTCGAGCGATCGATGCCGATCACGGCCGGCTTGCGCTGCTCGACGACTTCCTTGAGCAGCAGCCACTGTTCGTCGCCCCACAGCTCGGCCTGACGTCCGTTGACCGGGTTGGCCACCGCTTTCGCCGACGTGCGCGCGTCGAAGAGGCCGCCTTGCGACGTGCCGCCGAGCGCGATCCGCTCGACGCACGACGCCGACGGCTGCGCGCCGCGCGCCGCGCACTTGTCGAAGAAGACGTAGATCGTGCGGCGCCGCGCGGCGAACGTTTCCGGCGCGACGATCGAGCTGAAGACCGGGTCTTCGTTGTACTCGCGCATCGGCACGACCCAGAGATCGATGCCGTGCTTGCGCATGAGCGCCGGCAGGAACGTCTCGAGACGCTTCTTCAGCCACTGCTGCTGCAGCGCCGCCTGCTCGCGCAGCGTGCCGAACGGACGCTCGGCCGTCGGCAGCGCGCCGGGCGCGATGCGCGGCGCCTCCTGCGCGGCCGCGACGAGCGCGCACGCGATCACGATCGCGCCGGCTGCGGCAGCGCGCACGGCGTGACGAAGAAACGAAGAACTACGGAGAACGCGAAAAACTGCTCTCGACGAGACGATGGACGTCATGGCGCAAAGACTACCACCGCGCCACGGCGGCCGCTTAGCGGGTCACGCTCTCAGGCGCGGAAGGCGAGCCACAGGCAGATCAGGATGATGAACACCAGCACGATCCTGGCGACGCCCATGAGATGCGTGTTGGCGACCGGCCGCGTGCCCTTCGGCTTGATGCCGGTGACCGCCGCAACGGCCGTGAGCAGCGCGGCGGCGATGAGCCAGGTGTACCAGGTCATGACGTGTGGCGTGCAAGACGCGCGCCGCGCAGCAATCAGGAGTTTGGAATTCCAGATTCCTGATGCGTGATTCTCACGGCACGGCCACCGCCTCACCGGGGCGTGCCGGAGCATTGACCGGCCGGCGACGCGCGTGCGTTGCCTGCTCGAAGCTGTACCCGAGCGCGAGCAGCTTCGGCTCGCTGAACGCCGGGCCGAAGAACGAGATCCCGACCGGCAGGTTGTCTCCGGTGAAGCCTGCCGGCACGATCAGATCCGGAAAGCCGGTGAGGTTCGCGATGTCGGTCGCCGACGGCGCTCCGCCGCCGCCCGGGGCGCCGCTGTCGGCGATGATTGCGGGACGGCGCGACGATGTCGGGTAGACGATCGCGTCGAGCTTCTGCGCGGCGAGCAGCCCTTCGACCGCCGCCCGCACCATCGGCAGCCCGTGCGTCAGCACCGACGTGTAGCGGTAGTCGTCGAGCGTGCCGCTCTCCACCTCGCGCTTGAACAGCGTCCAGCGTCCCGGGTTCGGCGCCGCGCCGTCCGCGCGGACGGCGTTGAACCTCGAGGCGCGCTCGATCATCTGCTCGAGCGTCTTCGGATAGTCGGGCCCGGTCGTCTTCAGGTACTCGGCGATCTGCGCGTGAAACTCCGGACGGCGGATCGCGTTGTAGAACTCCTGCTTGGCGTCGAGCAGCCACTTCGGGTAGCGGACGTCGACGATCGACGCGCCCGCCTTGCGCATCGCGTCGAGCGACGCGTCGATCACCCAGTCGACGTCCGGATCGGCGCCGAGGAAGTCGCGCGCCACGCCGATGCGCGCGCCCTTCAGCGCGTCGGCCTTCAGGTACTTCGTGTAGTCGCGCTCGAATTTCCCTTCGCTCTTCCTCGTCGCCTCGTCCGCCGGATCGACGCCCGTCATGACGCCGAGCGCCGCCGCGACGTCGGCGACGCTGCGCGCCATCGGCCCGCCCGTGTCGAACGTGAGCGACAGCGGGATGATGCCGCTGCGGCTCAGGAGGCCGTGCGTCGGCTTCAGTCCGACGATGCCGTTCGAGGTGGAAGGACCGCGAATCGATCCGCCGGTATCCGTCCCGAGGCCGAGCGGGGCGTACGCCGCGGCGATCGCGACGCCTGTTCCGCCCGACGATCCCGACGGCGTCCGCGTCAGGTCGTGCGGGTTCAGCGACTGCCCGCCGAGCGAGCTGCGCGCGGGGCCCGACGCGAACTCCGACATGTTCAGCTTCGCGAGGACGATCGCGCCGGCGGCGCGCAGCCGCTTCACGAGAAAGGCATCCTCGCGCGGCACGGAGCCTTCGAGCAGCACCGACCCGCCCGTCGTCGGCATGTCGGCGGTGTTGTAGTTGTCCTTCAGCACGACGGGGATGCCGTGCAGCGGCGACCGAGCGCCCTTCGCCTTGCGCTCGGCGTCGAGCGCGCGCGCCGTCTCGATCGCTTTGGGGTTCAGGGTCATCACCGCGTGCAGCGACGGTCCGTGGCGGTCGTACGCCTCGATGCGCGCGAGACAGAGCTGCACGAGCCGCTCCGCCGTGAGGGTGCCCGCGTCGAACGCGCGGTTGATGTCGGCGATCGTCGCGGCGTCGAACTCGATGCTCTTCGCCGCCGAGGCCGGCCACGTCGCGACGACGAACGCGACGGCGATCGCGAGAAGGCGCAAGGTGGTTCTCATGGCGCGCGATTGTAGTGCGGTAACATGCGCGCCTGGAACCGGTCATCATGTTTCCGTCGCTCGAAACGGCCCGCCTCGTCCTGCGCCCGATGGCGCTCGAGGACGCCGATCAAATCCAGGAGCTCTTTCCGCACTGGGAAGTCGTCCGCCACCTCGCGAACGTCGTGCCGTGGCCGTATCCGCCCGACGGCGCGCTCACCTACATCCGGGACATGGCGCTGCCGGCGATGGCGCGCGGCGACGAGTGGATCTGGACGCTGCGGCTCAAGAGCGAGCCCGATCGCGTCATCGGCGCGATCGCGCTCAACAACACGCCAGGCACCGACACCAACCGCGGCTTCTGGCTCGGCCTGCCGTGGCACGGGCGCGGCCTGATGACGGAGGCCGCCGACGCAGTCACCGACTACTGGTTCGACGTGCTGCAGCAGCCGGTGCTGCGCGTGCCGAAGGCGGCGGTGAATACGACGTCGCGGCGGATCTCGGAAAAGCAGGGCATGCGGCTCGTCGCCGTCGACGAGCGCGACTACGTGTCGGGCCGGCTTCAGGCCGAAATCTGGGAAATCACTGCCGAGGAATGGCGCCGCCGGCGCGCGGGCCGCGGGTAAGATAACGCGTCACGACTCGGCCAAGGAGGTCGACACATGATGCGACGTCTGAGCGCCCTCATCATCATCTCGCTCGCCGCGGCCGCCCCGGCGCTCGCGCAGCCGGTGGCCGGACCCGCGAAGGCGAAAGCCACCACGCCGGAGATTCCGTTCGAGTCGGTGCCCAACTTCTTCAAGCTGCCCGCCGGCCTCTACATGGGCGAAGGCGTCGGCGTCGCGACCAACTCGAAGGGGCACGTCTTCGTCTACACGCGCAGCGGCGAGACGCGGTTGTTCGAGTTCGATCAGAACGGCGCGTTCGTGAAGGAGTTCGGCGTCGGCAGCTACGGCTTCTCGTTCGCGCACGCCGTGCGCGTCGACAAGGACGACAACGTCTGGGCCGTGGACGAGGGCACGAACGTGATTCAGAAGTTCAGCCCGGACGGCAGGCTGCTGATGGTCCTCGGCAAGCGTCCCGATCCGCTCGAGCAGCTCGCGTTGATGCCCGGCGGCGGCCAGTACTCCGGCGCGAACAAACCGTACTCGTTCCACCGCGAGACCGACATCGGCTGGGACGCGCAGGGCAACATCTTCGTCACCGACGGCTACGGCGACTCGCG